>JAEEGL010005948.1_pt1 | contig 37243 bp, 52 predicted proteins | sample 9134231 | NCBI WGS metagenome assembly JAEEGL01 (sample SAMN16246548, study PRJNA631951) | gut metagenome | biome: gut microbiome; feature: rumen; material: fiber-attached | host: Bos | place: Iran: Karaj | collected 2018-10 | reverse complement strand
CTGGGAGTAACATTGTCAATCACTTCACTGGTAGCTTTTCCTCGGAAAATCACTATGAGTCAGCTACTACAATATTTAATTATCCTGATGTAATGAGAGGTTATGTATATGGAACAAACTGACAATGAAAAAGTATATATTTCTGGTTTTGGAGTCCGATTAATCAGTGTGGATTATAAACTTTTACGTAATCCGATCAATGAGAATCTTGAAGTTTCTTTAACACAGAACGTGAATTTAAAAAAGCTGGAAATGAATGAGTTTACACTTATTACTGAACGTATCGTTACATTCCAACCAAAGGACTTCTATGAGTTAAAGATTGTTGTGGAAGTTGATTACAGAGTCAATCTTGAAGAAACCATAAAGAATATTAATAACAAAGAGGATTTGAGGGATTATGTAGAAAAGAACATGGCAGTATTTTTTGATAAGACTCCAGTTGGTGAATCCATTTCCTTGCTCATAGGACAAATCACATCGACCTTTGGGCAATATCCTATTATTACTCCTGCTAAAATGAGCAACTGACAAAGTTAAACTCGTTGATTATTAATTTACAGACACTGTCTATTGACAAACTATGCTATTATGCGCGTAGGTAAACGAAGCGATTTTATATCACTTCGTTTTTTATGTTTCAGGAGAATATTATGAGCAAAGATTATGGCGGTTATTTTTTTACAACAAAAACAGGAGTGAGAGTATTTGTTCCGACAACAAAAGAGGAATCTAAAAGCCTTGCGCATGATTTAAACAAAAATGCTCGCCGTTCAAAGACTGGAACATTAAGTAGAGAAAATCTAAGAATAGCAAGAGAAGCATATAAAAGATTCAAACACCTGGAAATCCGTTTTAGGGAGCCAAGGATATTTGAGTGGTTATGTGAAGAACTGGATAATAACCTTACAGCAGAAGAAAAAGGAAGTCCTTTGGTTTGTGATGAAATCGGTGATAATATATATGTTGCAATCAATTTTGGGCATAATGAGTATGCCTTTATTGGTGAGTTCCCAATAGGTTCACTGGATTTTGACAGCTACGACGAACAATATCCAGAGTGGTGAGGTGTGGAGAATGGAAACAAGTCTTGATAAATATAGATTGGAAATATCTCGTTCACTTTTTGATCATATGCGTAATCATGGATTCGAATATAAGTTTGCAAGAAATGTCATGAGGATGCTACAAAGTGATAAATACAGAGAGGATATGTTGGCATTTTTTAATGACAATGTGAACACAAATCTTACAACATCAGATGTGCTGATTCGTGTTATTGAGATCACGCGAAAAGCAGATCTTGTTGAAGGTCATTTTTACGAGATTAATCCTGATCTGAAACACTGACGGCATTGTAGTTATTCTGCAATGCTTTTTTAATGGGAAGGAGGTTGTGACGTGCCGGTATTAAAAAACCCAAGACATGAGACATATGTCCAGGCTCTGATCTCCGGTATGTCTCAACGTCAAGCATATATAAAAGCGTATCCTTCAGCAGCTAAGTGGAAGGAAGCGTGTGTAGACAACAGAGCATCACAATTGTTAAAAATTGATGAGGTTTTGATGAGGTATACAGAGCTCCAGAGCGAGTTGGCAAACGCAGCTGTAATGACTGCAGAGTACAAAAGGAATTTGCTGAAAAGCTTTGCAGATGACGAAAGCAACTCTATCGCAGACCGTATGAAGGCAATCGATATCGACAATAAGATGTCCGGAGAATATATCAGCAAGGTCGCTGTATCGGCTGATGAGGATATTCTCAAGACAGCAAAAGAGATGCTGGGTGGTATAAACAGTGCCATTGAGTAAGCTGCAGCAGGATTATCTGAACAACTGCAATCACCGCTGGAACTTGAAGACAGGTGCTACAGGCTCCGGGAAGTCCTGGATCGATTATTCGGTAGTGATCCCGAAAAGGATGCTAGCGATTAAAGGAGAAGGAGCCTGCCTGATGCTGGGAAACACACAGCAGACACTGAACCGCAATATTCTGGAACCGATGCGGAATATCTGGGGTGAAAAGCTGGTATCGCAGATACACTTTGACAACTCGATCGACTGCTTTGGCCAGAAAGTATACGTGCTCGGTGCAGATAAGATCACATCCGTGGACCGTATCCGAGGCATGACACTGGAATATGCTTACGGAGATGAAATGACGACCTGGAACCAGGACGTATTCGAAATGCTGAAGTCCAGATTGAGATGCCCACATTCACACTTTGACGGGACAATGAATCCGACAGATCCGAATAACTTCATGAAGAAGTTTATTGATTCGGATGCGGATATCTACCATCAGACATCGACAATAGACGACAATCCGTTCCTGCCGAAAGAATTCGTAGAGAATCTGAAAAAGGAATATGCAGGGACGATCTACTACCAGAGATACATTCTTGGACTCTGGGCATATGCAGAAGGAATCATATACAGAGACTTTGCTAATGCTGTTACGTCAGCTGACAATCGCTTCCTGTGGTTGAAAGATACGCCGGCATTCCAGAAGATCAGCATAGGAGTGGACTTCGGAGGCAATGGATCCAAGCATGCATTTGTGGCAACCGGTCAGACAACAACCGGGCAGGTATTCGGGCTCGCATCCAGGAGAATAGATCCGGCAGAGACAGATGCTGACTTCCTGGCTGATGAGTTTATCAGCTTTGCCCGGACTGTATTTGAAACATGGGGAGAAATATCACAGGTGTTCTGTGACAGTGCGGAACAAGTATTGATTCAACACATCCGAAACAAGCTCCGGAAGACAAAAGGCCTGATCTGGCTTGCGGACCGGGTATTCAATTCAAAAAAGATCGAGATCAACGACCGGATCCGGTTAACGACTGTACTCATGGGAGGCGGTCGTTTTTTCTATCTGCCGACAGCTGAAACACTTAGAGATGCATTGTCTTCCTGCCTTTGGGCGGATAAAAAAGCCGGTGTAGATGTCCGGCTGGATGATGGCAGTACTGACATAGATACACTCGATGCTTTTGAATATACGATCGAGAGAGATTACAGGAGGCTTTTGAAATGGTCATAACGAATTTTATTGACTATCTGAATAAAACCAAGGGGTGGAACCTTCAAAGCGACTATTACGCTTATATCAACAAATGGAAAGAATGGTGGGAAGGATATGTCCCGTCTTTTCATGAGTACAAAGAAGTAGGACTGGATGGAAACAGGCATAAGAGAAGACTGTTCCGGATGGGAATGGCAAAGAAGGTATGCGAAGACTGGGCAAGCCTGGTACTAAATGACAAAACCACTTTTACGATCAGTGATAAAGCAACGAAAGAATGGCTTTGTGGAAACGATGATCAGACAGGCGGTATGCTGCAGAAACTGAACTTCTGGAACAACGCCAACAAGCTGGGAGAACTGACCTTCAGATCCGGCACCGGAGCGTTTGTCTTATCCTGTGAAAACGTCATGATTCAGGACGGACAGATGATCCCGTCGAAGCAGGCTTCCCTCTTTCTGGATTACAACCCGGCAGAATGTATTCTCCCGATCACGATCAAGCATAACGAGATTGTAGAGTGTGCATTCCTGAGTGAAGTTGTAGTGCAGGGTAAGCAGTGTATTTACCTGCAGATCCATACGCTAGAAAACAGTAAAACGGATGACGGTGTAGCTGAAAATACATATGTCATCACGAATGAGTATTACGAAGCCGTGAACTCGAATGAAGCAATAGAAACATATCATCCGGCACCGTTGCCCGCAGGGATGGCTCGCAGCGTTCATACAGGCTCGCCTTATCCGTGGTTTGGGATCATCCGGCCGAACATCGTCAAGAACATTCTCGGTGGTACAGGTATGGGTATGGCGGTCTACAGCGAGGCTCTGGACCAGCTAATGCATTGTGACACGGCATTCAATAACTATCACAGGGATATCCATCTGGGAGGCAAGAAGGTTTTCTATAACAAGAAGCTGATCCAGGAACGTGTAAACGAAAAGGGAGAAGTAATCAAGATTGCTCCGGATGATGTGCAGCAGCAGCTCTTTTATGTCGACGCAAATGAAGATCCCGATACACCGGCAGCAGTATACGATTACAATCCGCTTCTGAGAGCTGAAGAAAACAGCAAGGCAGTCCAGGATGCATTGGATTATCTGTCCTTCAAAGTAGGCTTAGGAACACACCATTATCAGTTCACAAACGGCGGGGTAAGAACAGCGACCGAATACACCGGATCCAGACAGGATATGGTGCAGAATGCCAATAAACATCAGACGGAGATGGAGCATGGTCTGATCAGTATTATCCGGGCTCTGATCTATGCCGGAAAGAATGTATGCGGAGAGGCTGTAAATCCCGACTGTGACATCATGGTTAACTGGGATGACTCGTACATAACAGATAACGAAACACAGCGGCAGAATGACAAGCAGGACGCTCTGGATGGCTTTATTCCAAAGTATAAATACAACATGCGCTGGCATGGTATGAGTGAAGAGGATGCCAGGAAATCAGTAGAAGAGGCAGAGGAAGAGAATAAGCAGCCAGAACTTACATTTGACGATGAGGAGTGATTCATGAATGCTTACTCCACAGGAATTAAGAAACATTCCGGAAGACGTCGTATCGATCTTCGAAGAATGTGAAGATGAAATATTAAGACTGATCGGTGAGAGGATCAGAGCAGTAGGCTATCTGAATACAGTCTCACTCTGGCAGCTGATCAAAAGAAAAGAATCACTGCTCTTCAAAAGGAATGTAACCAGAACATTATCGAAGTATACTGGGCTGTCACAGAGACAGATCCGGAGAGTGTTCAAGAAGGCCGGAGCAAAGGCTCTGCTGCACGACGATACATTCCTGAAGGCAATTACCACCAAGGACACCAGGAAGCGTACCAGGGCATTGGATAAGATCTTGAAAGAGGCTTACGAGCAGACGAACGGCACGCTGCATAACTGGACCGGAACAACGGCGAACAATGCCACAAATCATTTCGTTCATGCAATGGATAAGGCAGCACTGCAGGTACAGAGTGGTGCTTTTTCTTATGATGAGGCAATCCGGAGAGCGACAAGAGACCTCGCAGATCATATGGACTATGTGACATATGAATCAGGGCATAAAGATACATTGGAGGTTGCATCCAGGAGGGCGGTAAGGACCGGCGTTAATCAGATGGCTTCTAAACTGACACTGGAGAGATGCAAACAGGTCGGCGCAGAGTTCGTAGAGACGACAGCACACGTAGGTGCCAGAGAAACAGACAGCGAGGACTGCACGAATCACAGCTGGTGGCAGGGTAAGGTTTTCCATCTGAGTGAAGAAGGATCTGTAGGAGAAGATGGAAAGTTCTATCCGGGCTTTTTCAGTTACGATCAGGCAGGCTATGGATACGGAGCGGGGATCTGCGGCTGGAACTGCAGGCATTCATTCCATCCGTTCATTCCGGGAGTGTCAGAACCGATCTATACCCCGGAAGAACTGACGAAACTGAATGAAAAGAACATTGAGTACGAAGGCCAGAAGTATTCCAGGTACGAGATCGATCAGAAACAGAGAGGTTTGGAACGGCAGGTCCGAAAGTACAAGAGAAGAGAGATCCTGGCTGAATCCGTAGGCGATGAGCAGGAAGTCATGCGAAACAGAGCGTTTGTCCGGAAGTATCAGGATGAACTGGAAAAGTTCACCAAGGAAACCGGCAACAGACGCGATTACGAGCGTGAAAGGGAGACGGTAGGGAAGGATATTCCAAATAATCAGATTAATTCTGAGATGCGAGATGCTTATTTGCCAAAAATGATAAAAAAGCTCCTTAATCGAGATAATACTCACGATGATTTTAGTGAAAATGTTAAGAGAGAAGATTCTAAAGTAATAGAACAGTTTTCAAATGATTTTGATGGGTATATACCAGCAAAACTAGTAAAAGGCGAAGAAAGTTGTTGTAGCATTTTTACGAAAGTTGATAATAATCATTGGCGTATCGAACGTGAGATTGTTAATGCAGAAATGGCTTCTGGGGAAACAAATGTTGATATAGGAAACCCAGCACTGGCAAACAGTATTCATGAAAGAATGCATGATATTATTAATCAGGTATTGATGAGAAGGGCTGGCTTAGGAGACGGTTTAATCATTGATAACTCGCAAAAGTATATATTTGAACTAGAAAGAGAAAGATTTATAAGAAATGCGTTTATTGAATGCTTTTCTGAGTTTGACGATGATAAGGAAATATATAAAACTATTGATTCTGAGATTAGTTTCCGTGCGATGACACCTATTGAAATGTTTTGTGAATCTGCAGTTCAGTACAAAGGGAAAAAAGAGTACTCAATATACGCAGAAAGACTATATAATTATGTTATCAGGGAGTGGAAAAAATGAGAGAACCTGGAGGGGAACTGGAATTTGCAAGAGGATACTGCTTTGTTTTTCCTCTGAGAAAAGGTGGACACAAGCTAATGATTTCAGACAGATGTCCTGATGAGATTAGAAAAAAACTTCTTAAGGTTTGGCCAGAAGTAGAGAAGGCTACTATTGAAAGGCATAAAAAAGGGGTTTATCTTGAGAGCGATTATTTCTTTGAATGATTAATTTAGAAGCACTCTCCGGAGTGTTTTTCTTATGGAGGAAACATGAACGAAAAAGAATTCATTGCAATCGTGAAAAACACGGTCGCTATATATGCGAATGAGCATCTGGATAAGTCAGATGGCAAACAGATCACAGCTGACGACGTCTTCATCGTCTGGATGTGTAAGACGCTGCAGAACAGTAAAGCTCTTGCATCGACAACACTGCTTGACGGCATGTACTACGAGCTGACATGGAACGGTGACAAGAAAGAACTGTACCTCGATGCATACAAAAAATTTGAGAACAGATGTATCAGATTTGCCGATCAGTCAGCGATGGCATCTGCAGCGTAACAACAGAACAACAATGTTAAACAGCATCGCTTCGGCGGTGTTTTTTAATGCCCTGAACAAGGCGTAAAAAGGTTCAATTCTCGATCGTGGATGCGACCCACGTTAATAAGCGTATGGAGGACAAATGAAAAGAGAAGACATCAGGAAACACATTGAAGGTATCACAGATGAACAGCTGGACTGGTTAATGACAGAGAACGGCAGGGACATTGAGAAATACAAATCCCAGGTCACAACTCTGAACGGTCAGCTGAGTGATGTCCAGACAAAGCTAAGCGCTTTTGATGGCGTGGACGTGAAGGATCTGCAGGCTCAGATCACGAAACTGACAGATGATCTCAAAACTCAGAAGGACGCTTCTGACTTCGACTATGCACTCGATATGGAGATCACCAACCGCAAGGGTAAGAATGTCAAAGCGATCAGATCCATGTTGAATCTGGAAGAGCTGAAGAAATCGGAAGATCTGAGCACATCCATCAGCAAAGCGCTGGATCAGTGTGTAAAAGACAATTCCTGGGCGTTTGGAGATGCAGAAGGATCCATCCATGTTGACTTTGGCGGTGAACATGGCAACGGAGGCTCTGCTGATTATACCGGATTTGAAAAAGCTTTTTATGAGCTGAATCCGCATCTGAAACAATAAAAAACAAGGAGGCTAAAATGACAAACCCTATTGCTACTCTTAATGGCACTCATGAACTGCAGGAAAGATATTCCAGTCTGATTCTGCAGAAACTCAGAGCAAACACAGTATTCCTTGCTCTGATGAACAGACGGTATGAAGGAACACCGACAGCCGGTGCTGTAAAGATTCCGGTACGTGACGGTGAAGTGGCTGTTAATGCAAACTACGATGTAGTTGCCGGCGGATCCATGACCACATCCGCAACAGAATATCTCACTCTGCCGATCGACAAAGATGACTATGTCAACGAGCTGATCGACGGTTACGAAGCAGCAGCTGTTCCGGATAACCTGGTAGCAGACCGACTGGATTCCGCCGGTTATGCACTGGCTAAAAACCTGGATACAACACTGAGCACGATGCTTACTACGACAGGCAACTATACTGCTTCCGCCGCAGGAAATACCGCTCTGACAACAGCGACTGCTTATGATGCAATTATCGATGATCAGGTCGTTCTGAAGAAAGCACATGTTAAAGTTCCGGAAATGTGGCTGGTAGTAGCTCCGGAAACGACAGCATTACTTCTGAAAGATACGACTCATTTCATCAAAGCATCCGATCTTGGTGACAGCGTCCTGGTTAATGGACAGGTAGGTAAGATCGCCGGTATGCCGGTCATTGAATCCGATAATCTTCCGACAGGTGTTGAATACATCATCGGCAACAGCATTTATGCACACTATGTCGGTGAGTGGGCAGTGCTGCCCGCCATTAAAGATCTGGCAGACGGCAAGCACATTGGCGCATCCGCTCTGCAGGGCAGACGTGTACACGGTGAAACAGTATCTCGTCCGACAACAATTATCGTTAAAAAAAAGTAACGAATAACACGACATATACTTCAGAAGAACTGAATGCGATGACAATCGCCCAGATCAAAGCCATTGCCCAGGAGCGCGGCTATACGATCACGGCTACATTGAAAGCAGACATCATTGCACAGTTCTTGGAACAGCAAAATGCAGAATAAAAGAAAGGTGGTGGCAGAATGAGTAATTATGTGGATTATGATTATTACTCTGGAACTTTCCGCGGCACCTTAACACAACCCGAATTTGAAAAATATGTCATAGTGGCTCAGTCTCATGTGGACAGAGCCACTAATTATTCAATTAATGCTGCAGCACTAACTGATTTGCACCTTAGTCGTATTAAAAACTGTATTTGTGAACTCGTGGACACTACAGGAGAGATGTATCAGCATTCCGGAATCTCTTCAGAAAGTATCGGTGATATGTCTGTAACTTACGCAGATACGAATTTGTATTATGCACAGAGAACGGAAGAAATCATTGATCGCTGGCTAGGTGATCTTTTTGGCAGAAAGTATGGTTGGTTATGAATGCATTTGATACGGTGACTGTAGTCAACAAGACAGCGGACGGATATGTAACAAATATTGTGTCAGGGGCCTTCTGGTATAGAGGAAAATCAATCAATATACAGGGGCATGGTGTTGAGTTTAACAACGAGCCATCCTGTATTTTTCCTTTGGAAGCCCTGAAGAATTACAGCGATACAGCTGCACCAGGCAGATTCACGCTGAAGCCAAAGGATTTCATTATCCTCGGAGTGGCTGCCGGCATTACATCGGTAAAGGATGTAAACCAGTATGAGGATGTCATTACGATCAAATCTATCAGCAAGCATCTGAAAGGATCCCCGCGGATCCAGCATATAACAGTGTCATGAAGGTAGAAGTACAGGTCATTTCCAATGACATCGCTGACAGGCTGAAGAGAGCCGGAGAGGCAGCACAGATCTATTATGTTTCCAGAGTGCAGGCATATTCCGACAAGTACATCCCATTTAAAACCGGGACACTGAAGAATACAGCAGAAATTGGTAAGGATTACATCCTGTATACACAGCCTTATGCCCGGATGCATTGGTTTGGCAAGAAGATGGTGGATCCGGCTATAAACGCTGCAGGATTTCTCACAAAAGATGGATGGCGTTCACGAAAAGGTGTAAAGAAGGTCAGAACTGATAAGGATCTGAGCTATGATGGAGGACCGTTAAGAGGGCCTTTTTGGATCGAAAGAATGTGGATTGATAAGCACGAAGCTATCACCAGAGAGATCGGCAATTATTTAGCCAGGGAGTTTGAGCGATGAAAACGATTATTGAGAGTTTATACGAGTATATCCTTACGTGTCCTTTGCTCGAGGAACTGGCTTCCATTCTGGTTGATTATCTTCCGGAAAAGACGATGACAATATCGATCGAACCGACACCGACGGAAACAGTATCGGAATGGTATGTGGATGGATCCAGTGCAAGACAGTATCAGTTCGTTATAGCTACAAGATTTGATTACGATGAAGAAGCAGAGCTGCAATTAAACAATTCGGGTTTTTTTGAAAAACTCCAGGACTGGATGGAAGAACAGACTGAACTGGAGAACCTTCCTGTATTGGAGGGCAAGAGAAAGTCAACAAGCATTGAAGCGGTATCCAGCGGGTATCTTTACAACGTCGATCCGACAATCAGAGCCGCACGATATCAGATTCAGTGCGTATTGAGATATGAACAGGAGGCAAATTAATGTCAGGAGAAATCACAAAAGTAAAACGTTCCGAGCTTGCTCATTTTCTTAAGACTGGTGCAAACACATTTGACCGTATCAGAAAAGCGACATCCGGAACCGTCAACATGAATCCGCAGACTACAACGGAACAGTACATCGACGAGGATTCCGCTACAACGTCTGTAGAAGGTTACCAGGTGAGCATGGAAGCACCGATGACAGCTTATGCGGGAGATCCGATCTTCGAATACCTGCTGCCGCTTTACAACGCTCATGCAATCGGCGCAGAAGTAGAGTCTGAGTATCTGGAAGTGCACAAATTCAAGACTTCCGGCACGAATGCTTACGAAGCGAAAAAGAACAACTGTGCAATTTCCATCTCCAGCTTCGGCGGCGATGCAGGTGCTCCTGTATCCCTTACGTTCACCGTCAATATTAATGGTGATCCGACACTGGGAACAGCAACAATCGACGCTGCAACCGGTCAGGCAACATTCACTGCTGCATCTTAAACAAAAGTCATAAGGGAGGCTGAAACAGTCTCCCTTGTTTTGCTATGAGGAGAAAATATGGCAGAAGTAAAAAAACTTGTATTACAGCATAAACCACTCAAGGTTGAAATCAATGATGAAGGGGATTATATCGAAATTGACACACTTGATTTTGAGTTCCCGTTAAGATATCAGAAATGTTATGAACAGGTTATCAAAATTGAAAATAAGATGAGAGCAGAAAAAGCGATCATCGAGAAGAAAACAGATAAAAAGAAAAAGAATCATCTCTTATCGCAGAATGATGAGGAAGTCATCAAAATGATGAACGAACGTTATACAGAGATGCGAAAAGTGATTGATGATCTTTTCGGAGAAGGAACTTCTTTGAAGGTATTCGGTGCTCATAACTGGATCACAATGTTCCATGAATTCTTCGATGCACTTACTCCATTCATGGCTGAAGCTGGTATCAATGACGCAAAGACATATGATGCAATAATGGCCAAGTATGGAAACGAAGAGACAAATGAACTCTGATCCTCTGTATGTTCGGTACAAGGATAAGAGATACGATATAAATACCAATTACAAAGTGGCATTAAAATGCATTAAGGTCGCAAATGATCAGAACATATCTGAACTGGAGCGTGTACTTGCGATAGAGTACATGCTTTTTAATGCTTTATCCCGTGATCCGGAAGAGGTCCGATATTTGTGGGATAAGGCAGAAAAGTATCTTCGATGCGGTGAAACAAAAGCAGAGCATGAGGATCGTACCAGAGATATGGACTTCGATTACGACTATAACTACATCGAAGCTTCCTTTCAGAGTGACTACGGGATGGATCTGTCCAAGGAAGATATCTCCTGGTATAGATTTATGCGCTTACTGTGTGGACTGACAGAAGATTCTATTCTGTCCAGGATCCGTAATATCAGAACGATGGATCTGTCTGATGTGGATCCAAAGCATAGAGGAAAAGTAGCAAAAGCAAAAGAAGAGCTGGCGTTACCGAAAGAATACTCAGAAGAGGAAGCAGCAGCGATCGATGCATTTGATGCGATGTTTGGAAATTAAGGAGGTTAGCTTGTTATGAATGATACGGCATTAAAAATAAAACTAAAATTAGATACACGAGAAGCTAACCGAAGTCTTGAAAAACTAGGGGAACAATGTGACGGAATACTTGAGGAATTCAGGAACGAGGCTGTTGAAGCTGACTCTTTTAAGCAAGTAAATGCAGTAATTAACGAATTAGATAAGTATTCAAAATCAGTCAGCGAAAATTTATCGAAGGCGAAAAAGGAACTGGATTCGATCGTTAGCCAACGAGGCGAATTAGAAAAGTCACTTGGCGAGAAAAGGCGACTGGGCGATACTGCAGGGTCAAATGCAGATACAGCAAAGATTAAAGAATTAAATAGCCAAGAAAAATATCTTGCCCAAGATATTGAAGATCAAAAAGCGTCTTTACGAGAAACAGAAACGTTGCGCTCCAGAATTATCGCTAAAGAGAAGATCATGCTTCGGAACGAAAGCCAGTTAACCGAAGAGCTTGGAGAAGCTGAAGCAAAAACCGATGATGCTGAAGCAGGCATGGGGCGTTTGGAAAAAGCAATGCTTTCTGTTGTTAAAGCTGCGGCAAAAATGAAGGACTTTGGAGGCTGGTTTGTCAAAGGTATTGGAACAGGTCTCAAAGGTATTGGTAGTGGGATCTTTCATGGTATCGGAAAAGTTGTAACAGGCGCTGCTGGTCTCGTAAAAAAAGGCTTTTTGGGGATTATTCATCATGCTAAAAAATTCCGTGATGAGGGCGGCTCCGCGATAGAAGGATTTGCACGTAAAGCTTCTCGGATTGGGCTTTCCTTATTGGGCGTTAGAGCAGTTTTTGCCGGATTGCGAAAGGCTGTTAGCTCTTATTTAAGTGATAATCAGGACGCTGCAAATAGAATTAATTCGATATGGGCAACGTTGGGAAATGCGTTAGGGCCGATCATTGAATGGGTTTCCAATCAGATTATGAGCTTGTTAAACCTTTTTAGCGGACTTACAAAGCTATTATTTGGCGTAGAAATCAAGATCAAAAAAGCGACTACAGCTTCAAAAGGCCAAGCTGGCGCATTAGGAGATACGGCAAAAAATGCAAAAGAAGCCAAAAGGGAATTGGCGGCATTTGATGAGATCAATAAGCTTTCTGACACAGACTCCGGAAGTGGTTCCGGCGGTTCCGGGGGCGGAGGCGGAGGAGGGGGCTCAGGCTTCGAGCTTATATCTTCCGATTTTGCTCCTTGGGAAGAGCTAAAGAATGCTATAGACGCCGGAGATTGGGTTGGCGTTGGGAAGGCTCTTGCAGATAAAGTCAATGAAATGCTTGCTAGTGTGCCGTGGCATGATATCGGCCAGTCCTTTGGCAAAGAAGTTGATAAGATCATTAAGATTTTATACGGGTTTTTTGAAAATTTAGATACAAAAGCGATTGGCGGATATGTTGCAGACTTTTTTAACGGAGCTCTAGGAAGTATAGATTTCGATTATGCGGGCCGACTGTTAACCCGCTTGCATACTATGATGTATGACGCTATAATCGGTTTTTTCACTAATCTTGACGCTAAGCTTGTGGGGAAATCTGTCGGTGATTTTCTTAAAGGTGTTTTCAATGAATTTTCTGAATGGTTTGGCAAATACGATTGGAGCGAACTAGGATCGTCGCTGTATGAAGGAATCAAAAAATTCTTTGCCGGAGCTGATGCGGGAGGAGTTGCTGAAAGTATCGCTACATTTTTTGGCAAAGCCCTAAAGGCCTTAGGCGGCCTTATAGGAGGTTTTGTAAAAGGCGCTGTTGATGATATTGCTCAGTATTTCAGTAAATATGTTAAGGATTGGGACTGGAATAATAACGGTCAAGAAATAATTGCTGGTATTCTCGAAGGAATTGTTGACGCGATCGCCGGAATCGGGAAATGGCTGTATGACCATGTGTTTAAACCTTTTTGGGATGGCATAAAAAGCGCTTTTGGGATTGCTTCTCCTGCAAAAACAATGATCGAAATTGGCGGATATATTATCGATGGGTTATTTGAAGGATTGACGAATGCATTTGAAGCCGTTTTGGATTGGCTTAAGTCTTTACCTGAATTATTTGAGAAATACCTTAAACTCGATGTCAATTTTACGGAAGATATTGAGGGCACACAGGCGGCACTCGATGCGTATTATAAGCAGTTCGGGTCAGAAAACTTCGATCAGGAAAAATTCATGAAATGGTATGTTGAAATATATGGAAAAGAAGATAAGACTTTTACGGATACAAAAAAGGATTATGATTCTGTGAAGAATAAAGATTCTACGGCAACTGCTAAAGGCTCCAAAGCAAAGAATTTCAATGACACAAAATCAGCTTTTGATGCACTGAAAAGCAAAGACGCGTGGACTAATCTTAAAGGTAGTATCTATAACAGTTTCAAAACTTTAAAGAGGGATAATTACGATAAAGTTAAATCTAAAGACGTATGGGTTTCTTTAAAAGCGTCAGTAAGTAAGACAATCAACAAAGTACTTAGTATTTTCAAGAAAAAGGAAGGCGGCCTTTACTCAGGGGGAAAATGGAGACCGATCGCAATGGCTGCGGCGGGTGGGTCCTTTAATCAAGGACAATTATTCATTGCCCGTGAAGCTGGCCCGGAGCTTGTAGGTTCTCTTAATGGCAGAGGCACAGCCGTAATGAATAACAATCAGATCGTATCATCTGTAGCGGCAGGTGTATCACAAGCCGTATCGGGTGTATTATCTCAAGGTTTAGTAATTCGGCCGAGAAGTTCCACAAATACTGGTGGGGTATCCGGAGGAGTATTTACAGATACATTTGAAATGGAACGATTTGCGGAACTACTGGCCCAGAAAATCAAGATCGAGGGCGGTATCGTCAATTTGTATCTCGATGGGAAGAAGCTCGCAGAAAATTCAATTAACTGGCAAAAGAAGTTATCCTTTGCAAGTAACATATAGGAGGTGAGTCTATGTCATTATTCATAATTGGATGTAATAGCTCAGGAGCTGGTGGTATAGATATCACTTCCTATATTACAAAGGAAGGATACAAGATCACTCATAGTAAACTGTGGTCCTCCGATACAGGGAGATCCTCGATGACCGGAGAAAACAAAGGCACATTTATTGGGATCTTTCCAAAATTCAATATCCAAGTAGGTAAGATCAAAACAGATAAGAACACAGCAAATTCAATATTACAGATCGTAAATTCAGCAACGTTTTATTGTAAATATTACGATCCGGAGGGGAAGGCTATGAGAGTGGCTTCTTTTTACGCCGGGGATGTAAGCGAAACGGTAGTGTCTGAGAAGACCAAAAATGTTGTAATTGAGCCGTTCTCTATCATCGCCAATACGAGGAGGCTGTAATGCTGCATTCAACGGTAAAATACAATAAAAGCACGCAAACAGAGCAGACGGGAAGCTATGATACAGAATTCCTTTCTGCTCTTTCCGCTTTTGGCAATCAGATCATGTGCAGGATCTATGTCAATAATGCGATAGCATACGAGGGAAATGATATCCGGTATGTAAAGCGTTATGGTGTAGTGAACATGCTGAAGTCCATCATGTATGCCATAGAGATCAGGATTAATGATCTTATAGACATGAAGGGTACCGTTTTATCTGATATTCAGTTTGGAGTTTCCATCGACGGTACAAATTACTATATGATCTCTTTTGGGCGGTGCACGGTTACGGACAGCCTTATGGATATTGCGGGAGAATATACAACGTTAACTGCATATGACGGAATGCTCCCCGCTATGAAACAGTACGAAAAGATCACGGTAAGCTCTAACACGACGCTGTATAGCTTTTTAACGAGTGTGGCAACGACATTAGGCCTTACAGTTGGGAATTCGATATCAAATGCCGGGATCATGTTAAAAACGTTTGCAAATACGGCGCCATATTCAGACAAGAACACTTACCGGGATATATTGGATGATTATTCCGAATTGTTAGGCGGCTGTATTTGTGTCAAAAACGGCAAGCTAGAATTATTAGGGCCGAACACAACGAATAAGACGCTCGATGAGTCAAATTTGTCAACATTTACTCCTTCAAATGAGTATGGTCTAGTACAGAACGTATTGATTAGCAGAGACGGTATAGAAGGTGTTACGGCTTATAACTCTCAAACGTCCGGGAGCATTATCAACATAGTTAACAACAGGCTTATTAACTATTCGATGGGGACTCAGGATTTTCTTGAATGGATGTATAACGCATACCGTCAATGGGGAGCGTATTATCCTATCGAAGCTGAGTCATACGGTTATATGCTTTTTGAACCGATGGATATAGTGACTTTCAATATCCGGGGTAATACTTATCGTGCCGTCTGGCTATCTTCGGACATATCGATAGCACAAGGCAAATCAGAATCGATAACGATTTCCGAACCTATCGATAGCGCAAACGATTATTTTAAAAGCGACGACATAAAAGTATCACTGGTAAAAGTTGTTGACCAAGTACAGGATATGGCACCGACGATCGATGTATCAAAAGACGGGAGTACAACAACAATTACTGTCACTAATTCTGACGGAAGCTCTTCAGTAAGTACTATTACTGACGGCGCGGACGGTGCCGACGGGGCTGATGGAATTGACGGGACTAATGGTGAAGATGGGGAAGACGGGAGATCCGTTGTTTCCATTGTAAAACAGTATTATCTTTCAACATCTGCTTCTGCGACTGTCGGTGGTAGTTGGGGGTATGATATTCCTGTTTATGTTCCTGGACGTTACTATTGGTATCGTGATGAAATAGAATGGACAAACCCAACAGATACAACTCATTCATCAGCTGTTTTGGATAATGCATTAAATACGGCAATAAGTAATGCGTCAACAGCCCAGACTCTTGCACAGAATGGAATTATTACAACTATTCCACAATATTGTTTATCCGAATCAGACCAAACACCTGGTAATGATCCGACATGGTATGACGGAAAGTTTACAGGTGTAATTTCCGGTGAGGGTGATGATAGTGATACATTAATATATGATGGAACGAAATATATTTGGGAACGATTTAAATATGTACGTTCAAATAGCACAGACTATTCTGCAGCCATTCTTTCTTCTTTGAACGAAGCTTTCAAAAGCAGTATTGAAAATAGTGCATGGATTGATCAGCATGATGATGTTATAAACTTAAACGCCAGTAAGACCACAAAACTGAGCGAAATCTTTGGCCTTGTCGAAAAAGAAGATTCAGAAACAGGTGAATTCATCGGATATGAAGAGGCTGAGTACGATCCCGAAAATCCCGATGCTCCAAAGCCGATATGGACGCGTATCGCAGAGATGGAGCAAAAAGCGAGCTTAATTGTTGACTCTGACGCGATAAAAGGTATCGTTAGCAAAAAAATCATTGAATACGATACAGGGGTAGATCCTGATTCGGAAGAATATGATCCAGCCAATCCTCCTACGGGCATTAAAGAACGTATGGAGAGCATGGAGGCACAGCTAACGACTGAAGGTTTTGAGGTAAAAAAGAACGATCAGTCAACCAAAACAAGGATCAACGAAGAAGGTTTACAGGTATTAGATGCAAACGGCAATGTTATTTGCCGTTTTATTAATGACTCGTCAGAGGTAGACTACCTTGATGTGCGGCGATATTTATTGCTCGGAGCGCACAGAGCACAGGAAATGAGCAAAAGGGAGTTTTCAGAAGCGTCTTCATACACAGCACAAACAATTGATGGGCAGACGGTATATGTGCCCGACGGAGCTTCAAGTGTAGGTACCGGATTCATGTTTACAGGAGGACATGCCGATGGCAACAGCTAGCAATAGTAAAAGTTTATATGCACCTTCGGGATCGACGGCATGGACACTTCACGCTGAATGGACTCAAGGTACACAGGACGTTGCAAATAACAAAACGTCTATCACTGTTAAAGCCTCTCTAAAATCCTCATCCGGTTCATTTTCCGGGGGCGGCGGAACGCTGTATATTGACTGGTACGATAACAATAACGGCTGGCAAACAGCAAAAGCGTCGAAAAGTACAACAGCAATGTCTGCGGGGAGCTCGATCAGTTGCTCAAAAACCTTTTCAGTAACACATAATGCTGATGGAACATTATCTGGTTACGCAAGAGCGAGATGGGTGAAAAGCAGTAATTCATGGACGCCAGATACAGGTAACGTAAGTACTTCAAATAAGGCATTAACAGCAATTCCCAGAGCTTCCGTTCCGACAATGGCGGCAAGTAGTTATAACATTAATGCTTCAATAACTGTTAATACTAATCGTAAAGTAAGCACATATACGCATACTGTTAAAATTGCCGCCGGAAGTTTATCGAAAACACAAGTGGCTACGGGGGTAGGTGCCAGTAAAGCATTTACGCTCTCGGCAGATCAGATTGCAAGTGTTATGAAAGGAATTCCTAATGCTAAATCGTGCACGGGTACAATTTACGTAACAACCTACAGTGGCAGTACTCAGATCGGATCGGAGCAGTCTTGTACATTCACATTAAATGTTCCAAATACATACGCACCTTCTTTAGGCACAGGCAGCGCATGGCAATGCCAGGAGACAAATACAAATATTAGTAGTTTACTGACATCGTCGCATGATGTTGTTTTGACTCTTTCTCGAAAGGATATTCAAACAACTGCGACCGCTTTGAATGGTGCCGCGATAACAAAGGTGACAGTTACAAATGGTTCACAAACAAAAACTATGACATTGGGGTCTCCTGTCACAAGCGGTAACAACAAAGTGTATACAGTCACAGCTTCATTTGCAAATTTAACGGGTGTTGGGTTTTCTGTTACAGCGACGGACAGTAGAGGTTTTACTAAAACTACAAATTATGGAGCGGACGGGCAGTTAATAAGCTATCTTCCACCTTCCTTTACGGACATTCAATTATATAGACCTTCTGAAACGGGAGATCTTGCAAATCTGGAAATAGAAGGGAATTGGTATAATGGCACAATCGGGTCTGTTCAAAATGTACTTAGCATTTCTTATGTTTTTGGAGAGCAATCACCTGACTCCCTAACGCCTACAAGTGTAATTGGCAGCACGGGGTTTACCGCAGAGAAAAGTAACATACCAAATGCTCTTTATAACGAGCAATATACATGTGAAATCACGATGTCGGACTCTTTCTACGAACAAGAAATAAGGATTACCGTAGTGTTACCTTCTTCGGCACCGTCTTTATGGCTTGGAAGAGATACAGTCCGCATAAATAAGCATTTAATTATTGAAGATGATGATTCGACAATTTCAATGGGGCCTGATGGGCGTGGCTTATCAACTATGTCTAAATTCATCTTCAATCAACATATTTATGATTATGGTGGGTATTTAGGATCGGTTGCGGCTGGAGCTACAGCTTCGTTCACTCTTCCGGATAATGCGGCATATGAAATCCAAACTATTTCAGATTACAAAACCTGTACTTGTAAATGGATAGTAATTCCTACAAAAAGTACAGCAGTTTTCCAAAGCTGCGGTTTTGGCCAGTGGGCAATGTCAAATGACAGTAATAATTGCATTAATTTTTCGGACGGTAATGGCAACTATGAATTCTATGATACTTCTTCTAAGTTCGACATGGTAAACGGTGTTGTGAACGCTTTATTGGTATTTAAGGCAAAAGCGACAGAAGCCAGTACCGGGGCAAAAGGGATAGGGGCGATTATTCCGGAATATCTACGTCCTCAAATCCCGCAAAGAATCGTCGGTCAAGGGTCGAGTCAATATCGATTTTTGGGATACATTCAAACTGACGGAAGAATAACTATTGAAAGATATGGCTACGGAACTACACAGATAGCCATACCAAGTGGAGCATGGCTCAATATTACGGCCACTTATGTCGCCAGATCGTATCCGGTTCTTGTTAACGTAACCTCAGCAGACGGGGTCATAACTGTTAGCTCGGCCCAAAGATTATGCCATGTTTTCTATAAACGGTTAGGAAAGGTATATTGATATGAAATATGTTGTTTTAGAATTGCAAAAATATGCTGATGGAACAGTCGGCCATTTAATCGATAAATATGATGACTTAGAACATGCATATTCAAAGTTTTTCTTAATATTATCATCTGCAGCACTCTCAAATGTTCCCGTTCATTCCGCTGTAATTATTGATGAAACGGGAATGGCAATTCAATCGCGATCATTTACTCATCCTCAGGAAGCTGAGCCTGAAGGAACCGAATAGGCAAGGTCTATCAAGGCCTTGCTTTTTTGATGGAGGAAATTATGGCATATAAACCAAAATTACCATTTACACAATCCACAACGAATGACATCGTAAATAATCACCGATATGACTTTAACTGGAAAAACTTTGATTCATACATGAAGTCTAAGGGAGGATACAACAAGTATGTCAAATCTCTGGGAGGAGTGTTTACCAAATGGGCTGATCGCAATACTACTGCGAAAGTTACTTACAAAGCCACCACCGTACAGGAATTCCAGGAAGCAGCTGATTATGTCGTTGGAATCATGACAGCCTGGGGCTTTGACTATAACAACTCTCGAAAAAATCCGCACTGGGGGAATTTATCTGATGATGCCTTTTACACAAAGGATTTCAACTTCAGCAAAATCACTGGAAAAGACAATGGTGCTAACTGCTCAATAGATGAGATCGCGTCCGGGAAGATCAACAAAGCCGGGATGTGTACGAACTGCGGTTATGGCGTGACGTATATCTTCCGGAAAGCTGGATTGATTCCTGAAGGGGCCGAGATGATGGAAGTTGAATTCTATGGAGATAAGTCGTGGCATAAGTATTACCGGAACAGGGGAGCTACATTATACAAGAATTTGAACTCAAAAGAATTCAAGGTCGGGGATGTGATCGGGTTTTATAAAGATACTGGCTTTGCCTCATATAACCACTGCTGCGTAGTGGTCAAAGTTGATAAGTCGGCCGGAACATATACCATCTTCGATACCGGATCTGCAAGATTTGTTAAGACCCGGGGATGCAATGTTGTCACAAAGATCGGAACCAGTCCTTTGTATGGATCATACAAGTCATATAAAGTAATGCGTCTTCCGCTCAACTTAAAGGAGGTAAGTACAGTGCTTACAATGGATCAGTTTTATAAAAAGTACAACGGTAAGGCTATCGATCACGATGGAGCCTATGGTGTCCAGTGTGTTGATGGCTTCAGGCTGCTGTGCATGGAACTAGGTATTCCGGTGAAGCCTACGCCGAATAACTGGGCGGATGGATACTGGTTATCCCGGAATGCTCTGGGATATAACAAATATTTCAACTACATTACGGATTACAAGCAACTGAAAAATGGTGATGTTGTGATATGGAAACAAAAATCCAGATCACATCCTTCTTCCCACATTGCGATCTATTATAACGGGAAAGAATTCGGACAGAATCAGGGAGGAAATCGTGGCTTCTGTCTTAAAGCTACTGATTTTTCCGATATGCTCGGTGCTTTACGGCCGAAGGTGTGGGCTTCTTCTTCCGGATCAAGTACTCCAGCTGCAAAGCCCGTCGAGAAGGTCGCTACAGGGAAGGCTAAAAGCTTTAATTCCAAGCTTGCAGGGACCTACAAAGTTACGGCAAAAGCAGGGTTATGGCTGCGGAATGCAGCAGGAACAAATCAGGCAAAGATGGCACTCATGCCGTTCGATACGAAAGTTAATTGCTACGGGTATTATTCTGCTGTATCTGGAGTGAACTGGTACTACGTGATTACTACTGTTGGCGGTGTGAAATATACCGGATTCTGCTCATGCCAGTATTTAGCGAAAGCATAGATAGGAGGTTGACTTATGTATAGAGGGACAACTCCAACATATACATTTACACTCCCGGATGAAGTAGATCTTACACAGGCAACAAATATTTATGTCTCATTTGCGAAATTTAGCGGCGATGAAATCTACAGAAAGACTGGTAACGATCTTGAAGTGTCGGGGCAAAGGGTAGAAGTTTATTTGACTCAGGCGGAGACTCTAGCGCTTCCGGGTGAAGTGAAAATCCAGCTGAATTGGACATATCAGGAAGGGACGCGGTTTAAGAGAGCATGTTCTGAAATTTTCTCAATTACTACAAAGAAGAATCTGATCAACGAGGAGATCGAATAACATGACAGCACAGGTGTTCCCGGTCAAATTGGATATAAATGAATATGAAGTAGATCTTGGATCAGCTGTACAGATTGTACAAGCTGATTTTTATGGTGGCCCGTATGAAGTAACACCATCGAATAATGAACAGATCTTACTAACAAATGAAAAAACGATGTCAGAAAACGTAAAGATCAACCCGATTCCATCAAATTATGGGCTTATCACATGGGATGGATCGACGCTCACAGTAAGCTAATGGGAGGATAGAACATGGCACAAAACGTAATTATCAATAATGTCACATATCAGAACGTCCCTGAAGTCGATATTCCGAAGTCTGGAGGCGGCACTGCGAAGTTTTATGACACAGCCGGAGCAAATGCTGCATCTGCTGATTTACTGCTTGGAAAGACAGCGTATGGCCCCAGCGGAGAAATATCCGGCAGCATGGCAAACAATGGATCCACATCAGGGACGATCAGCACAAAAGCAGGAACTGTCCAGATTCCGGCAGGGTACACTTCCGGAGGTACAGTCAGTATTGATCCGGCGGAACAGGCAAAGATCATCGCATCCAACATTAAAAATGGAGTTAGGCTTCTTGGAGTGGATGGTTCATTATCTTTACCGTCCATCTCACAGGACAGCACAACGATGATTCTTAGTATTTCTTAAGAAGGAGGGGTAATTATGGCACAGAATATAACACTTCTTGGTGCAAGTTACTCTGATGTTCCAGCTGTTGCTTTACCTAAAACGGGTGGAGGAACGGCAAAGTTTATTGATATTACAGACACTACTGCAACCGCAAGTGACGTTGCGCAAGGCAAGTATTTCTATACAGCAGATGGGACAAAGGCAGAAGGCACTGCAACAGGCGGTGGCGGTGGTTCTGACGAATGGCAAAGACCTGCGGAGTTCCCGGATTTATCTTTGTTAGACCGTACAGGAGAAGTGGTGTACATGTCATGCATGGCTGATGAAGCGAGAGGGTACTTTTATATCAACTTGAAGACCAGTAACAGTCAGCCGTATAACGTTGCGATTGGCACGATCACAGATGGTGAGTACGTTGTCGAAAGAGAGTTTACACTCGCACACAACAAGGAGCAAAGGCAATACTTCGGCAGACCGGGCGGTGGCTATAAAGTCATTAGAGTTACACCGCCCACAGGTGGTCATATCACTACGTTTAGTACAAGCACAGCATACGAAAACGCTTATTGGGCAACTGATGTTGTAAGTGGTGAACAAGTTCCTGCACTGGCTGAATGGCAAGGTGTTGTGGAAATTTATGGCAATTTACCGTACATGAATGGTGCGCTATCGTGCCGTTCTAATAAATTGCTTCGGTCATTTGATGTGCAACATGTTGCTCCAAGTTCGCTTGACTATGGCTTCAGATATTGTCAATCACTTGAGAATGTCGATATGTCCACATGGGATACATCGAACACTACTACGTTTAATAACTGCTTTGCAAATACAGGTCTGGTGCGGTATCTGCCCGGTATCAACGATTTAGATTTGAGCAACTGCACATTTTTGGGAATGGCTTTTGCTAACGTTTCGATTGACGAAGTTGATATGTCGAAATGGAATCTTGCAAAACTTACGAATATGACTTCTATATTTAGCGGCTCAAGAATCAAGAAAATAAAAGCAAAAAATTCAGATGTGGCGTGTTCGTATGCAAATGCCTTTTCGAATTGCTATTATTTACAGGAAATTGATATATCTGATTTGGACTTGTCGATGGCAACAAGCGTGGACGCACTGTTTAGTAATGATATGGTTTTATCAAGCCTTGATTTTGCAAGCCTTGACTTTTCATCGCTATCAACTGCGGCAAGCACACAGAATGTTGTGCAAGGAACAAAATCGTTACGTTCGCTGACAGTTCCGGCTTCGCTGACGATTATCGGGAATGGTGCGTTCTCCAACATGGAATCATGCAGTGAGTATCATTTCTTGGCGACAACACCGCCAACGCTGAATAACACGAATGTGTTTAACAATATGAATACACGGGTCACGAAGAAAATATACGTTCCATATTCAGCCGACCATAGTGTATTGACTGCATATCAATCTGCAACGAACTGGAGTACATACGCAAGTTACATAGAAGAGGAGCCACAGACATGATTCAGACAGAAACGATTATTATCAACGATAAGCAGTACGTTCGCACATACTCTGACCGTGGCATGATGATTCATGGCGGTGTACCCGAAGGCGACTACGATGAAGCGGTAGACCCGGCTGAACTCGGACGGACATACACCGAAACGGATATTCCGATTGAAGGTGAAGAATCAGAAGCAGAGGAAATCGTATCCATGATTGAGGAGATATTATGACGATCGAACGGTTACGACAGTTTATTGGATCTCTGTTACATGTCAGAGAAGGGATGACCGATGAACAAGCATTGACGGAAATCGCACTGTTTCCAACGTGGAAGATTGACCATGAGTATGCAGTAAATGACCGGGTGCAGTATGAAGGTAAGTTATACAAATGTCTTACGACACACACAAGTCAAAGCACATGGACACCGTCTGATGCACCGTCTTTATGGGTCAGAATTGATGACCCGGCTATCGAGTTCCCGGAATGGAAACAGCCTACAGGAGCGCACGATGCTTACATGACAGGCGATAAGGTATCGCACAACGAGAAGCACTGGATTAGCGATGTAGACAATAATGTATGGATGCCGGGTGTATACGGTTGGACGGAGGTATAAGGAAATGAAATTATCAGACAAAGCGTACACGTTTTTGAAATGGTTTTGCTTGATTGCACTGCCGGGTTTGGCGGTCTTCTATGGTGTAATGGCAGACACATGGAATCTGCCGTATGGGGAACAGATCGTAACCACACTCAATGCTCTCGGTACTCTCCTCGGTGTCTTAATCGGTGTCAGCACTGTGAACTTCAACAAGGAAAACGTGATCTACACCGAACCAAGAAACGAGGATGAATAAGATGGAACAGGATGTCACATTCTCGCTCGCACAGGTCATTTGGCTATGTGGTGGGGTCATGGCAATCGTTGCTTTTATCGGTTGGTTAATGAAACCGATCAACAAGTTAAATGACCATGAACAGCGCATCAAAACGCTTGAAAAACAGGAAGCAGAGCGTAAGGCAACAGACCGATACACCACAAAGGCACTGAACGCAATTGTCAATCACATGATAGACGGTAACGGAGTGGACAAACTTCGCGAAGTTCGCGATGAATATCAGTCAGAGATCATCAACCGAATTTGAACAGAGCCGGGGAGAAATCCCCGGTTTTTTGTTATAATATAAGTACCATGGAAGTCTGCAATGCGGACGGGAAGGTCTTCTGACCGCTGATCCCACGAATGTGGGGGTAGGTGGATTGTAAGGAAGATCCTTTTTATTTTTGCTATAATAAAGGTGCAGATTGAACCCGGAAAGGGTCAGGCAGAACGCTCCCAAACAGGGGGCGTTTCCCGAAGGAGAAAAAATGACCATCAATAAAAAAGTGTTCGATAAATTGAAGGGTCGAAGGGTGTATTGGTTTTATCTTGACGAAAACACAGGAGAGATAACGGACATTACATCGTCGATGGATTACATGAAGGTGACCTTTTGTAAAGACTGCGTGTACAACAAGAATGATATATGTTCGTGGCACAGCGGTGGCGATTATACATGGTGCGTTGATGATTATGATTATTGTTCTTGTGGTGAGAGGAAAGAAGAATGATGTTTCGAGTAATTTCGAGTTGTTTCGAGTAAGGAGAGAAGAATGATTGAAAGCGAAGGGTATGTATTGGTATATGAACGTGCGAAGAACCGCATTGTCATTCAGTTGCCACAAACGATTGAGACATTGACCAATACAGTATCTATGGTCAAAAACAGAAGAACTTATTTAACTCCAAGTGAAAAATCAATTATACTTCAGACCGTAAAAGCAATTATGGAGAGGAGAGAGGACTAAAATCCTCTTTTTTTATGATTTTTGTGGTCAAAATGTGGTCAAAGCACTAAAAAACCGCATAAATATGCGGTCTACGCAGAATGAGGGAGTTGATTTTAACTGTTTTTAACTGTTTATAACCATCTATAAATGCAGTAAAATGCGCTTATTTTCACTTTTTGCATGCATACTAATTTTTAATATTGTGGTCAATCGGTGGTCACGCATTTGCATGCATGTCAGACATTATCTCATTCATTTCTTCTGCGGTTTTCTCAAGAAGGTGAGAGTAGGTAGCCAGGGTTTGTTCAATAGTGGAGTGACCCATGTATTTGGAGAGTGCTACTACGTTGACTCCATTGTTGATTGCGTTGGTAGCGAATGAGTGCCGTAAATCATGCAGTCTTATTGGTTTTACTTCAGATTCTTTTATAGCCTTTTTAAAGCGGTTCTCAATCGATTTAATTCCCAGTGGTTCAACTGTGCCGAACAGGAAAGAATCAGCATCAGGAAGCAAGGAACAAGCCTCTGCGACCATTCTATTCAACTCCCGGTCGAGTTTAATCCTTCTGATGGAAGAACTGTTCTTCAATTCCTTGAATCCTTCTATATGATACTTGCAGACTCCGTGATGGATGTAGACAGTACCAGTTTTTGGATCGTAATCTTTTTTTCGCAGCGCAAGTGCTTCGCCTCTCCGGCATCCAGTCCAGTACAGGAAGGTGTAGAAGGTTTTGTATATGTCATCGGGGCAGCAGTTGAGGAACTTTTTGAACTCGTCTGTATTCCATGTCTGCATTTCTTTGATTTCTGATTGTTTCTTCTTAAATCTCTTCAAGACCATGCTGATGTTGGCGATTCCATAAAAAGCATTGGCAAATTTATACGTTCCGCAGACTATTGAAATGCAATTGTTTTTCGTGAAGGTGGAGATAGGTTGCTGGTCAAGCCATGTTTGCCAGTCGAGAAGATCTACTTTTGTGATTTTCGACATTGGCTTATCTTTGAAGGAAGACATGTATTTTTCTACACGTTTGGTTTCCTGGTCTTGGGTTGCTTGGCGAGGATTTTTATATCGAACATATTTTTCATTCATCATGGCGAAGGAAACGGAAGTGGTAGGATCTGATTCTAATTGTTTCTGTGCGAGGAAGTTTTTAGCATCGGATTGTTTTTGAAATCCACGCTTGGTATGCTCTTTTTGCTCGCCAGTGACAGGGTCTTTCGTGCGGTATCTTACATACCAGGAATTACGTTTGACATCCTTATAAATCGGCATACAATATTGCTGTCCTTTCATTTTTTTCTTGTTCTTTGTTTCCGTAATGCACTGTCTATAAGGGGTAGGCAGTGTTTTACTTTCTCATGGCATCTATAAAATTGATGACCGCATCTTTCTGTGCATCGGTTAAATCTCTGAAGCGAAGAAGCATCTGAATGTCTCTTGAATTCAGTGTTTCACTTGGGTCATCGATCCATCCCATGAGATACTGGTGTGTAGTGCGGAGTGCTTTTGCAAATAATACGATTTTAGTTTGATTAAGATCGTTTATTCCGTTTTCTATTTTGCTGATAGCAGTTTTATCACTATATCCTGTTAACTTCGCAAGGTCAGTTTGACTCATTTTCAACTGTTTTCTACGCATTTTTATTCTTTCGCCTAATATATTGTTTTCCATAAATCTCACTTCCTGTAATTTTATTTTACATTTGTGTTGACAAGAAATCAACGGTTGTGTATTATTGTGTTAGTTGATAAATCATCAACGTGAAAAGGAGGAAATCATGAACAAGCGAGATGCACACAAGGAAGCGATGTATCTCATCAAAAATTATACTGATAATTGGCAGTATGACATCGCAAGAGGATGTGCAGAAATGGCAAGAGGCATCGGAATCATCTCTGATGATGAGTATGACAAAGCCTGTCAGAGAATTGAAGAAGCAAAAGAAAGCTTTCACATTTTCTGATAAATGAAAGGATAGCCGATCTCCACAAAGTATCGGCTCAAGAAAGGAGGAAATATGACCAATACATTGGAACTGAAAGCAGCGATAATGAGAAAAGGTTTTACGGCAGAATCTTTGGCAGATGCCATCGGAATCTCCAGGCAATCGATGTCTTATAAGGTGAATAACAAACGTGAATTCATCTCATCTGAAATCGCAAAGATCTCCAACACACTTCAGCTTACCGCTTCTGAAAGAGACATGATTTTTTTTGGGATCAAGGTAGACGAATAATCAACATCGGAGAAAAATGAAATGAAATTTATTGACTGGTTTGCCGGAGTAGGTGGATTCCGAAGAGGAATGGAACTTGCCGGACACGAATGTGTAGGGTTCTGCGAATTCGATAAGTATGCAGTTGCTTCTTACACATCGATGCATTTGATAACAGACGAGCAGCGTGAGTATCTCGCAACGCTCGATCTGAAGACAAGACAAAAAGAGATTCTGAAAGAGGAGTACAGAAATGGTGAATGGTACGCAGATGACATTAGAAGAGTTTTTCCCGGAGATATTCCAAAGTCAGACTGCTGGTGCTTCGGATTCCCATGCCAGGACATCTCCGTCAGCGGAAAGCAACTCGGATTTAAAGGAAACCGCTCAAGCCTCTTTTTCGGAGTTATGTACTTGGTTGGACAACTCGCAGAAGAAGAAAGACCCACTTACCTGTTCATTGAGAACGTTAAAAATCTGCTGTCTGTTAATGGAGGATGGGATTTCGCCCGACTTCTCATTGAACTGGACAAAAATGGGTACGATGCGGAATGGTCAGTTCTCAACTCCAAATATTTCGGAGTACCACAGAACAGAGAACGCTGTTTTATTATCGGACATTTTAGAGGAAGAAGTACCGAAGAAGTATTTCCTGTCGAAGGAACAAACGGAGCGAATAATTTTTGTGGAATCATCGCACGAAGAGGAGGAGATTTCAGAAGAAACTTCCAAACCTTCGACCGGGGGGGGGATCACTGAATCTTTAGACACTGCTGCCGGTGGTGGAAGAGGACATTACACAATCGAAGTGATTGGCAAACGAGATCCTAACAGGCATAGCACTATGGATGTTTTAGGCGGGGGGGGTATAAGTCCTGCGCTTCATACCCTACACGAACCGATGACAGTGGGTGTGATCTTATCGGAAATTGTCACCCATCAGGAAGAGGAATAAACGGCAATTGCTATTCAGCAGACGGATTAAATCCAACGCTTACTACAGGCAAAGGTGAAGGTAACAAAATCGCAATCAAGATAAATCCTGTAATGATGAGCGGATATCAATTATCTGATTCAAAAAATGAAGCGCATAGCCTGAATTGTACAGACCAACGAAAAGTGTTTGGAGCGAATCAGGCAAGGACAATGGTCGGATATGATTGCACAGTTGAGAAAGAGAAAGGAGAACCTGGAGATGGATAAAGATTTCACTCCTGAATGCATCGGTGGCATAGGGGAGAAAAAGTCAAACAACGGTTCTCAATTCTATCAGCAGCACAGGATATATGACAGTGAGAAGGTAGCAACATCACTCTCTGCAAATCTTCCGGGGGGGGGGCAAACATGTATGACATAAAGATCCCTGTTAAGGAAGCAACGAAGCAAGGTTATGCAATCGCTCGGGGGGGGGTTGATGCCGTCAACTTCTCTGTGTCGGGAAGCAAAACAAGAAGAGGAAGAGTCGGGGTAGATATGGCAAATACATTAGATACCGGGTGCAATCAGGGCATCTTCGTGAAACTGGAAAATGGCGATGAGATCTATGCCGTGTGGTATCCAAAAAAACAATGCTATATAGCCATTCGGAAGCTCACTCCGAAAGAATGCTTCAGACTTCAAGGTTGGGAAGATTCCTATTTTGAAAAAGCAGAATTCGTATGCTCAAATTCACAACTTTATAAACAAGCCGGAAACGGTGTCACGGTCAACGTGATTCACGAAATCGCAAAAAAGTTTTAGGTAATTAAAAAACTCTCTTTGTCTCCTGACTCCTGTGCATCGCATGGTTTTAGCCGAAGCAGCACGGCATCGCCCATGATTATAGTCCTCCTTTCATCTATATAAGCGGTGTACAGGACTGAGGAGGCAACGAGAGAAGGAAGAAGGTGATTATTTTCAGAAGGAAAGTACCCGACAATGTTCTGACTCATAGAAACCTGTTAACAAAGTCGGAAGTCAGACAACTGTGGGCAGAGGACAAAAACTACGGTTCGCTCTTGTACGCTCAAGCCAGGAAACGTGACGAAAAGGAACTTGGTGGTAATCAGCCTGATGGTAAAGTCAAAATTCTATCTGTCTGCAAGGAAGCCGGAATCACACTGGAAGAGTTACGGCAAATAAAAAATGGATGATGGGTCAGATCATCCACGAAGTGACTATATGCTCGGTTGCATTCTTAAGTCGCTTCCATTCTATCACGAAAGGAAGGTAAACATGACGTATTTAAACAAGAAAATTGGCAGACACTTCTGCTTCAAACTGACATCGGACGATATGGACATCGCCGTACCTATGCTTCTCACATCAATTCTTATGCTTCTCGCAGTAGTAGGAGTGTGCTGACATGAATGCGGCAGAAGTTAAAGCAAGGGGCTTCTACATTGAGGACGCTCAATTCCTGGGTAATAAATGCCGGGTAAAGATCAGCACGATGATTCCGAAGGAACTGGCAATCATCATTGAGCAGGGATATAACCCGGTCCAGTACGGTCTGTACATCAATCATCCGACCAAGACATTGCTTCCAAAGTTGAAGAAGATGTTTCCGAAATGGTTCACATACAACGAGGAAGACCTGCGTGACACGGTTAAGAAGTTGTTCGATCAGGTAGATAACGCGGTCCTTGAAGCACAGCCGAAAGATGATTACACGGACGAAGAAGCCGCGTATCTTGAAGGCTACACCGCCGCCTTGGACTTTATGAGAACCGAAATGGCATGGATCGAGAAGAAGCTGAAAGAAGGTGAAAGCCCCTTCGATTATGCAGGCAAGAAATAACCGTCCTCGCACATACATAGACCATGTTTACCGTAACAAGAAACCGTGTGGCTATTGTCATTACAGGCTGCACAAAGGGTATCTGACGGTGCGCATGGTGCGGCAACACCAGTGTATGCAAAAGAACTGCAAGTATTTTGAGAAGTTCACGAATCACAGGTACTGGATTGATAAAGAAGAAAAGAAGCAGATGAAAAAAGAACGGAAGCGGAAACTGTTTCCGTAAGGACAACACATAACATAACAGTTAATGACATGACAGGTAAACACAGTAAAGAACAGAACAGAACACTATTTTTTGAAAGGAAGTGAGTATGGCAAGTAAATATCATCCATACAGAGTAAAAATCACAGGGGATTCTTCCGAAGCCGTCAAGAAAGACAGAGACAAGTTCGTCGGCGGTTCTGATGTCGGAAGTATCCTCGGTCTGAATCCGTGGAAATCAGCATTTACACTTTGGAGCGAAAAATGCGGTCTCATCACCCCGGAAGACATTGACGACAAGGAATCAATTTGGTGGGGCAGGAATCTCGAAGCCCTTATCGCAGAGCGCTTCACGATGAAGACAGGAATGAAAGTTAAACGGTCAGGCTACTCATATCACGTTGAGGAATATAGCTGGGCGAGAGCGCACATTGACCGTCTGATTATCGGCAAGAAGGCAGGACTTGAGTGTAAGAGTACATCTGCATTCAACAAGACGAAATATGAAGACGGTGAAATTCCACCAGCACATTTTGCACAGTGCCAATTCTACATGTGGTGTACCGGCTTCAAGGTGTGGTACCTGGCAACGAAACAGGACAATAAATTTTATGTCCATGAGATCGAGCGGAACGATGAATTCATCCATGACATGATCGGTAAATGCGTGGAATTTTGGGAGCATGTCGAAAGCGGAATTCCCCCGGAAGTTGACGGATCTGAAAGCACAACGGAAACACTGTCAGAACTGTACCCGGAGAGCAATCCCGATACAGAGATCATCGACCTGGATTCAGTGACAGATGAACTTGACGCTATAAGCGCGATACAGGCGCAGGAGAGCGACTTAAAAGCACTGAAGGGAAAATATCAAAACATCATCAAATCGCTGTTAGGCGAAGCGGAACGCGGCGAGAACGACAAATATATCGTCACATGGAAGACGAATGCGAGAGGAAGCCGTGTATTCAAAATAATCGAGAAAAAAGAAAAGAAGGAGAATGAGTAAACATGACAGAAATTAAAAAAGTAACAGTGCCAACAGGCGCTAACAAGGCAGTAGCAAAACAGGGTAAAACGCCCGACATGAAAACTTTCGTCAATCTGATGCTGCCCGAAATCAAAAAAGTTTTACCGGCAACAATCACAGCAGAACGGTTCACAAGAATCACTCTGAATGCATTAAGCAATAATCCGAAACTTATGGAATGCAGTCCTAAAAGTTTTTTGGGATCCATGATGTCGGCAGCGCAGGCAGGCTTGGAACCTAACACACCGCTTGGCGAAGCATATCTCCTGCCGTACCGCAATCACGGTCAGATGGAATGCCAGTATCAGATTGGATACAAAGGTCTGCTGACACTTGCACACCGCGCAGGAACAAACGCAGAAGCAAGGGTGGTCTATGAGAACGATGAATTCAGTTATGAGTATGGTCTTAATCCAAAGCTGGTACATGTTCCTGCTCTGAAAGATCGTGGCGAAGTCGTTGCTTACTATGCTGTTTGGAGAAACAACTCGACCTGGGGTTTTGAAGTATGGTCTGTAGACGATGTGAAGAAGCATGCACAGAGATTCTCCAAGTCATACGGTTCAGGTCCTTGGCAGACCAATTTCAACGAAATGGCGAAGAAAACTGTCCTGAAAGCGGCACTCAAGTATGCACCGTTGTCAGTGGAAGTTATGAAGCAGATTTCAAACGATGAAACCGTCAAAACAGAACTGGCAGAAGACATGTCCGAATCTGCGAATGAGATCAATTACGCAGAGATCATGGAAGCGGATGTTGAAGTGAACGCGGACGCTGAAACTGGAGAAGTCGCTGAATGATTTACCGCTTTGAGGTTCCGGGGGATCCGGTTGCCAAAGGCAGACCGAGATTCTCCCGGAAGACCGGGCGTACATGGACGCCTGAAAAGACATCCCGATATGAAAATTTAGTGGCAATGGCTTACAAGGAGAACTATCCCGACATGATACCGGCAGGGGAGCCGATCAGACTGACAGTCATTGCTTACTTCACACCGCCGAAAGCGACATCGAAAAAGAGACTGGCGCTCATGCTGTCAAATCTCATTCATCACGTTAAGAGACCTGACGCTGACAACATACTGAAATCAGTACAGGACGGTCTTAACAAAGTCGCCTTCATGGACGATTCACAGATATGGTCCTTATGCGTAGAAAAACGGTACAGCGAATATCCAAGGGTAGAAGTGGTTATCGAGGAGACGAGAGACGAAGTATGACAGAAAGGGTGGATTTATATAAAAATCGTGTGCAGAAAATTCCTGTCGATATAAGCGGTGTGTACTTCCTTTTCAAAGGTGAGGAATGCGTTTACATAGGGGAATCGAACAGTATATTCCGGCGCAGTTCACAGCACATGAACCACAAAAAGAATGAATGGGATTCATTCAAAATTCATCCGGTTGAAGGTGAACATAAGCGTAAAGCACTTGAATCATTTCTGATTAACGTGTTTCAGCCAAAGTTGAATAAAGTATTTGATTGTCCAATGACAGCAACAGCTATTAGCCATAGTCTGAAGAAAAACGATCCATATATCGCTTGTGTTGATTACTTCGCAGGGAATGGTTCATATGGTGTTGACGGTAATTGTGAAAAATGTTGTTGCAGAGAATTTGCAGGGTCATTCCTCGCAGCGGTAATAGAGGATGCCTACGAAACACGCGGTCATGCTATCCCTGTTGGTCTGCTTCCGCTGACTGATGAAGAAAGAATGTTAATAAAACTGTATCAATCTGCTTCAGATGAAACGAAGAGAAAGATGCGAGAAAGGCTTGGGATGGAGAAACAGAATGAGTAACAGGAAAGCAATACCGAAGAAGATCAGATTTGAAGTCTTCAAACGAGATAAGTTTACATGCCGGTACTGTGGAAGGAAAGCACCTGATGTGATTCTCGAACTGGATCATGTCGTGCCGGTTGCGGAAGGCGGCGGTGATGAGATTCTTAATCTTGTCACTGCCTGCCGTGACTGTAATCGCGGCAAGGGTAAACGACTGTTAGACGATCTGTCAGAAGTACATGCACAAAGGCAGGCACTTGAGGATCTCCAGGAACGGCGTGAACAGATGCAGATGATTGTGGAATGGAAACGAGAACTGACCGACCTTGAGAACGAGATGATTGAAGCCATAGACGACATTATCTTGACGAGAACTGGTTATTCGCTGAATTGTGTCGGCAGAAACGACATAAGAAAACACATAAACAGATTCGGATTTGAAGCTGTGGTAGAAGCGGTTGAAATAGCATTTGATACATACCATACGAGAGACACGAAGGAATCAACTATATATGCGTTAAGCAAGATTGGTGGCATTTGCTATAACCGCAGCGTAGGAAGGACAGCGGAATATTATGGGAAACAGAATCATTAAGGAAAGCATATGCATATCTGACGACATAGACAGCCTGTCATGGTTCGAAGAGGTTCTGTTTTACCGGCTTATGGTAAAGGCAGACGATTACGGAATATATGACGGCAGGGGGAAGGTCATTAAGGGTCAGTGCTTTGCTTTGAAAGACATAACTGTTAAAGATGTCGAAAGAGGTTTAGAGAAATTGTCGGCGGTAGGTTTGGTTCGGCGCTACACAGTAGGCGGTCATCCGTACCTGCAATTGACTGGATGGTCTAAACATCAGCAGACGAGGAACAGTAAAGCAAAGTATCCAAAACCCGAAGAAGCAGATAAAGAACCTGATAACACGGTTTTGAATACACTTGATATCAATTGCAATCAATTGAAATCAATTGATATCAATTGCTCCCCTAATCCAATCCAATCCGAATCCAATCCGAATCCATATCCGAATCCAATGCTCAAAAATCAGAATCCGAAATCGAATCAACATCTTGTTCAGTGGTTCGAGGAATTTTGGAAAGCGTATCCTCGCAAGGAAGGCAAGCAGAATGCCATGAAGGCATTCGAAAAGATGTGTACCAACGAGGATACCTACAAAGCCATAATGGACGGTCTGCAAAAAAGAGTGAAGCTGGACTGGTCGCGCAGACCGCCAGAAGAGAGGAAATTCATTCCGTTCGCTTCCACATGGATAAACCAAAGCCGATGGAATGACGAAGTGACACCATATGCCGGTAAAGGCGAAGGGTTATTCGCAGGCATGACAGGCAAACCCGAAGACTACAGAGAACCATCTGCTGAATACGAGAAGAGCATTGAAGAATTCTTCGGGGAATAACGCAAAGGGGAAACAATCATGTTAGAGACAATTATTGCGAGAGCAATGGAAAACGCTACGGAAGATCCTTCTGATTACGTTGCGGAAGACGGTCTGCTGCACTGCGGACATTGCCATGAAGCAAAGCAGTACAAACTGGTCATGGCAGATAAAGAAGTGATCGTGCCGTGCTTATGCAGATGTGCGCAGGAGAAGATCGCACAGGAAGAGGAAGAACGGAAACAGAGAGAACGCTTATCACAGGTCAGGGCAAATAAGATTGCCGGTCTGCCGATGTTGAGCATGTCTAACTGGACATTTGAGAACGACGATGGCAGGGATCCGAAACTGGCAGACATCTGTAAACGGTATGCAAACAAGTTTGACGATCTGAAAACACGGTCTGTAAACGGTCTGCTACTGCATGGGTCTGTAGGGAGCGGAAAGACATACGGTGCTGTCTGTATTGCAAATGCCCTGCTGGACCGCGGATACAGAGTAGTGGTACGGACATTCTCTGCACTTGCGGCAGAAATGACTGCATACACGGAAGGCAGGATGGAATACATGCGGTGGTTCTCAAAGCAGGATCTTCTCGTGTTAGACGATTTCGGCGTTGAGCGTAACACGCCGTTTATGAACGAACTGGTCTTCAACGTAATTGACGAGAGGACCGCACAGGGAAAGCCGATGATCGTTACCACAAATATGGACATATCAGACATGGCTGACACAACGAACATTCAGAACGCTCGTGTTTATTCAAGAATACTTGGTTCATGCATACCGATTCGTGTTGTTTCGAAAGACAGAAGAATCGAGGACAACGTGTACGTTAAGCGTGAATTAGGACTATAGAGAAAAGAGGTAACAACAAAACATGCTTACAAATAATTTCTATTTTGGCAGGGGATACCTGGGTAAGGAACCTGACCTCAAATACAGCGCAGCAGGCAAGCCGTATCTCATATTCACGATTGCCTGTCAGAGAAGCACGAAGCAGAGGAATGAAGAAAGACCGGGTACAGACTGGATCGCATGCATCTGCTTCGGGAAGGTGGCAGAAGAGATCGGATTACAGGCGCAGAAGGGAAGCGTGATAGCTGTCTTCGGATCATTGCAGACAAATAACTATGTAGACAAGGGTGGCAATCAGCGGCACAACATTCAGGTCCTTGTAGACATGGCATATGTTTTGAAGAACTACAAGGTTGATGATGATGGGTCCACATACGCAAACGTATCACTTCCGAAGAATCCGCAGACACCGGCATCTAATACCGGCGGTTACGGAGATGAACTTGACCCGACCATCACCCCGGACGACTTTCCGTTCTTTTGATAACAGGTGAAACATGGCTGAAGTCAACAGCAAAGAATCCAATCTCGATAAGCGGATTACAGATGCCATGCACAGAATCGAAGAACTTTACAACGAAACTGATGGGAAATGTTACGTTTCGTTTTCCGGGGGAAAAGACAGTACGGTATTACTTGCGCTGATAAAAATGTGCGAGGACATTCTGACTATACCGAAAGATTCGATTCCAGCGGTCTTCTCCAATACAGGTGTTGAACTTGGAGTGACAGTGGACTTCGTCAAGTGGGTAAAGAAGAACTGGTATCCGAACGTGGTTATCATTCGACCTGAAAAGTCATTCGATTGGGTGATGAAAAACGAAGGGAAACCGCTACGGTCAAAGATTAAATCAAAAAAGATTCACCAGTACCACTACGGTAAGAGAACAGAACAACTTCTTCTTCTTCTTCTTGGGCGTTATAGAACAGGAACATTTTCGGCAAAAAGCAAAATTGGCGACAGAGACATGCACTTTTTGTGAGACGATTTCAACATAAAGGCTTCTGAAAAATGCTGTGAATGGATGAAGAAGAAACCATTTGAGAAATACGCAAAGGAAAGTGGTATGAAAGGGAATATTCAAGGGATTCGGATTAGCGAAGGTGGAGCAAGAGATTCAGCCGCAAAAACAAGGGTTCATTACGGTGGCAAACTTTGCACATGGACGAAAAACGATATTATCCATAAAGCACCAATCATTGATTGGACGGATGATG
>JAEEGL015532255.1_pt1 | contig 37245 bp, 27 predicted proteins | sample 9134231 | NCBI WGS metagenome assembly JAEEGL01 (sample SAMN16246548, study PRJNA631951) | gut metagenome | biome: gut microbiome; feature: rumen; material: fiber-attached | host: Bos | place: Iran: Karaj | collected 2018-10 | reverse complement strand
TTTGATTTGTTCATATGCAGCCATCTGTTTTGACTGCAAAGATACAAATTCAAATCGTCGCACCCTCACAAATGCTCGTAAAAGACTGTATTTCAATTATTTCAAAGAACGATTAGCCCACTTTAACGGGACAGTAGTGTTTCGACATCATATGATAAAACCGTTAGAATATGGGATGCATTTACAGGTGAGTGTCTTAGAGTTTTAGCTGGTCACCAATCTCTGGCTACATTTGCCATATTCAGTCCAGACGGAGAAAGGGTTGCATCAACGTCTTATGATCGTACGATTCGAATTTGGGATGTCCGAACAGGAAATCTGTTAAAGACCATCAATAATAATAGTTATACATATTCTGCATCTTTTAATCCTGATGGTGACAAAATTGCTACCGCGAATAATGATAATACAGTAAAGATTTGGGATATGAATACCGGCGAATGCCTTCAGGTATTTAAAGGCCATGAATCATGGCCAGTATCAGTATCATTCAGCCCTGATGGACGATATGTGTCATCTGCAGGTCAGGACAAGGTAATAAAAATATGGGATACATATTCCAACTCACTTTTCGCAACATTGAAGGGGCATACTGCATCAGTACAAACCGTATCATTTAGCCAGGATGGTCATTATGTGGTATCCTCCTCATTTGATAAAACAGTGAAGGTCTGGGATTTTGCCTCAGGAGAATGCGTACAAACCTTTAATGGACATAGCGAATATGTATCTTCTGCATTCTTTAGTCCCAATGGAAACGAGATTGTCTCAGCGTCTGGTGACAGAACAATTAAGACATGGCCATTTCCAAATATTCAAGAGTTAGCAGATGAAATTAGAGATAGATTCCGCTTACGTCCGCTTTCGAAAGAAGAAAGAAAGAAGTATTATTTGGAATAAAGCAGTTAAATGTCATCATATGACAAGGAAGAATACATACGATATTTTTTGAGTTATTCATGTTTTGACAACTCGTATAAAATCAAATTCATTATGGCACGGAAACCAAAGAATGAGAACATAAATATCTAACAAACGGCTATGGGTTCGATGAACAGGCGTTTGTCGATGGAGAACAAATAAAAAAATGACGGAAGCATTTGGTGGATTAGTAAAAAAAGTGTATCTTTGCCCAAAAAACAAATGACTAAAAAGGTAATCATATTAGGAAAGCACCTGTCAATGGATAGTCTTGTACAGCAGTATAAGATGATGGGGTGCTTTGTGGATTATCGGGAAGAGCTGTCGACTGAAGGAATCTTTGTCAATGACTATGATGAGCTTTGCCTGTTAACTAATGATGATGAGGATGACAAGGCTGTATCTTTGTTAGCGCAACTGGCAGATGGATATGATTTGAATGCGCACGGCGGAAAGAGACTGACATGCCATTTGTTAGTACAGAAAAAGGATACACTGCGGATGCTTCAGACCTGTGACCCCTGCGATGCGGTGAAACAGAAGATAGACGTCTATCCGTATTCAATGGATGAAGTGTGGAGTAGAAAAATCGTGCTGGACTATGAGCCCATCACTACAAAAACAGACAGACATGTACATCTGGTGATATTCGGAATGGGAGAGATTGCAGAGATGGTGGCGATACAAGCTGCACATGTGGCTCACTATCCGAACTATGTTAGAAACCATGCACTAAGGACACGAATCACAATGATTGATGTACAAGCTGTACAAAAAAGTGAGGAGTTATCCCGTCGATACCAGCATTTGTTTGACAACAGCTATTATCGCGTCATAAAGCCTTCAGAGGAAATGGCTGTGGTGAGATTCCATAGACCCATGTATGAAAGAAAACGTGAAGACTTCGTAGATGTAGAATGGGAGTTTGTGGAGGCAGAGATGTGGAATGCAGAAGTCAGGGAGAAGCTGAAGCTATGGTCAAAGGACGAAAAGCAGTTGTTGACCGTGGTGATGGCAAACTCTGACGAAGAAAAGAATGCCGCTCAGGCATTGTACCTGCCCAATGAGTTATACGAACATTCTATACCTATCTATATATATAAGAAACTGAATGAGGGCTATGACGTTACTCTTCCTTTGGTTAGGATGGCGAAGAACGTGAAATACGTATATGAACAGTGTTATAAGCAGAATGATGCAAAGTGGAGCGGAAAGATGCTATGGTCTGTGGAAATAGACAAGGATGAAAGAGAACGCCTATGGGCTGAGGAATCGAACGTGAAACGGATGTCGTGTATCTATAACGCGATGACAATACCTACAAAGATGCGTTCATTAGGGCTTGACGAAAATGAATGGGATAAGTTCTATGATATTCCACAACAGAATATTGAAATAATGGCGCAGGTGGAGCATAACCGCTGGAGCGTAGAAGAGTTGATACTTGGATTCAGGCCCTGCACGGATGAGGAACAAGAAAAGATAGCAGCAGATGTGAGGAAACAGAAGGCTGCGTATAAGGCTCGTAAGATTCATTATGATTTGAGAGCCTATAATGACCTTAGACCTGATGGGACAGGGAAGCCGGTTCAAGTTTACGATCTATGCCTGACTTCATGCTTGCCGCTGATTGCCAAGGCTTTTGCCGACGAGAAAGGAGGTAAGGTATGAAAGAGCAGAAACATTATATCTCACTGAAGTTCAAGGGAGGTAACGCGTATCATCAGAGCGGTAAGCGGCTGAAACTGACAGAGCGTACCATCAATATTGGTGAATCAGCAGACTGTGATGTACGGTATGAAACGGATTGCCTGCAGCCAGAATACTATGCCTCCATTATCAGGAATGAAGACGGTAAGAGTTGGCGCATCGTTAAGCGGTCGCAGCATGTTGATGTAAGCATAGAAGGAAAGGGTTCAATAGGCTATGCAGAGTCATTGGCTGATGGCGACATTATCCAAATTGAGGACCAAACAATGACCCTGCTTTTTCACTCCCACTATGATGAACGATATGATGATGAGGATCGACAGAGTACTTGGCAATGGGCTGTAGCAGGAATACTCGGATTGGCAGCAATCATTTCCGTTGTATTAGCAATCGGTAATAAACAAAATGACATTAGTGTTGAGGATGTTGAACCTTTGGAAGAATCAGTATGCCTAGTCAAGGTGGATTCCATCAGACGCTTGTCTATTGTCGATGGAAAGATGACGGTTGTACCTCCGACAAAGATTCTGGAGGGTGATGCTCCTACAGGAACCGCTTTCCTGACGACTGACGGCAAGTTGGTTACAGCCCGTCATTGCGTAGAATATTGGATAGGTACTAACCTGGATTTAACCACAAAAGTTAATAGCCTGGATGAAAATGATATTGTGAGGTGGGCCATTGAAACGGAAACATTCAATCAGACACATGATGGAGATTCTGCCATGTTACAGGTTTTCTTCTCTTTCTTTGACTTTATGGGCAACAAAAAGTTTTCGTTTGCCACAACTGACAAACGGGTTCACATCAATAAAGACAACGATGGTGTATTCCTGATGGCTGATTTTAGTCAGGAGAGTTACTGGCGAACTATTAAACCATACTTCACTGACAGGAAGATGGAACTGGGAGACATCCTGTGGATTGACAGTCTGAAAGAGGAAGGTAAAGTAAAGATAGCCAGCATTAGTCAGATGGAAAAGGTGAAGAGCGGTACTAAGCTGATGATTTGCGGCTATCCCAAGACGGGAATTGGCGACAAGAGGATGATTTCCACAGAAGGAACTATAAGAAGACTTGCTTCGGCAAACACTGAAAATCTGTTCTTTGAGAGCAATATTAACCACGGGTTCTCCGGTGGCCCTGTGCTGATGAAGGATGGCAAAGAAGTTATCGTCATTGGCGTGGTTTCGAGAGTTGACAGCATCAGTAGCGGTCTGTATAAGTGGGCGGTACCTATTACGGAAGTAAGAGGTGAGAGGTAAGATGTAAGAAACAAGTATGAAATACAAAATGACAATACGAGATATAGCAGGGTTTTGCCCAGAAGAAGCTATCTGGAAGATGATAGCCGATGTGAGCGAGTGCCTGTTGAACGATGGTGTTGGCAATGGGCTTTCTCCAAACTCAGTGATAGTTGACGGGAAATCATTTATGGCCAATCGCATCCAGGATACAGAAAACGAGTTTTATGCTCCTGAACACAAGGACGGACAGCAGTCTGATGAAAAAGAAGAAGTGTGGTCGTTAGGAGCTATTGCATATTATGCGTCAACGGGGCATGTTGTTTTCGGGGGGCATGGCGGCAAATACCAAAAGGAACACCCTTTGGTATCTCTACCTGCTTTACCGAAAGGATTACAGTCGTTGACACAACTCTTGCAGAAATGTCTATGCTACGATTCTAATGAGAGGATTGGACTTAAAGATTTAAACGAACTTGCACAAAAAGGGTTGGAAGAATGCAGTAAGCAGAGCCGAAAGAAAACCATGGCAGCCAAGGAACAAGAGAAAAAAGAAAACGGTGTTAAACATACTGGTGAGAAATGGCCAGAAGAAATGATTGAGTTATGAGAAAAGGATTATTGTTTTTAATAGGGTTGGGGATGATTGTGGCTAACAGCTGCTATGCCCAAGAGGACGAGAATCTAAAAAAGATGGCAGAGGATCTTATTTCGATACGCAAGGCAAAAGCATCTGACAAGATACTGAATGAGACTGTCATAAAGTGGTCTGCTTCAGGTAAGCCCAAAATAACATTGATGGATGAAATCCAACGTGACAAGAACAACGAATACAGAGGCAATGGGGCTAACAAATTCAAGATGAATCAGATGGTGACACATGTGTATGGCCGCCAGAACACTGGAATGGTATCGAAAGGAGACTACTTTAACAGTACGGAGAAAGATGTATTCTATTCTGCGATAGAAAAAAGTGTGAAAGGGAAGAGCAAGGTTGAATATACACTTACTGGCCATATCGGCATACAAGAGTTTGTGTTTATGGCATATAACTCTGGTTCGAAATTCAGTGCAAGTGTCAACGGAAAACCTGCTAAGCCCATCGATGGGCAAAAAGGTATACTTTATATAAAGTTACCGAAGGTGAAGAAAGAGGATAAAATAGTGTTCTCTATCACTAATGAATCTGGCACCAACGAATCGTTTGTCATCTTGAACCATAATCCACAGAAATGATGAAAAGGGGTATAGTACTTATATTGGGATTTCTGTTGACACTTCAGCTTGCGGCCCAGGATAAAGGCAAGCAGCAACTTGCCAGGATCTTTACGGAAGCAGAGCAGTGTTATCTGACTGACGACTACCAACAGTTAGAGGCATGCCTTGAACAGTATATAGACATCTTCAAAGCCAGCCAAGAAGAATTGGGCGACTCCGCAGATGTCTATCTTGCTTATTATGCCAAGATGTTAGGTGCTTTCTATTATGGCTTTGCAGAAGAAGACTCCTGCGATTATTATTCTGAGATGATGTACAGGATAAGCTTGGATGCGTTTAACCAACGTAACAACGTGGTAAATGCTATGGTGTTGCATGAAGAACTTGCTCAGCTATACTACAAAACCAAGTCATACGACAAAGCAAAAGTTCAATTAGATTCGGCTTTCAACTATTATGATGAAAGGTTGAATGATATGGGCATTGTGTCTATGAAGCCAAATTATTATAGAACGCTATCGCAGTTGGCTATGTGTAATGCGAGACTTGGTGATTTTAATTTGGCCTTGTCTCAGATAGATGAAGCACTCGATGACTATTATAAGAAGCAAAAGGATGCGGAATATTATGAGACTTTACGCAAACGAGCCAAGATACTTATGCTTCAGACTGACAGTTTAGGAAGTACTCATTATAAGAAGGCGGTTGATTGTTATCAGCGATATGTGAATGAACGATATGCAGCGATTGGGAAGGAGATGAACGGCATGACCGATTCACAGCGGGAACAGTACTGGCTGGCTACTCATCAGTTCCTTTATGACTGCTATCGGTTAGGCGACTATGCGCCAGAGATGCTCTACGACTTGGCTCTTTTCAGTAAGGATTATCTCGTCAGAAAGAATGCCCAACAGACTAAGTGGAAAAATCTTCGAAAATCATTAGGCAAGAGTGACTGCGCCATTGAGTTCGTACAATATTTCGGTAAGAACGATGAGAAGCGCATGGGTTGTCTTGTCTTGAAGAACAACAGCAAGAAGCCTTTGTTCATCGATATGTTCTCTACAGACAGTCTGTTAAGGCTGCCTCTTACCAATTTGCATACCATAGGCAGTGCCATCGCCACTTCTGTCAGTACGGTGAAGGATACACTATATAATGATGAACGGTTGCCTGAACTTATATGGTCAAAGTCGCTTATGACAGCTATTGGTGATGCCCAAAAGGTGTACTTCGCCCCAGATGGATTATTACATCAGATAGCCATTGAATATCTGATGCCTGACACCACAAAAATATGTTATCGACTAACTTCAACCAGAAACCTCACTAAAAAGCGGACACCACCAAAAATGGAGAGTGCCCTGCTTTGTGGAGGTATCGAGTATGGTGCCAAATTCATGCCAAGCAACAGAGACAACGACGTTGTCGCCTATCGTTTCCTTGCGCCGCTTACAACGACCATCAAGGATTTGCCAGGAGCGAGAAAGGAGGTAGACTCCATCTATGCTTTCCGCAACAACCCACAAGACACCTTGCTGGTGGGTGAAGCTGCAACTGACGAGGCTCTCCTGCGAACGATGAAACGTCATTACGATGTGATTCACCTTTCTACTCACGGCTACTTTGGAGGGAGGATAGGTATTTACAATGACATCAAACCCCTTCTTGGCGACGAATCCATGTCGAAGAGCGGATTACTCTTCGCAGGTTCTGCCAACACGCTAACGGACAAGACTTTTGATGAAAATTTGTTTGATGGAGTTTTGTCTGCCACAGAACTTTCCAAGCTGGACTTCAGCAAAGCAGAACTTATAGTTCTTTCAGCTTGTCAGACAGGTCTTGGACATCTTACGGATGACGGAGTGTATGGCATACAGCGAGGCTTGAAGTTGGCTGGTGCCAATGCGATGATTCTTACGCTGTGGAGTGTCAACGACTATTCAAGTAGTGTTTTGCTACGTTATTTCTATCAGGAATTGGAAAAGCAACCAGTTAAGGACATTCACGCAGCATTCTTTAAAGCCCGTCAACAGTTGGTGAAAGAAGAAAAGACTTACTTTAAGTTTGATGAGTCTGAACTTACCATCAAAAAAGAGACGTTAAGATTTAACACACCAAGTCACGTCAATCCATTTATTATAATTGATGCATACTAACAAATAAAAACTACATAAAATGAAGAAAACAGTATCAATACTCATTCTGCTCATGATAGCAGGAACGACGTCAGCCCAAGGTCTCAAAGGGCCAATGGGCAAGTCAGGAAATGGTCAGACTCGGGCTGCACAGCGCAAGTATCAGATTATTGTGGAGAACGAAAGGAATGCCAAAAAGGTTCAGGACACCAATGACCGTCTGTTGGCTCTTCAGGAATCATCACGTGGCGAGGCACAACGCGGTTTGTTTGGTGACTTGTTGTGGCAAGGCTTTACGAGTTCTTTCAAACAGAAAACGGTCAATGCAACTTCAAATCTGGTCAGTTTAGGTCTGAACTATATTCAGGAAGCCTTGAAGAGTGACCGCGAGAAATGGTATCGCCGTGCCCAACAACAGTGTTATTACAATCAGCCTCTGTCGGCAGAAACAAAGATCGATGATTTCTATGCCCTTCCCTCTACAAAGGGTGCAATGGATCCCGAAAATCTAAAATTTGAAGGTTTTGGTTGCAAGAATTATATAGAGGTGACGGACGGTTCAAATGAGGGTGTTGGTGTTTTCTATATTTTCTGCAAGATGCGTCGGGACAGTGTTGGCCTTCGCCATATTATTAACCACTCAAAGTTTATGGTTGAGATAGACTCTTTGATCATCAACCCTAAGTATTGCAACCTGCCCAATGACTCTACTGGCAGTGCTGATAGCCGTTTTGATTTTGAGAAGCGTGATAACCTGAGCCTGGAATTGAAAGTACGTTTCTATTCTTCTTGGATGAACCAGGCTACAATGATTGCAAATGACCAGAAGCTTGGTGAGTTTACCATCAACGTGGAAGTTGATAAAAGAAAGCTCAATTCAGAAGGCCTGTTCATCTATGACAAGAATGACCCTGACTTTGAGGATTTAGTCAGCATAGACGGTGACAGCTATATCGTTCCACGCTCATATACTGGGACGTCTGATGCTATTAGCTATCAGCCCACATGGGGAACAGGACAGTATCGTATAGAGATGGAAGTGTCAGAACGGTGTACCATTGTTGACAGCTATTATCAGATCCGAGAGTCTGGCAATGGTGAGACTGTTGCTTTTGCTGATGCTACTCCAGGCAAAAAGAGATGGGACAAAGCCAAGTGGAAGGTAGAGTGGCAGGCTATGAATGCTCGTCGTAAGAACGATTCTTTCATAAAGAATGCATGGAAGTGTATTGTTTCAGCATATAAAGGGACAGGGTGGGTAGCTACACTTACGGATCCATTTACGACTGCACTTTATACATGGGAGACACAAAAATTAGGTGACTGGATTGACGATATGCACGAGAAACTTTTTGAGCATGGAGAAGTTGGTAGTTCGGGAATGCCAAGTATGAGTGACGTATCTATACTCTCTTCACCATTATCCGAAGGTAATCCAATGACTAATGACAGACAAGGTGGAAAGCCTGGTGGCGGAAAACCTATGGGAGGTGGTAAACTGCAATAAGCTTTATCCCACATTTTATTACACAGACTATCAAACAGAAAAGATTATGAATAAGATTCCGAATTACGACGAGTGCGTCAAGTATGCACTGGAAATGAAAGGTATAGCAGGTGATACCTTTAAGGACACAGATTTAAGAGTATTTGTACGAGACACAGCTAATCCGGGTACCGTGTTTACCTCATTGCGAAAGGGTGGTATTGTCATACCCGTTGTGGATGCGACACTGCTTGGTGAGTATAACGTAGAAGAAACTGCCACCGTTGTCATTAAGGCCAACCAAATAACGGATGTGGTTGATCTATATGTTCCCAAATCCAATGACATCCAGACCTTCCCCATAGCCACTTTTGTGGAGGCATGGGAGGCTACGGGTGGTCTCTGCACGACCGCTTTCCCTGCTGATGCTACGACCTATAATCCAAAGTTGATAGATTTGTCACATGTGGATTTGCCGGATGGGTATGACGAACTTCGTGAGGCCATCGCAGAGAATGCCCATGATATGTGGGCTTTGGAGCGCCAAAGTGAAGGATGGACGTTTGGCCCGAAACGAGACGATTCCAAATTGGAAACGCCTGATATGGTGCCCTACGCCAAATTACCTGAGAGTGAGAAGCAGTACGACCGCTTGATGGCGGAAGATACGTTGAAGCTTTTAGTTGCATTAGGATATAGGATTGAGAAAGATTATAATGGATGATATTTTTGCAAATGGCTAAAGATATTTTCATAAGTTATTCTAGAAAAGATCTAGAACTTGTAACAAAAATCAAGGAAATAATAGAGACTTCCACTCATGCTAATTGTTGGATGGATCTGGATGAGGGAGGTGTTGATAGTGGTGACCCAAACTTTACAAAAACCATAATAGATGCTATCAATACATGTCCAATATTCCTCTTCATGCTTTCAAGAGAATCTCAAGTATCGCCATATGCATTAAAAGAATTGGATTTTGCGTACAAGAAGTATCGCGAAGAAGGTAAGAAAGTTGTCATAGTCAATATTGATAAGTGCAAAATGAATGATGTGTTCTGCTTTGAATACAGCAAAACAGATATCATTGATTGGGAACTAACAGAACAGCAAAGTAAACTAATTAGAGATTTACGCCTCTGGACAGGATATCAAGAAAAAGAAAAGGAACAAAGATTGATTGAGTCGAGGAACAGAAAATATGATATCTTCATCAGTTATCGTAGAGATGGCGGTGCACAATATGCTCGTATTCTACAATTAATGCTCATACAACGTGGCTATAAGGTATTTCTCGACTATGATGAACTCACTGATGGCATCTTTAGCAATAAAATAAAAGCAGCTATTAAGGAAGCTCCTGTGTTCATGCTCGTTTTATCGAAAGGTTCCATGGAACGATGTGCCAATGACGGTGACTGGGTAAGGCAGGAGATTACGCTTGCCGTTGAGCAGAACAAACATATTATTCCTGTTAATCCTGATAATGGTTTTGATGGATTTCCTATAGAAATGCCACAAGATCTCAAGGAGTTTATTGGATCTCATCAACATTCAGAAATCAGCTTCGGACAGGCTCTTGGTGCCACTATAGATTTGTTAATTAAAAACCGCTTGGTACCAACACTTGGCGAAAGAGTCTCGAACGAACATAAGGACATTGATTATGATGCAGCACAAGAATCTTTAAAAAGAATAGATGCCCACAATCGGTTTATGAAACGTATGGGCATTGTTTCAGCTGTTTTGTTAATTGTCATGGTACTTGGCGTGTGCTTTTGGTTCTGGAAACATCAAAATGTCAAGGAACAACAAGAAAATGAAATGATAGAATTATCTGTATTACGCTCTGAGTTGGAAAAGAAACATAAAGATTTTGGCCTTCAGCTCAGTCCGAATCTGACGATGCGACAGATGAAAACTGTTAATAACATTCTAATGAACATGACGGAGGTACGGCCTGGCATTCTCTGGATGAGTCAGTTTGAGTGTACCAAGGGCCAATGGTATGGTATTTTGGGAGGTGACTATGATGAAGCTCAGGAGTCTTTTCCGATGACGGAAGTCTCGTATGGGCAAATCTGTATGCTCTTCCTTGACAGCCTGAGAAATATGACAAACATAGGGTTTTATCTTCCTTCGGTAAAAGAGTGGGAGTATGCGGCTCACGGAGGCGAAAACAAAGAAACGACTTTATACGTTGGCGATGACGATATCGAAAAAGTAGCCTGGTATAAGGATAATTCAGACGGCAAACCCCATCCCAGTGATGGCCAGCAGGGCAAGGATCCAAACACCCTCGACCTCTATGATATGAGTGGTAACGTCAGTGAACTCTGCAACAGTCCTTTTGATGAGAATGGATTATTCACAGTTTGTGGTGGAAACTACGAATCTCCTGCCTCAGAAGTGACTGTAACTTCTCGCAAAGGCATCGCCACAGATGCCAAAGACAAGAAAGTTGGCTTCCGTATTATTATCAGAAAAGAATAACTATAAATATAATAAGGTATGAGAAATTTTTTGATTACTTTGCTCAGTGTATTGGGCGTATTAACGGTATTTGCACAGAAAAAGGCTGATGAAAGCTTGAGTATCGATGCTGCCGTCAATGCTTGCATTGCTATGCGTGATGCCGTGGCCAACAATGATTCCGTTGCCATCAAACAGTCTGCCAATGATTTGAAGGCCGCTGGCACTACTAATTTCTCTTCCCTCAGGTGCAAAGATGATAGCATCTCCTCACTCAATGGTCATCTTGTCTTTGATGAGGCATTTGCCGATAGCATCGCTGAAGGTAAGGATGTGTACTCCAAGGCCGATGACCTCAACCGTTCTACTGCCCACCGTGGGCAGACGGCAGACGGTTCCATCCTCACCAAAACCTGTTTCGTAAAGGCTGGCAAGAGCACTAAGTATTCCTTTGCCTCTAAAGGCCATCAGGAACTCGCAGTGGTTGCTGAGGCAGGCGGCCTCGTCACCATGAAGGTCCATGTAACCAACTCGGCAGGTCTGGATAAGCGTTTCGACGATACCAAAAACGTCAAGAAAGGAATGCCCCAGCGTAAAACCTCCTTCGAACTACCAACCGACCGTCGCAACACCGTGGAATTGGAGATACTGAACTGCGGTAAGAAAGATTGTAGTTTTGTAGTTATCAGTAATTGAGAAGTGACCGCTTTGACAAATACAGAAGATAGGTTATGAGCTGAACGACCCTGGGATAGTTGGTCGTCAACAAGTATTCCCCTCCAAAGCTATACGGGTGACAGTTACGGGGTCATCTGAACAGTTGCAGATTGATGAACAGCGTATTGAGAATAATGCCTACCGAATTGCAGAGCGGAATTACAAGCAAAGACTTGCCTAATGAGACAGGCAACGAGAAGAAAACTCTTTGACTGTAGAGAGTTATCGTAAAGCGATTCGTGGTCTTTAAAGAAAAAATGGAAAAACAACGATAAGCATTGTTGAGCAATGAGTAACAGGTTCTTTTTATTAATGTTAATGGTCCTGATGGTTCTGAATGGCTATGGACAGAGTGCGAAGAGCGATGAGTTATATGCCAAGGGTGTAGAACTGTACCGTGCAGGAATGTATCAGGAAGCTATACCCCTATTCCAGATGGTGGACAGTTTAGATAAGGTGGAAATGGATACATTGGACGGTCGTCGCTATTCGAGCGAACATTGGATTACTTCTTGTTATTATAGGACGGGTGACATTCAGAAAGCTAAGGATTTGGAAATCTTTACCTATGAAATGCCGCCTATAGACCGTCGGTTGGTGGAACAAAGCGACTTGCTGACTCCAAGAATTGAATTGCTGATTAATAATGATAGTTTACGTGAGGCCTTGGTTCTGTCATTGCGTGTGTCTGAATTGGAGGAGCATGCTCTTGGTGGGGAAACCTGGTATTCGCTCAATACTAAGTCATCACGCTCATATATCCTTTCTTTTCTTGGCCGGCATACAGAAGCGGAACAATTGATAGAGTATGTTATACTAACAACAGGTAGACTGTACGGCAATGATTGCAGGATTCTGGCATATTATTTGCGCGATGCCGTCAATATCTACAAGATGTCTGGAAACGTGCAGAAAATAGATGAGGGCTATCAAAAACTCATCTCTTTTTTAAGCACTATCGGTGAACAGTATTCTGATTTTGCTGAGAAACTGTTAGAGGATGCAAGTGGTGTCTATGCGCAGATAGGTAATAATCTGCGTTTGGATCAAATTTTTGAATTACAGATGCAACTGACCATTGCACGGTATGGTGAAAACAGTATCAGACGATGTAACCTTTTACGTACTGCAGTTCAGTTGAATATGAAACTGGGAAGAACTAATCTGGCTCTTCAACAGCTCGATGAAGGAGAGAACTTGGCAAAAGAAATCGATGGAAAATATCATGAGATGCATCTGACTTTCATGGCACTCAAGGTTGTGCTGTTTGCCAATACGCAACGATTCAAGGAGGCCCGAAGAGTACTTCGGGAAAGTATGAAAGCAGCCCAAAAACTAAATAATTCTGAAGTAAAGTCTACCTTGTTATCGATGATGGTGTTTCTGTGGGCTGTTGATGAAGGGAAAATTGATGAAGATTTGTTGACAGATGCCCAAGCCCTATTAGCATCTGTCGAACTTACTGAGAATAACAGAACATCATATGCTATTTCATCGATACTGATTGCAGAGGCTTTCGCTTTAAATGGCCGTACCAGTGAGGGGGCTGATATTGTTCAGAGAAACATGCCCATCTATAAACAGCTTAATCAGTTTAATGTATTCTTTTCTGCATGCCTTGTCTTTCTTCTGGATCACCAGTATGTCAATGCTCGTAAGTCCAGTAGCAAAGGGCTTGAACTGCTGAACAGTGAGTTAAAACGAGACTATGCCCAGGTTGCGGTAAATGAGAGCCGGAGCAGTATTACCAATGGATTGACGATAGTAGAAAGGCTGAAGAGACAAGAAGGACAGCTGATGGCCGACACCACCGCATACTCCTTGTCGATGATCCAGCAGGATCTTTTACAAGCTAAGCTCTATATACTGAGTCATTCTGACAGTTTGGGGACTGAGGAGTTCATGACAGCACTGGGTGACTATGCCCGCACCGCCTACCTGAAGACCCAGGATACCGTGATGGGCGATAGTATCGTGGGCATGTATTCACGCCGTCTGGCAGACACCTTCGGTAGTGGCTCACCGCAGTATGCCGAAGCCATCGATTTGAAAGAGCGTTGCCGTTTCGAGGATACCGTTGACGGCCACATCAAGGCGTTTCGCATCACGCTTGCCACGCCTGGTACGGCGCTGTATGAACAGTTCTGCCGCGAGTACGAAGAGGCCTATGTCGAATGGAAGGGGGATGGCGGCAACAAACCGTTGGCGCTGAAGGCAGACGACTACCGCGTCTATGATGTTCCCCATACGTTGGAGATTATGAAAAACCGCAACTACCAAACCGTGGCCGACTCGTGCCAATGGGCGATAAACAAGATAGACAACATGCTGAAGGCGAGAGACTCGGAGCGCGACGAGAAACCGTCGATTGACTATTTAAGGAAACTCATGGCCATCTGGGCACTGTGTGCAGACTCCTCAGGCCGCCGTAGCGAAGTTGTGACACAAGCGCAGTCTTGGTACCGACTGTTATTGGAACATGGCATCTGGAACAGCAAGTCGAACCTCCTCCAGATGCTCGCCACGGCAAAGATTAGCGGCGATGCCAAGGACTATGACCGACTTGAAGCCAGCGTTGCTGACACCATTCGTGATAGTCGTGATGAGCTCCGTGCCGCCACACTGCTACAGGCGCTTTACCAGCTCTGTGATGGTGTCTATTTATTTTTATACAACAACACATTGCGGTGCAGCCTGTTGGCAGAACTCGACCAGACGTTGCAACAACTAAAGTCCGCCGACAGCAGCACCTACGCGAAATACCTATTGCTGCGCACTGGCCTAGTGGCAAGGAATATCTGGGAATTTGGAGTTACTGCCAGCAGCAATAAGGAATCTCTGACGGCCGTGCTGGAGCTGCTAGAGAAAGAGACAGACCTTCACGTGTTCAGCGAAAGTCATGGAGTGGTAAGTTTATTATGTGGAGAATTTTTCTCGCTTAATGACTATGAGTCAGTAGTACGTTCCGACCGATTGCGTAAGAAAATTGCCAAAGTGTGCGATTCAGATACTAAGAGGCGCCAAAAAGAATCATTATTCAGTTTTAATCTGCATTGGCAGTCGTTCTCGCCATTAGGCAAGGATTTCGAACTTCAAGCGATTTACACCAATTTAGCATATGGTGATGCCGATAAGCTGGAGGAGCATATACAGTTGGCTTACAATTTGCAGAATGAAAAGTCAGAAATCACGTCCACAGAACAGCAGGAAGCCTTGCTGGCGCAGTGGAATGACATCCGCAGCCAGCAGCGCAATGCTTTTTCCGACGATGAGAAACTTGTCAAGAAGATAGAGGACATGACCACTCAGGCATGCCGTTATCTGGAGCGTCAGAACGTTTCTGACACCATCTGTGGTATGGCCTACAACATTGCCCTTTTCGGCAAGGGATATCTGCTACGATCACATCAACAATTGCGTCATGTCATTAGCGAGTCGGGGAACCGCACTGTGCTACGCGACCTCGACGAGTACATCCGTCTGGAACAGCTGCTCGACAACAGCTCGTTGTCACAAGCCAAGGCCGAGGAAATGACAGCTAAAGCCAACGACTTATGGCAGAAACTGCGCAGCGCTTCGACGTCGTTTGACGACTACAGCAAGTCGTTGGAGGCCGACTGGCACGACGTTCGTAATGCCCTGGCTCCCGACGAACTCGCCATCGAGTATGTCTGCACCAATGACATTCTTAAGAAGTATTATGCCCTGATACTTCGCAAGGACTATGAAGCGCCTTTGGTGCTCGGTCTTTCTTACGAATCTACCTACACGGAGAATCCTGACACGATGTTTACCCAGGAGGGGCGTTACCGTAGTCCCTGGCCATATTATGTCGACGTAGAGGGGAAATACGTTCATCCTTTTGAGGGCATACGTCGCGTCTATGTATCACCCACTGGTGTACTTCACAAATTGCCATTAGAGTCGCTGCACGACCTTTATACCGACAGCATTATGTCCGACAAGTTCGAGATTTACCGAGTCACAAGTACACGAGAGCTGATAGGCCACCACCGGCAACGCCCCGTCATCAAGGCACAACTCTATGGTGGCGTCACCTATTCGATGGATGACAATCAGTGGCAATTGCTTGCTGCAACCAAAGACTCTGGACACAAACTGCTGACGGCTATGCGCGACGTGCCAAAGCTCAGCCGTGGGGCTGTGTCGGAAGCCTTGCAGCCCTTAGAGGGTACCGAGCGTGAGGTACGCGAAATCGCTGCTATGCTGGGCGCCAGTTCTGACGACGTGACCTGTCTTACGGGTGCCGATGCCACCGAGGACAATTTGAAGAGTCTCAGCGGCAGCGGCGTGACAGTGCTCCACATAGCCACCCATGGTTTTTACCAGACAATCGATGAAGCTAGCGACTCCTTGTCAGTAACCTTTGCCCGTAGCAGTGACAAGCAGGAAGCCAATGCCCTGAGTCGTAGCGGTCTGTTCATGGCCGGAGCGGCAGCGGTGTTCAGTGGAGATCCTATTCCCGACAATGTTGACGATGGTGTATTGACAGCACGCGAGATATCCCATTTGGATTTGACATCACTTGACATGTTGGCCCTCTCTGCCTGCGAAACAGCACTTGGCGACACCTCGGGCGAGGGTGTCTTCGGCCTACAGCGTGGTTTCAAAAAGGCTGGTGCTCAAAGCATTCTTATGTCACTATGGAAGGTGGATGATGAAGCCACATGTCTGCTCATGACAGAGTTCTACAAGCACTGGATTGGTGAAGGAAAGACTAAGCACGATGCATTGGAACTCGCCAAACAGACCGTTCGTTCTCATAAAGAAAAAGGATGGGACAATCCAGAGTATTGGGCTGCATTCATATTGTTGGACGGGTTGGAATAAAATTGGAAGATATGCTTGAAGAGAGAAGAATACTGATATTCCTGATGATCATGACAACGGTCATGGCAACGGGGAAAGGCATCAAGGATCTGAGGCAGGGCGGTCAGGAAGATGCCGATGAGAGTTACCTTTGCACCACCTCCCAGGGCACACGGTTCTATGCCTCGATGACTGAAAGCTTCTGGGATGGCTATATCCTGAAGCTGTCTGGCGATGATGGCACCATCATCTCTCTTCCCGTGATGGCTGAGATCTGGCCTGACGGCAACCGGCAACTCCAAGTGTGGTTTGCTGGGCGGCACGTGACGGTGCCCATTGACAGCATCCGCCGAATCAACGACTATTTCAGGGCCTGGGCAAAAGGCATTACCTTTAGCCCAGACCGATTTGTGTTCAGGCGCGAGGCACCTGCCACTGATGAGACCTCCATCGGCACCAGCCTTGAACTCTATGCCGACTTCCCGACCAGCAGCGACGTGGCCAGCTCACACATACGCTACTGGATGTCAGAACGCCTCTTTGAGTCTGTCAGCTATCAGGTGGAGAGTCTACAGTTCACGACCTACCTGGAAGAAGAAGGGGAGTCTTTCGGGTGCTATATGGCCAACAATGACCGGTCGGGACGGGGCATGCTGGACTATTACGGGCTTCTCTACCAGAAGATGTATGAGAAGTATATCCACCACACAGTCGATGTGGAAATGGGCGGCCTAGAGATGAGCCAGGTATTCTTCCTGCAAGACGTGCTTCCCCATGCGGTCACCTATCTCAACCTGTCCGACATGTATGCCATCGGCAATGCCCATGGCGGAATGACACACTCCTATGTGTCTTTCGACCGTGAAACGGGACGGGTGCTGACACCCGATGACTTGTTCCGCAGCGAAAACCTCCATCAGCTCAAGGAGCATGTTTTCAACGGTATCCTAAAGATACGCAGTGATCAGCGGGTACGCCAAGGTGGAGAGTGCTACCAAGGTCTTCGCAACATGATTGATGAGGAGGGAATGGCCTCTTTTCTGGGGTGTGATGATGACGCCCCCCTGAGTATCATCATCGACAGCCTTCCCCTTCGTGATGTCGCTCTTCTTCATGAAGGAGTGATGTTCTCTTTCGAGCCTTACCAAATATGTTCCTTCGGCTATGGGCCGACCTGGGTTCTGTTGCCTTATGATGAAGTCCGCCCGTTCATGAGAGACTGGCATGCGCTGTCTCCCATGGCAGGCGGCGACCTGACAATAGCCAGTGACTCGGTCAGCAACCTGAACAAGCGCAGCCTGCTGATGGCCGGCGAACACAGATGGGACGAGGCTATCAGCCTGAAACGGCAGGCTGCCGAATGCATCAGTAAGTTGGAAGGTACCGACAATCGTGCTTATGCCGCCGTGGAGTGGCAGCTGCTCGACCTTTGTATAGAGGCAGGGCTGTATGATGAGGCCATGAAACTGACAAACGACCTGAGGTCACGTATCGGCAATGCGAATGCGCTGATTGACCTCGGACAACAGTACCGCCTGAACCAACGGCTCATTCAGCTTTACGACCTCATGGGTGACTACGAACAGGCACTATGCATGATTGACAGCGTTGCAACCGACAACATTCCACATATATCCTATCTCAACTTCATGGCAGGCCATCTGGACAAAGCCGTCAGCCTGGCCCTGGAATTATCCTCCGATATGCAGAAGAATGTCAGCCAGCGGCTGTCCATGATGATTGGTGAGGAGCGTGAACGTGAATGGAACAAGATTGCCCACTGGTATACAGACTACCTGCCCATGCTGGCTAACATCAGCCACGATGTTTCGCTGTGCCGATATGCCTACGATGCCCTCCTGCTTGGCAAAGGCATCCTGCTCAGTACCGAGACCAGTTTCCGCCGCTGCATACATGACAGTGGCGATACCGAGATTCTGGACCTCTACAATGCTATGCAGGAGAATAAAGAGCGTCTGCTTGTGATGCAGATGATAGGTGACGGTAGCGAAGAAGCTGTAGAGGAAGAGACAAGCCGCATCAAGGTATTGGAAGAACAGCTCATTAGTCGCAGCAAGCGCTTTGGGGACTTCACACGACACTTGAAGATTACCACTTCAGACGTGCAGCGTTATCTCCATACCGGTGAAACTGCCATTGAGTTTACCACATACCGACAGGCCGACAGCACCGTCTATCTGGCCCTTCTGCTTCAGAAGGACATGGCTTCTCCCACACCGGTCCTGGTCTGCACCGAGTCGGAACTGGCAGAATGCGCTAAAGGTGGTACGCCTGATTTAAGGAGACTTCACGACTTGGTCTGGCAGCGCATTGAACGGCAAGCGGACGTAACATCCACGATCTTGTTCTCGCCATCAGGCATGTTACACAACCTGCCTGTCGAGTACGCAATGACTGCTGACGGAACTCTCTATTCCAAAAATCATATTTTATGCCGCCTTACTTCAACACGACAGATTGTACTTGACCGTGAGGATACGGAACAAAGAAAGGACACCCCCAATAAAAGCGGTATACTCTTTGGAGGGATTGACTACAATACAGCCACCGATTTCCCAAGGGAAAACCCATATCAAGATCGTAACAACAATCCGTCTCGTCACCATAGGGGGGCACTGGCACTTGACATCGATTCATTCAACTATCTTCCTGCGACCCTCGAAGAAGTTGAGGGTATAAAGCAGATTCTCGAACAATCGAAATATCCTTCAGTCATGCTCTATAAGAAGGGAGAAGCTGCCGAATTAGCTTTTAAGAATCTGTCAGGATGCAATCTACAGTTCGTTCATGTGGCCACCCATGGATTCTATTTCAGCGGAGGTCAACTTGACAATGTCACACACATAGGACATCTTTTCTCTTCGTTCAACCATTCGGCACAGACCGAGGAAGAGAAGGCGCTCATGAACAGCGGTCTGCTGATGGCCGGAGCCAACAGAGTGCTCGGCGAAAAGGTGTTTGATGACAATAATGACGGCATCTTGACAGCCTCAGAGATTTCGTCACTTGACCTAAGCGGCCTGAAAACCGTGGTTCTCTCGGCCTGCCAGACGGCCTGCGGGCAGTTGGCAGTTGACGGTGTATTCGGCCTACAGCGAGGTTTCAAGAAGGCTGGAGTTCAGAGTATTCTCATGTCCCTATGGAAAGTGGACGATGAGGCCACATGTCTGCTCATGATAGAATTCTACAAGCACTGGATTGGTGAAGGCAAGACCAAGCACGATGCATTGGAACTCGCAAAACTGGCCGTTCGCTCTCATAAAGAGAAGGGATGGGAGAACCCGAAATACTGGGCGGCATTTATATTGTTGGATGCGTTAGATTGACATTGTTCAAAAAAAATGGATTAAGAAAATGCGTAGGAATGGACTTATAGTAGTAATTTTGATTGTTGCTTGTTATTGTCGTATATCAGCTCAGTCAGAATCGATGTTAAGCAACGTCGAAAAACGTGTGAATAACTGTGCATTGATGTTGGGCATGACTATAAACAATGTGCTCAATAATCAGCCGATAATTGATGTAAGAGCTTTTGCGGATACACTTTACCAAGACCTATACACTCAACCTGTAGACATCAAGAGCGGCACTAAGTACATGGGGAAAATCCATCTTCAGGCTTTCTTTGCCCTCAGTGAAGACCAGCGAATTAATTATCCAGACATTGAACGGTGCCTTGCCGTGGCTGGAAAGCATGAGGCATTTTATACACCTCCTTTTATCATCTGTGCTTTCTATTTTGCACAATGGGCTGGACAACAGCAGCTCACTGACAAAGAAATAGCAGCTTTGCAGTTGGGGCTTAAAGCTCATGACAAGCTATATCCTGACAGCACGACAGTATTTGGCGAAAACATGAACCTCAAATTGTCGAGCATCTATCTCCAACAAAAGAAATGGAGAAGTGCGGCAAAATATACAGAAAGATTGTTGGAAGATATGCGTAGGCTTGGGGAGAAGGGCACAGATGGATATATGGAGCTGTTATGTAGTTTGGGAACCTGCTATAAACTATGTGGTAAGAATCTTAAGGCAGACTCTTGTCTTGTTGTCGTTCAACAGCATTTGGAACAGAAAGGAAATGTCTCATCTGAGGAATACTTAGACTTGTTGATAGACAGGGCAGAAGTACAAGAGGCTCTTGGCCATTATGCTGAATCTGAAGCATTGCTCCAAAAAGCCAAAAACGGATTAAGTCCCAGTGACGACATGTATCATGACGTCATGCTTCAATTAGCCCAACTGTATTCGGAAAGGGAGGAGCATGAAAAGGTGTTGTCTGTGCTACGTCAGGAATTGACATATTTTGAAAAGAAAAGACCTGTTCATGCCAGAGAACTGCTTTCATGGATTGTGTTTTGCAACAACCCTCTTTCCACAAATGAGGGGCAGCGATTTGTCAACCTGTTAGAAAAGAATCAGGATGGAACTATAGAAAACATGGCGTCATTAGCATACGCTTACTCTCATGCCTGTCAATATGACAAAGCCTTGCAGATGGTGGATAAGATAGAAAAGGCCTATGTACTCCTCCCTGACGAAAAGAAAGAAGAACTGGTAGACTGTTTTCAGTCGATGTATGCAAGTTTGAATGATTTCGACCGGCAGATTGAACAATGTGAAATACAAGTGAAGTCAGTAGAGAAGGTCGTTGGAAACCAACATGACCTCTATGCAAGGGCATTGGCCTTGGAAGCTTCTGTATATGGCCTGAAAGGAGACTATCCACGATGCCTGCAACTGCTCGACTCATGTAAGAAAGTTGCCAATATGGAGACTTCCACACTTATTGCTGTGTATGACAATATGTCTGAGGTCTATGCTGCAATGGGTGATTACGAAAAGTCCAGCCATTATGCATCTGTTCTGCTTGATTATACAGATGACGTGACCATGAAGCACAAGCTTATGGGGCGCATTGTGGTAAACATGATCAGTGAATTGGAGATACAAAGCATTGACATAGACGAGAAAGGTAAGAACAATTCAGATTCCCTGCGTCGGCAATTGATATACCAAGCCTCTCGATTATTGGAATTCTGCCAATATCATTTTGGAGAAGGTCATCTTAATACTATCGAGGCAATGGAATATCTTGCATCGGCTTACTATTTGGCAGATGACACACCGATGATGTTGGATGTTGTCAGGAAATGCGAGCATAACATCCATGAGAAGTTGAAGAACCAAACCATCAAGAAAATATATCTTGAGGGATTGGCGCCCTATTACCGAAAAGGCAAAGACTACCAGAAAGCCCTGGAATTGGTAGATACGGCTAGCTTGTCTCGGAAAAATGCCATGTACGCGGAAACCAAAGCTACGCTTGAAGCCTTATCGGAATTGAATTTGGATTTGAAGAATTATGAAGTAGCTCAAAATTACTATGAAAGACTTGTTAACTCCATCATTGATGAGACTGTAAATCAAATGGCTACGCTGACTTCAAGAGAGAGACAGTATTACTGGCGTATATCACGCCACACGTTGTCGAATGCCGGAAAATTTGTGCAGGAGTCGGGTGAACAGACCCCATTTGCAGGTACAATATATAATCTTGCCCTTTTTGCAAAGAGTTTATTGTTGTCCTCTGACCAGGCTTTTGTCCGTGCTGTAAGGGTATCTGGCAGTGAGGAACTCATAGAGAAAAAGCGACAGATGATGAACCTTAGGACGGCTGTCGTTCAAAATGCGAATATGAACATGGAAGAGCGTGCCGCGAAGTCACAATACGCAGACCAATTGGAACGCGAGCTACTGGAAGCATGTCGGAAGAAAAGCCAAGTCGGACTTGATAATGATGTCTTTGAATGGAAGGCTATACAGCAGGCACTTGGGGAGTCTGCCATGGCTATAGAAATGGTACAGTATTCAAAGCAGGACAATTCGGAGTATTATGGCGCTGTCCTGATAAAGAGGGGATGGCCTGCACCAATATTTGTTGAAATGGGTGAAAAAGCTGCCTTTGACAATCTTCCTGTTCAGGATTTAAGCGATGAGACAGGTAAACAGGTATGGCTATTCGTCAAACCGTATCTCGATGAGGTTCAAGCCATCTATTTCTCACCGATTGGAATATTCCATTCCATACCTATCGAGGATATGTCTTTTGATGAGTATGGAATCATGTCAGATCGTTTTCAAATGTATCGTCTGTCCTCTACGAGCCAACTACTTTCCAAGCATAAGGTTCATGGGAAAAATGCTGTCGTCTATGGAGGCATAGAATATGGCATGTCCATAGATGAGATGGAAAGAGACACAGAATTGCATCGCGGGGCCGGTGATTTGGCACAATTGTCATTTTTGAATGGTACGACAATTGAGGCAGACAGCATTGTCCGAATAATCAATGAAAAAGGTCAAGAGGAAATGAAAGCAGTCATGTATTCAGGGAAAGCAGGCTCGGAATCCTCCCTCAAGGCTCTTGACGGTAAAAACACGCGGATACTTCATGTCGGCACGCATGGTTTTTATGCTGAGAATGATGTAACGGTATTCAACAGACTGATTAGTAATTCACATCTTGTGGGTAACTTGGAAGACAAGACGCTGGCACAAAGTGGACTTTACATGGCAGGAGCAGAAAATATCCTCAACCATGAAATTATACCAGAAGGTGTTGATGATGGCATACTTACATCTCAGGAAGTGTCCGCTCTCGATTTGAGCGGACTTGATTTGGTCTCACTTTCTGCTTGTCAAACAGCTCAGGGGCGAATAACTGGCGATGGCGTCTTCGGACTTCAGCGCGGATTTAAGAAAGCAGGAGCCAACAGTATTCTTATGTCGCTATGGAAGGTTGATGACGTCGCGACTTGCCTGTTGATGACAGAATTCTACAGGGAATGGATCAGAAAAGGGAAAAGCAAGTATGATGCTTTTAATTCTGCAAAGAAAGCGGTTCGCTCAAAAAAGGGAAAAGGTTGGAATTCCCCCAAATACTGGGCCGCTTTTATATTGTTGGACGCAATTTAAAAAAACTTATATGGATACAAAACAGATTGAGAAGCTTTGCGAAAACAAGGAAAAAGAGTTGTTGGAGAAATATTATGGCAATCTCGTTAATGAGGCTGCTATAGAAAGACCTGAGGAGATCGGCAGTTATACTAAAGATCTGCCGCTGAAGATAGAAGTCGAATTCCGTTCATTCTTGGAGGAATTATGGGAAGAAGCAGCTCCTGAAGAATTCAAGGGTACACCTTTGGTATTGGAAGAGAGAGAACTACGTAAGTTAAAGACAGATGAGGACCGTGAGATGATTGACGAGGCATATATAGATGCTTCCGAACGCACTCTGTGGGAAAGAATCAACAAGTCTAATCATAAGGATGTTGCCTATTATAAAGGATTGTTGGAAGAATATACCCGTGACTTGCTTTTGATTATGCGCCATGATTTCATGGAAGAATTGACAGGGCAACACATAGAAAATAAGGCCTTTGAAGATGATTGATGATAGATTTGGCAGATGATGATGCTCTATCTCATTGTTGTCAATCATTAAATAAAAAATGAAAGTATGAAAGAGAAAACTTACATTCCGCAGCCTATAGACACGAATGATGTCATACTGCCAGAAGATTTGGAACAATTAGTTGAGCTGATGTCTAAGAATGTACATGAAGTATGGGCTGCAACCCGGATTGAACAAGGATGGGCATGGGGTGAAGAACGTGATGATAATAATAAAAAGCATCCGTGTCTCATTCCGTATGAGGAACTCCCAGAAGAAGAAAAGGAGTTTGACAGGAACACCTCTATCGGGACATTGAAACTGATTATGAAACTGGGATTTTCGATAGAACGAAAAAAAAGGGAATGACCACATTAGCATTACTACGTGTATTCTTCTAAGTAAAACTCGTCTGGATTCATTTTTTTGTCCACTTATTTGGTAAAATACTTTTTTCTTTGTATTTTTGCATGCAAATGGAAAAACGAATATGCATTACGACCGACATGACAACTTATGGTTTCTTGATGCCGTTCTCCCAATATGGCGTTTTAAGAATAGCAAAGTAATGTCTTCTGGTCGCAATTTAACTATAAAGTAGATGAGAAAATTATATGAAAAAGATATAATGGAGTTCAGGCTGAAGTCTTTGGAGGCGACTGATATGCCAAGTTTTGGCAGTCAGGCACGGCGTGTATTGGTGGTGGGCTGCATGTCTGCCGGCAAATCGACATTGGTCAATGCACTTGTAGGATATCCTGTTAACGAATGTCGCAACGAGGCTACCACATCCAGCCTTCTGCACATCTACAACAAGCCAGAGCCTGGGGGAATGACGCTCTTCAATGAGGATCACGGCAACTACCACCAACAGGATGACCCTGACCTGGCCGCCGAAGTGCCATTCACTGCTATGGGCGTTCACTTCCGTTCACTGCTTTCCTCCCAGAACATCTGCATGATTGATACGCCAGGGGTGAATAACTGCCGTGACGAGCAACACGGCAAGATAACAGAGCATGCCATCCGTCGTGGGGACTATGACTTGTTGCTGTTCGTTGCTGACGGACGTTATCCAGGTATTAGCGACGAGACCCAACTTTTAGAGTATGTCCATGATTACTGTGACAGGCCAATCATCGTGGCTGTCAATCAATTGGATACATACAATCCTCGCCAAGACTCTATTAAGACGACGATAGAAGGCTACGCTTCGATCTTGCACGATATCGGCTACCCTCCAGATACGGACATTTTGCCAGTTTCAGCGCAGACCGCATTATGGGTGAAACAACCTGACGAGTATGAGAGTCAATTGACACTTATGATGGAGCAACAGTCGGTGGACCGATTCACCAACGACTTCTACGACCTGCCGCATTATGCCACAGGAGAATATTCGCCCGACACCCTTTCGCGTACTGGTGTCGTGCTGTTAGAGCAAACTATCATTAAACGACTGAAGAAAAGCAAATAACCCTATAAATTATGAAGAAACTAACCATCAAGTACAATCCCTACACGATTACCACCGAGTTCGCCATCGATGGCAAGCAGCCTAAAATAGATAGTTCACTGAACGTTGGCAATTCTAGACTGCAAGAGTGGGCAGACCAGCTGCCCACTTGGATAGTAAATGAATTCAACGACAAGAATTGGGACATACAGTTTACAGGCACTGAGGACGACTACGCTGATCTGCAAGTAGGGTTCTCGCAGAACAATTCTGGTGTCAAGGCCAAGTTCAGCATCAAGCGTATGCCTGATGTCGATGAGGCAGAAGAAGCTATCGACAGACTTTTCACGGAAATTCAGCATGGCCCCTTCAAGGAGCTGAAAACCAAGGAAATCCGGGATTCATTCATGAAGGCCAAAAACCAGGAGTTTGAAATCGATGTCATAGCAACGATGAACAGTGGCAAGTCAACACTCATCAATGCTTTCCTTGGCCGTGAATTGATGCCTTCAGCTATGGAGGCCACCACGGCAACAATCGTCCGCATCAAGGACAATGATAATGAAAATGACAAGACATTCAACATTAAGGCATTCAATTCCGAAGATAAACTTCTGAACACCATCAACAATGTGACTTTAGAGCAGATGCAAGCTATCAACAAGGACGAGAAGGTCGCTTATGTCAATATGGAAGGCGATATACCCTTTGTGTCTGCATCGGGTATGAAACTAGTTCTCGTTGACACTCCGGGAACCAACAATGCCCGCAACATGCAACACGAAAAGATAACCTACCAGATGATTGCCAATTCAGAAAAGTCGATGGTGCTTTTTGTGATGAATGGTCAACAATTGGGCGTCAACGACGAGAAAATACTTCTCGATTATGTGTGCAGTTGTATGAAAAAAGGAGGTAAACAATCGAAAGACCGCTTTCTTTTTGTAGTCAACAAAGTCAACTGTTTCGACCCTCAGCCCAAACATGATGGTCCTGGATGCATCAAAAGAATACTGAACGGGGTAAAAAAGGATTTGGAGGATCGTGGAATACGTAATCCGAATATTTTTCCTGTAGCCGCATTGCCTGCACTACAGTTGCGCGAAGAAGATCAATTTGGTATGGTACTGAACAGCTATAAGATGTTCGCCAATGCCTTCGAGGAGATGCGTTTCGACCAATACACAGACTTTATGCATTTGCCAGCATCGTTGAAGAAAAAAATCGACGACAGCAAGAAGAATGGATTGCCAGACGAACTGATAGAGATATATACCGGTATCATCTCGTTAGAGGAAGCCATTAACCTCTACGTGAAAAAATACGCCCGCACAGCCAAGATAATGGATCTTGTATTGGCCTTCAATAGTAAGTTGGAGGAACTGGCCGCCGAAGCCAACATTCGCGAGGCATTGCGCAAAGACCAAGCTGTCAAGGCTGAAATGGAGAAGCAGATTAAGCAGGTTCGCAAAAATATTGAGGTAGCTCGCAAAGCCAGAATCTTCTCTACTAAGGTTGACAATCTTGATTTAGTCAGTGGTGCCCAGTGTGAGGTGACGGCTCTGTTCAAAGGACTTCGTACTGACATCTCAACGATGATGGCAGGACGCCAGACCAAGGTGGAACTTAGCAAAGCCAAGCAACAATGTGCTGAAATAGAGAAGCAGAGCCAAAGCATCATTATGCAGTTGAAGGTGCAGGTCGAGAAAATCGTTGTAAACACTTACAAGAACACAATAGATGACATCATTGCCGAATATAAGAAATACCTGCAAGACTTGAATATGAGTGCGGTTGGCGACAAGTTGAAGCTGAACCCCCTGAAACTGGTCGGATCACAATTAGGCGACATCGATATGGATAAGTTGATCAATGCACATAAAGAAGCAATGACCGAAAAAGAAATAAAGGTTGAATCATACACCGTAAAGACAGGTAGCGATACTACCGACAACACCATAGGCGGCGGATTTTGGGGCGGCATCATTGGCGGCGTCTTAGGTACCGTCGTACCAGGAATCGGTACTGTTTTTGGTACTGCTGTAGGAACAGCCATTGGTGGTTGGATAGGCAACAAGCGTGGTGACACCACAAAATATGATGTGAAGACCCGCCATATAGAAATCCCCCAAACGAACACCTACGTTAACATGAATGTGGTGGCCAGTGAGTTCCTGCAACCCATTCAAGAAGAATTGGCCGTTACAGAAAAGGCAGTCCTTGATTACGTGAAGACGGAGACCGTAGAAGTGAAGTCGTTTATCAGCCGTAAGTTGCAGGATATAGACAAGGTGCTCGATTCCAAACTGAACATTCTCGCCAAGTATGAGACAGGCATCAAGGAGAAAGATGCTATTATTGCTGAGCGTCAGAAACAGTTGAAGTGGTTGGAGGACATTGAGAAGAAAGTAAACCGTATTGTAAAATATTAAACAGATTGACGATGACACAGAAATTTACAGATGCCGTAGAAGCAGGCAACCTGATTAGCGTGCGCTACTCATTGTCAAACGAACTATTGTTAGACCCTCGTGGCGACTCCTATCGTGAAATGAAGGCTTTGGCAGAGGAGCGTTTGGATGGACTGTATGAGCCATTGGATGGAGAACTCCCCCAAAAGAGTGCTGAGGATTATACAAAGCCAGAGCTGATGGAGCTGAAAAACGACTTGGATGCCAATTTCTCACGCGAACGTTTGGCACACTATGAGCAGGTGGTAGCCGTCGTGTTGCGAGAGAAGGCCGAACAGATGGACAATGAATCTGATTGCAGAAAAGACCACAGCGACCTAAAGGCGCGACAAAACAAAGAAAGTGACAATTGGGGAACAGCGGCAAAATATGCAGTCACAGTGGGGGCAGCAGCCTTTGGAACAGCCAAGTTTATTGTTGGTACAACAGCAACGGCAGCAGCTGGTATCGCTACAGGAGCTGCCCTGGCTGCGGGAGCTGCAGTCAAATATATTAAGGATAATGACGGGGAGGACGAGGATATATGAGTGCTTATTGGAAAAAAAACAAGAAAAAGAAATCATATCAATTGCCTTCAATTGAATATGCCTTTCAGGACACAGACAATAGAACCGACTTGTTGCACGAGGACAAGAGTGCAGAAGTGCTGCAAGTTCCTGTTGCAGTGGAGGATACTACACAGCCGGCCGGCCAGAACACCATCGATACTGAGATGGCACAGTTGCAGAAAGATGCCGACCAGGCACTCACACTGGTCGATGACATCGTGCTGAAAAACTATCTGACCAAGATCCCCCGGTTGCCATTGGTGAAACCAGAAGTACCTCAAGACACCAGCGAGGTATTTCTGATGAAGGTGAATAAAATCGTATATGAAAAGGACGAATACGCCACTGACAAGTTTGCCAGCGTGATGAGTGCCATGACGTTTGCCAACGTGTCTGTATTCCTTGTCCTTGATGGTCATGGCGACGACACCGACTTCTACATAGGTTTGAACAGCCACGACGAGCGACATACCAGTAAATACCTGGCTGAAACACTGCGCAATGCGCTGACTGGGCAGTTCCCAGGCATACAATTGGAAAACAGTTACGAACTGATACCTGATATTCAACGTCGCCGACAGGACAACCTGCTTGATCGCATAGCCGAGGCAAAAACCATCAGCTCATGTGTAGGTGTGCCGTCCTATAAGGATAAGAAAGGTACATATACCAATGCCAATTTCATACAAGGTGTTGAAAAGTTGGCCAACGCCATGCGTGGCAAGACTTATACGGCCATTATTCTGGCAAGCAATATGCCTGCCAGTGAGATTCGTAACGTCCGTCACGGCTATGAGTATATCTACCAACAGCTCTCAGTCCGCGAGACACAGCAGGTGAGCTATTCCACCAACGAGTCGCTGGCCAATGCCCTGAGCCGCACACGCGGTACGTCGGAAGGCACCACCACCAGCGATACCGAAGGAACCAACCATAGTATCAATACCGGCAAGTCGGTAGGCAAGGACAACAAAGCTGGACGAATTGGTAAAGCAGTGGGATCAATAGGCAGTGCGCTGATGACTGCAGGTGCCATTGTCTCTGGAACGGCTGTCGGTCTTCCTGCCGGATTGGCATTGATGGGGATTGGAGCCGCATCTACGGCAATTGCATCTGTCGGCGGCAAACAACTAACTAAAAACAAAGGTGAGACTGACGGAACCAATGAAAGCCATACCGAAGGCACCAGTCGCAGCGAGTCATTCAGCGAGACCGATGGGCAGACCTCGACAGTTGGCGAGACTAAGGGTTTCACCATCACCCGCAAGGACAAACATATCCAGGAGATTCTGAAGCGCATCGACAAGCAATTAGATCGTATTGCGGAGAGCGAAAGCACAGGATTATGGTCTGCTGGGGCTTACTTCCTAAGCTATGAAAACGACCGTGCCACTGCAGAAACAGCAGCGACCATCTATCGGAGCATCATGCAGGGAGAAACGTCTGGAGTTGAAGCGTCGACAATCAACACATGGTATGACAGTCAGCCTGACTTCCAGCTGTTGTGCAGTTATGTCACTACGTTTGAGCATCCTATGTTTGTCTATCACACGGAGGTTGGGAACCGTGACGTCGTGCTACGCCCGACCTCGATGAACAGTAGCAAGGAGATGGCACTGATGATCGGTCTTCCGCGTAAATCTGTGCCAGGCATCCTCGTTCGCGAACAGGCCACCTTCGGTCACAAGGTGGTGGCTGAGTGTCTTGATACAGACACCTTCACGTTAGGACACGTCATCAACCTTGACAACGTCAGTCCGACAAATACCGTTGACCTTGGTATCAACTCATTGGCATCCCACGCCTTTGTTACAGGTTCAACTGGGTGCGGTAAGTCGAATACAGTATATTTGCTGATGCATGCGCTGATGCATGCAGGGAGGAAGTTCATGGTCATTGAACCTGCCAAAGGAGAATACAAGAATGTTTTCGGCCACATGAAGGATGTGGAGGTATATGGTACCAACCCCAACATCATGGCCATGCTGAAAATCAATCCTTTCGCATTTCCCAAGGGCATACATGTTGAGGAACATATTGACCGGCTGATCGACATCTTTAGTGCCTGCTGGCCTATGTATGCCGCCATGCCTGCCGTGTTGAAAAAGTCCATCACGAATGCCTATCAGTCATGCGGCTGGGATTTATTCAAGTCCAAGCCTGTGTTTGATGTCTATCCCACTTTTAAGGATGTCATTCGAGAACTGAACACTTATATCAACTCGTCGGAGTATTCCTCTGACTCAAAGGGCGACTACAAGGGAGCCCTGGGCACACGTCTGGAGTCGTTGACCAATGGCATCGTGGGACAAATATTCAGCGACGACCTCTTGCCCACACAGGAAGCCTCCGACGAGATGCTTTTCAACCAGAACGTCATTATTGACCTGAGTCGTGTGGGCAGCATGGAGACCAAAGCTCTTATCATGGGTGTGTTGGTGATGCGTCTCAATGAGTTCAGAATGTCTGAATATATTGGCATGAACCAGCCATTGCGCCACGTCACAGTCCTGGAGGAAGCTCACAATTTGTTGAGGGCCACCTCTACTGCTCAGTCACAAGAGGGCAGCAATGTTTTAGGCAAATCTGTTGAGATGATTAGCAGCTCCATTGCTGAGATGCGCACATACGGAGAAGGATTCATCATAGCCGACCAGTCGCCAAGCATGCTTGACCGTTCGGCCATCAGCAATACCAACACAAAGATTATCATGACCTTGCCGAACAAGGATGATCGCGACATTGCTGCAGGCTCTACATCGCTCACCGATCAGCAGAAGAATGAGGTTTCACGATTGAAGACGGGTGTGGCCGTAGTATTCCAGAAAGGTTGGGAGGAGGCCGTGCTGTGCAAGATTGACCGTTGCGATGCCGATGAGCGCCCGTACAAGTACAGCAAACCTTTGGAATTACCCCTGTTAGATCCTGACGGCAATTTGGATGAGCAGTTGGCTAATATTCCCGACGACGAAGAACCACAACGCTTGACTAACCTGCTGCTTGCTGGCTATACTGGAGAGATGGAGCCAGATATAAAGACGATTGTCACGGCGCTGTTCGATGATCGCAAACTAACAGGCAAGCAACGTTATAACCTGGCCTTGCGCCTTGATATGATATCACAGGATATGGATCCAGAACTCGTGAACTATGACATGGAGGGGCAGCCTCACAATCAGGGTGATGTCTGTGCTATGCTGTTTGCACAGTTGGTAGGCATAGAGACCTTTGCAGACATCTCAGCCAAATCGAAAGATATCAACGAGTTGAACAGTGCAGTGCTTCAGCTTATTCGAGAAGAAGGCAGCACGCCGACAGACAGCTTGCAGGAAGCTTTGGCAGCTTATATCAAGGGCTGTTGTCTGATGAACGCTACCGACTTCTTCGATGAGTGGATGCATCTGACCTACGGGTTGGATGAACAAGAACAGGAACAAAAATAAGAATTGGTATAAAAACTAATAAATTAAAAGCTATGGCATTTTTAAAAGGTATTGAAGATTTGGTGAAGTCTTTCACCGGTGAAAAGGGTATCAAGAGTGAAGCTGTTCTTAAAGATGGAAAGTTTGCAAAAGACGTAGTGCCCAGTTTCATGGATGGAGCTGACATCAGTACCAAGACCATCAGTGATGCTGCCCGTAAGGCCACTACATTTTTCGGACTGCCGGAGATACCCGTTGTAGAGGGACCTGAAGTAGCTGTTGCCCCAGGTAGTTTTATGACCTTCAGGGATGATGTGTTCCTCTATAACAAAGCGCAGCTGAAGCGAGAGGGATTGACTACCTCAGCCGACATCTCCAAGGTCTATGCTCATGAGTGTGGTCATCGCATTTCGCAGCGTTTCTTCAAGGGACAAGGCTCATGGGCCAATGAGTTGTGTGCAGACTTCTTCGCAGGTGCCTTCTGCGAGATGAATAAGATGAAGGCCGGCAACTTCGAGCGCAGCTTGGATCGTCAGCGTTCCAGCATCACCCATCCCGGTGGCAAACTGCGCTTACAGGCTTTGGAGTATGGCAAGCGTTGTGTGGCCGAAATGAAGGCCAAGGGCATCACTCCGACGTGGGAGAAACTCATGGATAAGTTCAAGGAGACCAACGCCCACAAACTGACATTTGACAACTATCGCACTCAGCCGATGCGCGGTACCATTATGGGCTTCAGCAGCACTTACCACCTTAAGGACGCTGCCAACGAGCAGAAGAAATACAACTTGGCTCTGGAGCGTGTGAACAAAGATATCAGGAGAGGCGACTTGAAGAGTGCATGCAGAGACAAGTACTGGGCCGACGTCCATAAGAGACACGTGGATTCCGCTGTCAGTCGCGCAAAGACAGCTATCAAGAACAAGAAATGAGGTATAAAAATTTTCTGAATGCTGTCGCTATGGCCGCAATCCTGAGATATATTCAGATACAAACAATATTATTACTGTCCGATAAAAATTGAAAACGGTGAATTTAGGCTCATAAGTTGCTGATAATCAGTATTCGGACAGGCAAATTTGAAAACCAAGCCCCCTGTGAAACCATTTTCAGCTATATATGCAAAATCGCTTGCCAAAGGCAATTTATCCCTCAATAATTGGGAATTATGCGATAAAATAGGCTTTAAAAGGCTAAATATGGTGGTTTTTGACCCTATAATGGGTAATCTATCTTTCTGACTCATTGGCATTTATTTTTTATCGGACACCAATAAAACAATATAAAAAACAAAAATGGACACTTTTACATTACACTCTCGTAGAGAACAGCATTTACAGCTATGGCTGCTGTTACAACAATCCTTTATAAAGACAGAAGTCATCTATGGCCCCAGTGTAAGATCAGCAAGTTCTGCATATACATCCGAACAAGCCCAACAGCCTTCAGCACCTAAAGCTGAGGGGAGTAAATTCTGTATGGAATGTGGCACGGCCAACCTCAGAGAGGCCAAGCTCTATAGAGAATGTGGACATAAGTTTTAATAGCGTCTGATTCTCCAATAATTGAATATTTACAATCTAAAACATAGAAAATATGAAAACGAAGTATATCTCCTTTTTACTCTTCGCCATTGTCATCTCATTGTACTCTTGTGGAGGGCAGAGTAAAAGTAACAACCGTGCTGACGAAGAAGAAATTATGTTTAATGAGTCTCCAGCAGAAAATGCCCAAAGTTCATCTAACGAAAGCAGTAAAAAAGCAGAAAGGACTCCGAAGAAAACGGATATATCTACAGGAACATACAAGTACAGAAAAAATAAAGTAGTAAGTCCTGATGGAGAAGCAAGATCTGGTGGTGATGCTATATATTACCTGACATTTACGGATGGTGGAGATTCGTTTTATATATCCAATCACGATGGTTCTCGTTCAAAAGAAAATGGAGGATATGCTAATCGATATGTTCCCGGAGGAACTGGCATCGCCAACAATTATGCCAATCCTGTAGATTTTAGCTATGAATCAACTGATGGCGATCATCTAATTTACACATCGCAGCGTTCCATTGCTCATAATTCAAATCCAAATGATATTATTGGTTATGTGACTGATTACGCCAAAATGACAAAAGACAAACACAGAATCAACGTGAAAATTGGGAATGACGCGGGACATAGTGTCTATTATGGATCAATTCAGCCTTTTATGTCTTTTAATCAAGGTGATTGGGTTGTCGTATTGGAATTCGTTGAAACTGGTCCATCTGAAGATTTCTATTAATAGTTAATGATAAGCGATGTATATGTTTGTTAAATGTTTTTTCCTGACAGCGGTCCTATTTGCTCTCGTCGCATGTGACGGATTTGTAACCAGTTCGTCGGATAGCGACGATGACGAAAAGTACGAGTATCACTTCGGCTCCAATACTACCTATTACTTTGAGCGTGTTGCTGTGGTAATTAATGGTGAAAAGTCGCCAGATAATGGTGACGGCCATTATATAACCATTACTCCTAAAGGTATATACGAAAGTGATCATGAGGGTAATAGCATGGGAAGGGGATACCTTAAGAAGGAGGATGAATATAATGGACATTCGTACTATTCTGGAAATGCTTTTTTAGGAGCTGATTTAGAATATGCCTTTAATAGCGACTACTCTCGGCTTAATATCAGATATTCTAATGGAGTGATTCTGATATATAAAGCAACTAAAAAGTCTGACAGCAATGATTTGTTACGAAGTTATGTAACTCCTACGAATAATAATGGTGGGATTAGCACTTTTGATTTAGACCATACGTCACTCAACGGTGTTCCTGCAAGAGCATTGGTCGGTGGTGAATATGACGATTATAATAGTTCAACTAATGCATCAAAGCGTAGATCTTACACCAAGACCTATTCCCGGCATGATATAAACCGTCAGGCAGATGTTGAAGCCAAAGCATATGAAGAATACAAGAAAAATCCAAGCAGATTAAGCGGGGATTATTATCGGTCACAGCGTAAGATGACCCAACACATGCAAGAGCATGCAAGTGGGAGATAGACGTGTCAGAACATGAGGTTCGCCAGTTTAAAAAAAACTTGCGAGTTACAAACAACAACATGGAGGACAGAGGATGAAACAGTTAATGCTTGTTTTGATGCAGACCGCTTGGATTTAGGAAGAGTAGGTATAACGCCAGATCCAGAAAAGATGGCAACTGTCCAGGGGCGCATTTTAGCTGAGAAGATGATGGAGTCCAATCCTAAAGAAGATTGGCTTTTAAACGGAGGTTAAGCTATATAAGAAAATAACTAATTGGGAGGTTATGATGAGTAAGAAGATTAAGAGCCTGATTGAAGAGGAGACTGAGATTGGTTTCGGTTTCCGCAGGAAACGGGTTAATAACAGATACGCTCTATGTAAATTATGAGCCGTTTAACAAAGGCGAATATCTGATTCCCGCATATATAGATGACCATTTCAGCTATATCAATGTCTTTAGAATGGTAAAGATTCCATTCCGCTATGACAGGGCAGAACAGTTTGAGAACGGTAGGGAGAAGGTAAGATACCATGCCCAACAGGATGAGACTGATCTTTATGATTTTACAAAAAATCGTATGAAACCTGTATATATAGACCATCATGGAAATGTGACAGGAACAGGGGATCATTATGAATAAATCATTTAGTAAAACAATAATGAACATAAGAGATAAGGAGATACAAAGATGAAGTACAACATTGCAACAATTAAGCAAATAGTTCGCGAGAATCCCAGAATGGAAATTTTCTATTTCTGGGGTCACACGCCTAATCCAAAGATAATTACTGCGGCATGTTTCAGCCAGTGGTACGATTGCTATTTTGAGGTGGAGGGAGTTCAATACCATACAACCGAACAGTATATGATGGCCAGCAAGGCAAAACTGTTTGGTGACGATGAAGTATTCCAAGAGATCATGATGGAATATCATCCCCACGTTTATAAGAAGTTGGGGCGTAAGGTTCATGGTTTTAATCCTGAGTTATGGGATGAAAGGAAATATGACATTGTAGTGGAAGGAAATAAGGCAAAGTTCGGGCAGAACGCCGATATCAGGGACTTCTTACTTTCCACAGGAGATGCCATTTTGGTTGAGGCAAGCCCATACGACAAGATTTGGGGGATTAGCTTAGACAGAGAAACAGCTATGAAGGGTACTGTAGAGCAATGGCAAGGTGAGAACCTGTTGGGTTGTGCCTTGATGGAAGCTCGTGATTGGTTAAGGAATATGATGTAAACAGTATAAGGAATGGAAGCAAAAAAGGATCGTATACTTACGAGTACCCACATCCGAGTGTTACGACAGACTGCGTGACATTCGGATTTGATGGGACAAGACTTAAGGTGTTGCTCGTTGAACGAGGCGTGAAACCTTACAAGGGGCGATGGGCATTCCCTGGAGGAGTCCTAAAGCAAGATTTATAATAAGATGATGCACCTGGAAATCCTCATACAGTTGGATGAAACAGTGTTCAACTCCCCCAAGAAGGAAGTTATCCATCCTTTTCAAGTTCAATCCGGAGAAATATAATGAGTTAAAGCAAAAAGGGTATAGATTAGAGTTTTAGAAGCGTAGATTATGAACAACATAAGCATTTTTTGATTAGTCCGATGATAGATAATGTGACTTTTTGCTCTCAATAACAACAGATATGTAGAAGAAGAGAAATGAATATTTGCAAGAAAGTCGTGCTTAATACAGTTAGCACAAGTTGCTAAGTAGTGAGTTTGTCGGGTATCAACTCTACTACGATGGCAGAACTGAGTGATGATGCCCGAAACGTAATACCGAGTTGAAGCTCACTAAGACAATGTAATAAGTTAGGAAGACGACTATTGCCAATGTTTCTCTATATGGAGAACAGGTCGTATTAAAAAAGGCAGAGAGAACAAACATAGTAAATAATGCTCTGGTATCAGAGAAAAAGAAGAATACGACAATGTTAGAAATAAAAGGTAACTAAAGTTTCCCACCCTTTGCGAGTGGTCTAAATGTTTGATTTTCAATTTGTCCCATATCATGCCGCCTCATCAAGTTTTTCCAACGCTTCAGCCATGACGATATACTTTTCCAGCATTTTCTCGTCACGTACA
>JAEEGL012276808.1_pt1 | contig 37247 bp, 32 predicted proteins | sample 9134231 | NCBI WGS metagenome assembly JAEEGL01 (sample SAMN16246548, study PRJNA631951) | gut metagenome | biome: gut microbiome; feature: rumen; material: fiber-attached | host: Bos | place: Iran: Karaj | collected 2018-10 | reverse complement strand
GGTTCGGATGCTTTGAGAGTTTCTAGAACGCTGCACATATAATCTACGACTATCTTTCCACGAACTTGTCCTTGTGGATGAGAACATTCTGGATTGCGGCAACAATAATACAAGAAATAATCACCATGACGACTTTTACTACGGCTCGCATACATGAAACGACCGCATTCTTTGCATCTAATGAACTTACGGAATGGGATAAATACTCGTTCTTTATCCGTCTCGCCTTCCTTTAGAAGAGGATGAGTTCTACGAGCCTTGAATTTCGTGTCTTCTTGAACGGCAAGATATTCAGCCTCGGATATCATTGGCTTAAAGTTCGGCGTAACTTCTCTTAAATCAACCTTAGTGCCAGCTTGGATTAAAATGCCGTAATAGAATGGGTCTTTAAGAATTCGGCTAATAGTTCCTTTATCCATGCCCACACGCTTAGAGACTTTGTTTCTTTCATTGATTTTAGTCATCATATGGACATCGTGGAGCTTAACATAGGCGAGAGCATCTCTCTGAGTGCCGCCATCAATAACAATATCCCAAACCTTACGAATATGATTAAAGTTTTCATCTGGCTCATATAGACCAGTCGTATTATTCCTTTGGTAGCCCCATTTGCGAACGCCAGAAGACTTGCCTTGCTGAAGATTGGAATCCATACCACGCTTAACATTCTCGCTAAGATGTTCTGAGTACTCCTTTGACATGGTAAAAAGAATACCGAGTAACATCTTGCCGCTCGCTGTATTCTCGAAATTCATAGTCGGGAATTTGAGGTCTTTGATAACATCATTATCGACCATATCGACAATCATGCCAGATTCGAGCGAGTTACGGGAAAGCCTATCTGGATGCCACGCAATAATGCCATCGTATTTCTTTTTCTCGAAATCTTTGAGCATCTTAGTAAACAATGGGCGATTCTTAGATTTCTTTGCAGATGCAGCCTCTTTTACTACATCGACAACAATAAGACCTTTGGCTCGGGCAAAGTTCATGCAGTCTTCGATTTGGTCTGGAATTGATTTGACTTGAGCTCGACTATCTTCGGAAGACTTGCGAGCATATAAGACATATCTTAGGGCAGGTGGATCATTGTTAACTCTAATCTCAACCACGACAAACAATCCTTATTTATTACTTAATATTATACCATATTTTGTAGGTTTTTCATCTGTTACGGATGCAAAAAGCGGCTAACGAAATGCTAGCCACTTAATACTAATAGTAGAATAAAACTCTTCCGCTCTTGCTCATTTCGCAAACGGAATTTTGTTTTATTCTTTCTGGAGTAACTTCTATGCTATCGAGTATAGAGAGTGTATCCATAAGGTTCTTAATGCCATCTTCGCTACAATCGTCCATGGCAGACTCCTGCGCTCGTGTCGAGGCTAGAATAGCGCTATTTCTAGCCCAGTCTGCGAAGCCCACTCATTCGCTTGTCGTAGCCAACAAAAAAGCCCGAAATGTATTTCTACATTCGAGCACTATTGACTACTTATATTTTACCATAAGCATCCACCTTTTGTCCGCCTTTTTGCGACACGATAGCCGAGTTTCGTCCGACTTTTTCGGTTAAAAATCGACCACATTTTGTCCACATTTTACGGGGGTAGGTTGTTGCGGGGTTTACAGCATTTTTTAACCGATTTTCTCCCGATTTTTACAGATGTAGAACGCTGTAAGGTTTACAGCATTTAATTAGTCGGATAGATTCCTTCAGTCCCAAGGGCAGTTAATGGTAATAATTGAGGTTGGCATGCCTGTAAGCTGAATATCGAATTTCAAGCTGTTTTCAACTTTTGTCGATGCATTATGGATACGAAAAGTAAAATACCATCCTTTATCGAATGACAGCTCTACTGTATTATCGCTGTCCGGAATCATTCCAATATGTATCATTCTAGTAGGAAGTTCAGTCGTAGGAATAACAATACTAGGAGATTTTGTTTCGCCTGCTCGATTGAGTGTTCCATGTGCATTGTATGTTTGAATTTCGGTATTTCTTCGAGCATCTTGGGCTACTACTTTATAGAAATCGTATTTGCCGAGAAGATATTCGACCATTTTGGTTGGCATTTCTGTATCTTGACCATATGCTCGCTTAACTTCTTCAATAAACTCGTTCAAAAGTGGTTTATAGACACGCTCAATTTTGTCATTTCCCATATCGCTCCAATTCATATTGGAGTTTTTGCAAGCATCTACATAATCGAAGATCGGCGTAATTCCTTCCCAATATTCATTAGAGCAGTCTATTCCATACCAAGAATTGCCAAAATCTAGATTTCGAGATAGTCTGCTATGCTTTACGGCGAAATGATTATGCTTAAGACTGAAACCGATTTCCCAATCTATATCGCCTCGGATAGCTAGAATATCCCTAACATCTCCTGCAACTCCAGCAGAATCGGGTTGAAGTTTGAGGACAAGTGTATCTGAACCGCTTTCGGTCATGAGAACTTCTGCATTGAATAGGGTGTCGCATGATGCTTTTGCGGCTTCTTTGAGATTAGATTGAATTGTTGGGTTGATTGAATTCCATGCGTGTTCTGCAGCAATGAGGCTACTATTTTGTTCTATTTCTACATTGCGATATTTTGCAATCTCGTCATGAAGAATATTTGTAAAGATATACTCAAAAGCTCTTCCTTGATCATTGCTTGTTGCTGGCATTCAATCCTCCAATATTTTCATTAATTGTTTCCCTAACGCTTTGGCTAGATTAACCGGAACGGCGTTTCCAATCATCTTATATCCATCTGCGACATCAGTATAAAGAAATTCATAGCTATCTGGAAATGTCTGGATTCTAGCACATTCACGAACGCTAAGTCGACGATATTCATCTTCATGCCCCGGAACAAAGCGTTGTTTGTCGGTCTCGACCTTTTCCATTTTTGGTGCTTTAGGATGAATAGGCGCTTGTCTACCACCCGCTTGTATAGTAAATGATGGTTCATCCCAAGAGCGGACACGGTTTCTAGACATGTAAATTGATGAAAACGAGCCAATCATATACTCGTGATTCGTAATATCGAGTTTTCCGTTTGTCTTATTCTTTTCAAGTGCAGGGATAGCTTCCGGCAAATCGCCAATAGCGTCACGAAGAGTCGGCTTCTTTTTGTGTGGTTCAGGGAATTTGTAGGTCTTATTTAGGTCTTTACGCAGACCAATTATAATTACACGCTCACGATCTTCTGGGACATCATAATCATTTGCGTTTACAAGCTTCCAGGAAATATTGTAGCCGCATTCTTCAAATTGCTTTAGGAAATTTTCGAAAGAAGCTCTATGACGTGAACTAATAAGCCCTGAAACATTTTCTACTAAGAAGAATTTTGGCTGTTTTGTTTTAAGAATGCGAATGTAGTCGAAGAATAATTGACCACGCTTGTCGTTGATGCCTCTACCAGCACCAGCTTCGCTCCAACTTTGGCATGGAGGACCGCCGATAATACCATCGCAATCTGGAATCTCATCAACAGATACATCCGTAATGCTTCGATGGTCTAGCTTAACTTTCGGGAAATTATGCTCGAAAGTTGCCCATATTTTTTTATCGAACTCGTTCGCCCAGATGATGTCGAACCCAGCCTTTTCAAAGCCTAAGTCTAGACCGCCGGCGCCAGAGAACAATGATACTACTCTATACTTAGACATAGTTCCTCCACTTAATTTACTACTTACATTATATCATAAAAAGCAAGTTTTTAAGTGGTGGAGGTATAATATTTTTATGGACACGATTAGTTTCGAAATGGAAGGAAAAGGGCATCTCGTTGCATTCAAGAAAACAGAAGAGCTTAATATTTCCGAAGATGAGTTATTAGCGTTATGGTCATTTAATAATCATGTCGATAGGCTCGTTGAATTCGTGAAGCTGTTTTATAAAGAAATGAGCATTTCGTACACGATGCCGACAAACAAGAAGACTACAAAAGACAAGAATGTTCCTACTGAACTTAGACTATCAGCTGCTATTAATGAGTTGAGACCATTCATGCTCAACAAGGATTCAATATGCTTTTACAGAATAAGGAACATTATTTGCAGGCAATTCCAAGGAAATCCTGATTTCAAAGAATGCATGAAGTGGTATAAAAAGTTCTGGGATAGCTACGATATTAATAGCAAGCACGATAACGCAGCCAAAATGAATACTAGATACGATATAGATAAAGTATCCATTACGACCTATCCAGAGCTTCTTAAACTATTTATGTACGGGAAATATATTCACAATAACGATAATCCCAAGAGTTCCGCTATCGTATATCGCATCGAAAGTAGCTACTATTATCCAAGTATTAAAGCTGAACTCGGAATATGTGCAGCAGATATTTGCAACATTCTTCGAATCTTTAATAGAGATTTCGTTAAACCAATCTTAGAAATTCATAAAGGCACCATTAAAGATTTAAACTGGCAGTCAATTAATAAGAAAGAACTTAAATAGAGAGTTTACGCACAGGATGGCTTGCTATGTGGGGAGCCGCCACCTGATGGAAAACTCTCTTATTCTCTCTAGTGGTTCGTAGTATATTTCCTTGTGCTCCGAATCAATACTTGTAATCTAGTATTAAGTTACCAGAACTCCTTATATAATCCTCGGGAGCAAATGTCTCATGCGGATTCTCGACAAGCCAGTCGATAACTAAATAGATTGGTTCGTAATCGGTCGCTCTAGGACAGCCACGTTTTAGCATAAAAAAGAGGGCGCTAGTTCAAGCGCCCTTTTTGTTGATATCGTTGTAGGTGGAATGATTAATACTGTGTGTAACTTCTGCCGTCCTTGTCCGTATGGACATTCTTTATACTGCCATCGGGATACTCATCCCAGGAAAGATGACGATTTTCATCCTTCGAGTAAGCAGTATGGTGAATATGATCACCCTTCCACTGTGAAGAGATACCTCCACCATTTTCCGCAATGGATTCAGCAGCCCTTTCTACGTCGACCTTACTAGGATTACTATACAGACTCATGTCTTTACCCTCCTTTTTAATAGAATCCTACAAACACCAACAATAATATTATACACTAAAGCAACAAAAAGTCAATACTAGACTAACTATTCGCTTCTTAATGCTTCGACTGGATCTTTTTTGCTAGCCGAACGCGAAGGAATAATCCCAGCGATTAAAGTAAGAATGACGCTTAAAATGATTAATGAGACAGCAGTTCTAGGATCAAGCGTAGCGCTTAACGGAATGTCGCCAGTAAAATGATGTAATATGAGATTAATGATTGGAATGAGGATATAAGATAGTCCAATTCCAAACAAACCAGACAACAATCCAATAATAAAGGTTTCAGCATTAAAGATAGAAGAAATATTATGCTTAGAGGCACCAATTGCTCTAAGAATTCCAATCTCCTTAGTTCGTTCATAAACTGAAATATAAGTAATTACACCTATCATAATTGAACTCACAACTAAGGATATCGAAACAAAAGCGATTAAAACATATGAAACCGCATCGACAATCGTTTTGACAGACGACATCAAAATACCAGTTGCATCAGTATAGTCAATAACTTTATCATCCATTCCAAGTGACTGGTTTAACTGATTGTAATTCTCTAAAAATTCTATAAAGCGAGTTTTTCCGTCAAAACTCCAAAAATAGAACGACAAAGTAGTCGGCTCAGATAAATCTTGATAACCTAAAGTAGTTAAATTAGTAGCAAGTGTAGTCTTTGTCTTAGTGAACATGGCAGAAACCACGCGCGATAATTCCTCCTCAGAAAAGTTTAACTTAAACGCACCGATAATCGCTTCTTTATCAACATTAAAAGAACCAGCAAAACTATTAACAAGATAAGTTGATAACTCTCCAACTTTTGTTAAGATTTCTTTTTTCATAATAATTTCCGTAATTGCAACTGAAAAAGTATCAACGCTTTGTTTCAGTACATCATCCTGATTAGTTAAGGAAAGCTTCACAAAACCACCAAAGGTAGCCTGAAAACTTTCGGCTGGAATATAGTATTCATTTTCGAAATCAGAAAAGTCAACATCTTCCATATAATCATCAATTAACTGATTCATTTTTTCTATGTCTTGTAAATATGCTGGTGTCAAATCACCAGATTGTATCATCTCCATAATTCTATTCATTAAGCCAGTTTTAATCCCATCGAGTTTATTATTCAAATCATCCCTGACTGGCGAAATATCTGCTGTAATATCGTTTGAAATCGCTTCGATATATTCATGTGTTTTTGCGGATATAGCATTCTGGTCGATATTGACACCAAATGCACGCGAAAGTGCAGCTTCATCAATCGAAACTAAATCTGAAAATTCTAGATTAAGTTTATTGTCTTCTTCGCCAAATTTTTTATTAGAAAAGATATCAAGCTCGGGATTTGCAAGTTGTTTCTTTACAATCTCCGATTGACTAGTTAAATCAACAATATGTGAAATCAAAGAAGGAAGATAAGCTACTCCACTACCCGAAGACGTCATTTCGGTATCGATTACCGCAACACCAACAATCTTTAACTTCTCGGCTTTATCATAAACATTTCTCATATAGTTTTTATCTGAAGTCATATCTTCATATACTTCATATTTTGTATTGTATTTATATATATCCGGTGGAGAAACTAAACGTAAATCAACATTCATTAAATCATCATAACTTAATTCCAGTGGCTGATTTTTAATATTAACCTTTTCCCCACTCATGATTTTTGAAATAATCTCATTTAATTCTCCTGAATCATGAAATCCAAGTGAATATGTTAATAGTTCCGATATTTGATTCTTATCACTTAAAACAATCATTAATTCGTTATACTCTTCTGGATATTTCCCTGTAAGCAATTCTGTATTATTCTTCAAATTATCGATATCAAATTGACGAAAAACCGAAGTCATCGTTGAATAATTACGAAGCAAAGACGATTCTGGAATTAAAGCAGAAAACATATTACTCGGATTCATTTTCGCAATCGCACCAGTTGCATCTTCAGTATAAATTAAAGGATCCACATTATATTGATATTCAATTAAACGAATATCATTCATAATCTCGTCTTTATGCGAATTTAAATAATCAATAAAACTGGGTAAATCATTATTAGAAACATTACCAAGCGTCGAAGTTAAGACCTGACTTTCGCGCACCTTATTCTGAAGCTCTTCGCCCGTTTCATTTCCAGAAAGACTAAGTAAAATACCGGAAATATCGGCAGCTTCCTTTTGAAGAGCAAGTGGATAAGATGTTAACGTTTCTTCTTCGATTGCGTCAATATAGTTTTGGAAACCTGTAGAAACCGCAGATATTAAGGCAATCCCAATAATGCCAATCGAACCTGCCATCGCAACGAGTATCGTACGCGTTTTTTTAGTCATTAGATTTTTCAATGAAAGCCCAGCTGCCGTAAAGAAAGACATTTTAGTCTTCTTTGTCTTCGATTTAGACTCGGCTAGATTTAAATCAGTTTTAACTTTTCCGTCATAAGGATTTGAATCGGAAGTAATCTGACCGTCCTTTAAAGTAATAATTCTAGTTGCATACTTGTTTGCGAGATCTGGGTTATGCGTCACCATAATTACGAGCTTATTTGAAGCGATTTGCTTTAACAAATCCATTATTTGGATACTGGTTTCGGAGTCTAACGCACCTGTCGGCTCATCGGCAAGCAGAATATCCGGATCGTTAACCAAAGCTCTTGCGATTGCAACTCTCTGCATTTGTCCGCCAGAAAGCTGAGCAGGCAATTTTTCCATGTGATCCTGTAACCCAACATCTTTTAATACTTTTTTTGATCTTCTTAAAGATTCGCGTTTTGAAATACCAGACAGAGTTAATGCTAGTCTCACGTTTTGTAAAACTGTTTGATGTGGTATTAAATTGTAATTTTGAAACACAAAACCAATTCGATGGTTTCGATAGGAATCCCAGTCTTTATCACGAAATTCTTTAGTACTTTTCTCATTAATGATTAAGTTTCCTGAATCGTAATGATCTAATCCGCCAATAATATTTAAAAGTGTAGTTTTACCAGAACCAGACGGTCCAAGAATAGCTGCAAATTCTGAAACACGAAAATTAATCGAGACCTTATTAAGAACGGCCCTTCGAACTCCACCAGTCGTATAGACCTTTGAAACTCCCCGAATCTCTAGCATCTTAAGCATAATTATAACACATGCTATAATAAGAACTATGGAAACGAATGTTTTCAATCGCATTGAAAAGAAGTATTTAATCACTAAAGAACAAAAGAAAAATCTCCTAAAAGAGATTAAAAACCACATGGAAAAAGACGGATATTATAAATCCGAAATTTTTAATCTATATTTTGATACGGATAATTATGATTTAATTGTTCAATCGATTGATCAACCTGAATTCAAAGAAAAGCTTCGTGCCCGTTCATATGGTGGTTATGATCGCGTTTTTCTTGAAATTAAAACTAAATTACGTAAAAAAGACTACAACCCTGGTTATAAACGCCGCGTCATGATTACTAGGAAGGACTTTGACGATTTAATCAACAACAAAGCAACCATCCTTGAACTTGCTTCGCGTTCAATCGAAACCGAAGATGATCTACAAATTGCCAAAGAAGTAGAATACTTAATCAACCACTTTAATTTGAAACCGAAAATATTAATTATGTATCATCGCGAAAGCTATCTAGGAGAAGATAGATTAAGAGTTACCTTTGATGAAAAATTAAAATATCGAGAAGATAATTTTAGTTTCGTTAAGAAAAAAAGTGATAAAATTTATTTTAAGGACAACCGTGATATTATCATGGAGGTTAAAGCGCATGGGTTTTTGCCACTCTGGCTAGTAAAAGCCATGTCTGAAAACAAAGTCTATCCTCAGCAATTTGGTAAAGTTGGAAAAATATTTGAAAAAATAAGAAAGGAAAAAAATGTTTAATACAATATTTAATTCAGCGGCTACTGGCCTCGATATCACTACGGCGCTAATCTGTTCTGGTGTCGCACTAGGTCTCGGGATCGTAATCGCCGTAACACATATGCTCACTTCGCAGACTAGCAAAAGTTTCCTTGTGACGCTTGCAACGTTACCGCTTCTAGTAATGGCCGTGATGATTATGATCAATGGAAATCTCGGTACATCGATTGCTATTTTAGGCGCCTTTTCGCTCATTAGATTCCGTTCAATTCAAGGTAATGCAAAAGAACTTTTAAGTGTTTTCTTCGCTATGATGATTGGTTTGGCCTGTGGCATGGGTCACGTTTTCTTCGGCGCAGTTATTACAGCAATCGCAGTTATCGCAATTTTAATCTTTTCCTATACACATTTTCTCGAACCAAATCGCAACCAACGAGTCTTGAAAATCGTTATTCCAGAAGATTTAGATTATGAAGAAGTATTTGATGAAATTTTCCAAAAGTATACCAAAAAGGCCGAACTAGTTCGTATGAAAACAGTAAATATGGGTAGCCTATATAAATTAACCTATGACGTAGTCCTAAAAAATGGCATCAAAGAAAAAGCCTTTCTCGATGAACTAAGAGTGAAAAATTGTAATCTTAAAATTTTACTTTCTCATCCAGTACTTGAGGAGGAGATTTAATGGTAGAAAAAACTCGTGAGAAAGACTCACGATGGTTACTTCTTCCAATTATTCTAATTATTGTTATTGTAGCTACATTAATTATTAACTTAAATTCAATCGATGATTCTGCTGAAAAAGTTGCCGGCACAATCATCTTAGATAACGGTGACGAAGACATTAATTGGGAAAGATACAAGACTATCGATATCGAACTATCCGAGTCGTATAGAATCACTAAATCCGGGATTTATCATTTAACAGGATCGCTCAATGATGGTTCAATTACTGTAGCTACGACTAAAGATGATGTCGTAAAACTAATTCTAGATAATGTCACAATTAAAAACTCATCTGGACCAGCAATTAGTTGTTTAGAGAGTGACGATTTAGTAATTGAATTAGTTGGTGAGAGTTATATTGAAGATGGACTTAATTATTCAACTGCTCTAGATGAAGATATCAAAGGAACACTTTATTCTAAAGCCGATTTAACCATTGAAGGAGATGGCTCGCTCGAAATTATTGGCAATCATGAAGACGGAATTATTAGTAAAGACGATTTAAAAATTAAATCCGGAACATACATTATAAATGTTGTCGATGATGCTATTCGCGGCAAAGACTCAGTTTATGTTCAAAACGGAAACTTTACAATTAAATCAACTGCCGATGCAATTAAATCAACTGACGAAACCAAAGCCGGAAAAGGGTTTGTCGTAATCGAAGGTGGAACATTTAATATTGAGGCTGGAGCCAAAGGAATCAAAGCTATAAATAGTATCTTAATTAGTGGCGGTACTTTTAATATTGATTCCTACGATGATGCTATTCATTCCAACAATTATGTCGGCATTGAAGATGGAAAATTCAAAATAGTATCGGGAGACGACGGAATCCATGCTGATAAAGAATTAATTGTTGATGGCGGAACTATTGATATAGAAAAAAGTTATGAAGCCCTAGAGGCTCAAGTTGTAACAATTAATGACGGTAAGATTTCATTGGTCGCATCGGACGACGGTATTAATGCGGGCGGCGGAGCTGATTCTTCTTCAAAAAACCGTATGGGAGCTAATCCGTTCGATGCTGATGAAAGCTGCGTATTAACGATTAATGATGGCGATATATATATTAATGCAGCTGGAGATGGTGTTGATTCGAATGGCTACTTATACTTCAACGGCGGAAAAGTTATAGTTGATGGTCCAACCAATGACGGAAATGGTGCGCTCGACAGCGGCATGGATATCGTTATGAACGGTGGAGAAGTTATAGCTCTAGGCGCAGCCGGAATGGCGAAAAGTTTAGGTACAAGCTCTACGGTTTATAACGTAAGTATATACTTCAGCAGCGTCGAACTCGCTGGAACAAAATTCGAAATCAAAGATCCAAAAGGAGAAACTATCCTAGAACACACGTCGGCAAAATCATTTAATCATATCGCAGTTGGGTCAGAACAACTAATACCGACTAAAACCTATACAATATATATTGATGATGAAGAATACGAAGACTTTACAGTTTCTAGTATTGTTACCACGGTTGGAAATTCTTATGATATAATGAAGAAAAGGAGGTAAATGCAATTAATCGTTATCTTACTAATCATTGTCTCCATTTTGACGTTTTTGTCAGGTGCGACAGTATTCTTTGGCGCTAAAAAAGGAGAGCGTCTCAGATCATTTTGGTTCTTCGTAGCAACGATTTTCGCTGCCATTTGGACTATTTCGATTTGTTTATTCTTAAGAGCAACCCCAGAATCGAATTTAAATATGGTCTGGCATACAAATTGGACCTATATTAGTGCAATCTTCATTGATATCGCCCTACTAGCCTATATTAGTTGGCAAGAAAAATATGGCAGGCTCCTTTCTCTGTTCTTCATGATCTTTGGTATTATACTTACTGGAGTATTCATCAACAACCCAAGCCTGTTATATAAAGATATCATCTTAACTAATTCCGGAAACAGCCTAGTAACCAATATCGGACCATTCTACTTCATTTATATCGGTTTCTTCGGTCTATTAGTGCCCGCAGTGATTATTACCCTCCTAAAGCAGATAATTAGCTCGTCTTCGATCAAAAAACAAGGCGGAGATTTAGTTTTACTAATCGGCTTTGCAATTTCTGGAACTACTTCTTTAATCTTTAATTTAATTCTTCCTCTTTGGCGATGGGACCTAGTTTGGTTAGGGCCACTTGCAATTTCAACGACAATTATTGCATTTTACTATTCAATTCTACGTTATCGTGTATTAAATCTATACTCTACATGGCTAAAGATTCTATCATATATAGTCATCATTACATCGTTAGCAGTAATATACATGGTAATCTTTTCAATTGTCTTCGCCGCAATGTTTAGAGGCGCTACACCATCGACAGAAGTAATAATCCTGAACTTTATCATGATTTTGATTGTTCTTTTGCTTCTACCGGCAACTAATGAATTAGGTATGTTTATTCGATCCTTAATTTCAAATCAACATATTGATACGGCATATATCGTAAAAAAACTAGTAAAACTATCACCAAAACAGACCAGCCTTAATGAATTAGCCAGTTTCCTAGCCGAACACATGCACTTTAAATACGTCGGTTTTCTCATTGATAATCAAGTCTATGGTTCTTCACCTAAAGATATTACGGCTGAAGAAATTAAAATAGTATCTAAGTTGAAAAAACCAGAAAACGGGATCTGGCAAGCTATCGATGATAAAAACCCAGATTGGGACCACCTAGATCTTTCTGCAATTGCGGTTTTGAGAGACGTTGATGACAAAACCTACGGACAGGTCATGCTAGGTAAACCGATGAGTAAAACTAACTTTAGTCACCAAGATTTAATCCAGATAGAAACCATATTAAATATCGCGTCCATGATTGTCGATTCAAAAAAACACTCGGACGAAAGGTAGCTGAATAGATGGCAGCAATCATGTTAAAACAAACACGCTGGACAATACTGCTTTCAATTAATGCAGTAGCAGTTTTGATTGCCGGTATTGCCATCGCCAGCGCAATTTGGTTTAACGGCGGCCTAGAATTTAGAGTAGTTGGAGAAAGGTCGGATGTTGTCTCGACGAGTGTCGAAGAGATCGAACTCCTAGATCCCGCTTCAAGCTCCGAAACAAAGTCTGAAACCATTGCCTACGTTAATAATGACGACTACATCTCGACATCAAGCCATGAGTTCGATAACTCGGAAGTCCCTTCCGGCGAGCTCTGGAACGAATCAGCCATTACAATTTATGCAACCCCAGATATCGATATTTGCGTCGGCGGAGGGCTAACCGGCTTAGGAGAAATGTATTGGCAGACGTCAGATACGAACGTTATCAGTGGTTTTTATAATGCTGCCAGGACTTGGCTTGGATATAATAGTGAAACCTGTAAATACCCGTTAATTAAAGGTATTGGTACGACCGTCATTACCGCCGGGACCTACGACGGCAAACGCAAGGATTCTATTACCGTAACAGTTGTCGAACCGCCAATCGAACAATGGAAGCATGAAGTATTAACAATCGTAAATAAAATACGAGTAAAAAACAATTTAAGTCAATTAACTTGGGGTACAACTTGCGAGTCAGCCGCTGATTTAAGAGCAGAAGAAACTATTACGCTTTATAGTCACACGCGACCCGATGGTAGCAGCTGGCACACAGCCTGCCCAACACCCGAAACCGGCGGATCAAGCGGCGAGAATCTCGTAATTGGAAACTCAGCCGTATCACCTTCGACAGCTGTTGCGGCTTGGATGGGTTCAGAATTACACCGTGCAAATATCTTAAATCCAGACTACACAAAACTCGCGGTTGGCTTCGTATTTGATCTAGATTCAGAAGATCGAAATTATTGGTCCCAATTCTTTAGTACTTATTAAGGTCTCTCACTAATCAATCGTTCTAAGAACCATTGCTTCGTTTCGTCATCCAGTAATGAAGTTTGGTAATTCGTATCATAAGCAGTCGGAGTTATTACGGTCTGCAAGAGCTTACCGTTGTAAAAATAATGTTCAAGCACTAAACTTCTCGTAGTTCCAGGCCACCAAGCCTGATCGAAGAATAGATTGCCTAGTCCATAATAAATCGCGCCATTTTCATATAATTCAAAGGTTTGAGGTTGATGTGCGCTCGTTCCGACAACTAAATCTGCGCCTAAATCAATTAAATGTCTAAAGAATCCAACTTGATCGCCGGCCGCAGAATCAGCAAAATCACAAGTAGCGTCTTCATAATCTGCAACATATGCGCTACATTCATAGTATTGCACATCGATAATCACAAAATCACCGCGTTCTTTCGCTTTCGTTATGTTTTCAATCGCGTTATCCTCATCGTATGGATTAGCGCCCGGAGTATCATCGTATGTAGCCCCGCCAGTAGATTGATTATAAGCTAAGAAAGCAATACTATTTCCCTTTTCATTAATTAGAAGCGGGATTGCAGCCTCATCAACAGTCTTCCCACCACCGACAGTTTGTATATTGTTATTATTATAAATATCAATTGTTTCAATCGCGGCTTCATCACCGCAATCTTGATTATGATTTCCGGTCAACTCAACAATATCTAGACCAATTGAAGTTAACGTATCAATAAAACGATGGTCAGAACAAATGTTACCAGAATATGCGTAATCCGAAAATGATGACTCGTTCGAAGTATGCGTTAGATCGAAACTAGATAAATAGTCTTTTATATTCTCAGCAAAATATGTTGCATCACCTACTTCGTCGAGTTTTCCATTCATTCCTCGCGAAAGAGCTGTTACGCCGGTTTGTGCAAAAGAAAGCACATTATCTTTATTCGGGAAATATCTTGTAAAGGACTGGTCAACTAAAGGTTTAATCTCCTCTTCAAATTTTTCAGACTCAAAAGAAATCACTCTAAATAATGCACCGGTTTTAAAACTATTTAAATAATATTCATTGTTGACACTTAATAGTTTCTGATTAAAACTCAGTTCATTAATATCAATTAAATTATAAGTAGATAAGGACTCTGGACTATCGACTTCGATATTAGTATCAGAACTATAATAGTCAGTAACGGGAACGGATATACTATATAAGTATTCATTAGTGTTTAATTCTGGCAATTGTAGGTAGTTTTCAGCAGAGATGGTTACATCTTTATCTAAAACAACATCTTCAGTAAAAAGTGAATTTAATAAACTGAGTTCTTTTTCATCTAAACTCTCATCATAGTACACAACACCTGGAATTTTAAAAATACCACTTTTTGTAAACCACTGTACACCAAAGAATACTAAAGCAAATACGAGAATAAATACAACTAGTCCAGTAATAAGATTATTCTTTTTACTCCTCGTACTCATACTCTATATTGTATCATATCGACTATCTAATTAATATGAATCCATGTTCTAGGCGTGTTATAATAAGCTTATGTTAAACTGGTTCGCTCGTAATGAGGTGAATAGAGAGATTTTTTCGCCAGACAAATCTGTAAAGTGTCTCGTTAGCCTAGAGTCTGGTAAAATATCCTACTCAGTTTATAAAGACGAAAAGCTAGTTATTAAGCCTTCTCGACTTGGTTTTTTTATCTGCGGCGAAAAACCTCTGGGCGAGAATCTTAAGCTCATTCGTGAACAACGCAAAAAACATCAGGAAGTTATTGAAATGCCATGGGGCGAAGACCGCTATATAGAGAATAATTATACAGAAAGTGCATTTTACCTATCAGAAAAAAAAGAACCTTATCGCATTTTCACCTTACGTTTTCGTGTTTTTGATCATGGAGTAGCTTTTCGCTATGAAATTCCGCCTCAACCAAAATTCAGTCAAATTACTATTAAAGACGAACTGACCGAATTTAATTTAAATCCAAATACAGTCGCCTGGAGTATTCCTGCTTATCAACCCGACCGATACGAATATAACTATACAAAAAGTGGAATTCTTGATTTAAAAAAATCGGTTCACACGCCGCTAACTCTAAAAACCCAAGATGGAATCTATTTATCGATCCATGAAGCGGCCCTTTATAACTACGGCGCAATCACTTTAAAACTAAATGAAAGAAATATTTTAAAAACCGATATTACTCCATTATCAGACGACACTAAAGCTCATGTCATTTTACCATTCCAAACGCCATGGCGTCTTATTATGCTCGCGCATTCAGCAATCAAACTAACTACCAACCGCATTATGTATGCATTAAATGATCCACCGAAACAAGATTTTTCCTGGGTGAAAACCTTGAAGTTTATTGGTATTTGGTGGGCAATGTATGTTGGAGAATGGACCTGGGCACCAGGCGATCGACACGGCGCCACGACAGAACACGCAAAAGAATATATTGATGCAGCAGTACGTTTAGGTATCTCAGGCTTACTAATTGAAGGTTGGAATGATGGTTGGGAAGGAGACTGGCTCGATAATGGTATTAATAATAAGTTTACAGTTTCGACTCCAGACTTTGACTTAGAAGAAGTTGCACGATACGCTAAAATACGCAATGTCGAGATAGTCGGCCATCACGAAACAGTAGGTTTTATCGATAATTACGAAAAACAACTTGAAGCCGCTTACAATTATTATGCCGCTAATAATATTCACTACATTAAAACTGGCTATGCCAGCAGCAAGATGTTAATCAACGGACGACGTGAATATCACCATTCTCAGCTTGGAGTAAAACATTATCAAAAAACACTAGAACTAGCTGCTAAAAAACACATTTGTCTAGATATTCATGAACCGATTAAAGGCACTGGTATCGAACGTACCTGGCCGAATTTGCTTACTCGCGAAGGCGCAAGAGGCCAAGAATATGAAGGTGGAGCTCTAAGCCCGTCACACGCTTGTTTCTTACCATATACAAGACTATTATCAGGTGGGATGGATTATACAAGCGGTATCTTCGATATTGAAAACGCCGTCAAACGCATGGCTACAACTTTAGCCCGTCAAGTCGCATATTTTGTCACAATCTACTCAGGAATGCAGATGGCTGCCGATCGACCATTCATTTACGAAAAACGTTTTCCGGATGTTTTCCGTTTTATAGCCGATGTGCCAACCAACTTTACTAAAACCATACCACTAGCTGGTGAAATAGGAGAATATTATATCGTAGCGAGACAAGATAGAGATAGTGATGACTGGTATATTGGAGGTGTAACTGATGAATTTAGTCGACGGGTCAACCTTCACTTAGACTTTCTTTCTGAAGGACGATATGAAGCTGATATCTATTCAGATTCAGATGAAGCACATTATCGCGATAATCCATTTGGAATCTTAATTACAAAAAAACGCGTTGAAAGAACCAACACGTTAGATATTTATATGGCACCCGGCGGCGGGTTTGCAATTAAACTCAAAAAACTATAATTTAATAGCAGTCAGTATTAAGCGATGAGTCGCATCGCCTTTTCCTAAATCTTCACCCGCACAAGTCATTATCACGATAGTCTTTTCATTCGAAGCGCTAAGTAACTTAGGCATAATAACATCTTCTTTTGCTAAGATTTCGCGTTCTTTAACAACATACCTAGCATCATCATAAATAATCTCATCACCCAAACTGACTTCATTTAAATGATTAAACACAGTACTAGAATGACCAATTAACATGGTTTTGTTGTCTGAACTAGAATAACTTCCAACTATTGTATCCGGAGTCGATAATTGATGGTTTTCCATTTTTAGAGTCGCAACATCAGAATCGAGTTCAATTGATGGAATCACGAGTTTAGTAGAAATGTTATAATTCGTAGCCTCTGCCGGCTGAAGACCAACTACGATATACGCGAAAAACGCAATAAAATACAATCCAAAGAATATATACCTAGGATTAAATCGTTTACCGATTTCCACACTCTCCTCCTTGATTCAATTATAACACAAGCTTTTTTAAATACCAGGACTAAAATATTTTAATTTTTTTTCGTGGACTTTGTAGTTTTTATCATGTGAGCCGACTTCGGCCCAAAAAGATCTGGAATGGTCCATATGATTCAAATGCGCTAATTCATGTAGAATCACATAGTCTCTTAAAACTTCCGGGATTTTCATTAAACCGATATTTAATGATATTGTTTTATTTGAAGAACAACTTCCCCACCTTGTATTAGCATGAGTAAGACGACATTTATTGTATTTATAACCATATAAATTAGCATAATATTCTAAACGATATGGTAAGTATTCTTTCGCTTTCTTCATCAGGATCTTTTTTTGATAATCTCTTGCTCGTTGTTCATTTGGATTTTTAATTGGCAATTTTTCGCGAATAGCATTGCGATTAGAGTTTAAAAATCTTTTAGCTAAAAATTCCGAAGTATATTTCGGAACTGACATTTGTAATCGTCCAGAAGTCGAAACAGAAAATTTAACCCCACGCGAGAGCGGATTTTTTCGGACAATTACTTCTCCAAATTCTTTATCATTTATTATCATTTATTGTCGCCGAGATCAGCCAAACCAGTAATCACATGTCTTGTTTGTGTTTCAAAAGTATGTTTTCCAGAAAGAATAATCGGTCGTTCAGATTCAGTAGGCGCTTCAATTTCGGAAATCGCTTTTTCATAAACTTCCTTTGCTTTAGCAACATTTTTAAAACGAGATTTAAGTCGAGATCTAATTGTCGCCACGTCAGTCTGAATCCAGATTAAGGAAGGTTCATAGCCATTATTCTTCAATAGAGTTCTAATTTCGTCTCGATCTTTTTCGGTTTTTAATTCACCTTCAATTAAAATAGTATGTCTAGTTTTTAAAACTTGTTCTAAAATAATCAGAATATTTTCTCGTGAAAAACTATATTTTTCTTTAAGTTCATCTAAATCATAAAATGCCAACCCAAACTTTTTAGCGAACTTCTCGCCAAAGGTCGTTTTCCCACTACAAGGCGCACCGAAAATAAGTAATGCACGCGGCCTTATATTTCTACCTTCCATCATACCTCCATTATAACATTAATGGCAGGGGCGGCAAGACTTGAACTCGCGACACCTGGTTTTGGAGACCAGTGCTCTACCAACTGAGCTACACCCCTTTAAATTTATAGTTTAATTTTACCACAAATAATAAAAATATGCTAAAATAATAAAGATGAAAATACTTATGCTAGGATGGGAACTACCACCACATAATAGTGGTGGTCTTGGTGTAGCATGTTTAAACCTTTCTCGTGCCATAGCAAAAGCAGGTGCTAAAATCGATTTCATCCTTCCTTACAATGCTAAGTATTCCAATATCGACTTTATGAAGGTCCATTCAGCGACCATGATTGATCCGCTCTTTCGATTTGGTGGAGGAGCGTATGAATCTTTAAGAATTGACGAAGAATTTATCCCAAATTTCAAAAACGGAAGACTAACCTCAATCCGTGAAATCCAAAATGAATACGGTAAATACGTTGAAAACTTCATTCAAAAACACCGTCCAGATGTAATTCATGCACATGATTGGTTGACCTACGAAGCCGGTGTAATAGCGAAAAAGAAATATAACATTCCACTAGTCGCCCATGTCCATGCGACCGAATTTGATCGTTCTGGTATGAATAGCGGCAATCCATTAATACATGAAATTGAATATGAAGGCTTAATGATGGCCGACAAAATCATCGCGGTATCTGAACTAACTAAACGCATCGTGCACGAGAAATATAAAATTCCACTTTCAAAAATAGACGTAATATATAATTCACTCGATGATGATTACGAAATCGGAGATTACGAATTTGATGATAATTATTATAATTACATCAAGAATTTGAAAGAAGCTGGATACACTATAGTATCTACAGTCGGTCGTTTTACAATCCAAAAAGGTTTGACCTATTTAATGCGAGCCGCGAAAAAAGCGATTCAAAAGAATCCGAAATTATTATTTGTATTTGCTGGAGATGGTGAAGAACGAAATACTCTAATTAAACTCGCCGCAGATTTGGGAATTTCAAAAAACGTACTCTTCACTGGATTTATTCGTGGTCAAAAGCTTCGCGATATTTATTCAATTTCCGATATTTTTGTCATGAGTTCGATATCAGAACCATTCGGTTTAACCGCACTTGAAGCAGCGTATCATGGCAACGCCTTGATTCTAACTAAACAATCCGGTGTGTCAGAAATCATTTGGTCGGCTTTCAAATATGATTTCTGGGATGAGGACAAACTCGCCAACGAAATTTACGCCATTTCGAGCAGTGAAACTCTAGCTAGAGTCTTAAAAGAAAACGCTAAAGAAGAATTTAGGCGCATTTCATGGGACAAAGTCGCGGATAAATGCCTCGATATTTATAACGAAACCATAAAGGATATCAAATAATGCGCGCAATTTGCCTCTATCTTCATATCCATCAACCCGTCCGTTATCGCGAATATTCAATTTTTGATGTCTCGAACAATTCAAATTATTTTGATTGCAATTACGATGAGCGTCAAAATAATCAACGCATTTTCAACAAAGTCACGAAAAAGAGCTATCGTCCGATGCTAGAGTTGCTTGAAAAGAAGATGAATGAACATGAAAATTTCAAAGTCTCTTTTTCAATTACCGGAACTTGGTTAATACAAGCCGAAAAATGGGCCCCAGATTTAATTGAGACCATTAAACGCATGGTCGATCGAGGCCAAGCTGAAATTATTGACGAAACATACTATCATTCCCTCGCTTTCTTCTTTAATCGTGATGAATTTGAGGATCAAGTCCGTCTTCATACTGAAACAATCGAAAGACTATTTGGCGTAAGGCCGCAAGTTTTTCGTAACACTGAATTATCTTATAATGACGAATTAGCTAAATGGGCCGAAGAAAAAGGTTATAAGGGTATATTAGCCGAAGGTTGGGATGCAGTTTTAGGGTGGCGTAGTCCAAATTTCGTCTACCGACCAGCTGGATGTAACAATATTAAACTATTGCTGAAAAATTATCGTCTTTCCGATGATATCGCTTTTCGCTTTTCGAACCACAACTGGAACGAGTGGCCTTTAACGGTTAAAAAATACCAAAATTGGATCGACAATGACTGTTTACGCGGTAGTTTAATCAATTTATTCATGGATTTTGAAACTTTTGGCGAACACCAATGGGCAGACACTGGCATTTTTAACTTTATGGATGAATTTATCACATCCTGGCTTTCCGAGTACGACAATAAATTCATCACAGCATCTGAAGCGTGCAATTTAATGGAGCCAGCCGACGAAATTTCAATGCCAAAAACTATTACCTGGGCCGATACCGAACGAGACTTATCTGCTTGGCTTTCCAATTCATTACAAGATTCCGCTTCTGAAGCTATCTATTCACTCCGCGACAAGATCCTCGAAACTGAAGATGAACGTTTAATTTCAGATTGGCGCCTCCTAACTACTTCAGACCACCCTTATTCAATGTGTACTAAATACTGGAACGACGGCGATGTTCATGCCTATTTTTCTGCGTATGCTTCACCCTACGAGAGCTTTATGTATTTTATGAACATTATTCATGATTTAGAATATCGTCTTTCTAAATACAAAAAATGAAAAAGGCGCCTTTTTTGGCGCCTTGAAAGTTAATCAATCGGAGAAAATCTCCTTTTATACTCCTCTTTAAGGATTTTTCTGTTCTGATCTCTAGCGATACGATAAAGCTTATTCAGCTTTTCCATCCATTTGCCTTCCCTAAAACAGCGTAATTCATATCTATCAATGCTATCCGGCTCGACATGAAAAGCGGTTTCATGGTTATAAGTAATTATTACTTCAGGCGCGCTAGGACCATCATAGCGCATTACTGAATGTAAACTTATAGAAAAATCGTCATCAGAATAATTTCCAACAACAGCCGCTTTTCTAGCAATTAATCCTTTAAGGAGAGATTTGGTAAAGAACAACATATTATTCACCTCTATTCTTATATACACAATACGATAACTAATGTTCTGATAGAGATTATAGCATAAGTATAATAATTTGTCAATAGAAAAAGGGCGCTATTTAAGCGCCCAAGGCTTACTCAATCGGAGAAAAGTTTTTCTTGATTTTTTCTTTTTCCGATCTATGGTGTCTAACGAAGGACTCGTCAGCTTTTTTGTATAGTTGATCGACAGTATTTAGCCAATCGCCTTCTCTAAAAACCTTAATCCGATATCCTCCGACACCGCCACCAAGTTGTTTAGCAACGGCGTGTAAGACCATTTCGCCATTATATTTCACTATTACATCGGGCGGATCAGAGCCATCGTAATAGTCATTCGGAATAATCTCAAAGTGGAGATCTCCGAATTCGAAAACTTCCTTGTAACGAGGAGAATCCCAAAGATAGTAGCGATTCACTCTCGCATACATGATGATAACGATCTTTTTCGCTATCCGGTTCGCTTGCAATTTCTTGCGAAGGTACAACAAATTGCTCACCCCCTTTCAAAATCAAACATAAAAAACAACTTGTACCTATAATTATAGCACAAACACTTTAAAATGTCAAGAATAAACCGTCTAGTCAGGCGGTTCATATAAGTAAAACAAATAAAATTAGCGTTTCTTCTCTTTGACTTCGTTACGACCAAGGTTTTTCTTAGTTTCAACAAAAAGAACATGCTTACGAAGAACCGGATCATACTTCTTCAAACTGAGTTTATCAGGAGTATTCATCGTATTCTTTTTTGTATAATAAGCACGAACCCCAGATTCTTCCGAAACGAGACCAACTAATTTTCTCTTAGTATTATTCTTTTTTGCCATAACTTGTGTAATTTTATCATACTCTAGTAAAAATGGCAAGACTTGAGTAGCCTTGCCATAGGGTAGGGGAGGGCATTTAACCAGTATAGTTTCTTACGCGAGCAATGTCACCACCGACACGATGGCCATTTTGAAGAATTTCATCAATTTTGGCGGCTGCCTGGAAGTAGCCTTCGCGCGTCGGCGTAAAAGTCCAAGATCGTCCCATCGTCAGATCAATAATTACAATGTCTCCCAATCATTTCACCCCCTTTCCGAAGAACTAAATACATCAAAGTTTAATGTATATCAATCATATATTATACTAGATTTTTCGCTATTCTTCAAGTAAAAGCTTAATAAATTCTTTGATATCTTTCAAACCTAAACTGTTATCGGCCGGTATAAAAATATTAGGATCATCCATAAAATCGAGGGTAGATACCTCACGATAAACAGCCTTGATTAAATGTTTTAATTCCTCTTCTTCTTTATCGTTGAATTCATAGACTTTATCATACACTTCACCATCTTTATCTGGAGTTACAAATAGGATATGAGCTCTTTCGACCCGATATTTCGAATAAGTCGGCGAGTTGTTTAGTAATAACTTATAGAAACCTAACTGAAGCATATATTTATAAAGGGTCGCATGAGACTGCCATTTCTCTTTATGATAACCGCCAGTTTTGAAATCAAAAATCTCGATTGTTTTCTTATCTTCATCAACTACAATATGATCAATTTTCCCCGTTACAGGAACCCCTTCGATGGAAAGTTTTTCAGAACCGAGATTAACTTCCGCCTTTCCATCCATTAAAACACTATTAAAGGCTTGAAGTGCCACAGCGATATCTTCAATACCTTTTTCGCGCATTCGATTTAAGACATCACTAGATAATTCCTTTTTCTCGAGCTCGCTTAAGAAGAATTGCAATGCATCTTCTTTAGAAGCTTTCTTATTTGTAACGTACTCAAAAGTCTTATGTACTAAATCACCATACGCCAATGCTTCAGTCTCAGGCTCCCTAGGAGCTCCTAAAACATAGTTTTTAAAGAATTCCTGAGGACCAGCATAAACAATGTCGATGAACGAAGTTAAGCTAGAAGCAGACATCTTGTATCTTTCAATCCGTTCATGATAGATAGCTCTCATATCTGGAGTAGCTTTTATGTAAGGTGAAAGCCAATTTCGGAGATTGTTTTCGGCAAAATCATAGGCGCTCACTTCATAATGTAATTGGACTTTTTTATTCGGAATTAATGGCGAAATTACCTCATTACCATCCGTAAGTTCATCTAAATACTCTAATCTAGCCGGAGATTTACCAGTAAAATCTTTCAAGGAATTAGTAATATAAATCGAATCCTTAGCTCTAGTTAAAGCAACATACAGTATTCTTAATTTTTCACCGTCAGTAGTTCCGGTATGGCGAATCTGCATCAAATTCTTCGGTAGAGCCAGGAAATTATTATTTCCCTTTCCTTTCCCCCATGCCACATGATCGGCCGAAATAATAAATACATAAGAAAACTCTAACCCCTTAGCTTTGTGAGCGGTCAAAATCGAAACCGCCTCGTCCGCATCTTTATAAGGACTAGTACTATTTAAAGTCATCTCCGCCGCCTCATAATCTTCAATCATCGAAACTAAATCAGATAATTTAAGACTTTTATCACCGAAATGCTGTTTCAACTTACCCCTTAGTGAAGCGAGGCCTTCATATAAAGAGAAAGTAGAATACTCACCTAAACTTGCATAGAATTCTAAGAATGGAGAACGAAAACCATTCAGCTCAAGCGCACCAATCAAATAATCTAAAAAAATTTCTAACGGCTCATTAAACGACTTTCCAACTAAATCAGCTAAAAATGTCGCAACTTTCTGTATATTATCGATCGCCGACTCAGCTAAAACATCAAAAACTGCCTTTTTATCATTCTTAGCTTTTCCAATTAGCTTGACTACTTCTAACATAGGCAAATCGAAGAATGGATAAGCTAGTATTTCTAGAATCGGGACCGTCGGACGTTTATCGTTCGCTAATTCATATATATACTTAGAAAGCGTCAATACTTCATGAATCTTTTCATCCTCGAATAAGTCGTCACGCTTTTCATACGAAATCTTAATCTCCGGCTTAGCTTTTAAAAATGGCAAAAGTGGCAGAAAATACTTAGTTTTATAGGAAATAATTGCAATCTCACTTTGAGGAACACCGGATATAATTAGTTTAGATATTTCGTCAGCGATAAAACCATATTCCATATCCGAAGACAAAAATTCATGACGGTAAATTCTCGAAGATTCTGGATTTTCACGGTGTGCCGTCAATTCTTTATCCGCAAAGCGATCATCAGCCTGATTGATAATTTTTCGTGAAAAATCCAAAATTTCTTGAGTGCTTCGATAATTCTCAGTTAGAGGTATCACATTTGCAGCATAATGCTTCTGAAAATCAGTAAGATTAGTCGACAGTGCACCTTGAAACTCATAAATTGCCTGATCGTCATCACCTACCGCCATAATCATTGGCTTTTCGTAGTCAGTTAACTGTTTAATAATCATAAACTGCGACGGATTAGTATCCTGGAACTCGTCTAAAAGGATAAACTGATATCGCTCAGAAAGAGTTGCTTTAAAACCAGAATCAGTTTTTAGCACTCTTACTGCCTCCTCGATCATATCATCAAAATCATATAGACCATCTTCGGCCAAATATTTATCATAGGCCTCCATTACATTAGCAATACTAGCTAATTTTTTATTAGCCACGCGGTCCTTTAAACGATAATTCCCTCTATTATCCTTTTCAAAATATCCATCTTTCCAATTCGACAACGGTTTGATCTTTTCAGCACTTTCCGCTTCAATCATTGCTTCTTTTAGACTTCGCGCTAAATCGACAATCAATCTCTCGACTCTACCTAAAATAGGAGCCGAATTAATATAATCCTTTAGTATTTCATAAATCGGTTTATAGGCATTGTCATAAGATTCTCTAAAAGCTCTTGGTACAATATTATCTAGTAGAGGAGAAATTGCCTTCGACAAAACTTCAGAGTCTTCCATGTTTACTTCGGCGATCTTTTTCAAATCTTTCGCTGAGAGTCCAGCCGACTTTGCCGAAGAAATCACGCTAATAATATCTTTTACCGAATCTCCTCTTAAAATGTCTTTTGCAGGGAGATTATCCTGAATCGATTTAACAATTTTAAATTGAGTCACTTCATCAATTGCTGAATCAAGTCGTCGATCGTAATCCTCAGCATAGTTTTTGTACTGTGATAAGATATCCGAACCGAAAGAATGATATGTCGATATGGTAACTTTCGTCGCCTCCTGACCAACAATCGATCTAAGACGTTCACGCATATTTAAAGCGCCAGAATCAGTAAAAGTAAGGCATAAAATGTTTTCCGGCCCAACATCGACATTCTTTAAAATATAAGCAACTTTTTCCGACAAAAGTTGCGTCTTTCCAGTTCCAGGACCAGCCAAAACCAAAAGCGGCCCTTCTAAGTATTCGACCGCTTCTTTTTGTTTTTGATTTAATTCCATTCTCGACTTACCTCAACAAGTTCCTTTAATAATATAGCTTCATCTGGAACAATTATTTCACCCCGTCTAATTCTTCTTAAAGCCGAAATGCCTTCCACTGTCTTTTCAGCCTTATACTTCGGGTTGTTCCTCAATAAATCACCAAACTCATAATTTCTAGATGGATATCCACAAGTAAGTATTAGATCTGGAATTCCACAATAACAATCAACTGTCTTCGGATTCGCACCATTTGCTTTAAGGACAGCCTTCATTTCAGCTGATGCAGTCTTAATATAATCTTTCAAATCTTTACTATCTCGTTTTAAGCCCTTTAATCCTGCGTAAATAGCATACACATTTTTAAGAGCTCCACACATCAACACGCCATTATTATCTTCGGTGTAATCAAATACTAGATAATCTCGACCAAATAGCTCTTCAATACGTTTATTTGTAATCGTAAGACGAGTTTTCTTATGAGCTTTAATATCATCGGCAAAACCCGGACCGGAAATCACCATATAATCTTTAAAGTCTTTAAAAGCTTCGTCAGATAATATGCCTTTAGTCGCAATAATTAATGGTTTATCCTTCGGTAAATACGGCAGTAAATATGGAACGGATACAGAAGGAACCGCAACAACGACTATTTTTGAATCAGAAACCACATCTGATAAACGCTCTTGCTCTAATCTTGAATCATAATAATCAATATCATAGCCATTTTCAGCTAAAATACCCCCAAGAGCAGTTCCAAAAGCCCCTGCTCCTAAAATCGCTATCTTCATGATTTAGACAGAAATCCTTCTCTTGTGTTTTAATACAGTTCCAACAATTGCACCGATAATCGCAAGAATCGTAACTCCTAGAAGTAACATAAACCAAATTGGGCAAATGATTACATTTTTTTCAACCGTTTTAACGTCGCCTAAATAGTAAATAGTCTGATTAATCTTAATAATCCCTAGAGCCGGCAAATTATTAATCTCACGAGTAATCTCCCTAGTCGTATCCGGCATAATTAGCTCATTATATCGACCTTCGTTATCTTCGGTCGGCAGAATTACTTGACCAGTGAAGGCATTGGAAACCGAAATTACAAATGTTGCATCTTCGTGGACATTACCATTGTTCGAGATTAAAGCGCTCAATGTAACCGGAGTCTTAACCACAAAGCCCGGAACATTGTTCTCTAGAATCTCACCTTCGTGCTTAGTTTCGCCAGAAACAGTTGCATAAACAATACTTGCAAGTTCGAAAACATTATTAACAGCCACGCCTTCAGTAGCCGTAGCAGTTTCATTTGAACTCACCGCAATTAAAGCATACTGACCACCACCTGCAGCATCTTCAGGCACAGTAATCGTAAACTCTACCTCTTTTGTTTCATTTGGCTTAACGCTACCAGTCGGCTCAGAAATCTTAATCCATTTTACAATTTCGGATCTATTGGTCACTGTAGCAAAATCAACATCATAATCTTCACCGGTTACACCATAAGGAGAAACTGACATCACATAATGAAAATCCTCCGTTGACTCCGCGGGATTAACAATCGAAAGCTTTCCGGTATAGGTTTTACCCGGCTCTAAAGTGAAACGTTGACTCATCGGTAGAACCGTAAAAGAACTATTTCCCATTTTTCCTCCACATTAATTATAACTATTATAGCAAAATTTATTCGATTGACAAAATTTTCCCAGTGCCGACCTCAAGCCTAACTAAGCGCTGATTCTTTGAGCCTCGAAATCTTAAACTTAAATCCCTTTGACTAAGAATAAAAGGGCCGTCAATGATAGCATCGAGAGATTTCAAAAACTCCCAAGCCTCACCACCAGATTTCTTAATAATCTCATGCGTAAACCCAGTAAAGCTCCAAACATTCCATCCCAGTTCCTTGCGTACATAATCAGCTATTTCTTTACAAGCCTTCGGTTGAACAAAAGGCTCGCCGCCACAAAAGGTTAAACCGGCCTGACCCTTAAAAGAAGCTAGCTCATCTTTTATGTCTTCAATTTTAACCAAGGTTCCTTTGGTATAATCCCAAGTTTCCGGATTTTGACAACCAAGACAATGAATTGGGCAGCTTTGGGTCCAAAGTACCGCCCTTAGACCCTCGCCGTTTACAATATTATCATGTTCAATCGGTCCGGAAACTCTAATATAACCATCCGGAACATCTGCTATCTGTTTAATCTTTTTCAATGAAACTTCAAGCGAATCAGCCATTATTTACCTTTCGCACAGCAAGCTTTAACTTTTTCAAAAGGGACATCGCCTTCAAGTCTTCCACAGTGCGGGCATCGATCGCCAGTGATTACACCAGAAAAACCACAAATCGGATCACGGTCAACTGGATGGTTTACCGAGCCATAGCCAATCCCTTCATCATGCATCTTGCGAATCACAGCTTCAAAGGCCTCGATATTTTGAGACGGATCACCATCAAGCTCGATATAAGTAATATGTCCAGCATTACAGAGATTGTGATATGGCGCCTCAATTTCAATCTTTTCGAAAGCCGAAATCGGATAATAGACTGGTACATGGAAGGAGTTCGTGTAGAATTCCCTATCAGTTACGCCTTTAATCTTTCCGTATTCTTTACGATCAATCTTCGTAAAGCGTCCTGCGATACCTTCCGCAGGAGTCGCAAGTAACGAGAAGTTCAATTTATACTTCTTACAATATGCATCGCATTTCTCACGCATATGGGTAACTATATCAAGACCAAGATCACGCGCATCCTCATCTTCACCATGATGCTTACCGGTCATCGCAACTAACGTCTCGGCAAGACCAATAAAGCCAATCGAAAGAGTGCCATGCTTAATCACATCGCGCAAAGTATCGTTAGGACCTAACTTTTCACTACCGAACCAGTTACCCTGACCCATTAAGAATGGGAAATTACGAACGTGTTGGTTAGCTTGGAACTCAAATCTTTCTAAGAGCTCGTCCTTCACTAAATCTAATTTCTCGTCGAGTTCTTTATAGAAACCTTCCCAATCCGCTTCTTTTCTTTCGCCAAGGCAAATTCCGTGCTTAATTCCAATTCTTACGAGATTAATTGTAGTAAACGAAAGGTTACCACGACCTGTTACGATGCCGTCAGATTCCGGGAATACCGAGGCAAAGACTCTTGTACGACAACCCATCGTTGCAATTTCTGTTCTATAATCACCCTTCTTGTAATATTTTAGGTTATAAGGCGCATCAACGAAACAGAAGTTCGGGAATAATCTCTTAGCAGATACTTCCATCGAGCGTTTAAATAAATCATAGTTCGGATCACCAGGATTATAGTTAATCCCTTCTTTAACCTTCAAAATCGAAATCGGGAAAATAGGAGTCTCGCCTTTACCAAGGCCATTATCAGTAGCTTGTAATAGATTAAAGGAAACCAAACGCCCAGCCGGAGTCGTATCAGTACCAAAGTTAATTGAAGTAAATGGCACCTGTGCACCAGCACGTGAATGCATCGTATTCAAATTATGCACAAAGCCTTCCATCGCTTGAAGAGTTTCTCTTTCGACATCCTCATTCGAAGCCTGGACGATTTCTTTCGGCCATTTTGCACGTTCTAATTTCTTATCATCGCCATACTCATAGTTGTCTTTAATTTCTAGGTCGAGTTTTTTGCCAGTAAACTTATTATACTTAGCCAAGTTCCTCTTTAAGGCCTTTCTAAACGATTTATTGACCCCAGGAGCCATTGCGTAATCGAAATTCGGAATTGACTGACCGCCGTGTTGTTCATTCTGATTAGCCTGTAGAAGGATTGCGGCAAGCGCAGCGTATGAGCCAATCGAATTTGGAGTCCTAAGATGACCGTGACCAGTGTTGAAACCACCATTCTCAAATAAAACAAACGGATCGGATTGACAACAAGTTAAAGTTCCTGTTGCGTAAAAGTCCAAATCGTGAATATGAATATCGCCATTGTCATGCGCCGCTGCGATATCTGGTCTTAAAAGCAAAGTCTTCGTAAAGACCTTCGAGCCTTCAGCACCGAATTGTAGCATCTTACCCATTGCCGAATCACCATCAACATTTGCGTTCGAGCGTTTAATATCCGAATCATCTCGTGCGTCGGCATGGGAAATCGTACGATAAATCATCATCAAATCAGATTTAGCGTCACGAACTCTCGAGCGTTCCTGACGATAACGGATATAAGCTCGAGCAGTTTTCTTAAAACTCGATTCCATTAAAACTTCTTCAACAATATCCTGAATCTGTTCAACATTCGGCGTCCTAGCAGTAATCTTCTCTTTAGCTCTTTCAACAACTTTCTCGGCTAAGGCTCTAGCTCTATCAGCCTTAAACTCTTCTGTCGCGAGACCGGCTTTAGTGATTGCATCAACAATTTTTTCTGGATCAAACTTTACAATCTTTCCATCCCGTTTGACAATTCTTTTAAACATATAAAAATACCTCCTTCACGTATTTTCTTTGTTTTTTCTTAATATGACCTTCTGTAGTTTTCGCCAACCGTGATGGTAATGCTTTTTCGGTTTCGACCCTACATTTAGCGTCTTACACCTAATATACTACACTATATATGGATTTTCAATACTTTTATGCTAAAAATGTAAATATTACAACAATAACAGATTTATTTTAAAAATCCATTAATAATTTGTGACTCTGCTTCCTTTTTTGTTAAACCTAAAGTCATTAGTTTCGTAATTTGAGCGCCTGCGATTTTACCGATTGCAGCTTCATGGATTAGTTCAGCATCAACGCTTAACGCATTTAAAGAAGGGGTAGCAATTACCTGCGCATTATCCATTATAATTGCATCACACTCTGAATGTCCACGACATTTATGCTTACCAATCAAATTCATTTTTAAAGCTTGTTTTGAAAAATCCTGTGCAATCGCCCGAGAAACAATATCCGCAGTAGAGTTAACCCCGTCTAAATTCACTTCATAAATACTTTCAGCCGTTTGACGACTATGAGTCATTAAACGTTCTTTTACGACGACCTTAGCCTTATCTTTTAATTCTATATTGGTTTTTCTAATAGTAGAATCAACGCCTTTAATCTGTTCCATCTCAAGTAAGGCTTCCGCTCCCTCATCTAAATAAACCTCTGTAGTAGGATTTAAGATTCGGCTACCTCGCCCCCCGCCAAAACCATAATGCTTCTCGACATAACGAACCTTAGCACCCTTCTCAACAAAGAAACGATGAATCCCGTTATGAACCGAATCAACAGGGCCACAATTATATATCCCACACCCAGCGATAATCACAACATCCGAACCAGCCCCAATATGAAAATCATTATAAACCGCTTCTTTAAGACCAGCTACGCTAATTGCGACCGGAATATGTACAGTTTCATCTTTAGTATTAGGCTTAATATAAATATCAAGACCACTAACATCAGTCTTTGATCGTATATCAATGTTCGCCGTTGATTTACGACCGACCGATTTTCCATTTACTCGAAAATTATACGCTCCCTCTGGAACTTCAAACACATCTGCAACTTCACAAAAGATTTGCTTTTCCTCTTCGTTTAAATTCATAGTTTTTTCCCTTTTATTTTCGGCAAAACCTTATCTGGCTTTCCGCGAAATTTAATTCTCCCTGCATCTAAAACAATAATCTCGTCCGCAATCTTTAGTATTCTTTCCTGGTGAGAAATAATAATTAAAGTCTTACCTTCACCCTTTAATTTCTTAAATACTTTAGTCAAATCAGTAAAACTCCAGAGATCAATCCCAGCCTCCGGTTCATCAAAAATCAAAAGCTGTGCCTTTCTAGCTAGAATCGATGCTATTTCAATTCGTTTTAATTCACCCCCAGAAAGCTTATCGTTTACTTCGCGTAAAAGATACTTGTCGGGTTCCAACCCAACCATTTTAAGATATTTTCCAGCCTCTTCTTTTGAAATTAATTCGCCATTAGCGATGTTTAATAAATCATAAACATTCACACCTTTGAATCTGACTGGTTGCTGAAAAGAAAAAGCCAAGCCTAACTTTGCTCGTTCAGTAATAGATTTATTAGTAATATCCGTGTCATTAAAAATAATCTTACCGCTACTTGGTAGTTTAATCCCCATAATGAGATTTGCTAAAGTAGATTTTCCAGAACCATTCGGCCCAGTAATCACAGTCAAAGAATTTTTTGGAATCTCCAGCGAAATATGGTCTAGAATTTTTGTTCTAGACCTTCCCTTTCTCACCCCAAAATCTACGTCAACTAGCTTCAACATAACACAATTGGTGGGGTTTACAGGGCTTGAACCTGTGACCTCACGAATGTGAATCGTGCGCTCTAGCCAGCTGAGCTAAAACCCCAAATTATGGTATAATTATAACATGGATTTAGAGAAAATTAGAAACGAGCTAAAAGATAATGAGGAATTTTTAAGTAAACCCGACGCTTATAGCAATCCAGATTTTGCTGCCAAAAGTAAACGGGCGGCTATTCTACGAGAAATTATTGACCTTGATAGTAATATCAAACAATTCGAAAAGAACTTAGCCGAAGCAAAAGAAATGTTAAATGATCCAGAACTAGGGGAAATAGCAAAAGAAGATATTTCTAATCTAACAGAAATAATTAAATCTTCAAAAATTAAGCTAGAAGAATTACTCATTCCGAGAAATCCTGAAGATGACAAGCCGGCAATCATCGAAATTCGCGCTGGTGCCGGAGGAGATGAAGCTAGTCTCTTTGCTGGTGAGTTATATCGTTTATATCTTAAATATGCCGAAAAGCATGGTCTAAAATTCGAACCAATATCCGAGAATTTAAACGAAGCGGGCGGAACCAAAGAAGTCATTTTTAAAATCTCCGGCGATAATGCTTATGGGCAATTAAAATTCGAAGGAGGAGTCCATCGCGTCCAACGTATCCCTGTAACTGAGTCTCAAGGCCGCATCCATACTTCTACCGCAACTGTAGCTGTTCTTCCTGAAGCCTCGGAACAAGATCTCGAAATCAATCCTGAAGATTTAAGAATCGATATCTACCGCTCTGGCGGACACGGCGGACAAGGCGTTAATACTACCGATTCAGCTGTCCGTATCACTCATCTTCCAACCGGCATCGTTGTTGCTATGCAAGACGAAAGATCGCAGCAACAGAACCGTATTAAGGCAATGAATGTTCTAAGAACTAGGCTCCTTGAAAAGAAAAAAGAGGAGGAACAGAAATCCGCCTCTGAAGCCCGTAAATCATTGATTGGAACTGGTGATCGCTCTGAAAAAATCAGAACCTATAATTTTCCACAAGATCGTGTTACAGACCATCGTATCCATTATTCCCGATCTAATATACCAGCTGTTATGGATGGCGATATCGACGACATCATTGAAGAACTAATAAAACATGAACGAAGCCTTACCGAAAGCATATAAGGATGGGATTAAAGATTTTTACGGGCGTGATTTTATCGTTACGCCAGACGTTTTGATCCCAAGACCCGAAACTGAACAAATAATCGATACTGTTCTAAATCTCGCCGGAAAATCATACCTAAATGGAGTCAAACCGGCGCCTAGGATTTTACCGAAAAATCCAAAAGTATTAGATATCGGAACTGGCTCAGGCTGTATTGCGATAACCTTAAAACTAGAAATTCCCGAAGCAGATATCATAGCAACTGACATATCGAAGCCCGCTATAAAAATCGCACAAAAAAACGCCCTTAAACACGGCGTTAACCCTAATACTTTCATTATATCAGATTTGCTCAAAAATGTCAAATTCACCCCTGATATTATTGTATCTAACCTCCCATATGTAGACGAGCAATGGGATTGGTTGGACAAACCTGCTTTAAGTTATGAACCAAAAATAGCGCTTTTTGCAAAAGACGAAGGATTAGCGTTGATTAAAAGACTAATCAAACAATCCTCAGAAAAACAAGTTAAATACCTACTATTAGAAGCTGATCCTTGTCAACATCAAAAGATAATCAAATTTGCAAATCAGAATTCCTATCAGCTATCGGAAATTAGAGGTTTTTGTATCCTTCTAGAGTTACATTGACCGCGATTTCCTTTCCTTCGCGGACAACAGTCAATTGCACCGTATCACCAGGTTTATATTCACCAATCAAATCTGATAAGGTACCGGCAGATCCCACCTTCACACCATTAACTGCCGTAACAATATCTTTATCCTTTAACCCAGCTTTACTTGCTGGACTACCAGAAACTATGGCAGAATAAGCAGAAGAACTATATAAATACGCACCAGCACTGACTGGCAAATCGTAAGCCTTGGCAATTTCAGGAGTGATTTCTACCATATAAACACCTAGGTAGGCCCTCGAGGCTTCACCAGTTTCAGTAAGCTGTTTCAACATTCCTTTAACGCTCGAGATTGGAATTGCGAAACCCATATTCTCCGCTGTAGAAGAAGTCGCAGTATTAATACCAATCACTTCGCCAGCAGCATTTACTAAAGGACCACCGGAATTACCCGAATTAATCGCTGCATCAGTTTGAATCATATCAGACAAAGTTTCTACATTATAACCTGAACTATCAGACGCTTCGATCGAACGTCCAAGCCCAGAAATAATACCAGATGTTACAGTATTTTGGTACTGACCAAGCGCATTACCAATCGCAATCACTTGTTGCCCGACCGAAAGAGTCTTCGAATCACCTAAAGTCGCAGCCTTCAGCCCAGAAGCACCTTTTATCTTCAAAAATGCTACATCATTTAATGGATCTGTAGCAACAATCTCGACTTTTTCATAAGTCGTACCGTCATCCAAAACTACATAAACGGTCGACGCGTCCTCAATAACATGTTTATTTGTTAAAACATACCCATCTTCAGAGACAATAATACCGGTACCGGCAGCTGAAGAATCATAGCTTTGCCCAAAGAAGTCTCGAGTTTTAATAGACGTCACAATCGAAACTACGCTTTCCGAAACCTTATCGGCAATGTCCGCGATTGAACCTTCAACGAAATTGGCAGAGTTTCCGTCGGTACCGCTTCCTAAGAAAGTGATCGGAGTCAAAACCTTAGTATACGCAGTGTAGCCAAAATAAAAGCCGGTACCGCCTAACAATAATGAAAAAATCACAAGACAAATCAGCAGCGGATTCGCCGATTTTTGTTCCCTTTTTTCTTCGACATTATTAACAACTGGTTTATTATTTTCTTCCATTTTGCCTCCTAATTAATTTAATAAAATTGTAAAACGTGGATCACTAAAGAAAAACACAATCACGCCGATGAGGACTAATCCAAAAACCACCGGCCCTATAATATGCACAAATCTAAAATCATCCTGATACTTAATCGCTGCTTGTCTTGCGTAGTTATAAACAAACGCAAAAATAGTTAGAATAATCGCCAGTTGCGGTACCATTACGCCCGATAATCCAAGTTTTTCATAGGTATAGATAATTGACCAAGAATTAGATAGCCAAGCTATTTCCGCAAAAACTAAACCGCAAACTAAAGTAGTTAAAGTAAAATCTTTATCACTGCTTTGTATTAAGACATGTCTGCTCGCGGCATAACCAACTAGAAAAGCTAAAATGACTAAAACAATCGAATTAGTTCCCGCAGAGATAATCGCCGCAGCTGAAATCCCCAAGAAAACCGCGATTAATGACTGCACTAAATTAGCCGTTTCAGAAGACAAAGGTTTGATAAATAATAGCCAAATCGGATAAAAAATCATTAGTATTACATCGCTAACTGAAAATGAAGTGCCACCATTCGAAGCCAAAAGCACAACGCTGATACCGACTATAATATCAACTAAATTTGCCTTCAGATTTAAAAAGAAATAACGCGATCTAACTGCGAAGATTCTCCATTTTGAAACAAAAACTAATAATATACCCAACCAGGGGCTACCAGACAAAACCGTAATTAAAACTACGCCCACGCCGAGTAAAATATTTAAAAACACATGCACTAATGAAGAGGCAATGTTTCGAGATTTTCTTGCTAAAACATAGTCAGCCATACTCCTTATATTATAACAAATATTTAAAAATAAACTTAAAAATGATATAATGACCAACATGAAACCAACATTTTTTCAGAAGCATCCTTTACTCAAAGATTTATTGAGCTTAGCTAGTTTTATCGTATTAATCATCCTCGGTACTCTATTCTTAAACACTTTTATTTATCGCTCTTATAATGTTGTCGGTAGTAGTATGGAAAACACCTTACACGAAGATGATCGTGTAATCGTTAATCGTGCCGCGGTATCGTGGTCTCATTTTATCGGGCAAGAGTACACTCCTGAAAGAGGACAGATTATCGTTTTCCTAAATGAAGACGAGGAAGCAGTTAAAAAATACAAAGCCGAAGGAGTTTCTAACCCAATGACCTGTTCCGTGCCATCTAATGTTAGCGATCAGTACATTATTAAACGCGTCATTGCCTTCCCGGGCGAGCGAGTTGTTGTAAAAGACGGTAAAATGACTATTTATAATGAGGAACATCCAGACGGTTTTGTCTATGATGATGATTGGCGAGTTTCTGAAAATGAAGGCCCAAAAGAACACACTTCTGGCGAAGTTGACACAATCGTACCGAGCGGAGAGCTTTTCGTCTCCGGTGATAACCGTGAAGGATCACATTCATGGGATTCTAGAAACGGGCTCGGAACAATTCCTTATTGCCGCATCATCGGCCCTGTTATATTAAGACTCTTCCCCCTTGATAAAATTAAACTATTCTAAACTTCACCAATTAGTTTGACCGAATCAGACTCCGGCAATTCTTCAACATCTTTGAGTTTTCGCTCAATTGTACGAGATGTCGTCCTAGCGGATTCGATTTTATTCGCTGACTCTTGCAACTTCTTCTGAACACCTTCAAGCAAATCACCGAACTTCCCAAACTGAGTTTTTACCGCACCTAAAGTCTGCCAGACATCAGCCGATCTTTTTTCGATCGCCAAAGTTCTAAATCCCATTACAAGGCCATTCAGCATCACTGGTAAAGTCGAAGGTGACGCAATCGTAATCTTTAACTTTTTACGAATTTCGTCCGAAAGCCCTGGAATCCGAATAATTTCCGCATATAAAGATTCTGTCGGAACAAACATTACCCCAAATTCGGTAGTCATAGGTGGCTCTAAATATTTAGTCGATATTTTTTTCGCCTGCTCTTTAACGTCATTAGCTAATGCTTTTTGATAGAGAACAATATCAGCCTTATTTCCGCTATCATAGGCAGCTATTAATCTATAGTAGTTTTCAACTGGGAATTTTGAATCGATAGGAAGATAAACTGTATCCTCTTTCCCCGGCATTTTTATCGCGAACTCTACACGATCATTAGAGCCAGGCTTTGTTGCGATATTTTCTTCGTATTGAGATTTGCTAAGCATATCGCCAATAATTGCGCCAAGTTGTACTTCACCATAAATCCCACGAGTTTTAACACCTTCCATTACTTTTCTCAAATCACCTACATCATTAGCAAGGCTTTTTACCTCACCAAT
>JAEEGL010427361.1_pt1 | contig 37249 bp, 31 predicted proteins | sample 9134231 | NCBI WGS metagenome assembly JAEEGL01 (sample SAMN16246548, study PRJNA631951) | gut metagenome | biome: gut microbiome; feature: rumen; material: fiber-attached | host: Bos | place: Iran: Karaj | collected 2018-10 | reverse complement strand
TCTGGCTTTGAGGCAGCGCATCCTTTTTTAAACCGACCAGGAATCCGGGGTAAGATGGAAATGCCTGGCGTTCCGACCTCGGCTCTGGCGTTGAGGCAGCGCATCCTTCTTTCAAACGCCCAGAAATCCGGGTCAAGAGGTAAAATCCGGGCGTTTCGCGCTCGTTTCTGGCTTTGAGGCAGCGCATCCTTCTTTCAAACGCCCAGGAATCCGAGTTAAGATGTAAAATCAGGGCGTTTCGCGCTCGTTTCTGGCTTTGAGGCAGCGCATCCTTCTTTCAAACACCCGGGAATCCGAGTTAAGATGTAAAATCCGGGCGTTTCGCGCTCATTTCCGGCTCGAAGGCAGCGCCGCTGTGCCATGAATAACAAAAGGCTGTCAGGCGGTCCGGCAGGTCAATATGCCGGAAAACTGACAGCCTCTTTTTTCTTTTTGTTGACGCTTCGCTGACGCGGGCCGAGATCCTGCGCGGCCCGGCAGCTCCCTCAGATCTCTTCCTGGGTCAGGGACCAGAGGCCGCGGGCCTGCAGGGAAGCTTCCGAAGCCGCGGTGTTGGCCACGCGGAAGATCATGACGGCTCTGGAATTGCCCCGAAGCGACAGGCAGGAATACATATATTCCACGTTGACCTCCGCGTCGGTCAATATCTGGAGCAGTTTGTTGAGGCCTCCCGTCTCGTTGGGGATCTCGAAGGCCAGCACGGGAGTCAGGCTTGCCACGAAGCCGGAATCTTTCAGGGCGTTCATGGCTTTCAGGGTGTCGTCGGCAATGATCCTGGCGATGCCGAAGTCTTTCGTTTCCGCCAGCGACAGGGCGCGCATGTTGATGTCGTTCCTGGCCAGTTCTGCGGTCAGCTGATTCAGCATGCCGGGTTTATTTTCAAGAAAAACGGAGATCTGTTTAACGCTCATTTTATTCCCTCCTTATGGTGTCATGGTCGTCGCAACATAAACGCGCGGACGCCTGCAAGATCGGGCGTGCCGCCGAAGGCCGGTCAGATCCTGCGCTTGTCGATGACGCGGACCGCCTTGCCCTCGCTGCGGGTGATGGATTTGGGAGCCACCAGCGAAACTTTCGCCTTGATGCCCAGCATCGACAGCAGACCAGCGGCAAGTTTCGACTGCCTGTCGGAAATGTCGCCGAGGTTGTCGGTGAACATCTCCGGGGTCATTTCCACCAGAACTTCGAGAGTGTCCGTGTTGTTGACCCGGTCCACCAGTATCTGGTAGTTGGGAGCGTATCCCTGGTTGAGCAGCACGGTCTCGATCTGGCTGGGGAAAACGTTGACGCCGCGGATGATAAGCATATCGTCCGTGCGTCCTTGAGGTTTGCGCATGCGCACGTGGGTGCGGCCGCAGCTGCATTTTTCACGGGTCAACACGCATATGTCCCTGGTGCGGTAGCGGATCATGGGGAACGCCTCTTTATCGAGGCAGGTGAACACCAGTTCTCCCTGCTCCCCCTCCGGCAATACTTCGCCGGTATCCGGGTCGATTATTTCTGCATAGAAGTGGTCTTCGTTAATGTGCATGCCGCGCTGCTCGGAACACTCGAACGACACGCCGGGGCCGGATATCTCGGTGAGGCCGTAAATGTCGTAGGCCTTGATGCCGAGAGTCTTTTCGATGTCGCGGCGCATCTCCTCGCTCCAGGCCTCCGCGCCGAAAATGCCTGCCTTAAGAGGGATGTCGTCCGGACCGTAGCCCATCTCCTTCATTGACTCCCCCAGGTACGCGGCGTAGCTGGGAGTGCAGCAGAGGATGGTGGCCTGAAGGTCCATGATGAACATGATCTGGCGCTCGGTATTGCCCGAACTGGTGGGCACCGTCAGGCATCCCACTTTATGGGAGCCGCCGTTGAGCCCGGGACCTCCGGTGAACAGGCCGTATCCGTACGCCACCTGGCACACGTCTTCATTGGTGCCGCCTGCGGCAACGATCGCCCTGGCGCAGCATTCTTCCCAGATGTCTATATCGTGCTGTGTGTAAAAAGCCACGACTCTTTTTCCGGTGGTGCCGGAAGTGGACTGGATCCTCACGCACTCTTTAAGCGGCTTTGCCAGCAGTCCGTAGGGATAGGCGTCCCTGAGGTCTGCCTTCGAAAGAAACGGCAGTTTCCTGATATCGTCGATGGTCTTTATATCATCGGGCGTGACGCCTTTCTCCTCCATCTTTTTGCGATAGTAAGGAACAGCGTCCCACACTCTTCTGATCTGTTTTACCAGTTTTTCGTTCTGGATCCGGACGATCTCGTCCCTTGACGCCCGCTCTATCTCGGGCTGAAAGTATCTTTCCATGCTGCCGTACCTCCTTTTTTACCGCCGAGACCTTCGGCGTCAGCTTTCCGATGGCGCGAGAGATGTAAGAAAGCCGAAAAAACGCGCCTGCGGGAATTATATATTATCCCCGCAGGCAAATTCAAGAAAAAAAAGACGGCAATAAAACGGCAAAACGATGGCAGCCGCTTTCCGTACACCATGCCGGCGATCCCGGCTCAGGACGCGGCTCAGTTCACGTCAATAAACGGCGTGCAGCTTATGTAATTACAGCCTCCCGCTCTCACAGTGAGCTCGACGTAGTAGCTGTACGCATCCTCCGGCAACGTCACGGAAACCGTTCCGCCATTGACGTCGCAGCTCACGAAATGCCACTCCTGGTCGATGGTGTCCTGGCCGGATATCTTCAGCCGCCCGCCTGCGGAATAGCTGAGAGGCGCGTCGACGTAGCATACCCTGGCGGAAAAAACGGAAGCGTCGGAAGGGAGCTCGACTTCGAAAGACACATTCCTGCCCTTGCCCGGCAGCGTTTTGGGCACCGCAAGAGGCTCTCCGCCCTTGACCGCCCAGTCCGCGAACCTGTATATCTCTTCCCTGCCCCAGCCCTCGAAATGGCCGTGGTTCATATTCTGTATGATCGAAAGCACGCCGCGCTCGGTGTCAAGGCAGGACTTGCTGTTGGAGTTGACGGAGAAGCAGTTGTCGTCGGCCCAGCACAGCCACAGCACCGGCATTTTCACGTCCTTCAGTCGGAGGGAAGGTTCCCAGAGCTCCCTGGTGCCCGTAGAGTTGAAATTGTCCTTCTGCCACGAATGGGCCTCGTGCAGGTATCCGCTGCCGTACACGGGGACCGCGAAAGCGAACCGGCTGTCGTAACCGATTGCGATAGAAGCGATGACGCCGCCCCATGAGATGCCCGTGAGGCCGATCTTGTCCGGGTCGATCCGGCTGTCGGACCTGAGCAGGTTGTTGGCAATTATGGTCTGGGCTACCGCGTGGTACATCCACATACGGTCGATGCTGCCTGTCGACGAGTACATGCCGTCGTTGTCCGGAGGCATCACACGGGGGTCCGTCTCCAGCACTTCTTTAGGCACGCTCCTCGTCCAGGAAGAGGCGCTGAAGAAGTCCGTGATCCCTGTTTTGGCGGGATAGTAACCGGTGTTGCACACGGCGATGGCGGCGTATCCACGGTCGTTCCACAGTTTCACCCAGTTGGGATATGCGTACCCTCCGCCTCCGTGCATCAATACCACTGCCGGGACCTTTTTAGACGCAGAAGCGCCTTCCGGAAAACCTATATAGGCAAACACTTTCGTATCTTTGCGGCCGAATTTTACTCCGTCCAGCCACAGCGCCTTGACGCCGGGATAGCCCACGGGGTCGTATTCGGGACAATATTGGAAAGTCGCTTCTCTGGTCAACAATTCTGACAGCATATAGTCCAGTTCCTCGTTTTTCGTGGCAAACACCGGCCCTTCCTCCTGGCCGCTCTGGTCCGATCCGTCGGGTTGGAGCGCGGCAACCGGGCTGTCGGATATGCACAGGGCATCAAGCACGTACCTGTCCCCGACGGAAGTGACGGAAGGCCGGGCGTCGATCTTGAGATAATTTACGTTTTCCAGCGCGTCGATGCCGTCGTAGTTCTTCCAGGGTATCAGCTCGCCGAGGGGCAGTGCCACGTAGCCCCGGAAACCGGAAGGGACCCGTAGAGAGGAATTCTCACCGGCGTCGGAGGTGTCGTTGCCGATAACGCATTTTTCCACCCGGCCGCTCACGTCCGTGACGATGGCCTTGGAGGCGTCTAAATAGCTGCGGTATTTGCCGCTTTTGGTGCCCAGGCAGAAAGTGAGTCCCACGTCGGATTCGTCGGGAGCGGCCACCCAAATGCGAAGGTAGTATTCGGGCTTGGCCTCTTTAAAGACGTTCAGGCGCTTTCCGGTGAGTTCGAAGGCCTGGCACCAGGTGGAGGAACTCAGGGTGTTTACCAGCGCCAGACCTTCCTGGGCGTATTCGCCGTCGAAGGAGAAGACGGGATCGGTGATGCCGAAGTAGCTGAGGTCCAGAGGGCTCAGTGATTTCTTTACGTCGGTGATATCGTTGAAGTCCTCTATGACCAGCGTCACGGTTGAAGGATCGGGCACGGCGGTGGGCTTTTCGGTGGGAGTTGCCGGAGCAGGGGCGTCGGTGGCGGAATGGCCGTCGGTGGACGATGCGGGATCGCCGGAAGTGCCGGTGACGGTTGCCGCGGCGGGTTCCGTATCGACCGGGTCCGGGCCCGTTCCAGAAGAATTGCCGCAGCCCGTCAAAAGCAGCGCCGGGAGCGTCAATAAAAGCATTATTTTTGCAGATCTGTGTTTCCTGTTCTTATCCATTTTGCGCCTCTTTCATCCCGCGTTTCCTTCGTTTCGCGCCTTTTACGTCAATCGCTTTTCGCGGCGTTTCGCTTCAGGTGAACGTAAACTCTTTCGTGAATCCCGAAAGCTCCGTCTCCGGCCTGAACGGCTTCCCGTTCAGCGTAAATCTTTCCACTCTTATCCTGTCGAATTTGTGCGCGTCGTCAACGCTTTTCAGCACGATCTTCGGCGCCGGCATCCCCTCGTCGGTATGGACGGCAATATCCCGGTAGGTCACGTCGTACACGTTGCCGTATATGCCGTCCCGGGTCCACAGATTGTTGTACATCCAGCCCAGTATCACCGGTGTGACGGAATACCCGGGGGCAGGCTCGTATTTCTTATCGTCGCCCTGCTGGAATATTGACGGAAGGTCGTATCTGGAATATTCCACCCTGACGTCGTCGTACAGCACGTTGTGGATCACGGCCCTGTCTCCGCTCTGGATACGCATCGCCCCGTCTGCCACGTGTATTATGTCGCAGTTGCGGTACGTTATATTTGAATATTCATCCGCCACCGTCTCCGCGCCGATCTCCATGGCGCCGCCCCAGTCGCACCAAAGCACGCAGTTTTCGACCAGGTAGTTCCGGGGGCTCACCAGCTCGTAGGGAGGACGTTTCTCGCCTTTTCCGCCTTCGTTGTATCCTTCCGCCATCTCCCTGATCCGGAGGCCCTTGAACACTATAACGTCGTCGAAATTGCGCAGGAAGCAGCCGTCGACGTGCACGTTCGTGCAGTTCACGAAATCGAATCCGTCGGAGTTGTATCTCCACATTCCCACGGCCTTGAGGCCCCGGAAGGTCATATTATTGCAATTGAACGAGGTGATGGTCCACCAGCTGCTGTCCCTTAATATGATGCCTTCTACCGTCACGTTTTCGCATCTCACGAAATTGACGATGCCGTCTTCTTCCCAGTGGAGCGGATCGTGGCGGCTCATTTCGGAATAGTCGATGATCCCCCTGCCGCATATGTGAATGTTTTTAGCGTCCCTGGCCTGAATTGCTCCGTGGACCACGGCGCCGGCGGCAACGTAAACGCTCTCCCCGGAGTTCAGTTTTAAATTGCCCACGCGGTGCACTCCCGGGCCGAAATAATACGTGAAGCGGTCCCGGGCCGAACGTCCGTATTCTCCCCTGTTTTCAGGCGGATCCGCGAAAAGGTGCAGGTTGCGGCGGCGTCCGTTGATCTCCACAGAGTATTGACCCGGCTTCATGAGCGTAAACCTGGCGGTATCCCCTTCCGCAGTCGCTTTTACACCCTTCGAAAGGGGCCTCACGGCAATATCTTCTATAGGCTCCCGGGCCTTTACGGCTATTTCAGCGGGAGAGTTCATTTCGAAATACAGCATTGCCGCTTCTTCGGTCTGGTCAACGGGTCTCTCCCGGCCGGGCCAGGGCCTGTTGAAGGGTATGGCGGAGACGCGGAGTTTGTACAGCCCGGCAGGCTCGCCGTTGACCGTGACGTCGTAAAGCTCGCACGGAGGTTCGCCGGGCGGCAACGGCCTCAGGACCGCTGATCTGTTCATAAATATGGCCTCCTTTTTTTGCCGCGGGCTCGCCGCGGTACCGTTGTTCGTTCCGTGATAATTATATTGCGGCAGACAGGCCGAATCAAGTGCCGGAGGCTCCCCGTAGGCTCGTTGACGCGAAAAAACGGCGGTGGTAAAATACGGGCGGAAAAAAGTTTTTTGCGGTGGCTTACGATGGATCGGGACTGGACCGGACTTGCGGAAAATCAAAGAAGGATAATCGCCGGAGGCTTTTCCTCCGGGAACGCCCTTATCTGCGGAGACAGGAACGGCGTCTTTTTCGAGAATTACGAAGGGACCGTCCGGGGCGGCAGCGGAGCGCGGCCTCCCGTGACGAAAGATACGCTTTTCCACCTGTTCTCCATGACTAAAGTATTTACGGTGACCGCGGCGTTGATGCTCCTGGAAAAGGGGCTGATCGGCATCGACGATCCGGTGAGCGACTATATAAAAGAATTTGCCCGCGTAAAAGTTTTCACGGACGGAAAATCGTTGCCCGTAAAAGAGCCCGTGAGGCTGCGCCACCTGTTTACGATGACTTCCGGCCTTTCGTATTTCCTCGACGACGAGAGCGGCTGCGGCAGGATGATGGCGGAGCGCTGGAAGCGGGATCTTAAAAACGGTCTCCACTGGGACACGGTGCGGTTCGCCCGGGAACTGGCTTCGGCCCCTCTCGAATTCGAGCCGGGAAAACGGTACATATACGGCCTTTCTCACGACGTGCTGGGCGCCGTTATAGAGGTGGTTTCCGGAAAGACTCTCGACGTTTTCTTCCGGGACAATATCTTCCGCCCCCTGGGCATGGACCGTACGTTTTTCAGGCGCAGGCTCCCCTCCGAACTGGAGCCGCTGCTGGCGGACAACACGGCTTTCATAAACGGCGATTATGAAAATATCCCGCTGCCTCCTCAGCCTGTGCCCATACCTGCCTTCGAAGGCACGGAGGACTCGGCGATGCTGTCCGGGGGCGCTGGTCTTGTGGGCGCGGCGCGGGACTACGGCATTTTCCTCAATGAATTCCTGCAGCCGGACAACCTCCTACTGAAGCCCGAAACGGTTGCGTTTATGACCTCCCCCAAGCTCGATGCTGCCCAGCGCGCCTTCTACAACGCCCCCGGCTCGGACGATTCCATCTCGGGCCCCGAGCACACTTTCGCTTTCGGCGTGAGAGTCCAGGACAGAGAAGCTCCTTCCGGCTACGGCTCCGTGGGAGAATGGGGCTGGTCCGGGGCGCTGGGGACCTGGTTTTTCGTCTCCCCCGCAGACGGAGTCTGGTTCGTGTACATGCACCAGCACACTCCGGCAAATCACGGCGCTTTCATAACGGAATTGAGGAACACGTTCTACAGGATACTGAGAACGGGCAAGTAAGTAAGCAGGCAAGCAGGTAAGCGGACAAGCAGGTTTAATAAGTACACAGGTAAGTAAACAGGCGGACGTACAAACAAACGGACAGGTGAATGAAATGATCATGAGAAAGAAGCCTCTTGAAGGCACGGTGGGAATAGTCGGAGTCGGTCACGCGGTATACTGGGGACAGTTCGAGGGCCTAAGGGAAAAGTTGCTGGAATACCACGAAGAACTAAAAAAGATGATTGGCGCGTGCGGCGTCGATATCGTGGATTACGGTATGGTGGATTCCAGCGAAAGGGCCTTCGAAGTTGCCGGAAAGCTTAAGGGCGACGGCGTCGACGTGCTGTTTTGCAATATGTTGACCTACGCCACTTCCTCCGTTTTCGCGCCGGTGATCCGGGAAGCCGGGATGCCTGTGGTATTGACCGCGCTCCAACCCCTCAAGCACCTGGACTACTCCCGGGCAAATACGAGAGAGCAGCTGGAGAACGACTGTATCTGCTCCGTGCCGGAGTTCACCGGCGTGGCGGTGCGGATGGGCAAAAAGATATCCGACGTGATCATAGGCACGCTGTACGGAGACGGCAACGCGGCGGCGGAGATCGGCGAATGGTGCGATATCGCGAAAGTGCTCCACGGCCTCAGGGGCGCCAGATTCGGGCTCATGGGCCACGTGCTGGAGGCAATGTACGACATGCACGCCGATCCCACGGCAATTTCCGCCGCTTTCGGAGTCCACGTGCCGCTGCTGGAAGTCGACGACCTCATCGACGCGGCCGCTTCGGTAACGGAGGAGGAGACAGAGCAGAAAAAGCGGAAGATACTGGAACTTTTCGACACGCCGGACCCAGTGTCCGACCCGTTGACGGAGAAACTGACTCCGGGCGATCTGGAGAAATCCGCCAGGACTGCCGCGGCCCTGGACCGGTTCGTGGAAAGGCATCGATTGTCCGGCCTGGCATACTATTACAACGGCCTCCCCGGGTCTGAGCACCGCGAGATCGTCAGTTCCCTTATAGTGGGCAATTCCCTGCTGAACGCTGAGGGGATCCCCATGTGCGGCGAGTACGACATCAAGACGCTCATCGCCATGTTCATAATGGACAGGCTGAACATGGGAGGCAGCTTCGCAGAATTCCACCCCTTCGATTTCGACGAGAATTTCATATTCGTAGGCCACGACGGACCGCACCACATCGCGGTGGCGGAAGGCCGGCCGGTCGTCCGCAGCCTGAAAAAATATCACGGAAAACCCGGTTCAGGCGCCTCCGTGGAATTCAAACTTAAAGAAGGCCCCATAACGATCCTGGGCATCACCCAGACCGCCTGCGGTTTCAAATTCGTGGTGGGCGAAGGCGAATCCAAGAGCGGCCCCATACCTCCCACGGGCAATACCAACACCAGGGGCTTCTTCCCTCCAGACACCAGGGAATTCGTGAAGCGCTGGGTCATGGAAGGCCCTACTCACCATTACGCGCTGGGTATCGGCCACAGAGCCGGAACGATCAAAAAGATTGCCGAGGCCCTGGGCATCGAATGCGTCATAGTGGACAACGGCTTTTCGCACTGATCCGGAGCCGTTCGTGCGTCAATTCGTTTTCCGCTCCCCTTGCATTCCGAGAGCGCATTTGGTACAATAGCGTCAGCGATATCTCACTAAAGATTGCAGATAAAAAAGGCAAAATTCGATCATAAAGGAGAAGCAAACATGAACAAGAGATACGAATCCGCAAAAGCGATATTCGCAGGCTATGGCGTCGATACCGAGGCCGCCATCGAGAAACTCAAGAATATCCCGGTCGCTCTTCACTGCTGGCAGGGAGACGACGTTACCGGTTTCGACCACGACGGACCGCTCACCGGCGGAATCCAGACCACCGGCAACTACCCCGGAAAGGCCCGCAACCCGAGAGAGCTTATGGCGGACATGGACAAGGTCATCAGCCTCTGCCCCGGTAAAGTAAAACTGAACATCCACGCCTGCTACGCCATCTTCAAGAAGGGCGAGTTCGTTGACCGCGACAAACTCGAGCCGAAGCACTTCAAGAAATGGGTGGATTTCGCCAAAGCCAGAGGCCTGGGCATCGACTTCAACCCCACCTTCTTCTCTCATCCGAAGGTTAAAGACGGCCTGACCCTCTCCAGCCCCGATCCCGAGACCCGCAAGTTCTGGATCGAGCACGGCAAGGCCTGTATCCGTATATCCAACTACTTCGCCAAAGAGACGGGCATCCCCTGCGTCATGAACATCTGGATCGGCGACGGCTACAAGGACATCCCCGCGGACCGCATGGGACCCAGGCTCCGCTATAAAGATTCCATCGAGCAGATCCTCTCCGAGCCCTACGATCCCAAGATGGTCAAACCCTGCGTCGAGTCCAAAGTGTTCGGTATCGGCGTCGAGGCTTACACGGTTGGTTCCGCCGAATTCACTCTCAGCTTCGCGGCAACTCACGACGGCGTGATGCCTCTGATGGACAACGGCCACTATCATCCCACCGAAGTCGTGTCCGACAAGATCCCCGCCCTTATGTGCTACTATCCCGAGTTCGCGCTCCACATCACCAGGCCCATACGCTGGGACTCCGACCACGTGGTGCTCTGCGACGACGAGACCAGAGAGATGGCCAAAGAGATCGTGCGCTGCGGCGGACTTGACCGCATCTATATGGCGCTGGACTACTTCGACGCCAGCATCAACCGCATCGCCGCCTGGACCACCGGCTTCAGAAGCTGGCAGAAGGCGCTGCTCTTCGCGCTGTGCACTCCCAACGAAGCTCTCAAAGAACTCCAGGACAAAGGCCAGCTCACCGAACTCCTGGTTCGTCAGGAAGAGGTCAAGATGCTGCCCTTCGGAGACGTCTGGGCCGAATATTGCGAGCGCTGCGGCGTGAAGCCCGGACCCGAGTGGTTCGACGAGGTCAAGGCGTACGAGAAGGACGTGCTCTCCAAACGTAAATAATTGACCGGCGCGCTCCACGGCTGCGGCTTTTGCGGCCGGGACAACGTGATACGGACTGCCGGCGCGGAAGCTGAAAAGCTGGCCGCGCCGGCAACTTTTTTTGCCCTTTTTTTTGAACATTTTTTGTCCCCTTATAAGTGCGGCAGTGTTTTTCTCTTGAACACGGACCGCAAATATTGTACAATCGCTTTTGCCTTCCAAAAATCGCAGCGGGAAGGCGCAACACGGAAGGACGGTACGCAGATGAACAAGGTCATTATTCCCAGAGGCTACAAACCTACGCTGGACGCTTACGACACCCAGCGGGCCATCGCATATATCAAAGCCACGTTCCAGGAAGAATTCTCGAAAGCGCTGAATCTGAAGAGAGTCTCGGCGCCGTTGTTCGTGACGGAAAATTCCGGCCTCAACGACAACCTCAACGGCTACGAGAGGCCCGTGGCTTTCGACGTGCCTGCCATCGGCGCCGAAGCCCAGGTGGTCCATTCGCTTGCCAAATGGAAACGGCTTGCCCTTAAGCGGTACCGTTTCGGCGTGGGCGGCGGCCTTTATACCGACATGAACGCCATCAGGCGGGACGAGGAACTGGACAACACCCATTCCATCTACGTTGACCAGTGGGACTGGGAGAAGATCATCACCGCCGAAAACCGCAATCTCGACTACCTTAAACTGATCGTACGCGCCATCGTCAACGCCATCTGCGCCACCAACGACAGGCTCCGGGTCCGCTACCCTCAGCTTACCACGGAATTGTCCCGGGAAGTGTCCTTCGTGACCTCTCAGGAGCTGGAAGACACCTGGCCCGAACTCACTCCCAAGCAGAGAGAGAACGAGTATCTGAAGCGCCACAGGACCGCCTGCATTATGCAGATAGGCGGCAGGCTCCGTTCCGGGAAGCCTCACGACGGCAGAGCTCCGGACTACGACGACTGGGATCTGAACTGCGACATATTCTTCCGGGACGACGTGCTTGACTCCGCGCTGGAGATCTCTTCTATGGGCATCAGAGTCGATCCGGAATCCCTCGACCGCCAGCTTACTTTGGCCGGCTGCGATTCCCGCAGAGAACTGCCCTTCCATAAAATGCTGCTGAACGGAGAATTGCCCCTCACCATCGGCGGCGGTATCGGTCAATCCCGTCTTTGCATGCTGATGCTGGGCTGCGCTCACATCGGCGAAGTCCAGTCGAGCATCTGGGACAACGCCACGGTTGCCGCCTGCGAGAGCGCCGGCATCCCTCTTCTCTGACGGCATACGCCATACAGGCCGCGGACGATCCGTTCACGCATCGAACTGCCGCTCTCGGGCCCGGGCCCTGTTGTCCGTCTAAAAATCTGCACGCGCTCAAAAAATTGCTTGATTTTGCTTTTTGACTATATTATAATTTGATTATTCGAAAATAACCCATTGGCTTCGGAGGCGCCAAATATGTCTGCTGACTACTTAAAAACCGCTAAAAATATTTCAGGCATAAGTTCGAACATATCCTACGTCCGTGACGTGGCGTCCGGAACCGATGTTTCCCTGCGTGCCGAGACCGTGATCATACACTCGCTGAAAGACCGCCTGTACGTAATGACCCGCGACAACTGCCACACGGTGGAACGCGGCAACTTCATCGCCATCGATCCTTTCGTGCCTTTCTCCGTGATCGTCCATCCCGAGCGGCCGCCCCAGGAATACGAGATGCTGGCCTTCAGAGCCACCACCGACAGCTGGAACAAGACCTCCTGCTTCTCTTTCGACTCCGATTTCATAACCGTCAACTCCGGCGACAGAGTTTATGCTGAATTCTCCGAAGCGTACTCCAAGGTCGTTGACGCCATATCCCGCCTGAACGGCGGCGACGCCCCTACCTTGTCCGGGCTCCTGAACGTACACGCCCTCACCGAGCTGCTCTGCGCCCTGATGATCGACACCCTTTCCTGGCACGAGTCCCCCTCGCCCGTGTTCGAAGCCTGGGACATTTTCCAGAGCTCCGCCGAATACGTCTGCGGCAACCTTGCCAGCGACCTTTCGCTTGACGAGATCTCCGCCAGATCCGGCCTCTCCACCTTCTACTTCTCGCACAAGTACAAAGACATTTTCGGCGCCACCGTCATGCGCAACGTCAACCGCCTGAAGCTGTACAAATCCGTGGCAATGCTCATCCAAAGCAACGCCAGCATCTCCGACATCGCTCTCAGCTGCGGCTTCGGCTCCGTGGCAACGTACTGCAGCGTCTTCAAAAAATTCTACACCTTCACGCCCATGGCAATGCGGCGGAAGAGATCATTGCTCAATAAGTGACAGTAAAAAGCTAAATTGGACCCTGACGGCCGATGCGAACGAGCTGTCAGGGCTCAGCTAAATTGAAGCCGTGCGAACTCAGGAGGACCGGGGACGCACGGCTTCAGCTAAATTTGCCCTGCGGGCAAGCTAAATTGCCGCGTTGCAAGTAGCTAAATATGCCCTGCGGGCAAGCTAAATTGCGCGCGTTGCGCGCAGCTAAATTTGCCCTGCGGGCAAGCTAAATTCACCCTGACGGGTGAGCGAAATTCGTCCTGACGGGTGAACTAAATTGAACCCTGACAATCTGGTTTAACTGTCAGGGTTCAATATCACTCCGCGAAGCGGAATATCGCTCGGCGAAGCCGAATTTAGCTGAAAACCGCCGGCTTCCTTGTCGAAAACCGGCGGTTTTCAATATCACTCCCTCAAGCCTCATCCTATCACCACCGTCGCGATAGCGATCGAGGCAGTGTGTGAAAGGCTGACGTCGATGTGTTGACCGGGAAAATGTTCTTCGAAATAGTCGAGGGCGGTGCCGTAGAGGCGGAGTTCCGGACGGCCGTTGTCGCCGTTGACCACTTCGATCTCGTGAAGGGCGGCGTTCTCGCCGATGCCGGTGCCTGCGGCCTTGGAATAGGCTTCCTTTGCCGCAAACCGGGCCGCGTAGCTTTCGAACCTGCGTCTTGTCCCACGGTCGCAATAAGCCGCTTCCGCCTCCGTGTAGACACGGTCAATAAACGCCTGCCCTGTCCGTTCGATGGCGGCTCTGATCCTTTTTACTTCAACTATGTCGGTTCCTATTCTCATTGATCCGTCGATGATCGGCCAAAGCTCTGTCAATCCGAAGCCGGAGTGGGTTCGGACGGTATCTGGGCGTCGGGAGTGGGAGTCTCAAGCACTCCGGTAGGCTCCGGGGTCTCCTCGGGAGTGGGAGTGGCCGTAGGCACAGGCGTGGCGGTGGGCACGGGCGTAGGAGTAGCCGTGGGCGCCGGAGTCGGAGAAGGCGTTGCCGTAGGCCTGGGCGTAGGAGTCTCCACTACCTTCTTGGAGATGGTCACGGTGAATACGTAGTCGTCGACTACCGAGTATTTGGAAGTGTCGAGCGCTCCGAAGGTCAGCGGGATGTTGTACACGCCTACGGTCCTGTTCTGGAGATCCAGGGTGGGAACGGCGGAAGCGAGAGTAAACGTCTCCATATCTTCCTGACGGCCCTTGACGGAGATTGTGTACTGGCCGGGAGTGATGCTGTAGTCGTACTCGGCGTCGTTGCGGCCGGGGATCGTAAGCGTCGACAGGGTGACGATGTAGGTCCTGGTGACGAAGGAACCCACTTCCGCGGTGACGGTCACCTGCTGATCCCCTGCCACGGTGATGCCGGAAGGCAGGTAGTCGGACAGGTTGAAAGTACGGACCACGTTGGTCCTGGCGCCGTCGATATTGACCTCGCCCAGGTCGATCCGGTTGATATCACGGAGCACGTCGGCGCTGCCCTGGAGCACGGCGCTGAGAGCGGAGCTGTTGTCCCCGTTGAAATAGAAGCCGTTTTCGGGCGTGCCGGTGACAGTGTAAGCCAGGTCGACGCGCTTGCCCACCTGCACCTCCACCGTGACCTTCTCCTCGGAGAAGTTGTGAGAAATATTCTCGCCGGTGACGGAGATGTATTTTACGATGAACGCGGCGTTCTTGTTGGAGTCAAGCGTTCCCGCTTCGATGCTGTCGCTGAGATCCACGCTGATGTAGTCGCAGGTGTCCAGCAGTGATTTCATTCCGGCAAGGGGTATGCTGCTTAGCGAAGGCGTTACGGAAACGTATTCGTATCCTTCCTTCAGGAGCTTGTCGTCGTAAATCACTCGCACGTCAAGATTTTTGGTGGCGGTCTTGTCGTAATTGAACGTGATGGACTTGGGATAATAGTCAGATATGGTGACGCCCAGCCGCTCGCACACAGGCTTTTCGATCCTGATCTCGGTCTCTCCGGGCTCGGTTATGAGCTGCATATCGCAATACACGCTGATCTCGGAAACGTTGAGATTGTTCAGGGTATCCTGTCGGCCCGACACGGTCACGGAGGCGGTCTTGGGGTACGTCACGGTGCTGTCCTTAAGGTCCAGCGTTGAAGGGGCGTTTTCGTTTTCGAAGGTGATGGGCACTTCCAGCGTACGGGAAATGATGGGGTTGGAAACGCTCAGCACGGCTATCCAGGAGGCGATGGCCAGCACTATGGCCAGTACGATGTAGAATGATTTTTTTCCGAGAATGTTCTGGAGTTTTTCTTTCATTTCGTACCGCCTCCCTTCATTTATTCTTCCGGTCCTTCTGCGCGGACCGGTCTTTCTGGGTCTTCTGGACTTTCTGGTTTTTCTGATTCTTCAGATTCTTCTGGTTCTTGTTCTTTTTCGAATCGGTCTCCGTGTAGAGCGCCTCTTTAAGGCACTGCACCAGCTTCTCTCTGGAAACGTTGCGCTGGATCTCTCCGGCCTCCACGAAGGAGATGTAGCCGGTCTCTTCGGAAACTATGACGACCACGCAGTCGGAATTTTCGGTGACGCCGATACCGGCCCTGTGGCGGGTGCCCAGATCTTTATCGAGGCTGTTGTTGGCGGACAAAGGCAGGTAGCAGGCGGCGGCATGTATCTTGCCGTCCCTTATTATCACGGCGCCGTCGTGGAGCGGCGTGTTGGGCACGAATATCAGGCGCAGCAGCTGAGTGGAAACGGTGGCGTCGACAACGGTTCCGGTGCGAACGATCTCGCCCAGGTTCGTTGACCGCTCGAACACGATCAGCGCTCCCACACGCTCCCGGCTCATTGCCGTAACGGCGTTGGCAACTTCGTTGATCAGCGCGTCGATGTTCTCGTTCCTGGTGCTGCTGGACAATGAAAACAGCCCCCGGATATTGCTCTTGCCCATATTCTCCAGCCAGCGCCTGATCTCGGGCTGGAACATGACGACGAACAGCACGGGCAATACGTTGAAGAACGCCTTGATTATATACGAGAGCGTCGTCAGCCTGAGCGCCAGGGCAAGGATCGCCGCCAGCACCAGCAGGAAGATGCCCCGGATCAGCTGGAATGCGCGGGAGTCCTTCAGCGCTATCATGATCTTGTAGAAAATAAACGAAATGATAGCCACGTCGATCACGGCCCTGAGCACGTCCCAGAAGCTGTTGAAGGACAGGAATTCCTTGATATATATCATCAGCTGGCTGAATTTATCGCTTGCGGCTAATATCGTCATCTCACGTTTCCCTCGCTGAGCGCCTGTGGGAAAAAATCATTTAAAGGCGTTGATCAGATACATCACAATGAAGTAGATGGTGGTTATCACCATCGACACGGCAAGGACCAGGCATATTATCCTGATCGCCATCTTCTTCGCTTTCTGCTTTGCAGAAACTTTCTTTTCCGTCGTTCCCATACTGTCCCTCTGTCGTTCCGTTATTTCTGTACAAGTCTTCGCGTCCCGCCTTCCGGGCGGCCGCTCCCCGGGCTTCAGTTCTTCGCCGTTACCGGCAGCACCATCGACGGATATTCCGCCGCCAGCCAGGGATCTTCGTAATAACCGTTCTTGAATCCGAACCTTTTGGCCACGTGCCTTGGAGGCTTCGAAGCCAGCGTCAAGGGCCTGTAGCTGCCCGTGGCGCTGCATCCCACGTACACCGTCTTCATGCGCCTTTTAAGCGCCTTCTCGTCCGTCAATTTCACCGTCACGGAGAACGTTCCGGCCTCCGGATCCACGTGAACGTAGGACGAGGCGATCTCTTCCAGCTCCGGTCCCTCGGGCACCAGGGCGTCGAAAGTCACTCTGTCCGGCGGTTCGGCGCAGGCGTCGCACAGGCACCCGAATCCCGCCTCCCTGTCTTTCGCGGCAACGGCCAGAGCCATCACCAGCATAGCCGCTGCGCCTTCGGGAGTGGCGATCTTCTCTTCCAGAAGCGCCCTGAATTCCTCCCGGGTCCCGGGAAGCCGGTCAAAAACTACTTTTTTAAGTGTCTCTCTCATCCGACCCTCTCCCCCGCGGCGTCAACAGAGCGACGGCGCGCTTCTTTGCCAAAGATAAATATACCACAAAAAGGGCCGGGTTTGCAATATACCGGCAGCAGGACCGGCGTCAAAGAAACAGCGTGCAGCCGCTCATTCTGAAATATTCTATCTTCTCTCGGAGCTTTTCTTCCGGGATGCCGAGAAAACCGCTCAGGCAGGGCACGCAGAAAAACAAAGAGGCGCCCCTGTTGATGAACTTTTTGTGGGCGCCGGCGTCGTCCCGGGACAACGTTCTTCCGCACCTCAGACAGTGAGCGGCGTCAATGCCTCCGCCGCCGGCAGGGGCGTTGACGGAGCCCAGCCGTTCGGGGGTGACGCACGCCATTGCGGCGATCCGGTCGATTTCCAATGCGTCTGCGGCCATATCGTCCCGTTACCTCATTGCCGCCCGGCGGCACTTCGCCGCAGCCTTAGAGTTCCTCTACCCTGCAGCGCAGCAGGAGAGACTCGTGGGCCTTGACAAAAGGTGTGATAAGTTCTTTCTTGAGGCCCCAATCTTCCCCGGTCCACAGGTTCCTGATCCTGAGTCCCCTGCCGCAGATCCGTCCCAGACCCAGTTCGGAGAAAGGAATGAAGAAGGATGCGTCGTGGTCGTTGATATTGAATATGCCTATCACGATGTCGCCGTTGGCCATGTGGCGCGCCCATACGTCCTGGTTGCAGTCTACCTGGTAAGGCATGCGGTAGGCGGGATCCTGGTCGAGCGCTATGACGTCTTTGTTCAGCAATATCGACTTGATCTCGTCGCTTGCGCCTCGAATGTCGGACCCCATCATCAGAGGAGATCCGAAGAAGGACCAGATGGAGAAATGGGTGCGGTACTCTTCGAGGGTGCAGCCGGCTTCCACGCCCACGTGGCCTTTTCCGAACATTCCCACGATCAGCATGTCCATATCGTTGAAGCAGCCCTGGCCGTTGTACTCGTAGATGCCCTTCTGGACGTTGTACAGGTCCTTGATGGAAGACCAGGTATCGAACACGTCGCCCGTTGACCGCCACATTCCGGCGCCGGTGGATTTGATCCAGCGGTGCGTCTCCTCGGCTCCCCAGCTGCAGGCGGACAACAGTATGTCTCTGCCGCAGTTGTCCAGGGCCAGCGCCATACGGCGGTAAAGCTGGGCTCCCACCGCGGACCTGGGCTTCCAGCAGTAGTCCAGCTTCAGGAAGTCCACGCCCCATTCCGCGAAGGTGGCGGCGTCAATAAATTCGTATTCGTATGATCCTGGGAATCCGGCGCAGGTGTAATTTCCCACGCAGGAGTAGATGCCGAATTTGAGCCCTTTTGAATGGACGTAATCGGCCACCGCTTTCATGCCGTGGGGGAATTTGGCGGGATCGGGCACCATCCTGCCGTTTTCGTCGCGCTCCCTAAGCGCCCAGCAGTCGTCTATGACAAGGTACTCGTACCCGGCTTCCAGGTATCCCTCGCCTGCCATAACGTCTGCCATATTTTTGACTATCTCTTCGTTGATATTCGCGGCGAAAGTGTTCCACGAATTCCATCCCATAGGCGGTCTGCTTACTACCATCTTCCTGTACCTCCGGTCGTTGTTTTATTGCGTTTGGATCGTTGTCGTATTATTATGCCGCCTGTTCGTACGGCCTTCGCTTTGGGGCGCGGCGCTGCCAGGGTCATTGCCCGTCTGCACATGCCACCAGCTTCACTCCGGTGCCGCACAGATCCTCTGCCACCACGTCCCCTGCCTTGACGGGGCCTTCCGGCAGCTCGATGGCTTTTACGGCTTCCATGCACCGGAAAAGCATGCTTTTGGGTACCGGAGCCGCGGTGCGCACGGGTAGCATCAGCCCGGACCTGAGCCTCACCGTGGTAGTGAGCGTCCTCACGGGGTTGGTGACTTCGGCTTCGGCGTATCTTTTGCCGCGCACGCAGGAGTAACCGGTTATGACCGGCGCCTCTCCGCCTGTTTCCGTTTCTATTTCGCACCCTTTCGGGCAGATTATGCAAGTAAACGTCTTTTTCATTTCCTCTGGCTCCTCTTAAAGCTCCGGCCCTTCGTCAGACCAGCCCGAACTCGATGGTGTAGCTGTCCGGCACCCTGTCGAGCATCTCCCTGGTGAGAGTCACCGACTGCATTGTCCCGGGGATGAGTTTCGCGTAGCGTTTCCTGAACAGGAGTAACGGCTCTCCGCTGCCGTCGGGATATTCGATGGCCGGGCAGCGCACTACCAACGTGGGATCGTTGAAAACGTCGGAAACGCGGAAATAAACTTTTACGTCCTCTTTGGCGCTGATCCTCTGGGGCACCACGTACCGCACCTTGCCGTCGGTGTGAAGTTTCGCCGTGAAACGGCCCTGGGCATTGCCCAGATCCTCTGCCTCCGCCTCTGCGCAGTCGGAATCGCAGGGCCACTGTCCGGAGGCCCTCAGTTCCTTGACGCGTTTTGCGGCGGCCTTTCCGGCTATGCGCGCTTCTTCGGCGGCAAAATCAGCCAGGTCGTGGACGTGAAGCACGTTGCCGCAGGCGTATATGCCGGGCACTTCGGTCTCCCGGTGCTGGTCGACTTCCGGCCCCTTTGTGACGCGGCTCAGCGGTATGCCGCACTTCCTGGTCAATTCGTTTTCCGGTATGAGTCCCACGGACAACAAAAGCGTGTCGCATGGTATGTACTGTTCGGTGCCCTTGACCGGCACGCGGCCTTTGCCCGGCACGGTCTCGACTTCGGCTATGGTCACGCCGGTGAGTCTGTCTTTTCCGTGAGTCTCCACCACGGTGTGGCTCAGCAGGAGCGGGATGTTGAAGTCGTTCAGGCACTGCTCGATGTTCCGGGCAAGTCCTCCCGAATACGACATGATCTCGCACACGGCCTTCACGTGGGCGCCTTCCAGCGTCATGCGCCGGGCCATTATGAGCCCGATGTCGCCGGAACCCAGTATGACCACTTCCCTGCCCGGAAGATAGCCGTACACGTTGACGTACCGCTGCGCCGCGCCCGCTGTGAATATGCCTGCGGGCCTCGTTCCCGGGGTGTTGAGGGCGCCTCTGGGACGCTCCCGGCAGCCCATTGCCAGTATCACGGCCCCGGTGCGCACGGTGTACACGCCGCGGTCCGGCGAGGTGGCTGTGACGGTGAGGTCCGGGTCAACGGAAAGCACCATCGACCTGAGGGCGCATTCTATGCCGTACTCCCGCACTTTCGCCTCTATCCTTCCGGAAAATTCCGGCCCGGTCAATTCTTCTTTGAACATCTCGATGCCGAATCCGGGGTGGATGCACTGGTTCAGTATGCCTCCCAGCTTCACGTCGCGCTCGATTATGAGTACGTCTTTGATGCCGTTGTCATACAGCTCCAGCGCGGCGCTCATTCCGGCGGGACCGCCTCCCACCACCACGGCGTCGTAACAGTATTCGTTCTTTTCTGGATCAAATGATTTCATTTCTCTTTAGCCTTTATTTGGTTTTGCCTACGTTTAAGTAAGACTCTCTGCCGTGCTTGGTGACCTTTTCGAAAGGTATCCCCATGGTGTCCGCCAGTATCTTGGTGATGAAGGGGCCGCAGAATCCGCCCTGGCAGTGGCCCATCTGCGTTCTGGTGCGGCGCTTGATGCCGTCCATGTCGGTGGCTTTGGGGTTCTGGGTTATGGCGTATATGATCTCACCTTCCGTCACGCTCTCACAGCGGCAGATCATGTGGCCGTAGGCGGGCTCGGAGGCGATCAGTTTTGTCTTCTCTTCGTGGGAAAGGTCCCTGAACCAGTGGAGCGACCGGCGGGTCCTTACGTGGGATTGTTTGCGGGCCGGATCGCCGGTAAGTTTGCGCACCATTTCGGCAACGTAAACCCCAATGGCCGGAGAGGAAGAGAGGCCCGGGCTCTCGATGGCGGCAACGTTGACGAACCGCCCGAAGGGATTGTTTATGATGAAATCGCCTGTGTTGCCCACGGCGCGAAGCCCGGTGAAAGACCTGATGACGGAACCGGTATTGACCTTCGGCATCTCGGGCCTGACCTGTGAGAGTATGCGGTCGATGCCCTCCTGGGTGACGGATTTGTCTTCCTTGTCCTCGATGTCTTCGGAGGTGGGTCCCAGGATCAGCGTTCCGTCGACGGTAGGCGAGATTAGGATGCCTTTGCCCATTTTAGTGGGAGTGCGGAAGATGGTGTGGGAGCAGCAGTTGCCCTCGGCTTTGTCAAGGAGTATGTATTCTCCCCTTCTGGGAGTGATCTTTATGGAGTCGTCCCCGGCCATCCGGGCAACCTCGTCGGCGTAGATGCCGGCGCAGTTGACAACGCAGGAGGCGGTGATCTTCCGGCCGTCCGCGGCAGTGACCGTGTAACGGCTGCCGTCGTCGTCAATAGAAGTTACGGCAAAGTTCAGCAAAAGTTCGACGCCGTTGTCCATGGCGTTGCCCACGGCGGCGAAGGTCAATTCGTAAGGGCATACCAGGGCGCCTGTGGGAGCCACCAGCGCGCAGTCGAATTCGTCGGAAAGCCCGGCTTCCATCCTGTGGAGTTCTTCTTTTCCCACGACGTAAAGCCCCTCGACCCCGTTTTTAACGCCGCGCTCGTACAGCTCTTTTACGGTGGCCAGATCCTCCGGCCCCGAACCGATAACGATGGAGCCGTTGTTCTTATATTTCACGCCCAGCTCGGCGCAGACCGTCTTCATCAGCCGGGACCCTTCCACGTTAAAGCGCGCCTTCAGCGTTCCCGGCTTGGCGTCAAACCCTGCGTGGACAATGGCGCTGTTCGCGCAGCTGGCGCCCCTGGCAACGTCGTTTTCCGCCTCCAGCAGGCATATATTCAATTCATACGCGGACAATTCCCGGGCGATCATGCCTCCGACGACTCCCGCCCCGATAATCGCTACGTCATACATATATAAAGCACTCTCCTAACAGCTTTTTCGGCTTCGATTATAACATGAAGAGGCGGTGAAATTCAATGCTTTTATGCCGGGCGGCGCAAAGATCGCGCGGCTTGGTACGGTCAATAGTACGATCAGGCAGCCGGTCTGGCGGCCGGTCAGGCGGCAGGTCAGGCGCCCGGTCAAGTCACCCCGGTATCGAGATCTCGACCTGCCCTCCCGCGTCAACGTTCTCGACAAACGTAGAATACGTCGCGCGGAGACTCATCTGAAGATCGTTGCTGTACCACGCGAACCGGATCTCGATGAATTTTCCGGTACTGACGATGCAGCCGTCCTCGCCTACCCTGTATAAAAGATCGTTCTGGCCGATACTGTAAGTGATCTCTTTCGCGTCGAACTGCTCTTCCAGCGAAGCGATTATATCGCTGATAAACACGTCGTAAATAAGATTGACAACGTCATTTCTCGGTACGGCGTTGATCATTTTTTCCGTTCCGGAGGATCCGCTCTCAGAATCGTACGTAACGGCGCCCCTGAACACGTCACGTGGATATATCGACGTAAGATCCCGGTCCATATCCAGATAACGGCCGTATTCAGAATAGAAAGCTTCGGTTATCTCTTTGCGATCGAATCCGCCGCCGGGCTCGTTTTCGGCGTAATAATAATTTGCGTCCATGTAAAAATCGAAGGCTGCGGTGTCCGCCCCGTTCTTGTACTCTCCGGACATATGGATGACCCGCCCTTCGCCGTTGCGGTCGCTTGCAAAAAGTTCCGCGTCCACTCTTTCCTCTTGAGTCAGCTTTTTGTAGCCCAGATCGTATTCATAATCCTTTATCTCATACATCACGTAGTGAACGTCGCTCAGTTCATCGGTCTTCTTCTGAGCCGCCAGATAAAGGGCGTAGAGCTCCTCGTCGACCTCCTTGCTGACGAAATACGGCGGATAATAGATGTTTTCAGGGATCTTTAAGTCGAAAACGGACCCGGGCTCGACGATGCTGATCTCCATGCGGCCGGTCATCTCGCAATGGCCCGCGTACGTGGAATAATTGATATCGATCAGACACTCGAGATCCGCAGCGTAGCCGCACAAATAACCGTTCCCGTCAATAGTATATTCTTCCCGAACGCGCCTGTACCTGAAGTCGTTATCCTCCGTGCCGAGCCCGGCGGCCAGAAGGGCGAATTGTCCGTCAACCGCGATCGACGCCGCCCTCCCGTCGTGGTACAGCGAAATGATCTTGACCCCGTTTTCTCCGTCGCGCATCTCCGCGTCGACAAACGAGGACTCCGGCGTGACCAAAAAAGTGCTGATATCATAGATCGCCGCCTGCATCAGCTTCATGCCTTCCTCAGTATCGCGGTCAACGATCGTATAATCTTTGCTATCTGTCCTTTTGTAATAGACGTAGTCCTTGTCAACGTAATAATCCACGTTGTCCGTAGACGAATTGTTCGTCCAGAGATATTCTTTTTTGTTTGCTATCGACTCGCTGACGGTACAATTGATCAGCGTCGAACCGCTTTTTCTGTTATGGATCGTCTGGGTAGTATTTTCTTCTGAATATTCGGCCATATTTCTGCCGTTTATAAGCGCGGTGACGTCAGCGGTCATTCCGACCGTCGTTTTTACGTCTGAGAGCCTGGCGCTCTTTTCGTATGCCGCCTCGTAAATGCCGTATATCTGCGCTTCTTCGGCGTTGAGTTCCTGCCGCGGCGCCGCAGTGGGGTCGGGGGCAGGGGTGGCAACGGGCTCGGCGGATGCGGGAGCCCCGGTCTCTGAGCTGTCGGGATCCTCGGTCAATTTCGGTATATCAGGCGGCGGTGTCCGGTCAACGCAGGATGCCAGCGGCAGGCAGATCGACAACGCAAGGAGCGCGGACAATAACTTGATCAACGTCTTTTTCATTTTACGTCCCTCTAAAATAATTTTGATACAGTATAGCATAAAACGGGAGGAAAAACAAAAAACGCCTGAGAGCGGGCGAGATCGCGTGCTGTCTCACGCAGCTAAATTGTGCTTTGCACAGCTAAATTTGCTTCGCAAGCTAAATTTGTCCTTACGGACGAACTAAAATCCGCTTTGCGGAGTGAAATTCGGCTGCGCCGAGCGAAATTGACCTCCGGTCAGCGAACGATTCGTGCCATGCTCGGTGCATTGGCGCTTTTCCTGTTACCGTGAATTTCAAACGCATAGATATCGAGCATGCGCTTTCGTGTGTTTCTCGTTCGGTTTTGATTTTTCGGTCGGACCCTGCGCTTTGGTTCTGCTTCCGGGGGCCAAACAAGCATAAGTTTCGAGGATATTGACCGATTATATGGATTCCCTCGAAACTTCTCGAGACGCGCGCTGTCTGTTTTTCGCAAGCCGGTCATATTTCGAGGATTTTTTAAAGGTTCAGCGTTTTCCCTCGAAAAAATGAAAGCGTGCGCCGTCTGTCAGGCTAAGATCATGGAAAAAAAGCCGCGCGTATCGTTTAAATGAACGAGAATGACGAGGATTATCAATGTTTTCAAGATTATCCTCGACTTTCAAGATTCTGTGCTCATTTGATCTGTTTGAAACGAACATAAGCTTCGAGAATTTTTGCCTAAATCCTTCGTACCCTCGAAACTGAATTTAGTGGCTCTGCTGCTTTGGCTGAAACGGGAATAAACTTCGCGGATCTGGAGTTATTATACGTGGTTATTCAAGACCGTTGCTCGCGGTATCAAGAAAAGGACCGGTGCGTTAAAACTCTTGCGCGGAGCGAAAAAATAGAATATAATCAACACAGCACCGCATCATCTGGGATGTACGGTAAAAGTCCGTTCTTTTGAACCTACAGCTTCAAAAAGGGATTCCTTATTGACACGAACGCGAAGGTAGGGCCGCAAGCTAATTCCGGTGACTTGTCCCGGCAGCGGAAGACTGAGCGTACGCATAGGATACCCACCTATCTCAATCGATAGGTGTCAAAGCCGGATGCGGCACCCCGGAGTGCGGTTTCTCTTTGCCCTGAAATTCACCATCTCGTCTTCCAGCGCTCGCTGTACGCGGCGTTGGCGGGATCTTTGGGATCTTTTCCGGGGCAATTTCTTTTTGCTTCGCTGTTCCTTTTCTCTTCAAGGATAGATGAAAAACGCCGGCAGTCATTGTCGGACAACGGAAGTATGACGCGCTCGCCGGTCCAGGAAGAGAGGTAGCAGGCGTTGGAAAAGGCAAGTTCGTTGACGCCGGCGGAACCGGGCGACAGCAGCTCGGTGCCGTTCGTTACGGCGGAGGCGAAATCTTCCAGGATCAGTTCATGGCCGTCCCGGGTTTCCCTGGCGGAAAACCGCTCTTCGGACAAGGGCGGCAGCGCGTAGCAGTCCTGACATTCGAAGCAGAACCGGCGCTCGGGCACTCCCAGCCGGAGCACGGAAAGCACGCCGTTTTCGATGATCAGCCGTCCGTTTTCGAAGGCCATTTCCAGCCGGTTCAATCCCGGAGCCTCTCCCGTGGAGGTGACGAACACGCCTGTGCCTCCACCGGGAAATTCCGCGTATATAGTGGCTTCGTCTTCCACGTCGATGCGATGGTATTTGCCCTCGTGGCAGAAGGCCAGCACGCTTTCTGGCATGCCCAGCATCCAGAGCCACAGGTCGATATTGTGCGGCGCCTGGTTAAGCAGCACGCCTCCCCCTTCGCCGTTCCAGGTGGCCCGCCAGTCGCCGGAATCGTAATACGCCTGGGTGCGGTACCAATTGGTGATCACCCAGGATGAACGCTTGAATGCTCCAAGTTCGCCGCTTTTGATGATCTCCCGGGCCCGTGCGTACACCGGATCGGTACGCTGGTTGAACATTATGCCGTACAGCTTGCCGCTGGCCGAGGCAGTCCGGGCAAGTTCGACGGCTTTCTTCAGTTCCACGTCCGCAGGTTTTTCGCTGAGCACGTGAAGCCCGGCTTCGACGGCCTGCATTCCGATGGCGGCGTGGAAACGGTGGGGCGTGGCAATAATAACGGCGTCAACGGACAGCTTCCCTGCGTTGACGGCGGCGAACAGCTCTTCGGCGGAAGCGAACACAGGCACTCCCGGGTACAGCCCCGAGAGCGTCTCCCGCTTGCGGGGGTCAATATCGCACAGGGCCCCCAGGCGCATGCCGGCGATCCTGCCCGAGCCCGTTGCCCGCGCATGGGCGGAGCCGATATTGCCCACGCCGATTATCGCCACGTTTACGAGTCCGTCCGGCCGTTCCGTCGTCCCCTTCGCCGCCTGCTCGGTTGTCCCTGCCGCTGCCGCATCCGTCATCCGCTCCGTCTCCCGTTCCATTGATCAGACTCCGCCGTAAGTGCCGCTGGTGTCGCTGAAAACGGCCTTCACGTCGTCCTTGCGCCTTGACGTCTTGACCCGCTTCATCAACTCGGAGTAATACAGGTCGTCGTCGAAGGGCAGTTCGATCTCCTTGCCCAGCCAGGCGGAAAGGTGCATGGCGTTGGAAAGGGTGAGTCCGTTGATGCCTTCGGTGCCGCTGGCCACAAGGGGTTCTCCGCGCAGGATCGCCGCGGCAAAGGCGTTGAGCACGCCGGAATGCTGCTCGCTGCGGCCGTCTGTCTCCACTTCGACGGTCTTGCACCTGGGCGCGGCAAAGGAGCTGGTGTTGATCCTGGAGAATTCGGGCTCGGGCATCTCGAGTTCCGTGAGCATCAGCTTGCCGCCCTCGGCGATCAGCCTTCCTCCGTCCATTGTGACCTCGAACCTGTTGGTGCCGGGAGCGTCGCCGGTGGAGGTGACGAAGGTGCCGGTGGCGCCGGAGGGATATTCCACGAAGGCGGTGACGTCGTCTTCCACCTCTATATCGTGCCATTTTCCGAAATACATGCGGGCGTAGACCTTGGAAGGCATGCCGCAGATCCACTGCCACAGGTCAAGATTGTGCGGGCACTGGTTGAGCAACACTCCGCCTCCTTCTCCGGACCAGGTGGCGCGCCAGGCGCCGGAATCGTAATACGCCTGGGGCCTGTACCAGTTGGTGATGATCCAGTTGGTGCGGCGGATCCTGCCGTATTTGCCGGATTGCACCAGTTCGCGCATCTTGCGGTACAGGCAGTCGGTGCGCTGGTTGAACATCATGCCGAACACCACTCCGGCGTTTTTGGAGGCCTCGTTCATCTCTTTGACCTGCTTCGTGTAAACGCCTGCGGGTTTTTCGCACATGACGTGGATGCCGCGCTTGAAGCATTCCATCACGTACCTGGGGTGGAAGTAGTGGGGCACCGCGATGATGGCCGCTTCCACCTTGCCGCTGTCAAGCATTTCTTCCGCCGTGTTGAACACCGCTACGTCGGGTATTTTAGATCTGGCGTAATCCAGGCGCTCCGGGTTGATATCCGCCACCGCAGTGACTTCGATCTCGGGGCATCTGCCTGCAAGGATGTTGGCGATGTGGCCGCTGCCCATATTGCCGACGCCCACGATTCCCAGTCTGACTTTAGATGAATTGAGTGCACTCATGTCTTTTCCTCCGTTTATTCCGATTCATAAATATATTCTATTTCCGTCTTCGGCAGCAGCCGGTCGTGCTTCGCCTCGGAGCCGCCTGCTTCACCGATGAAAACGACTTCGAGTTCCCTTTCCCCGCCCGGGCCGATCGTAAATTCAAACTCGGCCGATCCGTGAACGCCAAAATCCATTGAAGCCGCGTACAGTGTCGCTTCTTTTAACAGCCCGCCTTTTACATCAGCCTTAAAGTTCCCTTTAATCTTGAATTTCAACTGCTCCGACGTATTGTTCTTCACCACGTAATGGCAGTAAATCCTGACATTATTGCCGCTGATCTCGAAATCTTCGAAGTAGCTGCGGTCTTCAATAACTGTGATTTTCTGGGGTTCGCCGGTGCGTGCACAGCCGGAAACGCTCGCAGCAAAAAGCATCAGCGAAACCAAAATGACGATAGTTTTTTTTATCGCAGTCATCACCGGTCGTTCTCCTTTTCTGCTCATTCAAGCCCCTGAGCTTTCAGGTACAGGTAGCTCCGCCGCAGGCATTCGAACGGATCTTCTCCGTAGCAGTCGTCCTGCTCCACCAGCAGGTATTTCGTCCCCGCGGCCTCGGCTTTCTCCAGCACGCGGTCGAAGTTGATGTTGCCCTCGCCTACCACTGCCATCCTGGGCTGGCGGTCGACGCAGGCCATGTCTTTTAAGTGTATGCACGGCACACGGCCGGACAGTTTTTCTATCCACTGAGCAGGATCCCCGCCTCCGTACTGCACCCAGTAGGTGTCCAGCGTGAAGCCCATTTCTCCCGGCGTGAACGCCTCGGAGAGCTTCTCGATGTAAAGCTTTCCGTCCGCGGCCCTCATAAATTCCATATTGTGGTTGTGGTACATAAGATATCCCCCGGCAAGGGCTATCCTGTGAGCCGCTTCCCCGAACCCGGCAACGAAATTATCGTAATCCTCGCTCCTGGCCAGGCCTCCGGGCATGCAGCCGATCCCCACGTATCCGCAGCCGAACTTCCGGTGATCCGCCACCGTTTTTTCAGGCTCCGTGCGTATCTTGTTGAGGTCGTAATGGGTGATGGCGCACACGAGGCCGTTGGCCTTCAGCTGCCCGGCCATCCAGTCAGGGTCATAGGCGCACACGCCTGAGAGCTGCACCGAAGTGTACCCTATATCAGCGACTTTTTTAAGCGTTTCGGACAATGCTTCCGTTGTCCTGCAATATCCTCTTACTGTGTACAGCTGCGCTCCGGAAATCATCGGCTCATCCCTCCCCATCGATCTCGGACAATATTTTCTTCAGCGCGTTGACGGCGAAGTCGAAGGCCGCGTCGCTGCTGGGGAACCGCGCTCCGTCAATTACGGACGACTCCCCTGCCCGTTCCAGCTCTTCCAGCCCCTTGAACACTGCCAGATGGGGCTCCACCGTCAGCATCTCGCCCTCGAACTCCCTGAGGATCGCCGCGATATTGCCCGCGCCGTAGCCGGACGCCACCACGGTGCCGTCGGGCCTGCAGTCTTTTATGTGGAGATATTCCGCGAAGGGCTTGATCATTGACCAGGCCTTGAGCGTGTCGACGCCGCACTGGATATAATTTGCGGGGTCGAAAACGGCCCGGATCCCGGGAAGCGCCCGGTGTATCTGCACGCATCTTTCAGGCACGTCTCCGTATATGCCTTTTTCGTTTTCGTGGCAAAGCAATATGCCCGCGGCTTCGGCTTCTTCGTAAAAGCGCTCCAGCCTGCCTGCCACTTCGTTGAAAAACGGGCCGCAGGGGCTCTCAGAGACGTTTTCTCCGCCGTCCCGGTATCTTATCCCCTGCGAGGCCTCCCTGGGCATAAAGAAGCTGAAAATGCGCATATAACGCGCCCCCAGCGCCCTTGCGGTCTCCAGGCCCCGGCGGAACTTATCGAAATGGGGGCCGAAATCTTCGAGTATGTTTTGTTTCCCGAAGGGCGATCCCACGGACCTCACGGATATGCCGAAAGCGGACAGTTTTTCCGCGATCTTCCCGGCCTCTTCCGGCGTGATATCCGAAATGTTTTTTCCGTCAACGCCCCTTATCTCCAGAAGCCCTATCCCGTTCCGCCTGAGCGCCGCTATCTGGGCGTCCAGCGAACCGCCTGCTTCATCCGCAAATGCCGACAAAACGAATCGATCTTTCATAAATTCTCCTGAATGCTCCGGCCTTATTTTTTACGGCTTCCGCCGCCGGACTTTCCGGCCTGCTCCGCTTCGAAGCGCCTGTATCCGAAATCTCCTTCCGCCGCTTCCGCCCGGGAGGCGGTCAGTTCGGTGATCTCGGAAAGCACCTGCCCTATATAGTTTTTTACGATATCCGCCGTCACCAGCACGCGGCTTCCGAATTCGGTATCCGCCATGGCCAGCCGCCCTTCCGCTTCGTGATTTCTGAGGGCTCCGATGACTCTGCCGCTGTCCGTGTAGCTGACCGCGAAAACGTACCTGCGGCAATATCTCATCTCCACCGATCCGGCGGCGTCGACGCAGGCTGACGCGCTTCCGGAGTACGCCCGGACCAGCCCCGGCGCTCCCAGCAGCGTGCCCCCGAAATATCTGGTGACAACGATGGCGGCGTTGACGATGCCTCTCTTTTTCAGCACGTCCAGCACCGGCATCCCGCCCGTGCCCTGGGGCTCCCCGTCGTCGGAATACCTTGTCCTGGCTCCGTTTTCTTCCAGCACGTCGTAGGCGTAAACGTGATGCCTGGCGTCCGGATAGAGTTCTCTCCGCTCTTTTATGAACGCCAACGCCTCCGCTTCGGAGGCCACCGGCTTCACCGCGGCAATAAATCTCGATCTCTTTTCCGTGAGTTCCGCTTCGGCGAAACGCGCCGCTGTGCGGTAATCCTCTGACGCCATCCGTTCCTCCCGCGTCCCGGCTGCTCCGCCGGTCGATATCTATAAAGATTCTACAACAGCAGCAGGTGTAATTTCAATAGAGCCGGACCGCAAAATCGGCAGGGCGGCAATAAAAAAACGATTCCGCGGCAATAAAAAAGGCAGCCCCTGCTGCCTTACCGAAAGCCAATGGTGAGAATCGAACTCACGACCTATTCATTACGAGTGAATTGCTCTACCCCTGAGCCACATTGGCGCTTTTTTGTTTTTCTGCTCCGGCTCTTTCGAGCGGTGCGAAGGGGATTTTATCACAGCCGAAAATAAAAGTCCAGCATTATTTTTGAAAAGGGGTCGGGGCCGGAAGACAGCATGCGTTTCGCCCGAGAAAAAGGGATCCGCGTCCGAAGGAAACGGGTCCCCAAAAGTGTTTACCGATCTTTAGAAACTAAATATCAGAAAGCTCTTTTCTTCGCGAAAACCACTGCCGCGCCGAGAGCGAGGACACCGAGGACGGCGAACATTGCCACTGTGGCGTCGCCGGTCTGGACGTTTTCGTCATCAGGGCCAACGTAGGTGAAGCTGGTGTTCGGAGTGGTGCCTGCGCCGTTGGCGTTGACGTTCTCGTCGATCTTCACGATGGTGCCGTCAGCAAGTTTGGCTACGGCAACGATATCGTTGGTGCCCTTGAGGTTGGATACGTCGATGGTCATATCGAATCTGGTGGCGTACTGACCGCCGTTGGCAGGATCGGTAACGGCAGCTTCGGGAGCTACTTTATAGTCGCCGAAGGTGTTCTCACCGTTGATCTGATAGCCAAGCTCGTCGATCTCGGTCTCGAAGCCGATCCAGCCGCGGATGCGGATGGTCTGGACGCTGCCGTCGGAACCGTCGATCGTTCTGCCTACGCCGTCAAGTTTGTCGGAAGCAGCGCCGTCGTCCTGTCCGAAGTTCATAACGTCGTTGACGTAGATCGTGTCGAAGGAAGCTCCGTGAAGCTGGAAGCTGCCGGTCTCTCCGCCGGGGATCTCGGAGCCGAGGGGAACGAAGCCTTCGCCTGCATCGGTGGTGTAGATGCCGAAGTAGCTGTCGCCGCGCTCAAAGATGATGTAGTCTGTGGAAAGCGGATCGGCGCCGTAGCAGAAGAAAGCGTAGCATCCTTCGGGAACGGAAGCGCGAAGCGTGTAGGCTCCGGCAGGAACAGTCTTTCCAAGATCCACTTCGCGGAGGGATGTTGCGTTTCGCGGCAGCTAAATTGAACACTGACGGTTTCTGCTCAAACTCGTCAGGGTTCAGCCAAATTATTCTCTCTCTTCGCTTATTCAAATGGCGATGGTTCTGTCTCAAAGAGCGAAACGAGCGAGAAACGCCCAGAATTTGCCCCTCATCCCGATTTTTTGGGCGTTTGGAAGGAAGTGGCGCTGTCTCTAAGTCCAAAATGAGCGAGAAACGCCCAGAATTTGCCCCTCATCCCGATTTTTTGGGCGTTTTGAAGGAGGCGGCGCTGTCTCAAGGAGCGAAATGAGCGAGAAACGCCCAGGATTTGCCTCTTTTCCTGATTTTTTGGGCGTTTGGAAGGAAGTGGCGCTGCTTCGAATCTTAAAATGAGCGAAAAATCAAATCCACCTTCACTCCGCGCAGCGGAACATCACTCGGCGCAGCCGAATAGCACTGTGCGAAGCACAATATCACTCAGCGCAGCGGAATATCACTCGCCGTAAGGCGAATAGCACTGCGCTCCGCGCAATATCACTCCGCGCAGCGGAACTGACGTGGTATAGTAAAGTTGGAATACGACATCACATTTTTGTATAATATAAACAGAGAGGTGAATCGTAATGATCGACAATGAATTGAGGAAACAAATAGTCCGGTTACATTTTGAACAGGGACGAACAGTAAAAAGTTTAAGCGAAGAATTCGGAGTATCCAAAAATGCCATAACCCGCTGGATCTCCGCATATCGAGAGGAAGCTGCGGCGAACGCCGAGAAGGAAGCCGCTTTGAAGAGTATGGAGGAGGTTGCCAGACTCCGGAGGGAGAATGAAAAGCTTAAGAAGGAGAATGACTTCTTAAAAAAAGCGGCGGCGTTCTTTGCGAAAGAAAGCCGGTAGAGAGATATCGGTTCATAGACAAATATCATAAACGGTTTGGAGTCAACTGGCTTCTAAAGCGTCTGAAGGTCTACCCGAACGGATACTACAACTACAAGCGAAATCGAAAGAACGCCAGAGCAAAAGAAAGAGCAAAGATAACAACAAAGATCAAGGAAATCTATCACAGTGCCAGTGGCGTTCCGGGATATCGGAACATACGTGATAGACTCGCAGAAAAAGGTATCGTGCTCAGTGCTCTTACGGTTCAAAAGTATATGAAAGAACTCGGTTTAAAGTCCGTTACCCGCAAGAAAAAGCGCTATATAAAGTCAAAAGAAGAACCGTATGCCATCTTCCCTGATCTACTGAAGCAGAACTTCACATCAGACGGCCGGGGAAAGAAGTGGTGTATAGATTTTACTTACACCTACTTCAACGGCGGGAAAAAGCGTTATAACTGTACTGTTATCGACCTCTACAGCCGTGAGGTCGTGGCCAGCGTTAATGGATCCAGGATAACCGCCGAGCTTGCTAAAAGTGCCGTGAACGCAGCTATAAAGAGGTGCGGCAAATGTGAAGATCTGCTGCTGCACAGCGACAGAGGCAGTCAATTCACTTCCAAATCATTCGTGGAATTCTGTAAAGAAAACGGTATAACTCAAAGCATGAGCAAACCCGGGTGCCCGTATGACAATGCTCCAATGGAAAGGTATTTTAATACCCTAAAGACAGAACTGCTCTATCTCCATGAATATGAGACAGAAGAGGCGCTTTACACGGAGATAACAAAAAACGCGTACGGGTATTACAACAACCAAAGGCCTCACTCTTTCAATGGCGGGTTAGCGCCAAGAAAAGTGACATAAAAATGTGTGAGCGTATTACAATTTCGCTTGACCAGAACATTGTCAAGGCTGCGGACCGCTTTTTGTCCGCAATATCGTCATTTTTTTTACAATTCCTTTACAAGTTCGACAAAAAAGAGACCGGTCCCGAGATCCCGGAGGCGGGTATCGCCAGGAAATAGGAGAATCCGTCTCTCACGGCGTTGGCAAGCGTGTTGGAAACTACTATCTCCATCACGTTGTCCCCCTTCTTTATTGCCCGGGTGAGGTCGAAGCGGTAAGGCGGACAGACTCTGATGCCCAGGTCGATGCCGTTCAGACGCATGCGGGCGGTCTGCCCCACGCTGCCCAGGTCTGTTGCCAGGCGCTCCGGCAGATCGTCTCCGAGTTCGAACCTGGCGGTGTAGCGGAGGCGCCCTGAAAATGCGGGGTCCCGTCCCGCGGCATTGATATTGAACAGTTCCGACGCTCTCACACCGGTTGCCACAGGCCCGAATTTGTCCGGTTCCTCGTATCCGGCCGCTTCGATATCGAAAGTCAGTTCGGGCCTTTCGACAGGCTTGAGCGCCGCGGGAGCGGCAATCTCAGGCAGCTCCGTCGCCCGGTCGATGACGATGATGCATGACTGATACGGCGACAGCTCCAGGTCAAATTCGTGGTACGTCTCGCCGCCGATGCACACAGTCTCCAGCGGGCAGGAAACTGTCTCGTCGTTCAGAAGGTCCAGGCGCAGCGCGGCGGCGCGGCTCGATCCCTCCAAAGCTTCTGCGGGAAGCACGGACTTTACGCGGACTTTCGTCTTCACGGTCCCGGTCACCGATTCGTTGACCGGCATGCATATCTGCGTCGTGCCTTCCCGGAGGCAGGAAACGCGCAATTTCGGGAAGCGTCCGTCAACGTATACCCTGCGGCGTCCCAGCGCGGCGTCAACGGCTTTTACAAGTTCGGAGCCCTTCATATCTTCCGTCATCCGGATCACGGGAACTCCCGCTTTCTCCAGTTCTTCCAGCGCTCCGTCAAGCTTTTCGGGAAGCAGCTCGGAATAAGGGACCACCAGGCAGCGGTAAAATGCATTGCCCACGCCGAAGCCCATAGATCCGGCACCATCGGACCGTCCTCTGCCGCACTCGTCAGGCACTGCCTTGGGCACCGCGGGATACACGTCGCTGCCGGTGCCGGGCACGAAGCAGTCGGCGGGCAGAATATCGTAATCTATATGCCGGTCGTACAGCACCTTCGCCGGCACCTGCGTGAACATAGCCCGTCCGCAGGGGTTCGCCCATTCGGCGTCAGCGTGGTAAAGTATCGCCACCTCCGCCAGGCTCTCGGCTCCCGAGAGCAGGTGCGCGGCCTGATTCCCGTACTTCATCAGTCTGGAAAAGCCTTCGAACTGGGGATCCTTGTCAGCGGCGCCGAAGTGAGGCGGGCAGTCGGGATCGGGGAAAGCGGGAGAAAAGGCGTGGGGCACGAAATGATTGACGCCACGCACCAGCAGGTAGTCAAGCAGCCACTTCATTAGAGGCGTGCCTTCCGCCCAGCCGTAGGCGCCGAAAACTTCGCACATCGCCCTGCCTTCCGCCCTGGTGTTGACCCGGGCGAAGGAGGAGCACAGCTTGCCCAGCACGTAATGGAAAAACGCCGGATCGCCGTCGTTGCCGAATGAAGAATAAGTATGTATGTGGTCGGAAATGCCTGGAATGATCTGATGGAGCACTATGTCGATGCCGCCCATATGCTGCCCGTCCAAGGCTCTGAAATAGTGGCCGGAGCTGCATCCGAGGCGCCCGTGGGCGTTCATGTCCTCTATTATGTGGCCTATATACTGGACTCCGTGGGCTTCGCACCAGTCTCCCAGCTGCCTCGTAAAGCAGTCCCGGTAAAGCTTCGTGGCGGCGTCCATATACGCGTGGCGTACTTCTCCCGTGACGCTGCCCAGGCCGAACCACAGGGCCGGAAACAGCGGCACCGGATCTTCGCCCAGGGCCTCTCTCATCATATCTACGATCCTGTCGTTCCAGGGAAGCGCCAGGCCAGGCATGCCCAGGCGGTGGTCGTAAAAGCCCATGTCGACGGAATGGGGCGCTGCCCAGTCGTTGCCGAAAAGCGGCTCGTCAGAGAAAAAGCCGGCGACCGTATTGCCGAAATATTTGCCGTAATGTTCGTAATGGGATTCGTACACCGTGTCGATCAGCACGCGCACCGACTCTTCGCTGAGCATATCGATATAGTCAGGCTTGTTGGTGCCGCGCCTGGTCTTGTAGAAGAAGAACACGCGCCAGAGGCCCTCGGGCAACGAAAAGTGCAGGTACCCTCCGTCAACGCCTTCCGTGAGCTCCACGGGCCTGTTTACGCAATCTTCCGGATACGAATACCCGTCCTCCGGGCCCGGCGTTTTCCCGCCGAATACTTCATCTTCCTGAGCATCCGCAGCATCGGTTCCCGCTTCGTCAACGCCCCCGAGCCTCGGATATGCCCATACGCCCAGCAGCTTCTGGTCATCCCGCTCCGGCTCCACCAGCAAGATGGCATCCTCCAGCGGTCCCGCCACGTCAACGTGCCTCTCCGTCAGCTGCCATTTCCTCAATTCCGGATGCTTTTTGGCGATCATTCCGCCTGCGTGCCCCGTGGGAAAGTGGTCGTCGTCAAGGATCCAGACTTTCATCCCCAGCGCTTCCGCCTCCCGGATGATCAGGTCCATGTCCCGCCACCAGCCCTCGCCGCAGAAATCCTTGTGAGGCCTGGATTCCACGCAGAACGCCCTTGCCCCGCTCTCGTAGATGCGCCGGACTTCCCTTGGAATGGTATCGGTGTGGTCGCCGTGCTGCCAGTAGAACGGCAGCATGTAATTGCCTTCGTTGCCCTTTAAAACGTCATCCAGGCGGCGGTACATAAGGCTTCCTCCTTCTTGCGCGAGATCAGAGATTCATCAGATCAGAGGGTCTCGAGATCAGAGAATTCTATCTTAACTTTGTTGGTCTGAGAGGAGAACGCGGGGAGCACTTTGAGGGTGCCGTTGTCCCGCTCGGCGTGGCGGCCCATTATGTAGTTGTTTGTGGGTTCAAGGCCCAGCACGTAGTCGCCGGAAGCCATTGACCGCCACTGGGCCAGTACGGGCAGGGTGTCGCCGCTCCAGCTGATAGTCATGCTGACGCCCAGGCCGGGATTGTCCAGCCTGGCGGAAAAATCTTTTTTCATCTCGTGGAAGAACACTCTCTCTTCCTCTCCCGGCACGGGCCTGTCGAACACGCATTCCCTGCCGAGTCCCGTCTTTGCAAACTCCGTTCTGGGCACGGTCTTTCTCTCTTCGGGCAATACCAGCCTCGCCTTTTCGGACAGCAGCGGGTATCCGAAATTGCAATGGTATATCATCATTATCTCTTCGTCTTTCGGCGACTGGTTCTCCACCCGGTCAACCACTTCCACGAAGCTTCCCCGCACCGGCACCCGGACCGTGCGTTTGACCTCCAGCACGTGGCCGAACAATGCGGTCTCCCGGACGGTGCCGCTGACTATAATGCAGTCGCCCTCGATCTCAGCCCGGATATTGTCCGCGGGAATGCTGTGAAAACGGCCGTGCACAGGCTGCCATTCACCGTTGTCCCTGTTGGCGGGGCCAACGGAGCGCAGGCCGCAGGTGTAAATAAGGCCGCCGGGGAAAGTGTTGGTGAATTCTTCTTCGTAATTGCCGATGAGCGCCGGGCTGTCGTAGCCGTTCTTGCACGTCCAGCTCATATTAAGGCCCCTGTAGCGGCACTGTCCGACGTCAAGCCCCGCGTCGGGAAGCAGGTCCAGTTCGAGGCCTCCCGCGGTCCTGATCTCGATGATGCCGCTGCCTCTGGCCCTGCCTTCGGACACGGTCACTCTGCGAAGCGTCACCAGCTGGGCGGGATTGCCGATATAGCCTTCGAGGATCTCTTTCATCATAATACTTTCCCCCTTGCGTCTTGCGCGTCAAACGGACGCGTTCCTGAGCGCCCAGTAGGCGCCCTGCTTTTCCATCAGTTCCTCGTGGGAACCCAGTTCTATAACTTCGCCCTGGCTCAGGACGATTATCTTGTCGGCGCCGCGGATGGTGGACAGCCGGTGCGCCACGATCAGCATAGTGCCTATGTTTTTCATTTTGTCCAGGGAGTCCTGGATGAGTATCTCGGTCTCCGTGTCGATGTTGGCTGTGGCCTCGTCAAGGATCATTATTTCGGGCCGGTGGAGCACGGTCCTGGCGAATGACAATAACTGCCTCTGGCCGGCGGAGAAGTTGTTGCCCCGCTCCCTGACCTCGTCGTCGAGACCGTCCTTCAGCTTCGAAATGAACTTGTCCGC
>JAEEGL015874906.1_pt1 | contig 37255 bp, 28 predicted proteins | sample 9134231 | NCBI WGS metagenome assembly JAEEGL01 (sample SAMN16246548, study PRJNA631951) | gut metagenome | biome: gut microbiome; feature: rumen; material: fiber-attached | host: Bos | place: Iran: Karaj | collected 2018-10 | reverse complement strand
AGAGATAAGAGATAAGAGCAGAAAGGCTACTGCAGGAGCCTGGAAGCAAGCGGTAGGCGGCTGGCCGGAGTAATCAGTCGCAGAGTATCTAAAACCATGTAAAACACACAGAATTATGTTGGAACTTAAGCTGTATCAGAACAACTCGTCCACCTCGGCTCAGTACGGCATGTGGTACCCCCGCGTGGACTACAAGGAGGAGTACGACGTCGTGAAGCTGGCCAAGCACATGGCCGAGCACGAGACGCCCTTCTCGGCAGGTACCATCAAGGGTATCCTGATGGACGCCATCAAGTGCATCCGCCACCTCTGTCTGGAGGGCAAGACGGTGAAGATCGAGGACCTGGCCATCTTCAAGTGCTCCGTCGAGGGCAACGCCACCAGCGTGCTCTACGACAAGACCAACGACGTGACCATCCGCGCCGCCATCGGCAGCAAGACCGCCAAGGACCCGAAGACCGGACAGGTGAAGCCCACGGGCAACGCCGTGAAGTCAATCAAGCTCCTGGCTCAGGCCACCGGCGAGTTCACCCGCGCCGAGCTGAACAAGGACGGCGCCCTCAGCTGGACCGACAAGGCTGCCAGCCAGATTGCTGCCGCCAAGGCGGCTGCCAACAGCGGCGATTGATTTTAATTCGAGGAAGGAGGTACGAGGAAGGAGGTATCTCGAGGTACGAGGTTCGAGGTACGAGGTACGAGAATAGACTATCCGCGGATAAAAGTGCACTTGAGGTAACCTCGTACCTCGCACCTCGCACCTCGTACCTCGAACCCCGTACCTCGAACCTCGCACCTCGTACCTCGAAAAGAAAAATCCTTCCTCGCCTCCTCGAAAACGTAACATTAAGCGTCAGTTCCTGAAATCGCCGCTTTCTGCAGTAAACACTGGGGGGAGCGGCGAAATAACAAATAACAAATAACATTAAGCGTATACGCTCGTCATATATATAATCAAATAAGATTTTTCTGTTTTCGCTCTTTTCTTCGTAGAAATTTGGTGGTCTAAGATTTTTTACCGATATTTGCAAAAAATAAAACAAAAACCAAAATGAATATGAAGAAAAACTACCTACTACAATTATGGACAATCCTGGTGATGATGGCTCTAAATGTCAGCACGGCTGTGGCTGATACTGTTGACCGCACGAACTACATACAGAATCCGTCGTTCGAGAGCGAAGCAACGACGGGATGGACTGTCAAGAATATGAAGCGCCAGAGCAACTCCGTGTTCTCCATCAAGAAAGGCGGTTACTACATAGAGACGTGGGTCAGCACGGGTCAGCAGATTGGCGACGCCTCAGTCACTCAGACGCTGAGGGACCTGCCCAGAGGTAACTATAAGCTGACGGCCGCGGCCCTGCATATCCAGCAGTCGGGCAACAACAGCACAACCAACAAGGGCGCAGCCCAGACGGGCGTCTGCCTGTTTGCCGGCAACTCGAAGACCGAGGTGACGGCTATGAAGCAGTATGACGTGACGTTTGCCGTGCTCGAGGAGAAAGGGAATGTCGAGATTGGCTTGAGGGCTGAGGGGGCCACGGGAAACTACCTGTGTGTCGACAACTTCACGTTGCAGTACATGGGTGAAGTGACCACTGCCAGCTTTGCCCAGGAACTGCGAAACTTAATTGATAAGGGACAAGCGCTCCTTGACAAGGGCTTACAGGAGGCGGCGGCGGGAACGTTGTCGGCGGCTATCGCCACATCGGAGAATGCACTCAAAGGTACGGGAACGGACGGTGAGGGAAATATCGCGTACGACGAGAACGCACTGGCAGATGCCCGCACGCAGCTGTTAGCGGCCCTGGAAGAAGGGCTGGCTTCACGTGGCCTGTATGACAACTTGCAGGAGCGTATTGACTATGCGGTGAAGGTCGTCGGATGGTGGGAGAATGTGCCCAGCAAGGCTACGGCGGTGGGCAACCTGAAGACCGCTATAGAGACTGCGCGCCAGAAAGTAACGGATTTCACGCTGACGAAGAGCCAGCTGACGTCGGCCAACGATGCGCTAAAGAGCCGCATCTCGGCCGTCGACAAGAAGATATACTGCAGTACCAGCGCCTGCGGCACCGATGGCCAATTGCAGAATGCGTCCAACCAATGGTGCTATGACCGCAGTTTGCAGTCGAAGCACTGGATTCTCTTCTGGGAAGCCGGCTATGGCACGGGCGTTCCAGCCTCGGTGGAGACCATCCTGAACACAGCCGACAGGATTTTCGAGTTCTATGCCGACAGTCTGAAGTTTATCACCATCAACCAGGGCAAGTCGAAGTCGGACACCTATAAGATGATTATCCGCCTGCGCTACACCACTGAATGGGAGGCCAGCGGTAGCGGTATTGACAACACGATTGGTCTGTTGACGCTCTCGAACGGTGCCCATACCTCGCGTAGCGGTCAGACGGTGGCCCACGAGATAGGTCACTGTTTCCAGTACCAGACCCACTGCGACAACAACAACCAGCACGGATGGATGTACAACTGGGGCCAGTCGACGCTGAACGTGTTCTGGGAGATGTGTGCCCAGTGGCAGGCTTACAAGTTCTATCCGGACATGCAGTTCGACAACGAGTGGCTGTCGAACACGCTCAACGGCCTGCACCGCCATCCCCTCTGTGTAGACCTGCGCTACAACAACTACTTCATTCAGGACTACTTCTGCCATAAGCATGGAACCGATGCCATAGCGCAACTATGGAACAAGTCGAGAAACCCCGAAGATCCGCTGCAGGCTTACATGCGCCTGACGATGACGGGCTCCTCTGTTGAGAAACAGGAACAGCTGAACAACGAGATGTGGGAGTATGGCGCGCGAATGACGACGTTCGACATGGACGGCATCCGCGAGCGGGGAAAAGAGACTATCAACAAGCGCAACCAGACCGCCCTCACCAAGGACAGCGAGGGCTTCTGGTCGCCAACGGCTGCCAACTGCATTGAAAACTACGGCAATAATGCCATCCGCCTGAACACGGCCAGCGGCAAGACGGTCTATGCCGAGTTTATTGGCGAGGCTGGCAAGGAGGGCTACACGTCATACAACGTCAGCAGAGCCGGTTGGAAATTTGGCTTCGTAGCCTTGCAGAGAGACGGCACCCGCGTCTACGGCAATATTGGTTCGGCCACCTATACCACCCCCGAGGGACTCATCGCCTTTGACTGTCCCACGAACTGCAGTTCGCTGTGGCTCGTGGTGAGCGGTGCCCCAAGCAGATATTGGACGCGCGACTGGCTCAGCTGGGATTCGGAGAGTACTGCCGAGCAATGGCCATACCGTGTGAAGTTCTATCAGACCAACGTCTATGGCAAGGCTAATAACAACACCTATCCGACGGCTATCCACGACATGGCTGACGATAGCAACAACCGTCAGGCTCCTGACAATGTCTACACGGTGACAGGTCAGATTGTCAAACACGGCTCCACGTCGCTCGACGGACTGCCAAGGGGCGTTTACATCGTTGGCGGACGTAAGGTTATTAAAAAGTAGGACGACGTGCTAAAACCGCTCCTCGATAGTCTGGAAAATGACGAAGAGGACGGGGACGATGAAGAGCAGGGCAATGGTACCGATAACCATGCCGCCAATGGTGCCTACGCCGAGAGAATGATTACCATTGGCTCCGACACCAGTGGCGAGAGCCAACGGGAGAAGGCCGAAGACCATGGTGAGCGACGTCATGAGAATGGGACGGAGACGGACGGCGGCGGCATCGAGAGCTGCCTCGACGATGCCCATGCCTTGACGGCGGCGCGTGGAGGCGTACTCGGTCAGCAGGATAGCGGTCTTCGAGAGCAGACCGATGAGCATGATTAGTCCTGTCTGCATATAGATATTGTTCTCAAGACCCCACATCCGCGCAAAAAGAAACGAACCGGCCAGGCCGAATGGTACGCTCAGGATGACGGCCAACGGGATGAACAGACTCTCGTAGAGGGCACAGAGGATGAGGTATACGAAAACAATAACGATAACGAAGACCAGCGCGGTGGTGTTCTGTGCCGAGGCTTCCTCGCGCGTCATGCCGCCAAACTCGTAGCCGTAGCCCTCGGGCAGCACCTCGGCAGCTGTCTCGCGAATGGCGTCGATGGCCTGACCGCTGCTGTAGCCCTCGGCGGCAGTACCGCCCACCTGTATCGATGGAAAGAGGTTGAAGCGCGAGAGGGTCTCAGAGCCGTAGACGCGTGTCAGCGTGAGATACTGACCGATAGGCGACATCTCGCCCGACGAGGTGCGTACGAAAATATTGTTGAGCGACTCGGTGTCGAGACGGTACTCCGGCGAGGCCTGCACCATGACGCGGTAGAGCTTCGTGAAGCGTACGAAGTTAGACGCGTAGGTGCCGCCGACATAACCGCTGAGGGCGGCAAGAACGTCGCTCGGCGATACGCCGCGACGCTTGCAGAGCGCGGCATCGACCTCGACGCGGTACTGTGGATACTTCAGTGAGAAATTGGTGAAGGCACGGCTTATCTCAGGTCGCTCGTTCAGGGCGGCGATAAGTCGGTTGGTATAGTCGTTCAATTCTTGAATGGTACCACCATGCTTGTCCTGCACGTGGAGCTCGAAGCCGTTGATACGGGTGAAGCCAGGGAGCATGTTCTGCGTGTTCACCTGAATCTTGGCATTGGCGATATCGGCGGTGCGACGATAGATCTCGTCGACCACGCTTTGTACGTCGTCGCCCTTGCCCTTGCGTTCGTTCCACATCTTGAGTTTGAGCGTGAAGTTGCCATTCGACGACGACTGCTCAAAGCTATTACTGTTGCCGGCGATGAGCGAGTAGATGCGAAGCTGAGGCAAGTCCTTGATACGAGCTTCGACCTCCTTGAGTATGCCGTAGGTCTGATGGAGACTGCTGCCCGGTGAGGCCTGTACATTGATGAAGACGGTACCCATGTCCTCGTTGGGCACGAGGCCGGTCTTCGTGGTCTTCATCATCCAGCCGAGTGAAATAATAGCCACGACAACGAGAGCCGCGGCAAGGGCCTTACGTCTCGTAAAACCTGCAACGGCACCTCTGTAGCGGTCGGAGACTGACATGAAGATGCGGTTGAAACCTGCCTGGAAACGGTTGAGCTTCGAGTCGCGCATGATAATGGCGGAAAGGGCTGGCGAAAGCGTCAGGGCGTTGAACAGCGAGATGGCGACAGCGATGGCCATCGTCAGGCCGAACTGTGTGTAGAACGTGCCGGTGACGCCGCCAATGAAGCAGACGGGAACGAAGACGGCCATGAAGACGAGCGTCGTAGTGATGAGGGCGGAGGTAATGCGATGCATGGCCTCCTCGGTCATCCGTCTCGCATCTTCAGTACCGTTTTGGTTCTCTAACCTTGCCTGCACGGCCTCGACAACGACGATAGCATCATCGACCACCGTACCGATGACCAGCACGAGGGCAAAGAGCGTCAGCATGTTGAGCGAGAAGCCGATGGCATAGATGACAGCCAAGGTGGCGATGAGTGAGACGATGATGGCGATGGTGGGGATGATAGTTGCGCGCCAGCTGCCAAGGAATAGCCAGACGACGAGGATGACCAGAAGCAGGGCCTCGAGCAACGTCTCAACAACGCTGGCAATGGAGGCATCGAGGAAGTCCTTCTTCGACTCTATGTCCTCGATGACGATGCCTGGCGGTAACGAATGACGGATTTCCTCCACCTCGGCGTCAATCTGTTTGATGATTTCATTGGCGTTTGATCCTGCCACCTGATTAATGCTCACATTGATGCCCGGACGGCCGTTGGTCTCGCCGATGATGTTATAGTTCTGCGAGCCGAGCTCCACACGGGCAATGTCGCCAATGCGCAGCACGTCGCCATCGGGAAGCGAGCGGACGACGAGGTTCTCGTACTCCATCTCCTCTTCGTAGCGCCCGCGGTACTTCAGTACATACTGGAACGTATTTTCGCTTTCGGCACCCAACGTACCCGTTGCCACCTCTACGTTTTGTTCGTTGAGCACCTGCGTGACATCGGCGGGAGTCAGCCCGTAGCGTGCCATCTTCAGGGGGTCGAGCCAGATGCGCATGGAATAGTCGGCGCCCATCACGTTAACCTCGCCGACGCCGGGGATGCGACTGAGACGCGGCTCGATGTTGATTTTCGTGTAATTGGCAAGAAAAGCACGGTCAAACGTGCTGTCGGGACTGTAGACGCTGATTTGCTTGATGTTCGATGTCTGGCGCTTGCGTACGGTCAGTCCGCTTTTCACCACGTCGCTCGGCAGACGGCCCTGTACCGTTGCCGCACGGTTCTGTACGTTCACCATCGCCATATTCGGGTCGGTGCCCTGGCGGAAGAAGATGCCGATGGAGGCGGTACCGTTGTTCGATGCCGAGGAGGTCATGTACATCATACCCTCCACACCATTGATGGCTTCCTCGAGCGGAACGATGACACTCTTTTGCACCGTCTCTGCGTTGGCGCCGGTATAACTTGCTATAATGCGGACGGTCGGCGGGGCTATTTCCGGAAACTGCTCCAAGGCGAGACGACTCAGACCGATAAGACCGAGGAGGACCATCAGCACGCTGATGACACCGGAAAGGATTGGGCGGTCAATGAAGGTTCTTACGTTCATATTTCAACACCCTCCTTAAGAAGTCCGGCACCCTCGGCAATGATAGTGTCGCCAACATTGAGTCCTTCCTCTACGATATATTCCTTGCCATTGTTCTGCTGAAACAGTTTGATCGGCGTGGCTTTCGTCTTACCGGCAACAACACGATAGACAAACATACGATTCTGCAGCTCGTAGGTGGCCTCCTGGGGAATGACAATGCAGTTCGTGCGATGTGTCGGTACGACCACCGTGGCACTACCGCCGTTGTGCAGCAGACCGCCGCTATTCGGGAATGTAGCCCGTAAGGTGACAGCTCCGGTCTGGGCATCGACGGTACCGCTGACGGCACTGATGCGCCCCTGCTGACCATAGTCCTGCCCGTTGTTTAGCTTCAGACGAACCGCCGGTGCCTTGCTGATGAAAGACTCGATGGAACCGTACTGCGCAATGAGATCAAGTGACTGGTTCTCGCTGATGCTGAAGTAGACGTACATCTCCGAATCATCGGCAACAGTGACCAGCGGCTCAGCGATGTTGCTACTGACGAGTGAGCCGACATGCCACGGAATCATTGATGCCACACCACTTACGGGGCTTTTCACCTCTGTATAGGAAAGGTTGTTGCGTGCGTTCACTTCTTGCGCCTTGGCTTGCGCCAGTGCTGACTCCGCTTCCAACAGGGCGTTCCGCATTGTCTGCACCGAAACCTGACTCACGACCTGACCCTCCTGCAACTTTGTCTCGTTCTCATAGTTCATCCGCGCCGTGGCGAGCCGTGCCTCCGCACTCTTGCGTGCCGCTACTGCCACCTCCAAGGCTGCCCGATATGGTACTTGGTCGATGACAAACAGCGTCTGTCCTTTTCTGACAGCATCGCCCTCGTTGATGCAGATGCGCATGATACATCCGCTCACCTGCGGCCTGACCTCAACAATCTGTCGTCCCGTCATCCGTGCCGAATACTGTCGGTCAAGCGTCATATCCTTCTGACTCACCACGAGGGTCTCATATTTCGCAGCCTCGTGCGTTTTCTTCTTGTCCTCGCCACACGATGCAATCAGCAACACCACTAAGGATGCTGCGAGAATACCGATATATCGTTTACTATTCATATTGTTAAACAGTAGGAATATAGTATAGTTTATGATGGTTCCGGCGCAAAGATACAATAATTATATGGAATGAGCAAGATTCTACGGAATAATTCTAAGAAAAAACACTCATTTTATGGCTATAGCGAAATACGGAGTGTGGAGGTGGTAGACTCGGAAATGCGGAAGCGATTGTCCGTGCGACGACCGACAAGCCATACTATCGTGTCATGGGCATCGGTAACAACAAGCTGACGACGCTTGTCGAAGAGAGAAACCTTTAGGTCGGTGAGGTAGTCGCTGACAAGTCGGCTGCCCGTCATACCAAAGGGTACGAAGCGGTCGCCCTCGCGCACAGGACGGAGAGTGAGGGGAAAAGTGACGAGAGAGGCATCAAGGGTGGCCATAGCGGCATCGCGGCTGACAATGGCGCCGTCGAGTTGTTCAACTCGAACTTTTCCGTCACCATAGATATAGACGCCCGTCTCGGGGATGCGTAGTGTCGTTGGCTGGGACTGAAGCCCCTGCACAAGAATCCGACCACGATCTATCACCAGTTCGTGGGTGTCTGACTGGAAATACCGCCCTGTCTGTCCGTTGAGGCTGTCCGCCACATGTTCGATGGAATCGGGCGAAAAGCCCAATGGCGAGAGAATTTCAAATAGAAGGTATTCTGGAGAAGGCTCTTGCTGTAAGGCAGCTATATCAAGGCTACCACCATGCTCAAAATCAAGAGGGCCTTGTGGACAGACGCGTTTTTTTGCCGATTCCATCGCAGCATCGAAAACTTTCTCGGCTTCTGCCATCCTGCACGCCGTACGGTAGATACTCTCCGCAGCTTTAGGATTGATAGTCTTTAGCAGGGGCAAGACGTCCAGACGAAGCTTGTTTCGCAAGACATCATTAACGAGATTTGTAGAATCTGTGACATACGACTGTCCGATGGAATCAAGGAATTCTTCTATCTCTTGACGACTAACATCTAATAGAGGGCGGACGATATGCCCATTGCGCGGACGAATGCCTGTGAGCCCGTGGATGCCTGTACCACGTAACAGGTTCATCAGTAACGTCTCTACAGCATCGTCGCGATGATGAGCCACACAGATGTCATCGGCACCAATATCCTGTCTCAACTGTTCGAAATAGCGGTAGCGCAAATCGCGCGCAGCCATTTCAATGCTTACTTGATGAAGTTCGGCGTAAGTCCTTGTATCAAAATGAATTAAATGGAGGGCGATTCCCTTATCCTTGCATAACTGACGCACAAAATCTTCGTCCCGATTACTCTCATCGCCGCGTAGCTGGAAATTGCAATGGGCAGCCTCCACACGGTAGCCAAGCCGTAACAAAACCAATAGCAGTGCTACACTGTCGGCACCGCCACTGAGGGCTACGACGTGTAATCCGTTCTTGTCTAACAGCTCATGTTTAGCGATGAAATCGGAGACTTTATTCAACATAGAGTACAAGACCTTTCAAGTATTCACCTTCAGGATGGTAGATGTTTATAGGATGATCGGCTGGCTGGTGGAGTTGGTGCAGAATACGAACCTCTCGTCTGGCTAACGCCGCAGCGGTAAAGACCGCGTTACGAAAGTGTTCTTTAGTAACGACCTGAGAGCAGCTGAATGTAAAAAGAATGCTGCCGCTTGGCATTTTCTCCATCGCTTTCTGATTCAAGCGCGTATAGCCTTTCAGCGCATTATGAAGTGCGGCCCTGTGCTTGGCAAAGGCCGGCGGATCAAGGACAACCAAGTCGTAAGCGTTGGCAGTGTCAATATGGTCAAGGAATTTGAAAGCGTCCTCGCAAAAAGCCTGATGTCGTTGGTCGTCTGGGAAGTTCAGTTCAACATTGCGATTGGTCAGCTCAATGGCCTTGGCGCTTGAGTCAACACTGTGCACCAGTTGAGCACCGCCGCGCATAGCATAGAAAGAGAATCCTCCCGTATAACAGAACATATTGAGAACCTTCTTGTTAAGTGCGTATCTTTCAAGTAATGCTCTATTGTCTTTTTGATCAATAAAGAACCCTGTTTTCTGGCCTTTTAACCAGTCAACGTAGAATCGAAGCCCATTCTCCTGCGCCACATTGTCACTACTGCCACCATAGAGGAATCCATTCTCGGGTTCCATGAAAGGAAGGGTTGTCTCACTTTTATAATAGACGTTTTCAATCCGACCCTCCATGACGCTCATCAGCTGCTGCGCAATCTCATGGCGTTGTCTGTGCATACCGATGCTGTGAGCCTGCATGACGGCCGTCCTATTATAGATGTCGATAATCAGTCCTGGCAGATTGTCGCCTTCACCATGCACCAATCGGTAGGAATTATTCTGTTCGTCTTCTGCCATACCGATGGAATGGCGCATTTTCAGAGCCGAGCAAAGTCGTTCTTTCCATAATGCCTCGTCGATGGGACGGTCTTCAAACGTCAGAACGCGTACAGCAATGGAACCCCGTTGAAAATGTCCGGCGGCCAGGAAGTCACCACTACGGTTTACTACGCGGACGACATCTCCTTCTTCAATGCCCTCGTCCATCTGTTGTATGGCACCCGAGAAAACCCAGGGATGAAATCTCTTAAGGCTCTCGTCTTTCCCGTTCTTGAGTTGTATCTGTTTCATATTAGTCGGTCTTTATCAGTTCATAGTCGCCTGTATCTTTAAGTCTCTGCAACTCTCTATAGAGCATGATACACGCCCAGGCGTCAGTAGCCGCATATATCTTTTGTTTGTCGTCAAGCACATCGCGTTCCCAATTGGAGAGTTGTTGACGTTTGCTGATCTTCTGGTGAAAAAAATTGGCATACAGTTTCTGGAGACTCAAGTCTTCAACACCTATTTCCTTGACATGATGCTGCAGGTCGATGAAAAGGCCAGGGGTAAAGTCTCCGAGCTTATGTAGAGAGAGTATGTCGTCACAGAGTGAGAGGCCAATTTTGGGGACCGTCGCGTCTTCCAAAAGACGAACGATGTCGCTGGTGAGCCCTGTATGGTTGAGCCTGAACAGAAAACAGATGTCCGGTGTTGATATCTGAAGAAGAGCGACACGATGGCTGTCGCCCTTACGGAACGAAGGTCTTGTCTCGGTGTCGATGCCAAGAATATCCTGTTTGAGAAGGAAATTGACAGCTGTGGCGGCGGCAGTGGCGGACAATACAACCTCTATCCTTCCATTGAACTGAACAACGGGCAATGTCGGAATGATTTGTTTGTCGAATTTGTTATAAATTGTTTTTTTCATCAACGGGAATGGTTTACGGAGTGCAAAATTACAAAAAAAAATGGTATTTATGATAGATTCTAAACTTTTTCAGCTACTTTTGCAGAGAAATTCAGAAAGTTGAGTACACAACATGGCAAAAAAGCGTAAGAAATCGGAACAGACAGCCTCTTCACTGGCAGAGGCAATAGGCTTCAAGAATCTTTTCCACAACGAGCGTTTGAACTTCTTCATCGGCTTGTTGTTGGTCATCATATCGGTATATCTGATCCTTGCATTCATATCGTATTTCACAACGGGTGCTGCCGATCAGAGCATGATAGAGGAGCTTCGTTCTGGTGAGATGAATAACCAAAAGCACGAATTTGCTAATTCCTGCGGTTCCATCGGCGCCTTTGCGGCCTCGTTCTTCATGAAGCGCTGTTTCGGATTGGCAGCCTTTTTGATTCCGGTATTCCTGCTTTTGACGGGACTGCGGCTGATGCGAGTATATAAGACAAATCTCCTGAAATGGTTTATGTCGCTGATGGTGGTGATGCTGTGGGCTTCCATCACGTTTGCCAAGTTCCTCTCGCCACTATTTATCGACAGCCACTTCAATCCCGGCGGTGACCACGGTCTGTACATCTGTCAACAGATAGAGGGGTCTGTTGGTGCTCCGGGCCTGACAGCTCTTCTGGCGCTAGTGGCCATCGCATTTCTCACCTATGTCAGTGCAGAAACCATCTACCTTATTCGTAAACTACTGAATCCCAGCTTGCTGTTCCGCAATGTGCCGTTCCACATCTCCAATACCGACCAGCCAGAAGGCGAACCAGAAGGCACTTACACGATTAACACCATTGAAGATCCGAAGGTATTTGATAATCCTTCCACGCAGACCGTCATCTTCGAAGGTGATGACATCGCAAGACCGGTGGTGGGAGATATTGACACGTCTGCCCCTCAGACAAAAGAGCCTGTGGCCAATAATAAAGAGGTCGATTTGACGATAGAAACGGGCAAAAATGAAGAGACCGCCTCAGGAAAGAATCTGGTAACCGTCGGTGAGAAAGATCTGGAACCTTATGACCCTAAGCGCGACTTGGAGAACTATCACTACCCCACTCTGGACCTGCTGAAGCACTACGAAGAAGATGCTCGTCCCTTTATTGACATGGCCGAACAAACTGCCAACAAGAATCGTATCGTCGACGTGCTGCGTAACTTCGGCGTAGAGATTTCCAGTATCAAGGCGACCGTTGGTCCTACTATCACACTCTATGAGATTACTCCTGCACAAGGTGTACGTATCTCAAAGATTCGAAATCTTGAAGATGATATCGCCCTGTCGCTGTCGGCTTTGGGCATTCGTATTATTGCACCCATCCCCGGCAAGGGAACTATCGGTATAGAGGTGCCTAATGCAAAACCCTCGATTGTCTCGATGGAATCGATACTTAACTCGAAGAAATTCCAGGAGTCGAAGATGGAACTGCCATGCGCCATGGGTAAGACTATCACGAACGAAGTGTTTATGTTCGACCTCGCCAAGATGCCCCACCTACTCGTTGCCGGTGCCACCGGTCAGGGTAAGTCCGTTGGTCTGAATGCCATTCTTACCTCCTTATTATATAAGAAGCACCCAGCTGAACTAAAAATCGTGCTTGTTGACCCGAAGATGGTGGAGTTCAGTATTTACTCTAATATTGACAAGCACTTCCTTGCAAAGGTTCCCGATGATGATGCATCACCCATTATCACCGACACATCCAAAGTTGTCAGAACTCTGAACTCGCTGTGTGTGGAGATGGACTCTCGCTACGAACTGCTCATGGCTGCCGGCGAACGCAACATTAAAGACTATAACAAGAAATTCATTGAACGCCGTCTTAATCCGGAACTCGGACATAAGTTTATGCCTTATATTGTGGTGGTTATTGACGAGTACGGCGACCTGATTATGACGGCTGGCAAGGAGATAGAACTTCCCATTGCACGTATCGCCCAGAAAGCCCGTGCTGTGGGTATTCACATGATTATTGCCACGCAGCGCCCGACGACCAATATCATCACAGGTACCATCAAGGCAAACTTCCCTGCGCGCATCGCTTTCAAGGTAAGTCAGGGTATTGACTCAAAGACTATTCTCGACCGCATGGGCGCTAACCAGTTGATAGGTCGCGGTGATATGTTGTTCTTGCAAGGCAATGATCCCATCCGCGTACAATGCGCTTTTGTTGACACCCCCGAGGTGGCAGCTATCAACCAGTTTATTTCCCAGCAGCAGGGCTATCCCTGCACCTACGAGCTACCGGAGCCAGTATTGGACGATGGAACAGATGATGCCGGCGGAAGCAGTGGTGAATTCGACGTTCAGCACATTGATCCTTTGTTTGAAGATGCGGCACGCCTTATTGTCACTCATCAGTCGGGCTCTACATCACTCATTCAGCGTCGGTATGCCATCGGCTACAACCGTGCAGGCCGACTGATGGACCAACTGGAGAAAGCTGGTGTCGTAGGAGCCGCCCACGGTTCCAAACCACGTGAAGTATTAATTCAAGACGAGGTAAGCCTCGATAACCTATTAAGTTCTTTCAGAAGATGAAAAAGATTGTTTTAACAATGACACTGCTGCTGGCTACGGCAGCATCTTATTCACAGACAGCCACACAAGTTCTTGACAAGGCTGCACAGAAACTGACCATTAAGACTGGGGTAAGTGCCAACTTCAAGGCCACGACGACACAGGGCACCATCAGCGGTACTATCGCTGTCAAGGGCAATAAGTTCATGGCCACGACGCAGCACACGAAAGTGTGGTTCGACGGCAAGACACAGTGGACCTACCTGACACGCAATGACGAGGTAAATATAAGCAATCCAAAGGAGAGCGAGCTCCAGTCACTAAACCCATACAACTTCCTGACAATGTATAAAAAAGGCTATAAGAGTACCATGTCAAAGAACGGCACCAGCTATGTCGTCCACCTGACCGCCGACTCAAAGGCCAAAAAGGTACAGGAAATGTTTATCACTGTCGACAGCAAGAGTTATGCACTGTCGCAGGTGAAGATGCTTCAGGGCAAGAAGTGGATTACTTTCGACGTGAGCAATCTGAAGCAGGAAGCATTAGCTGATGCTATGTTTTCATTTAATGCGAAGGACTTCCCCTCAGCCGAAGTCATTGACCTCAGATGACAAGACTGCAGTTATTCCGTTTGATACGGAAGAACCTGCGATTGGGAGACCGTCGTAGTCCTGCCTTCGAACAAGGTGTCATCGCCAAGGTACTCATGTTCTTTGGCGCTGGCATGTTTGTGTGCTACCTGATTTTTATTGGTGTGATGTTGGGCTTGGCAGCTAAAGAGGCTGGCACGGGCTTTCTCATCTCACTGATGCCCGTCATCCTCACTGTTGATTTCTTCTTGCGCTTCCTGGTTCAGCAGACGCCTGCCATGCTCATGAAGCCATACGTCCTGTTGCCGATCCCAAAGTACACGGTCATTGAGCACTTCATCACGTCATCGATGACCAGTGCATACAATTTCCTCTGGCTTGCCCTCTTCCTTCCCTACGCCATTATTGCTTGGGCTGGCGGCAGTGGGATAGGTAGCTGTGTGATGGTGATTGTTGTCGGACTCTTGGCTGTCATCATGAATAGCCAGTTCTACCTCTTTATGCGTACGCTACTGAATCGCAATCAGCTGTGGTGGCTCGTCGCTCTGGCAGCACTTGCTCTCCCCTGGACACCGGGAATCATCTGGCCCATGGGCAATGTTTTGGACTTCTATGCAGAACAAGGAACCTCAGTGCCAGGACTATTCTTTATTATTGCGATAATTGCAGTACTGTTTATCGTGAACCGCAAGCTACAGTTCCGTTTCGTCTATGAAGAGATATCAAAAACAGAGAAAACTACGGTCAAACACGTCTGGGAGTTCTCGTTCCTGAATCACTTCGGTGAAACCGGCGAATACCTGAAACTTGAAATGAAAAGCGTCATGCGCAACAAAGTGATGCGAGCACGCTTCTGGTTCAGTCTTGTGTTAATTGTTGTCTTCAGCGCACTCATTGCATACACGTCCGTCTATAATGGCCAATTCTCTACCAATTTTTGGTGTTTCTACTGTTTCGGAATCTATGGCGTGACATCACTCGTCAAGGTGATGTGTCCAGAGGGCAACTATATTGACCTGTTGATGACTCATCGTGAGAACATACTGTCGTTGTTGCGTGCCAAGTATCTTTTCCATTGCCTCATCCTCATTGTACCGTTCATTTTACTCCTGCCAGTTGTCATTTCCGGCAAGTTCACACTACTGATGATGTTTGCCTACTTGTTTATATGTACCGGCCCATTGTACATGATACTCTTTGAGTTGGCTATATATAACAATCAGACACTGCCTCTGCAGCAGAAGTTGACAGGAAAGGCCAATTTCGAAAACGGCCGACAACTGATCATCGAACTCGTTGCTTTTATCGGACCAATCATATTGGTTAACGTAATTTTGTTGTTGTTCGAGTCCAGCACGGCCTACCTTGTCCTTATGGCCATCGGCATGGTCTTTACCGTCGCCCATCCATGGTGGCTACGACGTATCTACCGACGTATGATGATGCGTCGTTATGAGAATCTGGAAGGCTTCCACGCATCACGATAGACATAAATATGTGAAAGAATAAACTTTTTTTGAAGAAAAACGGGAAAAAGTTTGTAGGAATCAAATAAAAAGAGTACCTTTGCACCCGCAAAACGAAAAAGGATGCACCCGTAGCTCAGTTGGTAGAGCACCTGACTCTTAATCAGGGTGTCCAGGGTTCGAGCCCCTGCGGGTGTACAAGATTTTCAAAAAAGGTTGCCGATATGGCTCAGTTGGTAGAGCAACGCATTCGTAATGCGTGGGTCCCCGGTTCGAGTCCGGGTATCGGCTCAAGGCAAACAATCAAAGAAACTTATTCAAGCGGGATTAGCACATCGGTAGTGCACGGGCTTCCCAAGCCTGGGAGGCGGGTTCGATTCCCGTATCCCGCTCACGCATTTATACTATAGCTTACTATAGCAATAACAGGCTTCTATACCACCTTCTCTACTTCAGCTCAAAAATGCCGGTGGGAATATTGCGCTTAAGTATCTCCAGCTGAAAGTCTTTACCTGCCACAATCCCATACTGTCGTAGTACGCTTTCAACAGTCTTGCGTGCCAGTTCAGGATGGTTATTCTCCTCGCTAAGGTGGCAAAGCCAAACATACCTCAGACGTTCAGTCATATTCTCGGCCAATGCCGTGGCACAGTCAGTATTGCTCAGATGACCATTGTTACTGAGAATACGGTTCTTGAGATATTGGGGATAAGGACCATCTTGTAGCATTTCAACGTCATGGTTTGCCTCAATAACTAGATAGTCGCTCTGACTGATAAACTGCTTCATTTCGTCAGTGACGCAGCCTGCATCTGTGATGATGCAGAAATGAACGCCCTCGGCCTCAATCATATAGCCGATGTTCTCGCTGGCATCATGTGGTACGCTGAACGGTGTGATACGGAAAGAGCCCAGCATGAAGGGCTCGCCCGCAACAATCTTCTTCTTCATTGACGGGTCAAGCTTGCGCTGTACGCAGTAGTTACGGTCTATACCCTGATGGACAAGTTGAGTAGCGTAGACGGGCAAGTGATACTCGTGACTAATACTACCCACCGACTTGATATGGTCGGCGTGGTCGTGAGTAATGAGCACATAGCATACCTTACTAAGGCTGAGACCATAGTCGGTAAACTGCTTCTTCAGTGTTCTAAGTCCTACTCCAATGTCTATTATCAGTCCATCCGTTTCGGTATAGAGGTAGTAGCAATTGCCGCTGCTACCGCTCCCAAAGGATACGAATCTAAGCATTTTGTCGTTAATTTTGTGCAAAAGTAACAAAAAAAGACGGTATAACCAAAGGAATTGTTTACCTTTGTACTTTATTAAGACTTTGCACAGTGAAAAAGATTTATTTATTATGTTCAGCCCTGCTGGTAACCATAGCGTGTACAACCTCAGAATCTAAAACACAAAAGGAAGCAGAGCGAGTCGCTAAGGAATTTTCTGAGGCATACTTCAACTTCGATTTGCAACGTGCTAATAAACTGGCAACCAGTGAAACTGCGCGCTGGCTCAGTTATATGGCATCAAACCTCACGCAGGAGGATGTTGATCTGCTGAATGCTCAAGAGGAAGGCGCATCGGTCGATATTGAAGGTATGGATATACTGGCCGATTCTCTTTGTCGTGTCAGATTAAACCTCACACACTTTATGATGCTTGACAGCATAGGACGCCCAGGAGTCATTTGCCATGAAGGTGAGACAGAACTGACACTTGTCAAACGTGACAAACAATGGTTGGTAAAGACGCGGCCTGTAGTCAAAACGGCAGACCTACCGCGAAGTGGAATGCATAGTCGCGACTGAAACGTTGATGCAGTAGCGGATAATGTTCTGATGATTCGGCACTGTAGGCAGGGTTGATGGCCTTCATACCCAAATCAAAACGAACGATGAAATAGTCGAAGTTAAAACGCAGGCCCAAACCGTAACTGACAGCAATCTGGCTGGGGAAGTCGCCAATCGAGAATTGCCCGCCTGGCTGGTCTTTATAGTTGCGGAGCGTCCAAATGTTGCCTGCATCAACAAAAAGGGCGCCGCCAAGTTTCCAGAATAAGTGTGTACGGTATTCCGCATTCATGTCAAGTTTCATGTCACCCGTCTGATTAATAAAGTCGATGCGTCCATCTTGTCCCTTGTACTTACCTGGTCCTAACCGTCGGACGCTCCAGCCACGTACACTATTGGCACCACCTGAGAAATAACGCTTTTCGAACGGCAGCACAGATGAGTTGCCGTATGGATAGGCCACGCCAAGCCCCAGATGGAATACAAGTTGGTTATTGTAGTCAAGATGGATACTACGTGTAATGTCCATATCGGCTTTCACATATTGCGCAAATGCAATGTTAAACACGCGGTACTGACCACGGCTGTCCTTGTCGGCACCCAAGAGTCCGGAACATGCATTAAGGATATTTCCAGAGGTCTCAATATTGGTCTTCAATGCTGTTTTTCCGTTGTTGTACGAATAGCCAAAACCAATCTTCGTTATGAAAAGGTCTTCGTAGTTGTAGCGGAGAATGGCATTGCGGCTGCTCACATCATCAAGGTACAAATGGCGGAATGTCTCGCTAATCCACGGCATGAAGACATAGTTCAGGTCGAGCATATTCAACTGGTACTGGCTACGCTGTTGTGGCTGATGCCACCTGTAGCGCCAAGTAGCCGATACCAAACGGCGGTGGAACTCCGGACGGTTCTGTAGGTCGTACATTAGCGATACCTCACTCGTTGCGTTCGTGTTGCGACGTACTGTGTGACTCAGGAATGGCGCAATAAAGCGAGGAAATTGCAGACGTGTCTCAAGGCTGTATTCTACAAAGTCTTGGTTACTGTAACCTTCCAGACCACGTATAGCCTCATACGCTCCGCGGAGTTCGATACTGAGATTCTCGGATCCGCGGAACAGGTTACGGTTCTGATAGGTCAGCGAAGCTGCTGCACCTAAGTCTCCAGCAGTGTTCGTACCTTCCGGCTGGAAGCTAAGAGACGACGGTTTATTGGTCTGCAACTGAATAACACAGTCAAGTAATGACGTGTCAGGCCGCTCCGTGAATGCGATGTTCGTGTAGCGAACGGCTCCCAATCGGCCGAAATGGTTGTAGGTGTTGCGCAATGCTGTAGCCGAATAGTAGTCGCCGACATCTATATGCGAGCTCTCGTGGAGTATGTGACGTCGCAGATGAATCAACGTATCACCAGGATTACCACTCTCAAACTTGACAGAGGCTATACGATAGCGGTTGTGAAGTGTATCCTTTAACCCTATACGGTTGCTGTGTAGCCATAAGGTGATATCTACGAGACGCGACCTGTCGGTCGTATCAGCCAAGAACGTAATATGATCCTTGTGAAAACGGAAATAGCCCTGACTGGTAAGCTGCTGAGTGATGCGCTTACGCTCTTGGTCAAGCGTTGATACGCTGAACTGCTGGCCAGTGCGGATACCTCTAAGCATACTATCCGACAGGCAAGGCAGCTGAGCAATCTGAGGATCATCCACTTGGTAGTTGACTCGATTGACATAGTAAGGCTGGCCGGGATAGAGCATATAGTTAGCTGTCACTTTCTTTCCTCGTACCTGCGGCACCATTTCGACCTCTGCTTGTAAGTACCCCATGTTTCGTAATGCCTGGCGCAGGTCAATACACGAAAGTCGTGTCAGCGTAGTATCAAGTATTACCGGCGGTTCGCCAATATTACGAAGCAGGCGGTTCATCCACTTCGACGAGTCTTGTCCTGACAGAGAATAAGTATGCAAAGGCAGTTTGAACAACGAAAACCATCTCGCGTTACTACGCTGCCGGATATAGTTCTTCAGCTCTCCCGTATTGACCTCTCGGTAACTCTTCTCATCAATGCGCAGTTTCACTCCATCAAGTAAATACATACCCTCAGGAACGTACTTCGTTTCAGAGCACGCCGTCAGCAGAGCAACTGCCGCCAGTAAGGAGAATAATCGTTTCAATGAAGCTTTTCTTTGTTTTTAGTTTGCAAAGGTAAATAATTATTTTTATCTTTGCAACCAAATAACAAGAAATCTGCCGCGAAATGATTAGCAAAAACCAAATCAAATTCGTCAAACAACTCGAACAGAAGAAATACCGGCGACGCGAAGGACTCTTTGTCGCCGAAGGACCAAAGGTCGTGGGTGACCTTATCAGGGCAGGATTCAAACCACAGGCTCTCTACGCTACATCTGGCGAATGGGCGATGGCACAGACCGTCACAGAAGAGGAACTTCGTAAAGTCAGTTTCCTCCAGCATCCCCAACAGGTCGTCGCTCTATTTAAGATACCTGTTGTCAAACAAGCCATTCCGACGACGCTACATCTGGCACTTGACGGCATACAGGATCCTGGTAATCTGGGAACCATTATCCGCATTGCAGATTGGTTCGGCATTGACACCGTCTTCTGTAGCGAGGATACTGCCGACGCATGGGCACCAAAGGTGGTGCAGGCGACGATGGGTAGCATTGCACGCGTTAACATCATATATACTGACCTTGCAGCGCTCCTTGACTCCACTACCCTACCCGTTTATGGCACACTACTCGATGGCGTCAACATCTATACTCAGTCCCTGACCCCTGATGGCATCATCGTCATGGGGAATGAGGGAAACGGCATTTCAAAAAAAATACGGGAAAGGATTGACCATCGCCTGCTGATACCCCCCTTTAGCAAAGGCGATACAGCCGAATCGCTTAACGTAGCGATTGCCACCGCTATCACCTGTTCTGAGTTCCGACGACGGTAATTGAGAAAATAATTTGGCAAAAACCAATATTTTTCGTAACTTTGCACCCGCTAATAATATAATAAGGTATAAAGAGAAGATGATTACAGTCACAAATCTGGCTATTCAGTTTGGTAAAAAGACGCTCTACAAAGACGTCAACCTCAAGTTCACAAGTGGGAATATCTATGGAATAATAGGTGCTAACGGAGCTGGCAAGTCTACACTGCTACGAGCTATCAGCGGCGAATTGGAACCCAATAAAGGGTCTGTAGAACTAGGCCCGGGAGAGCGTCTGTCCGTGCTTGAACAGGACCACTTCAAATATGACGATTTTTCTGTGATGGACACTGTCCTCATGGGACACGGACCGCTATGGAAAAACATGAAAGAGCGCGAAGCGCTATATGCCAAGGCAGAAATGACCGAAGATGATGGTGTCAAAGCCGCCGAACTCGAAATGGCTTTTGCCGAGATGAATGGTTGGGAAGCTGAGAGCGAGGCTGCGCAACTGTTGCAGAATCTTGGTATCAAGGAGGGACAGCACTATCAGCAAATGGCTAACATCTCCAACAACGAGAAAGTTCGTGTCATGTTGGCGAAGGCTCTTTTCGGACACCCCGACAATCTGTTGCTGGACGAGCCGACCAATGACTTGGATTTGGACACCGTACAGTGGCTCGAGGAATATTTGTCTAACCTTGAACAGTGCGTTCTGGTTGTCAGTCACGACCGTCACTTCCTTGATGCTGTCTCAACTCAGACCGTAGATATAGACTTCGGTAAGGTGACTCTTTTCTCTGGCAACTATTCATTCTGGTATGAGTCAAGCCAGTTAGCTCTCAGGCAAGCTCAGAACCAAAAAATGAAAGCCGAGGAGAAGCGTAAGCAGTTGGAGGAGTTCATCCGCCGTTTCTCGGCAAATGTAGCCAAGTCCAAACAGACTACCTCACGAAAGAAAATGCTTGAGAAGCTGAATGTCGAGGAAATCACACCTTCGACGCGCAAATACCCTGGTATCATCTTCCAGATGGAGCGAGAACCGGGAACTCAGATTCTTGAGGTTGAAGGACTTAAAGCCGTTGATGCCGACGGAACGGTACTCTTCGACAATGTCTCGTTTACCATTGAAAAAGGACAGAAGACAGTCTTCCTGTCGCATAACCCTAAGGCGATGACAGCTCTTTTCGAGATTATCAACGGTAACCGCGAAGCACAGGCCGGTACCTACAAGTGGGGCGTCACCATTACTACAGCCTACCTGCCGTTGGACAATACAGAGTTCTTCCAGTCTGAAATGAACCTTGTTGACTGGCTCTCACAGTGGGGTCCAGGCAATGAGGTGACGATGAAGTCGTTCCTTGGAAGAATGTTATTCAAGGATGAAGACATCCAAAAAAAGGTATGCGTACTGTCTGGTGGCGAGAAGATGCGCTGCATGATTGCCCGAATGCAATTGAAGAATGCGAACTGTCTGATTCTCGACACGCCAACCAACCATCTTGATTTGGAGTCGATACAGGCATTCAACAACAACCTAATGCAATTTAAGGGTAATATCATTTTTGCCTCTCACGACCATGAATTCATCAATACGGTTGCCGACCGTATCATCGAGCTGACGCCGAAAGGCACTATTGACAAGCTGATGACCTATGATGACTATATCTACGATGAGGCCATCAAGGAGAAAAAAGCAGAGCTCTATGCCTAATTATGGCACGTTATTTGCTGTGTGATGGCAAAAACCATAAATAAAAAAGCTATGACAGAAAAAAATGAAGAATACACTCCACAGAGTGAGAGTGAATACCAGAACGAGAAAGAACAAGAGCAGTTCGACGAAATGAACGACTCCGCCGAAGCAATAAAGGAATCAGCGGAAGACAATTCTGCTGAATCTTCTGATAACCCCGAACCAGAAGAGGAGAAAAAACCGCTGGAGCAGGCATTGGAAGAGGTGGAAACACTGAAAGACAAGTATCTGCGCTCGGTGGCTGAGTTCGATAATTACCGTAAGCGCACACTTAAGGAGCGTGCAGAGTTGATACTCAACGGTGGTGAAAAGACGCTGACTGCCATACTGCCAGTGATTGACGATATGGAACGTGCGATTGATAATGGCACTAAGACGGATGACCCTGAAGTACTTCGTGAAGGAATGAATCTTATCCACCAGAAATTCATAAAGATACTGGAGTCATTGGGCGTCTCACAGATAGATACTGACAACGCCGACTTTGACACGGATATCCACGAAGCGGTAGCAATGGTACCGGGAATGGGTGACGACAAGAAAGGAAAGGTCATTGACTGCCTCCTAAAAGGCTATAAACTCAACGACAAGGTAATTCGCCACGCCAAAGTGGCAGTAGGACAATAATCGTATGGCACAGAAAAGAGACTACTATGATGTACTGGGCGTTGAAAGAAACGCATCAGAAGATGAAATAAAGAAGGCTTATCGTAAGATTGCCATCAAATACCATCCTGACCGTAACCCCGGCGACAAAGAAGCCGAAGAGAAGTTCAAGGAGGCTGCTGAGGCATACGATGTGCTGCACGATCCCCAGAAAAGGCAGCGTTACGACCAGTTCGGTTTCAATGGACCGATGGGCGGTGAAGGCGGCTTCGGAGATTTTGGTGCCACGTCCATGAATATGGACGACATCTTCTCCATGTTCGGCGACATCTTCGGAGGACACGGTTTTGGAGGATTCGGTGGTGGACAGCGACGCCAGCAACAGCATCGTGGCAGTGACCTCAGACTCAAGGTAAGGCTTACGCTCGAAGAGATTAACCAAGGCGTAACCAAAAAGTTCAAGGTTCGTAAAGACATTGCCTGTAGCCACTGTAACGGCACGGGGGCCGAGAACGGAAGCGAACGGGAACAATGTCAGACATGTCATGGTACTGGCGTTATCAGTCACACCACACAAAGTATTTTCGGCATGATGCAGACACAGGGTGTTTGCCCGACCTGCGGTGGCGAGGGTACTGTTATCAAGAATAAATGCCATGAATGTCACGGCGAAGGCATCGTCAAAGGTGAAGAAGTCGTTGAGATAAAAATCCCCGCTGGTGTAGCCGAAGGCATGGTTGTGAACGTTCCTGGTAAAGGTAATGCAGGACGGCGCAATGGTGTCAATGGCGACATACAGGTATTTATAGAAGAGGAGCCACACGATACCTTCATTAGAGACGGCAACGACCTCATATACAACCTATTGCTTGATTTTCCAACGGCGGCACTTGGCGGCGATGTAGAGATTCCGACCATCGAAGGAAGCAAACTGCGCGTCAAGATTGATGGAGGTACCCAGCCAGGCAAGACCCTGCGGCTACGAGGTAAAGGATTGCCCGTTGTGCAAGGCTATGGCAACGGAAAAGGTGACTTGGTCGTCAATATCAGCGTCTACGTACCCAAGACGCTGAGTCGCGAAGAGAAAGAGGCTATACTTAGATTTAAGGATAGTGACAATTTCAAAGGCGACAAACAGACAAGAGACACCATTTTCCAGAGATTCAAGAATTTCTTTAATTAACAGAAGAACAAGCTATGACATACGAGGAGACCACTCAATACCTGTTCAAGCAGACTGCCAATTACGAACAGCAGGGAACGGCAGGCTATAAGGAAGGCTTGGACAACAGTATGGCTCTGGACGAGCACTACAACCATCCCCATACGCAGTTTAAGACTATACACGTAGCGGGGACAAATGGCAAAGGCTCGTGCTCACACATGCTGGCAGCCATCCTGCAGCGTGTCGGATACAGAGTGGGACTCTACACTTCGCCACACTTGGTAGATTTCTCTGAACGTATTCGTATTAACGGTACCCCCATATCCGAATCTTATGTTGTAGAATTCGTTGAGCAAGGCCAGAACTTCTTTGAGTCGCTAAATGCCTCATTCTTCGAAATAACGACGGCCATGGCTTTCAAGTACTTTGCCGATATGAATATCGACATTGCCGTTGTAGAAGTAGGACTGGGAGGACGCCTCGACAGTACCAATATCATTACGCCCCTCGTTTCTGTCATTACAAACATTAGCCTTGACCATACTGACTTGTTAGGCTCGTCGCTCGAACAGATTGCGATGGAGAAAGGTGGTATTATAAAGAAAGGTGTACCCGTTATCATTGGCGAGACGACGCCCGAGACCAAGACGGTCTTTGAGGTTCTGGCTCAGGAAGCGAATGCTCCTATTGTTTTTGCAGAAGAACATGCCGAAGTGGTGACGGCACAGCCGCGTTCCGAGGGGGGATACCACTACACCACCAAACACTTGGGCGACTTCGACTGTGAACTGAGTGGTATCTATCAGCCCAAGAATGTCAACACGATTCTCCCCGTACTCTATGAACTCGTCAAGCAGGGCTATCTCTGCCAATGTGAAGAGCCGAGATTCCAAGCAAAAGCCAACAAGGAATTGAATGATGCCTTGACAAGCGTTAATAAATTGACGGGACTGACGGGTCGTTGGCAGGTCGTAAGGGAAAAGCCGACCGTAGTCTGTGACACTGGGCATAACATTGGCGGCTGGAAATATCTGGGCGAACAAATCGCTAAGGTTCAATGCGCCCAAAAGCGTATCGTCTTCGGTATGTTGGAAGACAAGGACGTTTACGGCGTCATGTCTCTCCTTCCGAAAGACGCCACCTACTACTTCTGTCACCCGTCTTCAGACAGGGCACTTCCAGAACAGTCCATTCAGGTTTTTGGTCAGCAGATAGGACTGCAGGGCAATGCTTACCCTGACGTAAAATCAGCTTACGAAGCAGCGTTTAATGATGCCAGCGAACAGGATTTTATCTTCATCGGAGGCAGTAATTATGTTGTGGCAGATTTCCTAAAATTATCGCTTTAGTTGTTTTTAACATTGTCCTAAACGTTTTTTACCGCGTTTCATTCGTTTGTTTGGTTTATTTTTTGTTCCTTTGTAGGCAAATACTATCAACTTAAAACAAACCAATATGGCAAACACAACAGAAAATGCGAATCTCTGTGGTCTGAAGCGCGAAGACTTCCAGGCCACTATCAATGGTAAGAAAACCGACCTTTACATTCTGAAGAACCGTAAAGGCTACGAAGTTGCTATCTCAAACTATGGTGGTGCTATCTGTGCCATTATGGTTCCTGATAAGGACGGCAAAGTAGGAAACGTTATTCAGGGACATGCCAACATCAAGCAGTTGACAAGTGGTGACGAGCCTTATCTCTCGACGCTTATCGGACGCTGGGGCAACCGTATCTGTAAAGGACAGTTTACCCTGAATGGTAAGGAATACCAGTTGTTTATCAACAACGGTCCCAACCATTTGCACGGAGGCGCCATTGGCTTCAACGCCAAGGTGTGGGATGCCCGTCAGATGGGACCGCGCTCGCTGGCCCTCCATCGCATCTCCAGTTATGGTGAAGAAGGCTTCACCGGCGAATTGGATGTGACTGTGGAGTTTACGTTCACCGACCAGAACGAGCTGGTGATTGAGTATTTGGCTACCACCAACAAGAAGACCATCGTCAACCTGACACATCACGCATTCTTCTCGCTGGCTGGTACAGCTGACCCGACACCAACGATTGACGACCAGATCTGCGAAATCAATGCTGACTTCTATCTGCCTACAGACGATACGGCCATTCCTACTGGTGAGATTCTTAAGGTGGATGGTACACCATTCGATTTCCGTACTCCCAAGGCCTTTGGTAAGGAGATTGATGCTGACAATGAGCAGATTAAGTTCGGTAATGGTTACGACCACAACTACGTGCTGAACAAGCAGGAAGAGGGTGAGCTGTCGTTTGCCGCTAAGGTTACTGAGCCTAAGAGCGGCCGTACGCTCGAGGTGTTCACCACTGAGCCTGGCATGCAGCTTTACACAGGCAACTACCTCAGCGGCTACAAGGGTGCTAACGGTGCCACTTTCCCGCGTCGCTCCGCCGTTTGCTTCGAAGCTCAGCACTTCCCCGACTCTCCAAACCGTCCATACTTCCCCAGCGTAGTACTGAATCCCGGTCAGCGCTATAAGCAGAAGACTATTTATAAGTTCGGTGTGGTAGAATAAGAAATGAGTTTTTTATCATTTGTCAAATATTAAATTGTCAAATATAACTATGTCACAGAAACAAACACCGAACTACCTGTTCCCGCTGATCATAGTGTTTATCGTGTGCTTCCTCATTGGATTTATCACCACGATGAACAACTCCATGATTGCCTTCCTTTCCGAAGCATTCCATTTGACAGCCCAGCAGGGACAGTATGTGAATACCGCCTTCTATGGCGCCTATCTGCTTGCCATCCCCTTTGCCATGCTGATGAGTAAGATTGGTTACAAAGGAACTCTGCTGTTGGGACTTGCCGTCGCTGGTCTTGGTTTTGTCATCAACTCCTTCGGCATTAATGCGGCCATTTCCGCCGATAGCAATGTTTACATTGTATTCCTGCTCTCCATGTGTATCGTCGCCATGGGTGTGGTGATGCTTCAGAACGTAGCCAACCCATACGTCATGGTGTTGGGCAAACCCGAGAGTGGTGCCTTCCGTATGACGCTGTCACAGGCTCTGAACTCTGTTGCCACCACAGTTGCACCTATTTTTATTACGACTGTTATCATTGCCGGTAAGGCTCCCACGCCTGATGCCGTCCCAGGACCGTTCTTGGGTCTTGGCATCTTTACGCTCATCATCTGTGCCATCCTCGTATTCCTGAAACTGCCTAAGATTGACGAAGGTAAGCAGGCTGAGGAAGAGTCTGGTGAGAAGAAGGAGTACAAGTCGAGCGTCTTTAAATATACCCACGTGTGGCTTGGCGCATTGGCAATCTTCATGTATATGGGTGTAGAGATTGGCGTTCCCTCCATGCTCCCCTACCGTTTCCAGCTGCTTTATCCCGACATGGACCCAGCCGCTTGTGCCTCAATGGCTACCAGCTACCTGGCCTTCTACTGGGGTGGTATGATGGTCGGACGTTTCGTGGGCGCTGGTATTCTGACGAAGTTTGAACCGCGTAAGTTGCTGACGGCATGTCTCTGTCTCGGCGCGCTCTGCATCGCCCTGTCGCTGGTTTTGTCTACATCGATGGTTGGTATCTGGCTCATGCTGGCTGCCGGCCTGTTCCATAGTGTCATGTGGCCGCTTATCTTCAACCTTGGTTTGCAGGAGCTCGGCCCTCACACGAAGGCTGCTTCTGGCGTTATCAACACAGGTGTTATCGGCGGTGCTCTACTCATGCCTGTCATGGGTGCCATCGTTGATGCCGCAGGTGTTATCATCGCCCTCTGCGCCATGTTCGTGTTCTATGCCTACATCATCTGGTTCTGCAACTTCGGCAGTAAGATTGGCATTAGCGTGAAATAATTCAATAACAGGATAAATCGTAAATTGTAAATCTTTAAATCGTAAACTAACATGATTGATATCGAATTTGTAAGAAGTCGCTTCATCAAGCATTTTGACGGAAAGACAGGCAATGTCTATACATCACCCGGCCGTATTAACCTGATTGGAGAGCATACCGACTATAATGGCGGTTTTGTGTTCCCTGGTGCTGTCGACAAGGGTATCACCGCTGAGATGCGCGTTAACGGTACTGAGGACACCGTCATGGCCTATGCCATCGACCTGAAGGACCGTGTGGACTTCAAGCTCAGTGATCCCGCAGGCCCCAAGGCCTCTTGGGCACGCTACATCTACGGCATCGCTAAGGAGTTCCAGAAGTTGGGCGTTCCCGTTAAGGGCTTCAACATTGCCTTTGCCGGCGATGTACCCCTTGGTGCCGGTATGTCTTCAAGTGCTGCTATGGAGAGCTGTTTCGCCTGTGGTCTGAACGACCTCTTTGGCGAGAACAAGGTAAGCCAGTGGGACATTGTGCTTGCTGGACAGGCTACGGAGCATAATTACTGTGGTGTCAACTGTGGCATCATGGACCAGTTTGCTTCTGTATTTGGCAAGGCCGGCTGTCTGATGCGTCTCGACTGCCGCAGCCGTGAGTTCGAATACTTCCCCTTCAAGCCCGATGGCTATCGTCTGGTGCTGCTCAACAGTAAGGTCAAGCACGAGCTGGCCGGTTCACCCTACAACGACCGCCGCAACAGCTGCGAGAATGTTGTTAAGGCTATTCAGGCCAAGCACCCCGAAGGCAAGTTTGAGACCCTGCGCGACTGCACATGGGAGCAGCTTGACGAGGTTCGTGCTGAGGTAGGCGAAGAAGACTACACGCGTGCTCACTTCGTTCTGGGCGAGAAGGACCGTGTCCTCGCTGTCTGCGACGCCCTGCTGGCAGGCGACTACGAGACTGTTGGTCAGAAGATGTTCGAGACCCACTACGGCCTTAGCAAGGAATACGAGGTGTCTTGCGAGGAGCTTGACTATCTGAATGACCTGGCTAAGGAGAACGGTGTCACTGGTTCACGTATCATGGGTGGCGGCTTTGGTGGCTGCACCATTAACCTTGTCCGTGCCGACCTCTACCAGAAGTTCATTGCCGATGCCAAGCAGAAGTTTGCTGCTAAGTACGGCCATGAGCCCGAAGTTATTGACGTTGTCATTGGCGACGGTTCTCGCAAGCTCTGCTAAACTGTTTTACAGCATACAGAAGAAGGAACGCGTGTGCGCTCCTTCTTTTGCTTTTAATGGTTAGCCATCTGGTAGATAGCCTTCATGTCTTCGGGCTTTATCACCTCCATGGCGCCCAGGTTGATGGTGCCTCCCCTACTACACTTCTCGACCATCACGGCAATCTCGTCGTCGGTAGCCTGTCGGCCGATAAGTTCGGGGATGGAGGTAGGCATTCCTATCTGACGGTAGAAGGCCTCCGTTGCCTCTATACCCTTCATGGCAGTATCTTCGGGATGAGAGAAGTCGTTCGTCACGCCCATCACGTTGACGGCAAACTGGACGAAGCGACTGACGTGGCGTGGCATGACGTAGCGTGCCCATGAGCCCCAGAGTGCAGCCAGTCCTGCACCGTGGGTGACGCCGTACATCGAACTCAGCTCGTGCTCCAGGCGGTGGGTGGCAAAATCCTTCTCCGTGCCGCATTCTGTCAGATCGTTATGAGCCAGTGAGCCAGCCCACATAATCTGTGCGCGGTAGCGGTAGTCCTCGGGCTGGCGCAGCACTTGGATGGCACAGTCCTTCACCGTGCGCAGCAATGCTTCGCTGATGGCATCCGTCAGTATCATGTCCTCGTATTTCGAGAAGTAGCGCTCCATCGTGTGCATCATGATGTCGGTGGCTCCGGCAGCTGTCTGGTATGGCGGCAGCGTGTATGTTCGCTCAGGGTTCATGATGCAGAAGCGGCAGCGGCAGAGGTCGCTGTTGATGCCTCGCTTCAGCAGGTCGCCGTCCTTGGTGATGACACAGCTGCTCGACATCTCGCTGCCGGCAGCCGGTATGGTGAGCATGACGCCGATGGGCAGACATGTCTTCGGCGCAGCCTTGCCCGCCCAGAAGTCCCACACGTCGCCCTCGTAGCCTACGCCGTAGCCAATGGCCTTGGCCGAGTCGATGACGCTGCCGCCGCCGACGGCCAGGATGAAGTCCACCTGTTCTCGACGACACAGTTCGATACCCTCGTACACTTTCGACAGCAGGGGGTTGGGCACCACGCCGCCCAGCTCTACATAGGCGATGCCGGCCTCGCTGAGCATCGCGAAGACCTTGTCGAGCAGTCCCGAACGGCGTGCCGAGCCACCGCCGTAGTGAACCAGCACACGGGTGCCGCCATTGCTTCGTATCAGCTGTGGCAGCTGTTCCTCCGACTCGCGTCCGAACACTACTCGTGTCGGCGCATAGAAATTGAAGTCCTTAATCATAAACTTTGATATCCTTAATGGTATAGTGGTCGTTCATTACCTCCATGATCTCCTCTTCCGTCGAGAGGTTGAAGTCGCCGCTGATGGTGTTCTTCAGCGATGCTGCTGCCAGCGAGTAGTCCAGTATGCGCTGGTTGTCGCTGTCGTCAAACAGTCGGAGTGCGTGCAGGAAACCGCCGTCGAAGGCATCGCCAACGCCCATCGGGTCGACAACGTTGGGAATGTCGACGATGGCAGCATTGTACATCCTCCCGTCAGCCCACAGCAATGCCGTCAGCATGTGGTGGCTGGAGCTGATTTCGTTGCGCATACCGATCATCATCTTGCGGCATCGCGGCGCCAGCTGCTGCAGTTCCTCGTACCACCGGCGATAGGCGTCGAGGTTCATGTCGTAGTCGGGCGTCAGTGGCTTGAAGGGTATGCGCTCGTGCTGCGAGACGAAGTCATACTCTATGACGTCGCCGAACATCACCTCGGCATACTGCATCATGCGCAGTAGCGTTTCTCGGGGTTGCGCTCCCTCGTATCGCCACAGGTTCTTACGGTAGTTCAGGTCGACGGAGATAGTGATGCCCATCTCCTTGGCCGTATCGAGTGCCTCGAACGTGGCGTCGGCCGCATCCTGCGAGATGGCGGCGGTGATACCCGACACCTGCAGCACGGCCGCCCCTTCGAGCGCATGTTTCCAGTCTATCATTCCCGGCTTCAGGTAGTAGTAGGCCGAACCGTTGCGGTCGTAGGTCACGCCGGCATTACGCAGGCTGGCAGCCTCTTCAAAGTAGTACACGCCTATGCGGTCGCCACCATAGAGTATATAGTCGGTGCCCACACCCAGCTCCCTGAGCTTCATGGCACCAGCCCTGCCCGTCTGTGTGTCCGGCAGTCGGGTGACGTACTCCACCTGTTCTCCCTGCATGGCCAGCGACACGGCCACGTTAGCCTCGCTGCCACCATAGTTTCCGCAGAACATCTTGCCCTGCGACAGTCGCTGCTTGTCCTGCTTCGAGAAACGAAGCATCAGCTCTCCAAAAGTAACAATCTTTCCTTGTTTCATAACTTCCGTGCAAAAATACACAAAAAGCTTGAAACGTCAAAATTTTTATCGTCAAATTTCTGTGTCACGGTCGTCCAGGACGCGGAATCGGCTCCTGACCTTGTCCAGTGCGTCGAAGTCCAGTTCGGCCGTCACCACACATTCGCCGTCGCTGTCGGCCTGAGCGATGGTTTCTCCTTTCGGCCCGCAGACCAGGCTCTCGCCGCTGTAGTGACAGAAGACATCGTCGCCGACGCGGTTGCAGGCTGCCAGGTAGCACTGGTTCTCGATGGCACGGGCACGTGTCAGCACGCGCAGCGCCTGCTGGCGGCTCTCGGGCCAGTTGGCCACGACGATGATGGCGTCATACTCGCCGGCACGTCCATAGCGCGACCAGACGGGGAAGCGCAGGTCGTAGCACGTCAGCAGCAGGAAGCGCCGTCCCTGCCAGGTGGCTATCGCCGTCCTGTCGCCCGCCTTGAAGTAGCGGTCTTCGTGACCGTAGGTAAAGAGGTGATGCTTGTCGTAGGTCGTCACGCCCTCGTCCGTCACGAAATAGTGGCGGTTTCGGTAGTTGCCGTCAGCCGTCCTGACGGCCAGCGAGCCGCTGATGGCGCAGTGGCGCTCGACTGCCGTCTGCTTCATCCATTGTAGTGCCACGGAGTTCTCCTCCTCTTCGGCTATGTCGTGGGGTGTCGTTGCAAAGCCTGTGGCCCACATCTCGGGCAGCACGTAAAGGTCTGACTCCGGATGCTGCTCCATGAGTTGTGCAACGTGCTTGACGTTGTCGGCAGGACTGGCCCAGGTGATATTGGTTTGCAGGAGCGTCAGTTTCATAGGTAGAAGTCTTGTGTTAATTGTTGATACCATGGCGAGCGTTCGCCGGGTGCCGTCTCGATGACGCCTTCTTCGGTGACCAGTGGTGCCGGGTGTTTCCTGAAGGCCAGCAGGTAGCGGTGTGGCTGTTTGCGCGGCGTCGTTCTGACGGCACACTCGCGCACCTTCGACAGTCCGCAGAGCAGCGCCTCGCTCTCCAGTCGCTCTTTGCAGTCCGACGGTATGACGACCGACAGCTCGCCGTCGTCGGTCAGCAGTCTGACGGCTGCCTTCGTCAGCTCGGCATAGCTGAGTGTCGTGGTGTGGCGGGCAATGGTGCGCTGCTTGTCGGGACTTTTCAGCGAGTCGTTGAAATAGGGTGGATTGGCAACGATGGCGTCGAACGTCGGCATATCGGCCATTTCGGCCATCCTGCGTATGTCGGCCTGCACAACGGCGATGCGCTCGGCAAAGGGCGAAGCGTCGACATTCTCACGCGCCTGTCGTGCCGCCTCCTCGTCAATGTCGACGGCCGTCACCTGCGCCTCTGGGTGTCGTTGTGCCATCATCAGGGCGATGAGCCCCGTGCCCGTGCCCACGTCAAGAATCATCTTTCCGCCCCGAGCCCATGCTCCGAGCAGCGTTCCGTCGGTGCCCACCTTCATGGCGCAGCGTTCCTGACGTACCGTGAACTGTTTGAAACGGAAATAGTCGTTCGCCATCTTTTCGGGGGACAAAGTTACGGAAAAACGAGAGAAATGCAAAAGGAAAGCTTGCTTTTCTTTTCATTTCCGAGTGCATTGTAAGTTCGGCGAAGCCAAAGTTACGGCGACTTGTCGCAAAGTTACGAAAGATTTTGTAAATTTTTCGTTAATCTTCCAAAATACGGTAGGAATTTCAGCATATTTTAGTAATTTTGAACCGTGAAACTGAGTATCGTCATTCCCGTCTACCGTACGGAAGCTACGCTCGACCGCTGTGTCACGAGTGTCTTGCAGCAGCGTGTGGCCGACATGGAGGTTATTCTTGTCGACGACGCCTCGCCCGACCGCTGCCCGCAGCTCTGCGACGAGTGGGCGGCCAGGGATGAGCGTGTGCGGGTGGTTCACCTGACGGAGAACAGCGGACTCAGCGCCGCCCGCAATGCCGGCATCGACAGGGCCACGGGCGACATCATTACGTTTGTCGACAGCGACGACTACCTCTCGGCCGACGTCTACGCCCCCCTGCTGCCGACGGCCTCGTCGTGCGACATCCTGGAGTTCTCGGTGGCCGACCGCCTACAGCTCAGCGACCATTGCTATGAGGACGTCGGCGACTACTGGCTCGAGTGCCAGGCCTTCAGCCACATGTATGCCTGGAACAAGCTGTACCGCCGCTCGTTGTTCGACGACGTACGCTTCCCGGAGGGCAAGATCTTCGAGGACGTCTACACGCTGCCGCTGCTGCTGCGCAAGTGCCGCCGCATCGTCACCAGCAGCCACGGCCACTACCACTACACCCTCAACCCGCAGGGCATCACCGCCACCGCCGACGGCCGCGCGCTGGCCATGCTCCTCGACGCTCACCTCTCGGCCGAGATGCCCATGGACGACCACTACTACATGTACCTGGTGAACATCCAGATGGACGTCTGCGAACGCACGGGTGCCGCCCCGCTGCTGCCGCCGCGAAAGGTCAGGACGGCCGGTCTCGACATTAATAAAAAGCTTAAAGCAACGATACTTAATACATTGGGATTAAAACCATTATGCAAGATAATACAATTAGTTCATCACATCAGGAAACCAAGCCGCTGGTAACGTTCATCATTACCTACCACGAGCAGCCCGCAGCGATGCTTGCCAAGTGCATTGAGAGCATCACGGCGCTGTCGATGCGTCCGTATGAGCGCGAGATTATCGTGGTCGACGACGGCTCCGCCAACAGTCCGCTGGCCGAGCTCAAGCGCTACGAGAACGACGTCATCTACCTGCGCAAGCCCAACGGTGGCGTCAGCACGGCGCGCAACTTCGGCCTGCAGGTAGCCAGTGGCACGTTCATACAGTTTGTCGACGCCGACGACATGCTGCTGACCAGCACCTACGAACATTGCATCGACGTCGTGCGCTACGGCAACGCCGATGTCGTCCTGTTCGACTTCAGCCAGTCGGCAACCACAGTCATGACCTACGAAGACGGTGAGCCGACGAGCGGCAGCGACCTCATGAGGAGCCGGAACATCCACGGCTCGGCCTGGTCCTACCTGTTCCGCCGAACGATTCTCGGCAACCTGACCTTCACGCCGGGCATCGACTACGGCGAGGACGAGGAGTTCACGCCGCAGCTGCTGCTCCGCGCCGAGCACGTCGTCAGCACCACCGCCAAGGCCTACTACTACCGTCAGCACGAGGCGTCGGCTACGGGCAACAACGGCCGGGAGAGCATCATGCGCCGGCTTGCCGACAATCACACCGTCATCCTTCGTCTCAACACCGTGGCCGACACCCTGCCCATGGCCGAACGCATGGCACTCAGCCGGCGGGTGGCACAGCTGACGATGGACTACATCTACAACACCATCGTGCTGACCAGGAGCCGCGAACTGCTCGACCAGCACCTTGAGCAGCTGCGCGCCGAGGGACTGTTCCCCCTGCCCGACCGCCACTACACGACCAAGTACACGTGGTTCCGCCGCATGACCAACAGCTCGCTGGGCTTGTCGGTGCTCATGCGCACGCTACCGCTATTAAAACAGGAGCGCTGATGAAGATACTATTGTTAGGCGAGTATAGCAACGTACACTGGACGTTGGCCCAAGGGCTGCGCAAGCTGGGCCATCAGGTGACGGTGGCCTCCAACGGCGACTTCTGGAAAGACTATCCGCGCGACATCGACCTCGCCCGGCAGCCCGGCAAGTGGGGCGGCATCAAGCTGATGGCCAGGCTCTGCACGCTGCTGCCGCGCTTCCGCGGCTACGATGTCGTACAGCTCATCAACCCCGTCTTCTTCGAGTTGCGCGCCGAGCGGCTCTTCCCCTTCTACCGCTACCTGCGCCGCCACAATGGCCGCGTGGTACTCGGCGCCTTCGGCATGGACTACTACTGGGTCAGCGTCAACACCGACGAGCGCCCCATGCGCTACAGCGACTTCAACATCGGCGACACCATACGCACCGACGCCGTGGCCGAGAAGGAGCGCGCCGACTGGCTGGCGACGGCCAAGGAGCGGCTGAACCGCCTGATAGCCGACGACTGCGACGCCATCGTTGCCGGCCTCTACGAGTACGACGTCTGCTACCAGCGCCACTTTCCCAAGAAGACCCATTTCATCCCCCTGCCCATCAGGGTTGGAACCCCCAGGCAAGCGACGTCCGATTCTTCGCCCTCCACTCCTCAATCTACCATTAGAATCTTCATCGGCATCAGCCGCGGCCGTTCCGCCTACAAGGGTACCGACATCATGCTGCGCGCCGCCGAGAACATTGCCGCCCGCTACCCCGACCGCGTCGAGCTGCGCAAGGCCGAGGGCGTGCCCTTTGTCGAGTATCAGCAACTGATGAACGACTCCGACGTCCTGCTCGACCAGCTCTACAGCTACACCCCCTCCATGAACACCCTGCTGGCCATGTCGAAGGGCATCGTCTGCGTCGGTGGCGGCGAGCCCGAGAACTACGAGATACTCGGCGAGACCGAGCTCCGTCCCATCATCAACGTCGAGCCCACCTACGAGAGCGTCTACCACGAACTCCTGCAGCTGGTGCTCCATCCCGAGCGCCTGCCCGAGCTGAAGCGGCAGAGCATCGAGTACGTCCGCCGCCATCACGACTACCTCAAAGTAGCGCGCCAGTACGAGGCCCTCTATCGGTCAAAGGTCTAAGGTCAAAGGTTAAAGGTTAAAGGTTAAAGGTTAAAGGTCAAAGGTTAAAGGTTAAAGGTTAAAGGTTAAAGGTTAAAGGTCAATGCTCATCACTAATCATATCTTTCATCTCTCATCTCTCATCTAAAAATAGTAATCATACCTCTCAGTTCTCAACTCTCAGTTCTCAGTTCATCACTAATCATATCTTTCATCTCTCATCTCTCATCTAAAAACATCTCTCATCTAAAAATGCTCCTCTCTCCTCTCGCCAAGATCAACCTCGGGCTCAACGTCGTAGAACGGCGTCCCGACGGCTACCATAACCTCGAGACCGTCTTCTATCCCGTCAACATCAAGGACACCCTCGAGGTCACGCCCCAAGCCACCAGTGCTCCCGACGGTCCGTCGTCGGCCGCACAGGACTGCCAGCTCACTATCAGCGGCATCACCATCGAGGGCGACACCCAGCGCAACCTCGTCGTGCGCGCCTACCAGCTGCTGAAGCAGGACTTCCCCCAGCTGCCGCCCGTCCACGCCCATCTCCACAAAGTCATCCCCACGCAGGCCGGCATGGGTGGCGGTTCCAGCGACTGTGCCTACATGATCCGTCTGCTCAACGAGCAGTTCCGGCTGGGGCTCAGCGTCGCGCAGATGCAGCAGTATGCCGCCCGCCTGGGTGCCGACTGCGCCTTCTTCATCCTCTCACAGCCCGCCTACGCCGAGGGCATCGGCGAACGGCTGGAGCCCGTCAGTCTCGACCTCAGCCGCTACTACATCGGCGTCGTCCGTCCCGACATCCCCGTGCCCACGAAGGAAGCCTTCTCGCTCATCCGTCCCCGTCACCCCCAGAAGAACTGTCGCGACATCGTCATGCAGCCCGTCGAGACGTGGCGCGCGGAGCTCGTCAACGACTTCGAGCAGAGCGTCTTCGCCCTCCATCCCGAGATTGGCGCGCTCAAGTCGCGGCTCTACGACCTCGGCGCCGTCTACGCCGCGATGTCGGGCAGCGGCAGTGCCGTCTTCGGTCTGTTCCTCGCCCCCGTAGAGTTACCCCCTCACTTCCCCGGCATGTTCACCTACTGCGGGCGGCTGTAGCCTCAGGGACTCTTTTGCGTCCTTTTATTTTCGAGGAGGCGTTTTTCGAGGAGACGAGGAACGAGGAGACGAGGAGACGAGGATAGTTTGTAGGCGGATAATGCTGCGGATAATGCTGCGGATAATGCTGCGGATAATGCTGCGGATAGTGCTGCGCTTAAGGTAATCTCGCCTCCTCCTTCCTCGTTCCTCGAAAAAACGTTCCTCGTTCCTCGAACCTCGAATTAAAATCAATCGCCGCTGTTAGCAGCCGCCTTGGCAGCAGCAATCTGGCTGGCAGCCTTGTCGGTCCAACTGAGGGCGCCGTCCTTGTTCAGCTCGGCGCGGGTGAACTCGCCGGTGGCCTGAGCCAGGAGCTTGATCGACTTCACGGCGTTGCCCGT
>JAEEGL012753808.1_pt1 | contig 37256 bp, 34 predicted proteins | sample 9134231 | NCBI WGS metagenome assembly JAEEGL01 (sample SAMN16246548, study PRJNA631951) | gut metagenome | biome: gut microbiome; feature: rumen; material: fiber-attached | host: Bos | place: Iran: Karaj | collected 2018-10 | reverse complement strand
TGTGGTCCCGGCTGGAATGGCTTCGGTGCTTCCGGAGCTTTCTCCTCTATCTTCTCTTCCGGCTTATCCTCTGGCTTCTCTTCTTCCGCCTTTGGTTCTTCCGGCTTTTCTTCTTCTGGTTTAACTTCTTCGGCCTTTGGCTCTTCTGGTTTTTCTTCTTCTGCCTTTGGCTCTTCCGGCTTCTCTTCTTCGGCCTTTGGCTCTTCCGGCTTTTCTTCTTCTGCCTTTGGCTCTTCCGGCTTCTCTTCTTCGGCCTTTGGCTCTTCTGGTTTTTCTTCTTCTGCCTTTGGCTCTTCTGACTTCTCTTCTTCTGCCTTTGGCTCTTCCGGCTTAACTTCTTCTGCCTTTGACTCTTCAGCCTTTACTTCTTCTGCCTTTGGCTCTTCTACTTTTACTTCTTCTGCCTTAACCTCTTCCGGCTTCTTTTCTTCTTCCTTCTTAGGTTCTTCTACTGGCTTTGGTCCACCTATTGGAGGCTGGCCCATTGGTGCTCCCTGTGGAATCGGTCCACCTACCGGAGGCTGACCTACCGGAGGCTGACCTGCTGGTCCACCGATTGGAGCCTGTCCCTGTGCGCCCTGCGGTGCCTGAACTGGTGCTCCGAATGGAGGCTGAACTGGTGCTCCCTGAGGCTTGAAGCCTGGCTGTGGCTGACCTATCGGAGGCTGACCCTGTGGTCCGCCAACCGGTGGCTGACCCATTGGTCTTGGCTGGCCCTGTGGAATCGGTCCACCCATTGGAGGCTGGCCCATTGGTGCTCCCTGTGGTGCCTGACCTGGCGTGCCCTGTGGTCTGAATCCCTGTGGAGGTCCACCCTGTGGTCCACCGAACTGTCCCGGCTGACCCTGTGGAATCGGTCCACCCATTGGTGGCTGGCCCATTGGTGCTCCCTGTGGAGCGCCAAACTGTCCCGGCTGGCCCATTGGAGGCTGGCCTACCGGACCACCAAACTGTCCCGGTGCTCCCTGTGGCATGCCCTGTGCTCTGTTTCTCATCAGAGCCATTCTATCTATCTTCTGTGCAGGTCCGTTCATACCGCCAACAGGTGCAACTGTTGTAAGCATGTCTGCTACGAGCACATTTAAATCCTGTGTACTGAAACGATCTGAGTTGATCTCGGTAAGTATGCGTGCAACATAATTATCCTTATCAGCCTCATTAAACTTCATTCCTGCAACAATATCTCTGAAGAAATCAGCAATGTCAGTAACGGTTGCTGTTGCTTCCTGTATTGGAACAAGGAACACATTCACTGCAAGAGTGTTGTTATCAACAAAAATGTTATCCCAGTCTTTTACAATGTAGTTTACAGGTATCCCGCTTTTTCCGATTTCGAAAGGAATAAGGAGATTTCTTATGAGCGTGAGGACTTCAGCCTTGTTAAGTGTTCTCTTCAAGAACATACTGAGAGCTGTTCCGTCAGGAATATTGGATATAATAGTCTTCCTGCCGCCCATGTCAGTAAGTTGAACCGGTGCCACGCCTTCGAGCATGGTTCCTCTTATCCTGTCCATAGCCCTTTCATCAATAACATCTGATGGAAGCAGGTCATACCTGAATGTTATGCCGCTTACACTCTTGGTTAAATTGATATTTTCCTTGTTCATTACCGCACCCCCTTGCAAGTGTTAAAAATTTCTTATCTAAGCTTAAATATAAAGTCTTCGTCTCCAAATGTGATTCTGCAGTTATCAGTAAGCATCAGCTCCTGGTCGTCCTCAAGCTGAACATTGTTTACATATGTGTGGTTAGTAGACTTATTGTCCCTGATGTAGTAAGCGTTGTCCTTCAGTGCGATAATAGCGTGAACACGGCTGATGGCTCCGTTACCCTGAATCTTGTAATCAACACCCCTGTTTGCCTTACCGATCTTAAATACATCCTTATTGATGATTATCTTCTCTTCTGTTGTTTCTCTTATGAGATAAGGATTGATCTTAATTGTTCCGCCTGTTGTGGCCTGAATAATGTTAGCTGCTGCATTAGCATTAGCTGCCGGTTCTGCCGGTGCTTCAACTATCTCATTAACTTCATTATTCTTCTTTCTCTCTTTGTTCTTAGACTTACTTGAAATCTCGCTTGCCTTAGCAGCCTGATCAGCAGCTTCCTGCTCATCCTCTGTAAGTGTCTCAGTCTCAGATTCAGCCTTAGCATTCTTCTGAATAAGAGCAGCTCTGTTAACCTTTACGCTCTTCTGAGCAGCTCTGATATCAGCTATTGTAACTGTCTCAGGAGCATCCTCCTCATCCTCTTCAGACTCTTCAGCTGCAGGCTCCTCAGCCGGCTCTTCAATCTCTTCAAGCTCTTCTATCTCTTCCTCATCATCGCCGATTTCCGGAAGAGTATCACCAGCATCAGGAAGCTCTTCCATGAAGCTGCTTACGCCGCCTTCTTCCTTAGCTGCTTCAGTATTAACAACAACATCCCCATCTGCTGTTGCAATATCTGATGAAGTTCCGTCAAAGTTGATTCCTGAGTCCTTCATAAGGGCTTCAACAAGTCCTATAAGTCCTCTTAAGTTAAATGAATCGCCATTTATATATGTGAGAAGCTGTCCAACATATCCAAGATCCTCGTCTACATTAAAAACGAGATTGGCCATGAACTGTCTTACAAATCCTTTGAATTCAGCAGCAACACTGCCTTCACTCTCGATTGGAACACAGAGGTACTGAATTCCGAGAGTATCAGGATCGACATACATAAATTTTCTGTTTAACAGAATGTATGCAAGTGGAATCCCCTGTTCTTTAATATCGATGATGCCCATTGCTACATTTCTGATAAGAGTAAGCACCTTGCTCTTATCCATAGGTCCTTTAGAAAAGCTGTCCACTGTCATCTTGCCTGAGATATCATAGGTAAGATAATCAAAGTCATCATCCTCCTCATAGATGATGTCGACAAGCCCAGGTACGCCCTCCTCACATATATCAAGTGCGTCCTCGTCAAGTTCACAGCCTTCTCCCATAATGTAGGTAAGGTATCTCTCCTCCCCCATGTTCTTCGCTGTAAAGCCAAAGCTTCTCATCTACGTCTCCTCCTCGAATATATTATGTCCAACAGTGCTCGGCTGTGCGCTGCACATGGCGAGCATGCAGCGAATGCTGCACACATTCTGCAAGCAACGCGCTGCAGAATGCAGATTGTGCGAAGCACAATATGCTTTTCTTGCGAAGCAAGAAAGTGCCATCCAAATGGTAAGTCTGCCTTTCGGCGTCCCCCATATTAATCTTAATACTTTTAACCCTTAAAAACCCTATTCGTCACCTGAACCATCTTCCTGAGTCATGGTTTCCTCATGCTCTTCCATGGTTTCAGTAAATATATGCTTACCTGTCTCTTCATCGATTACATGATAGTACAGGTATGTATGCTCTTCCGGTTCAAGTACCGCATTGATACACGAAAGACCCGGGTTGCATATAGGACCTACAGGAAGTCCCTTGTACATATATGTGTTATAAGGAGAATCTATCTCGAGATCCTCATATAAAACTTCTGTCTTATCGTACATACCATCTGTAAGAGGGTAAAGTACAGTTGAGTCAATCTGAAGAAGCATATCCGCATTCAGACGGTTGTTGATAACTCCTGCAATTGTAGGACGTTCTTCAGCGAGCTTCGCCTCACGTTCAATCATGGATGCACGTTTCAGAACCTCGAAAGAATTCATACCAAGTTCTTCGGCACGGGCCTGCATCTCCTCAGTATAGTAATTCTTGAAGGCCTGCAGCATCATGTTAACGATGTCCTCTGCAGTTGTATCTTTGTAAATGTCATAAGTAGCAGGGAAGAGATATCCCTCCAGCTTATATCTTACATTTGTACCGGAAGGTATATCTGCAAGGAACTCGAAATCCTGTGCTGTTACAGAGTTAACAGCTCTGAGGAAATCCTCCTTGGAACATATCTCTTCCTTCGCGCATCTTGCAGCTATCTGATCTACCGAGAAGCCCTCCGGTATAACCAGTTTCTTGATAATGCCTGATTCATCAATGACAGGGCACATAACCTCGATCATCTCGAGTGTATTCATACCTGTGTTCAGCTTATAAGTTCCGGCTTTGAGTTCTCCCGAGAACTTAGATTCCTGATACCTGTCAACAAAGGCTCCCTTGTACTTAATGAGCCCCTTATCATAGAGAATGCCTGCGGCTTCCTTGATACTTGAACCCTCCGGAATCGTTACTTCAACGTCCGTTCCTTCTCTGTGATACGTACCTGTGTACTCTTCGTTATACGCTTTCTTATAATCCTTATAATAGTCCTTACATATCATGCACAGCATAGCCGCTGCGACTATTACAATAAGGGCTTTTATAAACTTTACCAGCTTATCCAATGATGTCTACCTCAGTTCCATACTTTTTCACTAGGGCGCACTACGCCTAATGATAATTTAACTATTATAGTCTACCATTTTAATACATATATTTCAAGCAAAAAGGGCTGTATCAGCCTCAATTATGTCTACCGATTTTCTGATTCCCTCAGATATGTCCACAGAAGCCTTCCAGCCAAGTCCCTCAAGGCTCGATCCGTCCAGAATCTCGCGGCTGAAGCTCTGTGGTTCAGCTGAATCTGCCGGATTTTCAAAAGCCAGAGTCAGGTTTCTCTCAGGGAAGGTTTCTACTGCCTTTTTAGCGAAGTCTCTGATGGACACGTTTCCGATTTCAGAGGCTATATCATAGGCCTTGTTCGGCTCTCCCTTCAACAGGATTGTAAGGAGTCCTGCCGCCGTATCTGTCACATAGCAGAAGGATCTGTAAACTGCACCGTTGCTCTTAAGCAGGATATTTTCCTTTTTGACAACGTTCGCAATGAACTGAGCCCACACTCTGTCGTCTCTCAGAGATGCCGCTCCAAAAATGTAACTAGGCCTTGCTATCCTTACATCTATGCCATACTGTTTTGCATAGCTCACTGCCAGGGTCTCGCTGGCACGCTTTCCAACCGCATAGCAGCTCTTATATGAATCAATATCCACATCACCATAAACCTTAAGGCTGGATACGATGAGCACACGGCTGTCCAGCTTGCGGGCTGTTTCAAGCACATTGTCTGTTCCGATGAGATTTGCACGCATAGTTCCCACAGGATCATTTTCAAAATGCAGCGCTGACGCCTGGCTTGCGGCATGGATAATATAATCAAGGCCGGAGTTCCAGGACTCCTCATTCGGAGCTGTTCCCATACTTCTCTTTGTATAAGCAAATATCACATTTCCCAGTTCCGGATCACAGACATCCACTTCAAAGAGGACAAGATCATCTCTTTCTGTCATCCTATCGAACTTGTCAAAAGCCTTGTCGATATTTCTTACTACGCCCAGTACGCGGATCCCCGAGTTATACAGATCATTTCTCAGGAGAAGGGCTGCTGTAAGATAATAACCTATAAAACCGGCTGCACCTGTGATAAGCACGGTCTTCCCGTTAAGCTCATCCCATGGTACAGCCGGATTCTCTGCCACTTCAAGTATATCTGCATACTGCTCTTTTGTTAAAAACTCAGATAGTTTCACCATAATCATTTCTCACTTTCCTGGTGGTGACACCATGCATTTAATATTTCCAGGTCTTCCTGTGTTGTGACCTTGATGTTGATCCTCTCGCCCTCAAAGAGTCTGACCTTCTCGCCGAGCTCGATAAAAAGCTCGCTTGAAGATACAGGATTCACGATACCACGGCGCTCCGCCTCTGAATGAGCCCAGAGAATCTTCTCCATGGTATAACCCTGAGGGGCCTGAGTTATATACATACTGCTTCGTTCATAACTCTTCTCGCAGAACTTACCGTCCTCACTGAAAAGCAGAGAATCTATGCTCGGAGTTACAGGAACAGATGTTCCGCACTCACGGGCATATCTTATGGAGTCTGAGATAAGACGCTCTGTCAGCATAGGGCGCACCCCATCACAGATAAGGATAATATCATCCGGGTCCGTCATAAACTTCGCCGTCTCCATAACTCCATTATGAATAGAGGCATACCCTGTGGCTCCGCCCGGAACCACAGAATGCACCTTAGTTATCTTATAATCTTTGATGAGAGCCTCAAGATGGTCTATCCAGTCTTCCTTGCAGGCCACAACTATCCGGTCTACTTCCGGATGCTTCTCAAAATGCTCCATCGTTCTTACTATTATCGGCTTGCCGCCTATTTCTATAAACTGCTTCGGGAGATCATCGGATTTCATACGTCTTCCGACACCGCCCGCAAAAAGCATAGCTGTTACCATTCTAGCCCCTCTGTTTGTAAGTCATCAGGAATTCTCCCATAGCTTCCATGGCCTCTGACAGTACGTCGATAGCAGGAAGATATACGATTCTGAAATGATCAGGAGTCTCCCAATGGAATCCACCGCCGTGGGTAAAGAGAATCTTCTTTGATCTCAGTACATCCAGTGCGAATCTCTCGTCATCACTGATATTGAACAGCTCTCTGTCCACCTTAGGGAATATGTAAAATGCAGCCTCAGGCTTTACAGCACTCATTCCCGGAATATCCTTTATCGCATTGTAAATGAACTCTCTCTGCTCGTATACTCTTCCGCCCGGAGCAACAAGAGTCTTAGTCTCCTCAAGCATATCAAGAGCAGGCGCAATACAGGACTGCGCCGGTACATTTGAACAGAGTCTCATAGTTGAAAGAAGGTTGATACCTTCCATATATCCTTTTGCATTACTCTTGTCACCGGAAATGGACATCCATCCAACTCTGTAGCCGGCGATAAGATGGGACTTTGAAAGTCCGTTGAAAGTTATACAGAGCTTGTCTGTAAGACTTGCGATGGAGGTATGTGTCTTTCCGTCCATTACAAGACGGTCATATATCTCATCTGCGAAGATGATAAGGTCATGCATTTCCGCAAGACGAACTATTTCTTTAAGAACTGACTCAGGATAGAGCGCTCCTGTAGGGTTATTCGGATTGATAACTACGATACCCTTTGTTCTTGGTGTGATCTTCTTCTCAATATCCTTAATGTCAGGATACCAGTTTGAACTCTCATCACAGAGGTAGTGAACTGCTGTTCCTCCTGCAAGAGTTACGGATGCTGTCCAGAGCGGATAGTCGGGAGATGGTACAAGAATCTCATCGCCATAGTCCAGCAGTCCCTGCATGGAAAGGGTGATGAGCTCACTGACGCCGTTACCTGTATAAACATCGCCTGCAGTTACGCCATGGATACCCTTCTTCTCATCATACTTTACGATAGCCTCTCTTGCCGAGAGAAGTCCTCGGGAATCTGAATATCCCTCTGTATTAGTAAGATTTCCTGAAAGTATCTCGATCAGCTTATCAGGTGCTCTGAAACCGAATGGTGCCGGATTACCGATATTGAGCTTTAATATCTTCTCTCCCGCCGCTTCCATACGATTTGCTTCGTCCATTACAGGACCTCTTATATCATAACAAACATTATTAAGTTTTACTGACTTTTCAAACTTTCTCATGACTGAATATCTCCTAGATTTTTAATAAACACCGAGGACTATTATAGCACTAATTCAGAAAAGATAACAATTCTTTTACAGGCGGCGGCAATATTTTCCCTTGACGTAAAACAGATAATCGATTATCATTCTACGCAGTTAGAAATATCTAACACAAGGAAAGGACTATGATATGAATATCCCTACACTCATAGCATTAATAGTAATACTCCTTCTTCTTATTCCGGCCATTCTCTATTTAAAGAAGAACGGCACCTGCGGAAGCTGCCCCGATAAGGGGGCCTGCCACGGCCACTGCGATACGAAAGCTCTTAAGAAGTCTCCCGGTTATAAGGAGAAGTCCGAAAAGATAGACGAGATAATAAAAAAGCACGGTTTCTGATAAAACAGAAATCGTGTTTTTTTATGTCACTTCTAAGTAAGTTCTTACTTCTTGCAGTACTTTGCGATGAAGAAGTCAATGTGCTTCTCGATAAGTGAAAGAGCTTCTTCTTTTCTCTCAGGCTCTCTGTCGCAGAGCTGAATAAGTACTGATGTCGGAGATGTATACTCCAGCGCCAGAACCTCAGGATCAGCCGGATCAATTGCGCCATTATCGATCATGCATTTAAATATTCTTGAAAACAGATCAATGATATTATCTAACTGGTGCTTTGAAGCCTCCTGTGCAAGGCGTCTGTTTCTAAACTGCTCAATGGAACTCATTCTACGAAGTTTAACTACTGTTTCGTTACTGATTGTAAAGTTGATCTGGTGAAGAGAAAACTCCTTCAGCTCAGCACCGTTATGGATCCATACCGGAACTGCTGTCTCTATCATCATCTCCTGTCTGTAATTGCCATCAGTAATATTGATAAGACTAAGGAGCAGGTCTTCTTTACCCTTAAAGTATTTGTAAATGATAGGCCCCTTCATACCGACGGATTCAGCAATCTCATCTACACTGGTCGCAGCATATCCTTTCTTCGAGAAAAGATCCAGCGCAGCAAACTGCAGCTTTTCTTTTGTTGACATCTCAGCCATTCTTTAACCTTCTTTCTAACCTTTTCGAAATATTACCGTCACATTTTATTATAACGACTGTTAAATGTCAAAATGTCAATCTAGCCAAATTTTTCGGCCAAAAATAACAAAAATCCCCAATTCGGCGTCACGAATTGGGGATGAATCATATTTTTTACTTCTTTTTGCAGTCTTTAGCGCATGTATTACAGTTTTCCTGAAGAACTCCACAATTATTTACAAATTCACAGAGCTTCTCAAAAGACTCAGTACTGATATCATGTTCGATACCGCAGGCATCCTCACTGGCTGTCTCAGGATCAACGCCAAGCTTTATAAAGAACTCTGTAAGCATCTTGTGTCTGGTATATATTCTCTCAGCTACTTCCATACCGGAATCGGTAAGATTGATCATACCGTCCTCGTTGAAGGATATATATCCGCTTTCACGGAGACGTTTAGTAGCATAGCTTACACTAGGTTTGGATACTCCAAGCTGGTTCGCAACATCTATAGAACGAACATAGCCCTTCTTCTCCTTGATCATAAGTATTGCCTCGAGGTAATCCTCTGCCGACTGATGTAATTCCATTTTCTACACTCCCTGTATCAAAAAAACGCTTGTTACCCTTTAAATCGAACTAATGTTAGCACAATTTAACTGAATAATCAAGCGTTTTCCTTTTGTTCTAATTATTTTACTCCAGTCCAACTCCGGTATAAAGCTGGTAGTATTTACCCTTAGCTGCAAGAAGCTCGTCGTGGGTTCCCTTTTCGATAACACGTCCGGCTTCAAGTACCATGATGCAGTCACTATTCTTAACTGTTGAAAGTCTGTGAGCAATGACAAATGTGGTCCTGCCGGCCATCAGCTTATCCATACCATCCTGAACCTGGCGCTCTGTTCTTGTATCAATTGAACTGGTCGCTTCATCAAGAATAAGTGCCGGTGGGTTGGCAACTGCCGCACGGGCTATGGCAAGCAGCTGGCGTTGACCCTGACTGAGATTTCCTCCGTCGCCGGTAAGCTTGGTATTATAGCCATCAGGAAGCTGTCTGATGAAGGTATCTGCATTTGCCAGCTTCGCTGCTTCGATACATTCCTCATCCGTAGCATCCAGTCTTCCGTAACGGATATTTTCCATAACCGTATCCGTGAAGAGATGCGTCTCCTGAAGAACCAGACCAAGGGAGCGTCTTAAGTCGCCCTTTCGGATCTTATTTACATTTATTCCATCGTATCTTATCTTTCCGTCCTGAATATCATAGAAACGGTTGATAAGATTAGTGATCGTTGTCTTTCCTGCGCCGGTTGAACCAACGAAGGCAATCTTCTGGCCCGGCTGTGCATCTATTGAAACATTATGCAGAACCATCTTCTCCGGAACATATCCGAAGTCCACATCATCCATAACGATGTGACCCTTGAGAGGAACATAGTCAACTGATCCATCAGCCTGATGCTCATGTCTCCATGCCCATTTACCTGTACGCTTTGTTGACTCTGTGAAGCTTCCGTCTGAGTTCTCGATTACATTTACAAGACCAACATAACCCTCATCCTCTTCCGGCTTCTCATCCAGAAGTTTAAATACTCTGTCTGCTCCGGCAAGAGCCATGATGATAGAGTTAAACTGCATGGATACCTGGTTGATAGGCATGTTAAGACTCTTGTTAAACTGAAGAAATGCGAAGAGTCCACCGACAGTAAGCGGTGCGATTCCCGGGAATATACAACCCTTTACACCGACTGCAGTCATGATAAGGATAGCACCTATAACTACGCAGATAACGTAGCTTAAGTTTCCCATCTGTGCCATGGTAGGCATCAGGATATTCGCATACTTATTTGCATTATAAGCACTGTCGAAAAGCTGATCGTTCAGCTCATCAAACTGCTTTATACTTTCTTCCTCGTGACAGAACACTTTAACAACCTTCTGTCCGGTCATCATTTCCTCTATATAACCGTTGACCTTACCGATATCCTTCTGCTGAGCCATAAAGTAGGTTCCACTCTTACTGGATATCTTCATGGTAGCTTTCAACATGAAGCCTACCATAATAAAGGAAACGATTGTAAGAGGCACGCTTCTGATGATCATGCACACAACTACACCTGCAAGAGTAATCATACTCTGGAACAGTGAAGGAATACTCTGGCTGATCATCTGTCTCATGGTGTCGATATCGTTAGTATAGATAGACATGATGTCACCACGTGCATTGCTGTCAAAATAACGTATCGGAAGGGTCTCCATATGTTCAAAAAGCTCGCCTCTGAGATTCAGAAGTGTACCCTGTGTAACGTTAACCATGATCCTGTTAAAGCCGTATGTTGCGAATATTCCGCATGAATAGAAAATAGCTGTCTTTGTGATGGCCTTGATCAGCGGGCCAAAATCGGTACTGCCCGTCTCTACCATCGGAATGATGTAATCATCTATAAGAACCTGCATGAACATGGTTCCCTGAAGACTGGCCAGAACCGAGATGATGATGCAGATAAATACCGCTATCATCTCTTTGCCATATAGGCTGAACAGAAATTTTATTAATCTTTTAAATACTGCGCCCGGGTTCTCTATCTGAGGTTTCATCCCCCGGGGAGTTCGTCTTCCACCTGGAGCCGGCATATCTTAGTTCCTTTCTTTAAACCGCATCGAAGTCACCTGAACCGCCCTGCTGTGATTCATAAACATCGCTGTATATTTCGTTAGTTGCAAGAAGTTCCTCATGAGTACCAAAGCCCATAAGGCGTCCGTTATCAAGGACGATAATCTTATCTGCGTCCATAACACTGGATATTCTCTGAGCTATAATGATCTTTGTTGTCTCAGGTATGAACTGCTTGAAGGACTGTCTGATACGTGCATCTGTAGCAGTATCAACAGCACTGGTACTGTCATCAAGAATAAGAACCTTCGGCTTCTTAAGAAGCGCTCTTGCGATACAGAGTCTCTGCTTCTGTCCTCCGGATACATTGGTACCACCCTGCGAGATAACTGTCTCATACTTATCAGGGAAGCCCTCTATGAAATCATCCGCACAGGCAAGCCTGCAGGCCTCACGGCACTCCTCCTCAGTTGCTTCCTTGTTTCCCCAGCGGAGATTCTCAAGTATTGTGCCTGAGAAAAGCTCATTCTTCTGAAGAACTACGGCAACATTGTTTCTTAAGGTTTCAAGATCATACTTTCGTACATCCTTGCCGCCGACCTTTACGGATCCATCACTTACATCGTAAAGTCTGCTTATCAGATTGATAAGACTGGTCTTACTTGAACCGGTACCACCTATGATACCTATGGTCTCACCGGACTTGATATTAAGATTTATATTGTCGAGAACCGGCTGTTCTGATGTCTCATTATATCTGAAGGTTACATTTTCAAAGCTGATGCTTCCATCCAAAATCTCATAGTCCGGATCATCCGGATTCACAAGTGTGCTCTCTTCAGTAAGAACCTCAGCGATACGCTTGGCACTTGCAGCTGACATAGTAATCATAACAACAACCATAGAAAGCATCATAAGACTCATGAGAATAAGCATGCAGTATGAAAGAAGCGCTGTGAGATCACCTGTTGTAAGGGTTCCCGGAGCTCCTCCGCCGCTGATTATAAGCTTTGCACCTACCCAGCTTACACAAAGCATGGTTGTATAGATTGTAGTCTGCATGATAGGGCCTATCAGCGCCATTATGCTCTCAGCCTTAGTAAAAAGCTTGTAGATCATACCGCTGGCAGTGTTGAACTTCTGGATCTCATGTTCCTCACGAACGAAGCCCTTTACAACTCTGATAGAGGTTACATTTTCTCTAACACTCTCGTTCATTTCGTCGTACTTTGGAAATGCAGCGGAAAAATATTTTGTAACTCTTGAAATAACTATAATCGCCAGGACTGCAAGAACACCAACCGCCTCAAGATAGATAAGCGCAACTCTTGGACTTATCATAAATGCAGCGGCCATCGATATGATAAGGCTCGATGGTGCTCTTGTCAGCATTCTGAGAATCATCTGATATGAGTTCTGCACGTTGGTTACATCTGTAGTCATTCTTGTAACAAGACTGGCTGGTGAGAACTTATCGATATTGGCGAAAGAGAATGTCTGTATTCTTCTGTACATGCTCTTTCTGAGATTGCGTCCGAATCCTGTAGACGCTCTAGAACCGTACTTACCGCCCATGATACCGGAGTAGAGTCCGCCTGCGGCAAGCAGAAGCATTATAAAACCATACAGCAGGATATGCTTCATCTCTGCTGCACCTATGGTATCGCCTTCAGATATTGTAAGTATCTTACCCATGAATATCGGGATAAGAGTCTCAAATATAACTTCTAAAATCATAAATGTCGGGGTAAGCAGTGAGTCCTTCCAGAACTCTTTTATCTCCCGAGCTAATATCTTAATCGTTTTCATAAATATACCCACACCAAAATTCTATGTTTCCGTGAAATTTAGTACCGTACTATGATAGCACAGGACATTAAAAAATAATAGTTTTTTTCGTGCAAATCCCTTATAATAGGGAGTGGCCTGTCGAGCAGGTATCATATTATTATGTATTGAGGAGACTATTATGATTACATTTAAAGTCGGAATACTTGGAGCCGGAGCTATAGCAGCCAGAATAGCTGACTGTCTGAACGAGCTCAGCGGCTTTACACCATACGCAGTAGCTTCAAGAGACGAAGCTAAGGCAACAGCTTTCGCTGTAACACATCAGATTGAGAAAAGCTACGGTTCATATGATGAACTCATTGCAGACCCTGCTGTAGAGCTGGTATACATCGCAACTGTTACATCAACTCACGCAGATCTTGCTAAGCGTTGTCTCGAGGCCGGAAAGCCTTGCCTCGTTGAGAAGCCATTCTCATATAACTCAGCTACAACAAGAGAAGTTATCCAGCTGGCTGAGGAGAAGGGTCTTTTCTGCGGAGAAGCTCTCTGGACAAAATACATGCCGCTTACACATACAGTGATCAAGCTTGCTAATGAAAGCCTTCTCGGACCTATCCGTCATGTTAACGCATCCATCGGATATGATCTTCACGAGGTTGAGAGACTTACTTCACTTGAGCTTGGTGGTGGCGCACTTCTTGATATCGGAATCTATCCGCTTTCATTTGTTGTTTCTCTCATGGGTCAGCTTCCTGCAAACTTCGCACCTTCCATCACAAAGTGGAAGACCGGAGTTGATGCAATAGACGCTATCCAGCTTAACTTTGCAAAGGCTCGTTCAGCATCTGTATTTGCAACCATGACTTATAATACAGAGAACAAAGTAACTATCTACTGCACAGGCGGTAGAATTGAAATCGATGATGTTAACTGTCCTGAAAAGGTTACAGTATACGGAACCAACGGACAGCCTGTTCAGTTATTAGAGAAGCCTGAGAAGCAGCAGACAGGTTATGAATATGAATTCTTAGCTGCAAGAGATGCTATTATGGTAGGTAAGACTGAAACTCCTGAGCATACACATCAGGATATCATCCACCTCTCATCCTTCCTGGAAACTATACGTCGTTCAGCAGGAATTGTATTCCCGCTTCCCGGTGAGCCTTCAAATGAAGAGCTTGCAAAGCAGTTCAGGAAAGTTGAGTAACGACTGACAAAACATAAGCAATTTAAAAGTGCGCCGCAGACATTCTGCAGCGCACTTTTTTATATCTAGCACTTAGCTAACTTCTTAAATATATCTCCCAATTCTATCTGACCCGGAGCTGATTCTTCGCCCACATAGGCAAATGTAAAGAATGAACCTTTATCTCCCAGATGGAGACGGGATTCCTTACCCATATCTCCCATGGATATGATAACTACAGGTTTTGTAATCCTGTAATCCTTATATCCTCCGGCGATAAGCTTATCCTCAAGCTCGATTATTCTTCTTACATCAAATTCCTTATTCGGAGTTACAGCAATCTTCAAGACATCTCCTCCGAGAGTCTCCATGGATTCCATCATATCAAGTATCTTCTCATCCCGAGGAGTCATCTCGAAGTTATGATATGATAGCACCGTCTTAAGTCCTGCATCATGAGCCTTTGCCGCATAACGGGCAACTCTGTAATTACCTGACATAAGCTCTATATCTACCATATCAACCAGCCTGGAGGTAATAACCCAGTCATAGATATCCGGCAGCATAAATCCGGCACGGTCATGTCTGAACTCTCCACCTTCTTCTTCACTTCTATAGGTGAAAAGCAGCTGTCTGTCACCAACAATACGTCTTACTTCTCCTAAAAGTTCAAGAAGCTCCGCCTTCTCAGTAACCTTCTCATAGTAATCCGCACGAAACTCAAGTATGCCGACTCTGATATCAGTGTCCTTATAATCTGCTTCGACCTCGGTCACCCTGCTCATGACACGTGTTACATGTTCAATTATCTCCCCGTAGGTTCTCCCCACGATAGAAACTGCAATATTTCGCATATGTGATACTTTTAACCCCTTATAATTTAGTACTCAAGAGCTCTTTCTTCACCATTCATAACTCTGAGTGCTCCCTCTGCAAGAGCAAGAAGCTCATCCTCACCCGGATATACTGTAACAGGTGCGATGAATGAAACTCTCTTTTTAATCTCACTTACAACATACTCGCCGTATGCGATTCCGCCTGTAAGGATGATCTGATCTACATTTCCTGAAAGGACTGCAGCCTGAGCTCCGATATCCTTACTTACCTGATATACGAAAGCATCAAGAACTGTCTTTGCATATTCATCAGTGAGAGACTTCTGATAAACCTCTCTTGCATCATTTGTATGAAGGTAAGCGTTGAAACCACCGTTACCGATCAGCATCTTCTTAACTTCCTTCTGAGTATACTTTCCTGAGAAGCAAAGGTCAACCAGTGCTCCAGGAGGAACTGCACCTGCTCTCTCCGGTGAAAATGCACCGTCGCCTGAAAGTGCGTTGAATACATCAACAACCTTTCCGCCTGTATGTGCACCAACTGATACACCTCCGCCCATATGAACAACGATAAGGTTCAGAAGATCATATCTCTTGCCGATTTCCTTTGCATATCTCTTGGCAACAGCCTTCTGATTAAGTGCATGGAAAATGCTGACACGTGGAAGTTCAGGAACACCTGAAAGGCGTGCAACATCTGAAAGCTCATCAACAACAACAGGATCTACGATATATGAAGGAACGCCGATCTCATCTGCAATTTCCTTAGCAAGAATTCCGCCAAGGTTAGATGCATGCTCGCCGCCTACTGCATTTTTAAGATCCTCTACAAGCTTATCTGTAACTGCATATGTACCACTTGGAATAGGCTTAAGAAGTCCGCCTCTTCCTACGATTACATCAAAGCTCTTTATATCTACATCTTTCTCCTTAAGGAAGTTAAGAATAACATCCTTACGGAAATCTATCTGATCAACGATCTTGTCATACTGAGCGATCTCCTCAGTAGTATGACGAAGTGTCTCATCGAAGAGAAGACTCTCATCTTCAAACACACCGATTTTTGTCGATGTTGAACCCGGATTTATAATAAGTGATCTGATTGCCATATTTATGCCTCTCTTATTTATTCTTCTTAAGATTTTCAGCTACAAGTGCAGCAAGTGCAAGGGAGTTAACCTTTACTTCGAAGGAATCCGCACGAGATGTAAGGATAACCGGTGCAGATGTACCTGTGATCATATTTCCGTTAACGCCTTCGACACAGTGTACAAATGCCTTATAAGCTATATTTCCCGCATGTATATCCGGGAAGAGAAGCACATCCGCATCTCCTACTATCTTACGTCCTGTTGCTCCCTTATGAAGAGCTGCCTCAGGGCATGTAGCAAGGTCAAATGAAAGAGGCCCGTCAACTATACAGCCCTTGATCTTTCCTTCTTCATTCATCTTTGTAAGTTCTGCTGCCTCTACTGTTTCAGGCATCTTCGGATTAACTACTTCAACAGCTGCAAGAGGTGCAACTTTAGGACAGTCGATTCCGACTGCACGGCAGATCTCAACAGTATTTTCTATTATGCTGACCTTTTCCTCAAGTGTCGGATAAGGAACAAATGCAACGTCTGTGAAGAAAAGGAGCTTGCCATAGCCCTTGTTTTCAAATACACAAACATGTGAAAGCGGTCTTCCCGAACGAAGTCCTACTTCTTTATCAAGAACAGATCTAAGAAAATCCTTAGTCTCCAAAAGTCCCTTCATGTACATATCAGCCTTGCCGTCATGAACATACTTAACAGCCTCGTGTGCTGCTTCGATCGGATCCTTGATATCAACCACCTTGTAATCCGCCATGTCCATTCCTATTTCTTTTGCCAAAGCCTCGATCTTCTCGGCATCACCGAAAAGTACAGAATCAGCAATCCCCTTTTCCTTAGCAGCCTTTACTGCTAAAAGCACTTCACTGTCCTGTGCAACAGCAACGGAAACAGTCTTCTTCGGAAGTGACTTTACCTTCTCAAGAATCTCCTTAAAACTCTTACTCATTGTCCTCTATATTCCTTTCAATTAAATTATTAGCGTTACTCATCCTTATCAATGAAAAATACCTGAAGGATTACTGAGACAAATGTAAGAAGCACAGCTATAATAGAAAGAGTTCTTTCAGGACTCTCCTTTCTGAGGGCCTTGGTATAAACCTTCTTCATGGTCTTAAGGTCCTTCTTGGCCTGTTTCTTCTCAAGCTTCTTAGCTTTCTTTGTCTCTTTAATATTTGCATTAACGGCTGATACAGCCTTCTTTACTGCCTTAGTTCTTTTTGCTCCACTTACAGAATTCTTCTCCATACTCTTCTCCTTTTTGCTGCCTGTCGGATATGTTTCTGTGTTTACTTGCCTGCCAGATGCGCAATAAGAGTGATGACCGCACATACAACTATCAACGCCAGCAGCGGAAGTGTGCCGATCAATGTTTCCTTACGCCCCTTCTTATCAACTCTCTCGTTACCGAGAAAACGATGTACCCCATTCAATTCCATCAGGTCAACCTCTTCACCCACCTCATATATGGAGAAGTTGTCGAGCTTCGCATAGACTGTTCTGTCTTCAGGTGCGGCTATTGTCAGCTCCACATATGACTTCTTTGAAATGTCGTCGACCTTCTTATCAATAGCTGTGATGGTTCCCTTAACAGGATTCCATCCCTTCAGTATCTTTTTTCGTCTATGTCTGTTACCCGCAGTACAGAAGTACATCTCTACTCCGAGAAGACATATTACTAATAACTCTATAAATACTTTAAGCATGATATCTTCCTTATATTTGCTGTGTAAGTTTTTCTCCTCATGCGCTATTGACTTTACCGCGTTAAAGTGATATAGTCTCCTTGTTGCATTTTCAGGGCGCAAAAACTACGCCCTTGATTATACTTCAATACAGATTAATATTTCAAGAGGAAGAATAAGTGATAACAGTAAAAACAGTCGGAATTGCAGGACTCGGTCTTATCGGAGGTTCCTTCGCAAAAGCTTATAAAGAGAACTCAGACGTTAAGGTTCTGGGCATTGATCTGAATAATTCAATAACTCATCTCGCAACTGTAGAGGGTGCGATCGATGGAGTTCTTACTAAGGATAACATAGGAGAATGCGATCTTATCATCCCTGCTCTCTATCCTGATACAGTTATAGAATGGATGAAGGAGATGGCTCCGCATATCAAGAAGGAAGCTGTTGTACTTGATACAGCAGGCCTTAAAAGAGAGATATGTGAAGTATGCTTCCCTCTTGCTCATGAGTACGGCTTCACCTTCGTAGGCGGCCACCCAATGGCAGGAAAGAAGTATTCCGGTTTCAAATACAGTTCAGGAAAGCTCTTCAGAGATGCTTCCATGATCGTTGTACCTGAGGATCCTGAAGACCAGCTGCTTCTCTCAAATATAAGAGCGGCTCTTGCACCATGCGATTTCGGACGCATCACTGTATGTTCACCTGAGAAGCATGATGAGATGATAGCCTTCACCTCAGAGCTTGCTCATATCGTATCTAACGCATATATTAAAAGCCCATCAGCTATGGAGCACCGCGGATATTCAGCAGGAAGCTACAGAGACCTTACAAGGGTTGCCTGGCTTAACGAAGATATGTGGACCGGAATCTTTATGAAGAACAGAGACAATCTTATCAAGGAACTTGACTATATAATCAACTTCCTCGGAGAATATAGAGATGCCCTCGATAAAGAGGACAGCGACCGCTTGTGGAAACTTCTCCATGACGGAAAGATGGCAAAAGAAAACGTGGACGGTAAATAATCCGCCCACGTTTTATTCTTCTCTGCATCTCACGGTAAGTCTCTCTCTACCGCTGTAAGTGCATGTATAAAGAGATAAATCCCACCCGGATTCATTCATTCCACTGATATCATCTTCTTTTAAAACTTCTCGTTCCCTGACAACATAATGTCTTATATTTCCGTCCATCTCCGTAAGGATTACTTCATCCCCCTCCGACAGACTGTTCAGCTCACCGAATCCATGCCTGTAATTATGCCCCGCTATAACCAGATTCCCCTCATCAGCGGATCCATAATATCTGCACGGCATCTGTTTCAATGTCTCCTCGTTATAATCCGAAGTTACAGGCACTTCAACTCCCACCGCCGGTATGGTGATTATTCCGATATATGCATCATCGATATTACCTGCCTTCCCGGAATCTTTCTCCTCTTTCGGTTCACCTTCGGATGCATCTTTACTTTGTTCTTTAGATTGTCCGTTTATTTCCGATCTCAGACGTTCAACCTCTTTTCTTGAACGATTTTCCGCCTGCCTGCTCTCATACTCGTTGTGGATTAAAATCCCCAGACTCGCAAGAACCAGAAACACACCTATAACTATAAGAATCAGACCCACACGTTTCTTAGTCTGCATCTTTTCTTTTCCTCTCGGTTCCTCCCATAAGACATCCCGTTAAAATGCATATAAGACCAGCAATCGCAAGCACAGGAACGATCCATTTATGCTGTCCTGTCTGAATAAGCTTCTTAGATGTATTGGTTTTTACCGTCACCTTAGTAGATGTTTTATTGGTCCCGTCCGTTTCGGACGGTCTTGCTATCTTAGGAGAAGCTTTTACACTGAGAATCTCTTCTCCGTTAATCTTTTCCGGAATCGATACCAGAAATGGATTAAATGTCTTTTCTCTCAGATCGGCCTCAGTATCGAAGACAAGATATACTCCCAATTCCAGTCCGTCAAATTCCGCCTTTCCAAAAGAATCCGTCTCTTTGATATTCACATCATATCCCGTCTCTTTGATATATGTATAAAGTTTCACCGCCAGTTCGGAATTTGTAACATCGACCATTCCCGAACCGACATCACCGAATACGTTCAGAAGTTCACCGTCGGCTTTCGCAACATATACTACTCCGACTTTAACGCCTTCCTTTACCAATGTATCCGAATCTGAGCTTACATCTACCGTAATTCGTCCTTTACTGTCAGAAGACGTATCCGCATAGACACTTGACGGTACAGATAATATGAAGTTGAAAACAATGATCAAAGCAATAATAACTTTACTTTTCAAATCACTCTCTCCTCTTCTTATCAAACAAAAATATGATCAGATATGCTAAAACAAGCAGCGGAATCAGAATTATCGATGCGACTATAACAGGATCAACCTTGACCGCCTCATTTATAACTCTGATGTCTACATTCTCCGGAGTATCAACCCTTACACCTCTGACCAGAAGTCTGTGTGAATTAACACCGTAGGGTGTACATGTAAGAAGTGTACAGTAATCCTTTCCGCTCTCTATTCTCAGATCGTCTGTTTCCGTAGGAAGAACAATCTTAATCTGATCAACCTGATAGGTGAGTACCTTATCATGAATGATAATGCAAAATGTATCACCTATTTCCATTTTATCAAGATCACTGAAAAGCTTGGAACTCGGCAATCCTCTGTGTCCCGACAAAACCGAATGCGTGGAATTGCCACCAACAGGCAGGCTGGTTCCCGGCAAATGTCCGGCCCCGATCTGAAGCACCTCTTTTTCGACTCCATGATAGATGGGCAGTTCCACTCCGATTTTTTCAATCTCGACATAACCCATAATTCCTGTTCCTGTTATGTCGAGAGTACTGTTATAACCACTTATGATTTCCGGTTTGAAGAAGGCTTCGGGCTTTTGGGCCAACTCCCTGTTGTAAGCCTCTGCAGCTTCGAAGGATTTCTCCAAGCCGTCCGGGTCGGCATTATCAACAGTCTCGCGATAGCTTTCTATGACTCTCGAAGCATGCTTGCTGTTGATATAATTACTGACCGACGGATAAAGCAATATAATCAGCCCTGTAACAAAAATAACGGCTATAATTATATTTAATATCTTACTTTTCTTTCGCATCTACTCTCTTCTTTGTTACAAAAAGAACTACTGCTGCCGCAACTAATATACCACCGATGATATAGAAGATAGTTGTACCGATACCACCTGTACCAGGAAGCTCGGTACCTTTATTGTTTCCTATTACAATAGTTACCTTATTTCCATTAATGTTAGCGCCTTCTCCCGTTACTTTAAATTCACAATCCATAGTAGTTTCCGGATTTGTATATGTTGCCGAAATAGTTACCTTTACAGGATTTTTCAATTTATTATATCCTTTAGGTGCTTCCAGCTCTGTTATAGTGTATTCTCCTGCAGCTAATCCCTTGATTGTAGCTTTACCATTTGCATTCGTATAGAATATTTTATTTACGTTTGCACTTGCTGTTCCTTGGGTTACCTTATCTACCAACTTATACTTCTTATCAGATCCGCGATGCTCTTCGTCAGGCTCTGTTTCTGAAAATGTACCATCCTTAAGCATATACCACGAGCCATTTGTATCTTCTACGTATACTTCATCATTTATTACTACAGCTTTAACACCATTTCCTTCAATAATGAATTTAGCTCCCGAAAGAGGTGTTTCTTTTCCTTCATCCTGATCCTTAGCATCCAGCTTAAGTATCTCAATTTCTGTTACATATGTCTTCGTCATACTTTCAGGTGTTTTACCTGTATAATCATTATCACCGGGTTTGTTTGGATTAGAAGGATCTCCTGTAGATGTAGCATTCGGATTATTGGAATATACAAGTTTTACTGTATTAGGATTACCTGCTGTTGTAAGATCTGCGTTTTCATTTAAAGTCGCAGAATATTCAATGACAATTTCAGCACCTTTTTTGTCTTTATACTTATCGTAAAAATTATTAAAGATTATCTCAAATTTTTGTCCATTTGTATCTACTGTATAATCAACGCCCTTATCAAGCTTATTTTCTCCAACCTTAATAGTTACATCATTATTAAATGTGAGTCCGGTGCCAAGTTCATCCTCTACTACAAAGAAATACTTAGTATATCCTGTCATATCCGGAACTGCTGATGTAACCTTATATGGAACCTTATCTCCTATACTTGCATCATTTGCAACTACTCCATCTCCTTCAGCTATGACTTTTTTGATAGAAGGAACTTCATCTTTTAATTCTATTTCTACATCTCCTACAATTTTAAGGAGGTAATCCGTATAAGCAACAGACTCCGTATTCTTTAACGGATCATTTGCATCAACTTCCTTAACAATATAGTAACCTGCTCCTGTAACATTAATTGCCCTTGTACCGCTTCCCGATGAAGTGTCCAAATGTTCAGCAGCAATCTCCGCAAATCTATTAGGGTCAAAACTGCTGTTAGTCAATGCTTCCGCAACGCTATAAGCATCCTTACATGATCCAAAAATCGCATTATTCTCCGTTTTTAATGCTGCAAGAAAATTATCACTTTTTATACCACTTCCCCATTCGATATTGTTAAGTGCCGCATTATTTCCTTCGCCTGATATATCACCTTTAAATATCTGATAAGCTTCATAAGTATGATTATCATCCGAAACAGGAGTTCCGTCTCTGGTTATTGTGATGGTATAATTATCTGTATCATCAGCCTTCACCGGATTTCCAAAAGATAATATAACAAACAATGTAAGTACAAGACTTAAAATCATTTTAACTGTTTTCTTCATGTTTTCTCTCCTTAAGTTTTATATAGATTATTGTGATTCTTATTCTCTTTTACTCAATCAGCTTTTCCTTCATCCGCTCCCCCTCCTTCTCATAAGAATTAATAGGAGTAATGAAGCTCCGCAAAGAAATATACCCAATATTATATAAGGATATATTCCGATACCTCCCGTGTTCGGAAGTGTATATTTAACGTAGTTGGTGAATTCTGGGATTTTACCATCAGCATACGTAATACTATAAATGTATAAGTCTTGAGTATCTGGATCTCTCTCTACTTTAACAGCAACATACCTATCTGGAGATGTATCATATACAATGGACTGTTGGTTTTGATCATACACCTCTCTAATCGTATATCTATATGTTCCCGGTTCAGAAAACTCAATCTGTGGAAAAATAATATTCCCAACTTCATCATTTACTGCGGTTACTACCACATTTTCTTGATTATCTAAAACTTGAAAACTGAACATTCCTGCTTCAAGTTTTCCTCCAACCAGTTCTTTTTTGGATCTTAGTTCGCACGAAGCCCTACTATACTTTATATTAAAATCCATTCCATTATGCGCCGGACACTTATTCAAAGCATCTAGCACACTCTGCTTATTCATTAGAACCTCTATATTTGCAAGACTAAATTTTTCATACTGCGAATCCGAAGAAATATTCTCCTCCGGTTTTTTACTTCCATTGATGAACACAGTTTTTATTCGTGGAACAAATTCCAAATCGATCAAAAAAGATACATGATCCACATCCTCTAAGTCATATTTAGGAGTTGTGCCATTGTTTCCCTTCCATGCTGATGTAATTTCATACTGTCCACCATTACCAGAATTATTGTACTCTTCATAATCATCTTCAACAAAATAACTAGGTTTTGAAAGATCACTTTCCCTATGTGTTATCTCTTGATTAGATTCATTAAAAATATGACTTTCATGCACTTTTACAACTCTTGTCTGATATGAAATTATGGTACATATTTCATTTCCATCATTGTCATATGTTACAACCGTCTTATTAAAATAGCCTCCATCTTCAATCTCTATATCTGAATGATTTCCTTCATCACCGTCACCCTTCACTTCAATATAAAACACTTCATTACCGTAATGAATTTCAACTTTACCTCGGTCTATAGCTGTATACGTCTTAGTCAGTTTTTTATTACCGTTTCCCAAATCTTCTACAATTGTATTTCCCGGTGTAATGATATTATCTATCGACCAATTATATTTTTCTGTACAATTAGACCACATAGAATCTGATGTTCCAACACCAATCAAAGTAATCTCATCACCAATATGCATTATATACGGTCTCTCAGGTAAGTTGCGTACATATTGTGCATTGGGGTCAGCTGGATCATTAAACCAATCATATCCTTTTAATGATTCGTGTATCTTGTCTTTATCCTTTGGTCCCAGATTCGTCATTACATATATCGAAAACGACTCCGTGGTGAAGACAACTTCTTCATCCTCAACCTTGGCATCTTCTATATGTTCAACCGTTTCTTCATCTACCTGATGGAGAAGGCACAGGTTATCATTATCTATCTCGGATTCTTCCGGGAGCAGAATAGATACATCCACGCTGCTGCCTTCGACAGGCTCTATCTCTTTGCCTTCCGGTGAGATAAATGTTATATCAACTCCGACTGCACTATGTATCTCAACTTCCTGTTCTAAAGTCTCTGCTTCAACCGTTTCCGCGTCACCGATTGTACTTATCTCTGCGGCTTCATCTGTTTCTGTCTCATCTTCGACTGCTGCGACATCGATTCCCTTTATCTCGGCCACACCCGCTTCGGCTATTTCCATTGCCATGTCTTCGGGAACATCCTCAACCCTTACATCTGTTCCTTCCGGAAACGCATCGGTTGATGCACTTATCCTTACTCTGATTCCCGATTCACTCTCTGATTCATATTCTACCTTCTCAGGCTCTTCCGATTCTTCTTCCGAAGCTTCTTCAGTTTCCTCAGATGATGTCTCTTTTGTATTCAGTTTTTCGTCCTCGAGTATATCATCTGCCTTATCCGATATCTTAGAATCAATCTTTTCATCATTTATATTCCGACCTGTCTCATTTTCCTTATCTTTTTCTGCCGTAACAGTTCCTGATTCCCGAATATCTTCCGACTCACCATGTATTTCCTTCTTTTCAGCATCTGTAGAGGTTGCAACTCCGGCCGAATCCCGAAGAAGCGCTATTCCCGTTCCTCTAAGCTGCCAAAAAACCAGTAAAAAAACAACACAAGAAAGAATCGTCATATATAGACGAATCCTTCTGTGTTGTTTCTTATTCTCTTTTATACGTCTTACGACTTCCTGTAACTTGTTCTCCGAATTATTCATTTCTGACTTGCCCCTGACCATACTTTGAATAGCACTTTCCCAATTATTTGATCTTTTGATATACAGCCTATCGTCGTAGAACGGCTGTCCACTGATTTATCTCTCTTATCCCCCAATACAAATATAGTTCCTTCAGGTACCTGATATGGAAACGTAATGTCACATATTCCCAGGCTCTTATCAGTTACATACGGTTCATCTATAGGTATATTGTTTACGGATACATTTCCATACTCATCTATATCTATATAGTCGCCTTCTTTTCCGATGACTCTCTTTAAAAGAAGTTTATTCTGCCAGGAAAAACAACATAACTCACCTGTTTCAAATTTACCGGTTTTAACAAGCACAAGTATGTCACCGTCACATAGCGTAGGTTCCATACTACTGCCCGACACCTGAATAACCGGAAGAAATAAAACAGAAATGAGCACTGCCACAGCGGCTACAACTATAAGAACCGCAAAAGTGCTCTTTAATGTTTTTATATATTTCCCCTGTTTCTTAATTCTCTGCTGTTCAGCCTTCAACTCCTCAACAGAGATATCAGAACTTCCGTCTCCCTCGTCCTCAACAAGTTCATAGACAAGATCGACCAGTTCCTTCCTGTTCATACTACTGATATCTTTTCTTTTCATACTACTCTGCCCGCATCGTAGTTTCACATTTCCGTTTTATTATATCAAGCACTTTTCCGCATCTCAAGAAATTGATTCAAATTAAGTAAAATATCACATAATTATCGTTAAAAATCCAACTTTTTATATTTCCCCGTACATAAAACAGACCTGTCGATATATGTTTCCGAAATCAACCTTGCATCTCCCTCCCCATATCGAAACCGGAACTTCATCATCAAATGAATATTTCACAAAATTATCCGCCTTCAGAAAATCATACACAAGAACACTTTTATCCTCCGGCATAACGATCCAATATTCCCTAACTCCTGCAGTTTTATACTTATGGTACTTTATACTCATATCCATGTACCAATTATTCGGAGACAAAACTTCAACTATAAGATCCGGGGCGCCCACAACCCTCCGTTTATTGATCTTATCACGATTACAGATTACAAAAATATCCGGTTGAACCACTGTGTTATCATCACCGTTAAGCTAAACATCCGTAGGAGCTTCGAACGGTATGCATTTCCCTTCATTGGTATTTATATATTGCCTGAATTCATAAGCTATAAGTGAAATGATCTGCTGATGTATAGTTGTCGGACTTGCCTTGTCATAGAATACACCATCTATCATCTCTAATCTTGCTCCCTCGGGCAACGCTTCATAATCTTCCAATGTCTTCCCTATTCTTTTTTCCGGTGTCAGATCGGTCTTTTTCTTAGGAGACGTCCCATACATATAAGTACCCGATTCTTTAACCATTTTATCCTGCACCTCAAATAACACTTCTTCGCTACCTCCCCCTTGCATTCCTTCAAAGAATGCACTGAGAGCCTGCAACGTCTTATACCTTGGCGTTTCGGTATTCTTCCCAAATATCTTTTGAACGGTTCCGAATGGTACACCTGACTTTTCAGAAATATCTCTGCAGGAACCGCCGTTTCCCATAAAAAAATCGACGCCCGAGTCAGCATCACCTGCCTCGAACGTCAATATATAGCATATTACAAAATCTTTTGACACTTATGTCATATCATTAAATCAGTCTTCATTCAATGTATCAAGTACAAAATTAAAGCAGAACGCTCCAAAGTAGAATATCTCACCGGCGATTACGAGAATCAGGCCAAGGCCTGTATGTATCTCTGCAACCATATCTGTCGGCTTATTCGCAGCCTTATACTGTTCTATAATTGACTGCCAGCTTATTACCAGCTCAGTCGTTGTATTATATGCATCCTTATAAGCTCTTGTATGATATAAAGCAATGTATATCAGAAGAACTGCGATCACCGGAATGATTCTTGAAATGTACTTATGTTTATCTTCAAATCTGAAGAACACCCCAAGTGGTCCGCCCATCTTAATGCGTTTTCTTCTTGCCAGAGCCTTCTTCTGCTCCAGTGTGATCTCTGTATCTGTTATCTCATAAGGCTTCTCTTCCAGATCACCGAACTCCGATTCTGCCTCAGGCTCAGCCGGAGCCTCTTCTGTCTCTTTTCCAACCTCAGACTCTTCTGCTGCAGTCCCGGAAGTTTCTGCCAGAATAGCATCTATATCAAGTGCCGCGTCTGTCGCTTCAGCAGTTTTAGTCTCTTCATCCTCACCGCCGAAAACTGTATTTACGACTATCCCCTTAGGAACAGGCTTCTCTTCACTTGCAAGCTTGTCCAGTCTGCGGAAGTTATCATTAAAGAAATTATCCTTTATCACAAAGTAAAGCATAATAACGACAGCAAGCATAAGGATAATAACCAGAAGCAGCGGATAAATCTTCCACGGCTTAAAACCGTGTCTTGCAATATCACGGAGTGCATTTTCTACAGAATCGATAATGGCTAAGCCATCAACATTTCTCTCATCTATATCAATAACCGTTGTGACACTGTTGACAAAGATTGCCAGACCGAGGTATAAAACACCTACTACGCCGATAAGTCCACAGATAAGATATGATTTGCTATTCTTATAGAAGGGATCTTTCATAGGCACCTCCTGATTCTGTTACCTCTTAAACTTCCAGCAGGCTACTTCGTAACTATTCGCCGTAACCAGAAAATTCAGCAAACCCATCCTGCAAGCAGGACGATTTGCTGACTTTCTCATAAACTGCGAATAGTTACTCCTGATTCATGTGTTCGTTGATTTCATCCTGATTGATTGAACCGTCTCCGAGCACCTTACCAATAAGCTCTTTACCGTATGCAACATCATTTTCATATGGATACATTACATATCCGACTGCACCCATTGAACTGCAGACATCTTCTCCATCTGAACCGCTTACGCTGTATGAATAGATGTTCCAGCTCTTCATATCTTCAAGCATCTGCTGAACTATCTCACCGACCTCATCCTTAGTCATATCTGTCTGGAATGTTCCTGCCAGAGCGTCCATAACACTTGCGTAGTTCTTAAGCATATCGGAAGATTCAACCTTCTCTACGATAGCCTTGATAACAGCCATCTGGTTGTTTCCTCTCTGTCTGTCACCGCTCATGAATGCCATTCTCTCACGGGCAAATGTAAGTGCATGCTTACCGTCAAGATGATTGTATCCCTGCTGGAACTGATCATCTGTGATAGCTGTAAAGCCAACCTCTGAATATACATCTATTCCGCCGAGCTCATCTACTATCTGCTCAAAACCGGAGAAGTTCATTCTCAGATAATAGTTAAGATCTACATCATAAAGGCCCTCAAGTGTATTCATGGAAGCGTCTATTCCATATACGCCTGCATGTGTCAGCTTATCCTTCTGACCGTTGAGATGAGGCATCTCCACATAATAATCTCTAGGTGTAGAGATAAGAAGCATAGTTCTTGTCTGTGTATTTACAACTGCGATGATATTAACATCACTACGGCTCTTCTGATTAACCGAACCGTAAGTATCAATACCGCTTATGTACATGCAGAAACGATTCTTATCGAATTCCGGCTTCTCTTCAACAACCTCTTCGATCTGAGTCTCGATTTCTTTCTCCATGATGACCTTAAGGGACTCAGAATAATTCTCATAATTCTCTGAACTCTCAAGAACTGCAAGCATTCCTGAGTTAATGATAAATGACTGAACATTATCCAGTTCAAATGCAATGGCCAGATCATATACAGAATCATACTCTGCAACATTTATCTGTGTACCGAAATCACTATTTATCTGACTGATAACTGAATTAACATTATCAGAATCACTGTTCTTTACAACACCAAAGGTATATCCTGAATCAACTGCCATATTGATGGAATCAGCAGGATCTTCCTTCTTAACATAAACATTAACCTGTTCAACTTCTGTCTTATTATCTGTAACTGAATCCAGTGTCTTATTAGTTGAATTTACAAGGAAAACTCCATAACAGAGCACACCACTCATTAAAATAGAAAGGAGTATACCGACATACGAACTTTTCTTTCCCTTCATCATCAATACAATGATAATAGGAAGCAGGAACATTACAACTGCAATGATCACCATCCACTTGAATGGTATGAGTTTTGTTACATATAAGAGATATACAAACAAAACTGATAATACGAATTGAAGTGCTGCGAGTATGCAGCCGACGACTTTAATTGCCTTCATGAACTCTTATCCCTTCACAAATTTACGAATTTTCTTTATTTCTTTAAGTATAACAAAGAGATGATACCATTTTTACATTTTTTGTCAAACCTTTTTTATTGAAAAATACTTAAGATTATCTTATTATTATCGCATGGAAAATCTTAGCTTATTTTTAGAAAAATTAAATATCCCGTCAGACGAAAAAGCAGAATCCCGTCTGGACACCTACTATCACATGGTAGTAGAAAAGAATAAAGTCATGAACCTCACTGCAATTACTGAGGAGCATGAATTCCTGATAAAGCATTTTATGGACAGCCTGTCAGTATACAGTGCCGTTCCATTATTTAAAGAAAAGATTGCTTCAGGAAAATGCACTCTTATCGATGTAGGTACCGGTGCAGGCTTTCCCGGCATCCCGCTTAAGATCATGTTTCCGGAGATTCAGGTCACTCTTCTTGATTCTCTTCAGAAGAGAGTAAACTTCTTAAATGAAGTCATCACAGAACTTGGTCTCGAGGGAATAACCGCAGTACACAGCCGTGCCGAAGACGGAGCCCGCGATCCAAAGCTTCGCGACAGCTTCGATCTGGTAGTATCAAGAGCAGTTGCATCTCTTCCTGTTTTATCAGAGTACTGTCTTCCATATGTCAGACAGAACGGCTTACTTATAGCGTATAAGTCCGGTGATATTAAGGAAGAACTAGGGGGTGCATCCCATGCACTGAAGGTCCTGGGCGGGAAGCTTGAAGATTCACCTATCTTCACACTTCCTGATTCGGATATTTCAAGAAGCTTTGTAGTAGTAAGAAAAACAAAGCCTACTCCAAAAGCTTATCCACGTAAAGCAGGAGTCATAAAAAAAGAGCCTCTCTAGGCTCTTTTTTTACGTTCTTTTTCTTTTTTCTTCTCGTATACCTGACGCTCCTTAACCTTTATCTCTTCAAATTCTTTACGAGATATAGGAACTGTCTTCTTGAGAATGAATACATTGTCTGTACTGTCTCCAACAGACTTGCATTTGATGGATCCTGACATATATCCGTGGTAGAGACATTTACCTACGGCCACATCGGTACTTGTGGTAGCCGGGAACCATTTCAGTTTCTTTCCGGTCTTCCTTCCGCATCTTACGCATCGTATCATAGAAAGCTCTTTGTCTTCCATTGCTGCTCTCTTAGAAGGAAATTCCTCAGAGATTTCATCAAGTCTTCCATCGTGGAAGGCTTCAACCCTTTCCTCTCTCTTCTTCGGATGCCTGTAGATATCGAAGCTGTACTTATCAAGTATGTCTCCGAGATCCGCAGCCTCCAGAACCTTCGCCGTATATCTTGCATCATTTACGGCTGCATGGAAAGGTTCCTCTTCACTGAGTCCCATAAGTTCCACCGCTTTCTCCAGTTTCCAGATATTTCCGTCCGGATCGTACTTGTCCGCGAATATCTGTTGGATGTTGTAGAACTTAAGTGGGAATGGCAGCTTATCCATATAGTAGAAATCCATATTGTTCTGCAGGTAGTAGAGATCCGATGGTCCCCAGGTGCAGAACACTGAGTCCTCCCCGCACCATTTCAGGAACTCTGAGCAGGCCTGCTTGAATGGAACCCCGTCACGTTTCAGGTCCTTTTCATCATATGATAGCATCTGCTTGATAATCTTATGAAGTTTTGTATAGATCCTTGGCTTTACCAGCCTGGAAAATTCGTCCACAATGCTGTAATTCTCGTCCAGCTTTACTGCGCCAATCTCGATGATCTCGAATGGCATTCTGGGATGTTCACCGGCCTGACCGATTGGGCTCTGGTTCCATTCCAGATCAAATACTATGTAGTTCATTCGTGCTCTGTCCTATCATTATTTAATTATGCAGATATTACATTTTGAGATGGATCATCAGCATGGAAATATCTGCCGGTGATACGCCGGATATTCTGGATGCCTGTCCGATAGAAACCGGTCTTATCTCTTCCAGCTTCTGGCGGGCTTCGATGCGAAGATTCTTTACATCGGCATAATTTATATCTGCCGGGATCTTCTTCTGTTCCATCTTTCGGAAATGCTCCACCTGAGACTTCTGTCTCTCAATATATCCTTCGTACTTTATCTGTATCTCTATCTGTCTTATGATCTCCTGACCATCAAGTCCTGCAGCTTCTGCAGCCTCTTCAACAGATACAGTCTTTACTGCTTCTTCACCCTCTGCATCCTGCTTTCCATATACCTCTTCGGCAATCTCTCCAAGACGCACTACATCATTATAACTCATTTCCGGTCTTTTTAAAACATCTGCAAGTGTAACTCTTGTAGCAATCGGCATAGAGTCTCTTGATTCCAGGAATTCCTGAAGTTTTTTGTTGGCTCCGACAAAAGTATTATTCAGTCTTTCGATCTCCGCCTCTATTATCTCGCGCTTCTTACAGAACTTAGCATATCTTTCATCATCTATAAGTCCAACCTCGTGGCCGATATCTGTCAGACGAAGATCTGCATTATCCTGACGCAGCAGGAGTCTGTATTCCGCACGGCTTGTCATCATTCTGTATGGTTCTCTTGTTTCCTTAGTAACAAGGTCATCTATAAGAACTCCGATATATCCGTCGGATCTTGAAAGAACCACCGGATCCTTATCTGCCAGCTTACGCGCTGCATTTATACCTGCTATAAGTCCCTGAGCTCCGGCTTCCTCATAACCGCTGCTGCCGTTCATCTGTCCCGCAGAGAAGAGTCCGTCAACAACCTTCGACTCAAGAGACGGCTTAAGAGTTGTTGCTGATATGCAGTCATACTCTATAGCATAGGCCGGTCTTACTATCTTTGCATGTTCCAGTCCCGGAACGGAATGAACCATTCTGTACTGAACATCCTCCGGCATGGAAGATGACAGTCCGTCAAGATACATCTCATCAGTGAACTCGCCCTCCGGCTCAAGGAACAGCTGATGTCTTGTCTTGTCCGGGAACTTCATAACCTTATCCTCAATGGATGGGCAGTATCTTGGGCCCGTACCATGGATAACTCCCGAATAAAGCGGAGAACGGTCAATGTTCTCTCTTATTACATCATGAGTTTCTTCATTTGTATATGTGAGCCAGCAGGATATCTGATCTCTCATTATATCCTCTTCCCTGTTTGTAAAGGAAAATGGCTGTATATGCTCGTCGCCCTTCTGCTCTGCCATCTTTGAGAAGTCTACAGATTTTCTGTCGATTCTCGGCGGAGTTCCGGTCTTAAATCTTCTGAGTCCCACGCCTGCTGCAATAAGTGATGCAGAAAGCCCGGTGGCTGCCATAAGTCCGTTAGGACCTGTCTCATATATCGTATCACCGTAGATACATCTTGCCTTCAGATAAACTCCTGTACAGAGTACCACTGCCTTTGCGTGATATACCGCACCGGAAAATGTCTTAACACCTACAACACGTCTCTTTGGAGCTGATGGATCTGATGTGTCAGCCAGCTCCTCTGTAAGAAGTTCGGTAACCTCAGCCTGTCTGACTGTAAGATGTGGCTCTCTCATAAGAGTCATTCTCATCTGCTTTGTGTATTCGCCCTTATCTGCCTGTGCACGAAGTGAATGCACTGCCGGTCCCTTTGATACATTAAGCATCTTGGACTGGATAAAAGTCTTGTCGATATTCTTGCCCATCTCTCCACCGAGAGCATCTATCTCGCGGACCAGATGTCCCTTGGAGCTTCCTCCGATATTAGGATTACATGGCATAAGAGCCACGCTGTCCATGCTGACGGTAAACATGATGGTTTCAAAGCCCAGACGCGCAGCTGCCAGTGAAGCCTCGCAGCCTGCATGTCCTGCACCGATTATTACAATGTCATAGGTTTCTTCTACGTTCATAATTAACTCCAGGCCCTTACTTTCCTGTACAAAAATCTTTAAATATTTTGTCTGCCAGGTCGTCTTCCAGGGTTTCTCCGATGATCTCGCCCAGAGATTCGTAGGCCGCCATCATATCTATAGTATAGAAGTCTTCTCCGACTCCTGCCCCGATGCTTTCCCTGACACGCCCGAGACTTTCTGCCGCACGAACCAGTGCAGCCTTATGCCTCGCATTTGTTATATATAATTGATTATTGAAATCAATTTCATTCTTAAAGAACATTTCTCTGATGGTCTCTCTTATCTCATCAAGACCCTGCCCGCTCTTCGCGGAAATGTAAAGCACATTTTGAAGCGCTCCCAGCTCGGCTGTATCCAGCTTCTGCGCGAGATCGCTCTTATTAATAAGAACAATGTACCTTTTATCACGAAGACGGCTTATCAGTTCCCTGTCATTATCGGTAAGAGACTCGGAACTGTCAAGTACCAGCATGATAAGATCTGCAGCTTCCATGGATTCGATAGCTCTATCCACGCCGATCTTCTCAACCACGTCATCAGTGTCGCGGATGCCCGCTGTATCTATAAGTTTAAGGGTTATGCCGCCGAGATTGATATATTCTTCAAGCGTATCTCTCGTGGTTCCCTCTATATCCGTAACTATGGCTCTGTCCGTTCCCGTCAGCATATTCATGATGGAGGACTTGCCCACATTCGGCCTTCCGACAATCGCAGTCCTTATTCCTTCACGGATGATGCGTCCCTCATCGCTGGTGCTGATGAGTGTTTCAATTTCCTTGGACAGTCCTTCTATTATATCATCCAGCTTTTCGCTGTAACCATCCAGACTGTAATTTTCCGGATCATCTATAGCTGATTCTATAAATGCAGTCTCATGCAGGATTCTATCTCTGAGACTCACAGTTTTCTCTCTCAGACTTCCCGACAGCTGTTCCAGGGAAGATGCCAGTGCCATATCGTTCTCTGCACTGATCACATCCATAACAGCTTCCGCTTCCGTCATATCTATTCTGCCGCCCAGGAAAGCACGCTTAGTAAATTCTCCGGGTTCAGCCGGACGTATACCTTCTCTTATCAGAAGCTCTGTTACCCTCTTCATGACAAGAGGACCGCCGTGGCAGTCCAGTTCAACAGTATCTTCTGTTGTATAGGTATGAGGTCCGCGCATTACAAGAGCTATTACTTCATCCAGCTTTTTATCGCCGTCATATATGCCGCCGAAAGAAGCCGTAAAGCTCTGCAATTCTGACAGCTTGCGCTTTCCGTGGAATATCTTATCAGCCTTTTCTATAGCATCCTCTCCACTGATTCGGATGATGCCTATAGCTGACTGACCCATACCTGTTGCTATGGCACATATGGTATCGCTGTCCTTCATATATTTCCTCGCAAAAGCGCCATACCCTGAAGGTATGGCGCCGTAATGTTTATCATAATATATATACTATCTTATACGTAGTACTCCTGCTTATTAAGGAACTTGATAACAGCCTCTGCTACGATTCCGCCTATACCAAGAAGTGCAAGGAACCATGAGAATCCAAAGCTGCAAGAAGCTAATCCTGAATAATCTCCACCAACTGCTCTGAGAATAGCTATTGAAATAATTATAAAGAAGGCAAGCAGTATACCAGGAATATAGAACATGCTGTAATTAAGTGCCTTAAACTTCTCTATGAATCCCATTTTAAGGACGCCGAATCTAACTGCTACTAAAGCAAGCGGTAATATAAGATACAGTAACGCCATTAATACATAGAAAGCACTGATCGACCAAAGACCGTATGACTGCTTAAATCCAAACGCCTTGATTGTAACCCATGCAGGGATGAGAGTTGAAAGGAATACAAGTGCTGCTCCGATAAGTGTAAGTAATGAAAGCTTATCTGCTGCAATTGTACTTGTAAGTCCTGAAATATCAAAGCCCACTCCACCAGGAACAGCCGGTACTTTAGGTGCTGTCGGCTGACCGAACTGTGGCTGCTGTGGCTGTGTGCCAAAGCTCTGACTAGGATCATATGCAGGACCTGCCTGTGGCTGTGGTGCTGCAGGTGTAGGAGCCTGTGGACCTGTAGGTCCCTGTGGACCCTGTGGGCCTGTCGGACCCTGTGGTGCCTGTGGCTGACTATAATTCATCTGTGGAATCTGAGCTCCGCATACATTACAGAATGCTGAACCCTCTGCTACCTGATTTCCGCAATTGTTACAAAACACGATATAATACCTCCTTCTCCTAAAAACATCCCCCGTGTAATTGTACCACGCTTTTTGTTTACAAAGTTCCTGTTGCAAGCAACGTTGCTTTTACCTTGCTCCTCGTGTAAACAAAAAATAAAAGGCCAAAAACCTTGCCTACACAAAGTCCTCAGCCCTCCTGGAGTGGGCCGCCGGGGGCTCGAACCCCGCACACCCTGATTAAGAGTCAGGTGCTCTACCAAATGAGCTAGCGGCCCGTAATATTTACGAGGTGCTTTTCAAAAGCACTCCGTTAGTATATTACAAGCTTTTGCATTATGCAACAAGTTTTTTTACATTTTTTCAATTTTAGAACATTTTACTAATTTTTAAGATTTCATTAAGCATTTTTTGACATTATTGTCTGAAGAAGCTCGATATCTTCCGGAGTAAGTCTGAGATTTGTTACGTAATCCTGACCTTCAACAGAGGTAACCTTGATCTCTATGATTGCTCCTTCCTTAATCGCTTCCTTTCCGACCTTCTTAACAAATGCCGGGAAACGAGGATGCTGTTCCTTAAATGTCTGTATCTTTGCGCCTAGCTGCAGCATATCAACCGGATTCATATGATTCCCCTCTCGTATCTGTACTTCTTAAAAGCCCGCCGCGGCGAGCATTTCCAAACATAATTTTACAAGTTATATACTATAATTGCAAATTATTTTATTAATGAGTATACTTATATTATGCTGTTACCAGTTATGCAGTTAAGTATTGGGGAATACATTGGAGGCTATTATGAAGGTTATATGTCAACATTGCGGTAACAAATTTGATTATCATATGTATGTAGGCTTATGTCCGAAGTGCGGCAAGATCTATAGAACCCGCTCCGAGACAGTTGAGCATAATACCGGTATCGTTCTGAATGCTACCTATTCTACGGAAGATATTCATCCTGAACAGGAAGAGTACTGGAACCACCGTCACACTCCTCAGGGAGGTTATATTCCGGGACGCGTTACGCAGACTCAGACTGCATATCCTGACAAAATGTATCAGAAGACGCAGCTTAACAAAGCTTACCGCCCGCCACAGGCCTTTATTCAGACCAGCCGCCCGCCGCAGAAGCAGGGCAGCCCTGCATCGGGAGTCGCTGGATTTGTTGTTATGTTTATTATAATCACATCTCTTATAATCATCGGCTATGCATTAAGCCAGTTCTGATTCGAATTTTAACGGTCGCTCACTAGAGCGGCCGTTTTTGATAAATTTTACATTTTACAACTATGTTACATTACTGGTGTATTATTAATTTGGTTACTGATAAGCGGACCAACAGTCATAAGGAGAAGAAAAAATGGATGTACTTATTATCGAAGATGACAGAGCTATCGCTGAACTTATTAAAACAACTCTTTCAGGATATGGATATCACTGCGAGAACGCTTATGACGGCCAGGAAGGCGAGGACATGCTGGATACACAGAAGTGGGATATTATCCTTCTCGACCTCATGCTTCCTAAGATAAGTGGATATGAGCTTCTTGAATATATATCTACCACATTAAAATATCCTGTTATCATCATGTCTGCCATGAATCAGGTAAGCGACAAGATAAGAGGCCTCAGGATGGGCGCCGACGACTATCTCGCAAAGCCTTTCCAGATCGGTGAACTTATCGCACGAGTTGAAGCAGTTATAAGACGTACCGCTCCTGCAGGGGAGATATTCTCTTACCAGGGCGTGGAAGTAGATTCCGCATCAAGAAGAGTTCTTAAGGACGGAGAAGAAGTTCCTCTCACAGCAAAGGAATTCGAACTCCTCAATCTTCTTATCATGAATAAAAATGTAGCCATGAGCCGTGAGGCTCTTTATGAGGGCGTCTGGAAAGAAGAATATTTCGGTGAAACACGAACTCTTGATAATCATATAAAGCGTCTCAGACAGAAGCTGGGCTATGAAGATGTTATCCAGACTGTCTTCAGAATCGGTTATCGCATGGATGTTAAAGAAGCCAACTAATATATAAGGGGCATAGATTATAATGAAACTTTTCATAAAACTTTATCTGGGTATGATAGCCCTTCTGGTTTTTGCGCTTCTTACTTCCTCTTACTTCGTGGTTAAAACTACCCTTGAACAGAATCTTCAGCACGAGATTGACAGTGGAATGGAACGTCA
>JAEEGL014102317.1_pt1 | contig 37258 bp, 31 predicted proteins | sample 9134231 | NCBI WGS metagenome assembly JAEEGL01 (sample SAMN16246548, study PRJNA631951) | gut metagenome | biome: gut microbiome; feature: rumen; material: fiber-attached | host: Bos | place: Iran: Karaj | collected 2018-10 | reverse complement strand
GATAACTCAACAACAGGTATGACAGGTCATCAGGACCATGCTGCAACCGGTAAGACATTATCCGGCGAAGCTACATATGCAGTAGATTTGATCGATCTTTGCCATGCACTCGGTGTTCAGTATGTAACTGTTGTTAATGCATTTGATACAGAGAAACTCAAAGCTGTTATCAAAGAAGAAGTTGCAAGAGATGCTGTTTCCGTTATTATTTCACAGGCACCCTGCGCACTTCTTAAAACAAACGTATCACACAAGAAATGTTATGCAATTCCCGACAAGTGTAAGAAATGCGGAATGTGCTTAAAGCCCGGATGTCCTGCCATGAGCAAGAATCCCGACGGAACTATAGCGATTGACGATACAATGTGCAACGGATGCGGACTCTGCGCATCAAGATGCAAGTTTGACGCAATCGAGACAAGGGAGGTGTAATCATGGAAACCAAGAGCATTATGATTGTTGGTGTAGGCGGTCAGGGTACTTTGCTTACAAGCAGAATTTTAGGCGGTGTGATTACCGAAGCAGGATATGATGTAAAATTATCCGAAGTACACGGAATGGCACAGAGAGGCGGAAGCGTTGTTACATTCGTTCGTTACGGCGAAAAGGTTTACGAACCCATCGTTGAAGAAGGATGCGCAGACGTTCTCATTGCTTTCGAGAGACTTGAAGCTTTAAGATATGCTCATTTCCTCAAAAAAGACGGCGTGCTTATCGTAAACGATCAGAGAATCGATCCCATGACTGTTCTTACCGGGGCAGCAGTTTATCCCGAGAACATCATTGAGGATTTAAAAGGAAAATACAAAGTTATGGCACTTGATGCCATGGCTGAAGCCAAGAAACTCGGCAATTCGAGAGTTTTCAATACGATTATAGTCGGCGTTGCCGCTAAACATATGGATTTTGCAAAGGAAGACTGGATTAAGGTTATCGAGAAGACAGTTCCCGCAAAGACCATTGATATTAACAAGGCAGCTTTTGAAGCCGGTTATGATTTATAGTTTTAAGGATATGCAATTAAGGATGATTTTTTAAGTTTTAACTATCTGCAGGCACTTAACCTGCGAAAGATGCGTTGACAATTTGTTCAAAGAAAAAAGAGGTTACAGACACATGATTTGGAATGAAGCAAGAGAGTGCATGAGCCGGGACGAGATGGCGAACATGCAGGGAGCAAGACTTAAGAAGCTCGTCGCAAATGTATATCACAACGTTGAATTTTATCGTAAAAAGATGCAGGCTATGGGGCTTGAACCCGGAGACATCAAAGGTATTGAGGATATTACAAAACTTCCCTTTACCACAAAGAATGATTTGAGAGACAATTATCCTTTCGGTCTTCTTGCAGTACCCAATTCGCAGATTGTCCGTGTTCACGCATCAAGCGGAACAACAGGCAAGGCAACCGTTGTTGCATATACAAGAAGAGATATCGAAGCATGGCAGGAATGCGTTGCAAGAGATCTTGTAATGTGTGGAATCAGCAAGGAAGACATGATTCAGGTTGCTTACGGATACGGTCTTTTCACCGGCGGTCTCGGACTTCATTACGGTGCTGAAAACCTCGGCTGTATGACGGTTCCCATGTCAACGGGTAACACAAAGAGACTCGTTACAATGATGGAAGACTTCGGCGTAACAGCTATCGCCTGCACACCTTCATACCTTCTTCATATCGCTGAAGTTATCGAAGAAATGGGTGTAAAAGACAGACTTAAATTAAAGACTGCAATCTGCGGTGCAGAACCCTGGACAGAGAAGATGCGACTGCAGATTGAAGAAAAACTCGGAATCAATGCACATGATATCTACGGATTAAGCGAAGTGTGCGGACCGGGTGTTGCATGTGACTGCGGTTTCCACAAAGGACTTCATGTTCAGGAAGACCATTTCTATGCAGAAATCGTAGACAAAGAAACACTTAATCCCATGGCTGACGGTGAAGTAGGTGAACTCGTATTCACAACACTTACCAAAGAGGGACTTCCTCTCTTAAGATACCGTACCAAGGACCTTACAAGTATCGATCATTCACCCTGCGAGTGCGGACGTACCACTCCCAGAATTTCCAAATTCAAGGGCAGAAGCGATGATATGCTTATCATCCGCGGCGTAAACGTATTCCCTTCACAGGTTGAGACAGCTCTTCTTGAAATCGAGGGCGTATCACCTCATTACCTGATGATTGTAGACAGAGTTAACAACCTTGACACACTTGAAGTCCAGGTTGAAGTTGACGAGAGTCTCTTCTCCGATGAAATCAAGGAAATGGAAAATCTTACCAAGAAGATTTCAGCAGCTCTTCAGAGTGCACTTCTCATTGCGGTTAAGGTTAAGCTCGTAGAGCCCAGAACTCTTGAACGTTTCGAAGGAAAGTCAAAGCACGTTATCGACAAGAGAATTCTTGTTGACTAATAGTTAGGACAGAAGACGTTTGTAACGGTATACCGATAGAATTTAACAGGAGGGTTTCGATATGTATCTTAAACAGTTAATAGTATTTCTTGAAAACAGAGAAGGAAGATTAGACAATATAACAGACATTCTTGCAAAGAACGACATCAACATCGTTTGCCTTTCACTTGCAGATACAAGCGAATACGGCGTTATCAGAATGATAGTTTCCAATCCCGAAAAGGCCAAAGAGGTTCTCAAGGCAGAGGGATGTTCCGCAAGACTCAACGATGTTCTTGCAATCAACATGGAACAGAAGGCCGGCTCATTAAACAAGCTTACCAAGACAATGACAAAGGCAAATATCAATATCGAATATATGTACACATTAAACTCAAGCAAGAATGCAGGTTCAATGGTTCTTAAATGTTCCGATATCGAAAAAGGCTATGCAGCTGCCAAGGAAGCAGGCTTCGATCTGGTTGATCCCGATACTGCATACAATATGTAATATAAAAATTTTTTAAGAGTAATTATAGCGGAGGATTAAAGGTCCTCCGCTTATTTTATTTTGTTTTGGCTGTTTGTTTCTTTCTTTATTTATTTATTTATTTTGTTTTGGTTGTTTATTTCTTTTGTTTTGTTTTTTTATTTATCTTATTTTTTAATAAAAAACACTCGAACATAGTTTTGGGTTATTGAGGAAGAGGGGGTAATGTGATACAATAACAAAGTAATTTTCAGAAAGAGACAAAGATATGAATTTAGAGAGATATTTAAACCCCGAACAGGCTGAAGCAGCCGATTCGCTTGAAGGTCCCGTACTGATTTTAGCGGGCGCGGGAAGCGGTAAAACAAGAACACTTACATACAGAATTGCAAATCTTATAGATCACGGAGTAGACCCGAGAAACATCATGACCATCACTTTCACAAACAAAGCTGCGGAAGAGATGAGAAAGAGAGTGGATGACATAGTCGGATTCGGCTCGGATGCCATCTGGGTTTCGACATTCCATTCGACATGTGCGAAGATTTTAAGAAGACATATAGATTTACTCGGATTCAGCAACGATTTTTCCATTTACGATACGGATGATACGAAGAAAGTCATGACGGATCTTTTGAAAAGACATGAGTTTAATCCCAAGGATTATCCGCCCAAGATGATTCTTTCGGTAATCAGTTCCAACAAGAACGAAATGATTACACCGGATGAATACGAATCGTATGCGAAGAATGATTTTGAGAAGAAAACAGCTCTTTTATACAGGGAGTATCAGACTACTCTCATGGATAACAATGCGCTTGATTTTGACGATCTGCTTCTTCTTTGCGTGGAGCTTTTCAGGAAAAACAAAGATGTACTCGAAAGCTACAGAAACAGATTCAGATATATCATGGTTGACGAGTATCAGGATACCAATACCGTCCAGTTTGCTTTTGTAAAGCTGCTCGCCGACAAGTACAGGAATCTCTGCGTAGTAGGTGATGACGACCAGTCCATCTACCGCTTCAGAGGCGCGAACATAAGAAATATTCTTGATTTCGAGAAGAATTATCCCGATGCGAAGGTTGTCAAACTCGAGCAGAATTACCGTTCTACGGAAAATATTCTGAATGCCGCAAATACGGTAATTGCAAACAATGCAGGAAGAAAAGAAAAGACGCTCTGGTCGAAAAGAGGAACGGGTACTAAAATCCATTTCAGGTATTTTAATACGACCAAAGAAGAGGCAATGTTTGTCGTAGACGACATATATACAAAAGTCAGAAGACGAGACTGCTTAAGAAACGACTGTGCGATTCTTTACAGAACCAATCAGCAGTCCCGTGAAATTGAAGAAGCGATGCTTCGTGAGAATATACCCTACACGATAGTCGGAGGCACAAACTTCTATTCAAGACGTGAAATCAAGGATATTCTCGCTTACTTAAAGACCATTGCAAACGGAAATGACAATCTTAACGTCGAAAGAATCGTCAATGTTCCAAAGAGGGGAATCGGCGAAACATCTCTTTCTAAAGCGAGAAGTTACGCACAGAATAACGATCTTTCTCTTTTTGACGCACTTCTTCATGCCGACAGAATTCCGGGCATCGGAAAAGCAGCCGCAAAGATGATGAATTTTGCTGCAGACATTGCAGTATTCAGAGCAAGAATCAATGAAGGCGAATTCGATGACATTCCCGAACTTATCGGCGAACTTATAGAAAAGGTTAAATATCAGGATTATATAAAAGAAACCGAAGATGAAGATTCCGCAAAGGACAGACTTTCGAACATCGACGAACTTATTTCCAAAGCTGCTTATTTTGAAGAGAAATACGCACAGGATAATCCCGATGCCGAAAAAGGCCCCACACTTCAGGAATTCTTGAACGAAGTTTCGCTTGTTGCGGATATCGATAATGCAGACATGGCTTCGGACAGAGTTCTTATGATGACGCTTCATTCCGCAAAAGGTCTTGAGTTTTCACATGTTTACATTGTGGGAATGGAAGACGGTCTTTTCCCCGGCGACCGCTCGATAATGAGTACCGACAGGGAAGATATGGAAGAGGAAAGAAGACTTGCTTATGTAGGAATCACAAGAGCCAAGGATGATCTTACACTTACGGCTTCCTCATCAAGAATGCAGAGAGGCCAGTGGGTTAATTATCCCATAAGCAGATTCGTAAAGGAAATACCCGTCGAGCTTGTAGATTCATCCGTAAGACTCACGAAGAAAACAGTGGATGAACTTCCGCCCGTTACTTCCAGATATCAGATGTACGGAATGAACAAATCGCTTGTCGGAAACAATTTAAAGAACAGCCCCATAAAAACTATGCCGTTTGCGGCAGATAAGAGTAAGGGGTTATATACGAATACTTCAGGTAACCCTGAGATAAAGACAATGCCCGTTGCGGGAAAAGAGAGTTCTTCATATGCATCTCCCGCAGTAAAGGCAAAAGGAACAGGCAAGGCAGTTGCGAAGGTAAAAATGAAGACTGTTCCCGAACTTACAAAGGGCAGTGAAATTAAAAATGAAATAACCTATAACGTTAATGACCGGGTGAGTCATATTAAATTCGGCGAAGGAATTGTTAAGGATATTGACACTTCCGGAATAAATACCTATGTGACAATAGAGTTTGATCAGTACGGACAGCGTGTGCTGGATTCAAGATTCGCTAAACTTACGGTTATTTCCTAAGATTTGAAATGTAATGAAATATGGTCGAAAAATGAAATCGTGATTTAATTTATCGACCATTTACAGCAACAGGTGAAATATGAAAGTATTGTTTCGAGCAGATGCAAATTCGAATATCGGGCAGGGACATGTTATGAGATGCCTTTCCATAGCCGACGCGCTTACTGAAGCGGGGCATTTTTGTATTTTTGCTTCTGCCGATGAGACTGCCTCGTTAATTATCACTCAGAGAAGATTTGACTGTAAGATTCTCGGAACCGATTATTCAAATCCGGAAAGCGAAACAGAGGCTATAAAGAATGTGATTGATGAAGTTAAGCCTGATGTGATAATAGTTGACGGATATTATGTAAACCAAAAATATTTGTCAATGCTTCGACAATTCGCAAAGACCGTTTACATGGATGATGTTTACACATTCGCTTACGAAGCGGATATGGTTATCAATTACAATGTGTATGCTTCTTCGGAAAAATATGAAAGTCTATATGAAAAAGAGGGCGGTAAACTGCCAAAACTTCTTTTGGGACCGAAATACGCACCTTTAAGAAAAGAGTTTACGATTCGAAAAGAAAAAACGATTCCGGAAAAAGCAAAAAATATCATGATTTCGGTCGGCGGTGCGGATCCGCTTCATCTGGCGCTTGCTTTTCTCAAAGAGATTATTTCGGATGATGCACTTTACGGTGAGTATTCCTTTAATTTCGTGCTCGGAAGAATGGAACCTGACATAGAAATCATAAAGCAGAAAGCTTCGGAGATGGCAAACGTTAAAGTGAACGTAAACGTTCTCAACATGAAAGAAATGATAGAAGATGCGGATATCGTTATTTCCGCAGCGGGAAGCACGCAGTATGAAATATGCGCATGCAAAACTCCCTGCATCAGCTTTTCGATGGCGGAAAATCAGGTTGAGGGATGCGCAAAATTTGATGAAATCGGAGCATTTGTTTCTGCCGGAGACGCACGTAATAATCCGGATTTTGTTAAGGATCTTTTCTCGAAGCTGATTTCTCTTTCAAAAGACAGAGAAAAAAGAGAGAAAATGTCTTTAGTATCGGGTGAACTCGTGGACGGACTCGGTGCTTCAAAAATTGCAATAGAGATAGAAAATATAAAATAAAACTATCTTTTTTTACACTAAAGTGATATAATCATCATATATGAACTTCTTAGTTGCAAAGGGGGACGAAAATTATGCTTAATGTACTTAAGGTATTAAAGAAAATAAAGGATTTTGATGATTTTCTTGAAATTACAAAGTTAGATGGAATTTTAAACAAGAAGAAGAGAGAACAGGAAGAAGCTGAAGCAGCAAAGAGACGTAATATTATCATTACAATTCTTGCCATCGTTGGTGCAGTTGCAGCAGTAGCAGGTATCGCTTATCTTGTTTATCGTTATCTTACACCCGATTATCTCGAAGATTTCGATGATGACTTCGATGATGATTTCGATGATGACTTCTTTGATGATGAAGAAGCAATCGAAGAGAAGGAAGATAAGGAAGACTAATTCAGACTTTTCTAAATATTTTTTATATGGATATAAAAAATTAAGGAATAACAAATTTATTTGTTATTCCTTTTTTCGTACGCTATTAGATTAATACTGATATTTATTTTCAGGCATTGCCATTGGATTAATATACAAGAGCACAGACCTTCCAGCTGCCGTTTTCTTTGTAGTAGTAGAAGCGTGCGTTTGTAACATAATCCTGAGGTCTTACACCGTAGATGAGCATGTGCTGTGTATGCTCGATATCGCAGAAGAATGCGTCTTCGCTGTAAGGTATGAACTCAAGGATTTTATCTTCAACTTCGGGAGTGGTATGTCTCGGGAAATATGCAAGACTGCTTCTGTTGGATTTGATTTCCTTAACGATCAGATTGTCTTTTGTAAATACGGCATCGAGACTGTTATCGCCGAGTTCCCTGCAGACTACTTTGGTATAAACATCAACCGCATGTTTTGCAAATTCGATCATCTCATTTTCTGTGTCCTTATCAACTAAGAAAGGAACTTCATAAACACCCGTTGAACTGTTTAATTCGGGTTCTACTTCAAGACCGAAACTGTTCACAGCTCTGACCGAAGGCTGTTCGTAAAGGTTGTCGACTTCATAATACTTTGTCGAAGGAAGAGTAGTGAAATCAGCGAAATGTTTCTCTTCGGATTCCTCAGTTCTGTATACGTAATCTTTTGAAAGTTCGACATCGTTAACGTAGATTTTGCAGTTGTCGGCAGCCTTAATTTTTACGTTCCATTCGGGCTCGGTGTAAACTTCGATTTTATCTGTTTCGTAAATCGGCAGATCGTGATCTCTTTTTCCGTCGCTCATCTTAAGATATACGGTAGCGACAATGTAATTGTCGGCTGTGACATAATAAACCGGATTCTTGTCTGAAGATTCTTTTGCTTCGGTATATGCAAGTTCTTTTTCGCCGATAAGTTTGGATATGTAGTTTTCAACGTTTTCTTCGGATTCGAAATTCGTGATTTCCGGTTTTTCGCTGATTAATCCATATATTTTAGCTGCATCCCTCGAATTGAATGCTGCCATTATATCATCCATTGTATGGAACGGAAGAGAAGCCTGATAAACCGCTTCGTAATCCGTAAGGAATGCGTTGAAACGTATAAGGAAAATGGCGATTCCCGTAATAAGTATCGTACACCATACGGCAAGGAATATTAAAAAGGCTCTTCTTCCTTTTTTGATGGAAGAATAGTCGAAAGCTTGAGCCTGAGCTTCTTTGCCGGCTTTTTCTTTTGTTTTGGTGCGGGATTTGCCTGAACGGAAACTGCCGTTATCGCTTAACGGACGAAGAGCGAATTCCGTGGCTTTTTTGGAATCGGTAATCTTTTTTTCGAGAGTAGAAAAAGAAACATCCTGTGCCCATGAAGCATCGTTCGGGTTGTCCATTTTGCTCATTTTCTTTTTGGCATTGAATAATTCGCGATCCATCGTTTACCTCTTTTCAACTACAAAAGCTGAAGGCATTGCTCTGGAACCGAGAGTACAACTCGAAACAACATCTTCATTGTTATATACCATTGAGGAGGACATGCCGCCGTCGAGATTGGCTGCATTGACTGCTCCGTATTCTTCCATGATTTCGATAAGGTCGCCCATTGTGGCGCCAAGTGATGAAGGCTGTCTTCCTTCGATTACGAGAAGGAGAACATCGCCGTTTGCTCTCTGGCCGATTGCCGTACGGGGATTAAGTCCGCTGCCCGAACCTGAGTAGGATGCGGATTTGCCGTTAACGATAAGGGCAGGTCCGAAAGATACGGCGTCTCTTACACCGATTGACATTGCGTATCCTGCAGTCATTCTTCCGACTACCAGAACGTCTTCGTTAGTGAAGCCGTAAATGTCATAGGATGTACCGGGATCGCCGAACCTTAATTTACCTTCTGAGAAAACAACACCTTCGGGCATTCCGCCGTTTCCCATGCCTATTTCATCATCGTATTTACCGCCGTTTACGCCTGCAACGCAGTCATATTTTTCAACGAGCTTGGCAAGTGTAAGGCCGGGAGCATTGTAATCGTAATAATCCAGAGTGGCTACTTTGACTCTTGAAGGGTCGTAAACCACCATCATTTTTCCTTTGTAAGTATCGCCGTGAACATCGAAGATATCGATGCCGTCGCCGTCGGGATCGAGAGACGGGTCGGTTTCGATTGTTTCCGTTTCCGTTGTTTCATCGGAACCTTCTGCTGACGAATTGGTTTTTACCATTGCGATATCGGTAATTTCCTCGAATTCGGTTGTATTGTTTTTGGAAAGAATTTCGTTTATTTCATCCTGAGAAAGATAGATATCCGCCATGATTCCGCCGACACTGGATTCTTTTGCGGATGCAACGAAAAGATCCCTGATTCTTTTGGAAGGACCTTTGTTTATAAGGAAGAGGAAAATATAGAGACCTATAACAAGAATTAAAAGAGTGCATCCAAACCAAATAAAGAATCGACCAATATACCGACCGATTCGTGAAAGAACGCTGTTCTTATTTCCCCTTTTTTCTTTTCCCCTAGTTTTCATAAAATATTGTGTGCTTCTTGTGTTTGATATACTATATAAATACCATATTTTGGTTTTTTTAACAACAATTTGTTTATTATAATGTAAATATGTAAGAAAAATAATGAATTTATCAACATTTTGGTTTACATAAATTGAAAGAAGCGCCTTTTTTTCTTATTTATGCAATTTTTTGTATATTTTAGCAAATAACTATTTGAAAAATACATCATATGGTAATATAATAAATTGTTGGTTTTAATAAATAGGGGTTTATTCGGTCCGGTTTTTAGGGAAAACGTTTTCGGAACGGATAAAAAAGTCAAATTAATAGTTCAGGTAAGTTTTATGAAATATCAGGTCAGAAAAGCAGCCGGGATGTACTGGCTGACGGATATTGCGAACCGTAATTCTCTGGAATTCAAAAAACCTATGGCCATGAATGAATCGGGGTTTGAGATGTGGCAGAGGCTCGTTGAAGGGAAGGGCGAAGAGGATACGGCGAAAGAACTGGCACAGATTTATGATATCGACTATGGCGATATTATTGAAGATGTGAAAATTTTCAAAAAAACACTTTTGGATAACGGAATTAATTTGAATTAAAAAATATATAGGATACAAAATGAACATTTTATTAATCGGGGGCTGCGGAAGCCTCATTAACAACCTAATTGTTAAGTTCAAAAAGGAAGGGCACAGAGTTTATCTTATAACGGGCAAACGTTATTCTAACGATCCTTATCAGAGGGTCTTCGAAAAGTACAATTTCCCATATGAAGCTTCATGTCTGAAAGAAATATTTGAAAGTGTAAGACCGGATATAACTTTATATCTGGGTGCTTTTGATACGAATTATAAGTGGGATAACGAGGAAGCGGAAGCTGTTCATTATTCTTCGGGTCTCATGAATATTCTGATGAGTTTTACAACAAACGATTCGGGAAGATTCATTTATTTATCCAGCGATGAAGTTTTCGGACTCGGCCTCGACAGAGACATTACCGAATACGATGACAAAACAAGCGTAACGGTTAAAGGCATGGTTCTCGCTCAGGCAGAGGAAATGTGCGAATCTTATAAAATCTACAAGGGAATTGATATCATTACTCTTAGAATGGATCATTTATTTACATTCCCCAAGAAGAGAAGCGAAGCAATGGATATCTGTACTCAGATGTGTCTTACAGCACTCGAGGACGCTACCATTACCATCAATCCCGAAAATGTTCATTCGCTTTTATATGAATCGGATGCGGTTCAGTTTATATTCAACGTGGCAAAATCTTCAAGCCACAAATACAGTCTTTACAATATTTCATCCCAGCAGGAAATCACCGAAAAGGAACTTGCTGATATTATCGTTGAGCACATGCATTCTCCCGTTGTTATTGTCAACAGGGATGGTGCTCCGATAAGAAGAGTTCTTTCGGGAAGACTTTTCGAAAAAGAATTCGGAAGCAATACAGTCTGCGATCTCGACAAGGTAATTCAGAAGATTACCGCATACATGCAGAAGAACAGATATGTATTCTTAAACGATCTTGACAAGAAACCGCCTTTTTACAAAATCATTCTCGACAAGGCGGGCTGGTTTATTCATGCGATTATTCCTTTCATGGAAAACCTCGTGGCATTTATTCCTTTCTTTATGTTAAATAACAGAGCGGTAGGTTCGCAGTATTTTGCAAATCTGGACTTCTATCTGCTCTACGTTCTTCTTTTTGCAATCGTTTACGGTCAGCAGCAGGCTATTTTCTCGGCTGTACTGGCTGTTATCGGATACATTTTCCGACAGATGTACGACAAAACGGGATTCGAAGTTCTTCTTGATTCCAATACATACGTTTGGATTGCGCAGCTTTTCATCATAGGAATGGCTGTCGGTTATTTGCGTGACCAGATTAAGAAGTTAAGAAAAGAGAGCGTTGACGAAAGAGATTTCTTATCACTTCAGCTTCGCGACATCCGTGATATCAACACAACAAACGTAAGAGTAAAAGATGCACTCGAAACACAGATCGTTAACCAGAACGACTCAATGGGTAAGATTTACAAAATCACTTCGAGACTCGATCAGTATTCGCCCGAAGAAGTTCTTTTCTACGGTGCCGAAATGGTATCGTCCCTTGTAAAGAGTAAGGACGTTGCCATTTACGTTGTTTCCAATTCACAGTATGCACGTCTTTTCTCTGCAACGAGTGAGAAAGCCAGAACAATGGGCAATTCCTTAAGATATAAGGAAACCGGAGAATTATACGACAGCATCGGAAACAAGGAAGTTTATATCAACAGAAAACTTGATGACGAATTTCCCATGATGGCAAACGCCATTTACGATGATGAAGACAAGATTCAGATTATTGTAATGGTATGGACAATGCCCTGGGAAAACATGACACTCGGCGAAGCAAATCAGCTGGTAATTATCAGTGCGTTAATTAAGAACGCAATCATTCGTTCCAGCCGTTATCTCGAGGCTCTTGCAGAAAAGAGATTCCTCGAAGATACAAGAATTCTTAACAAAGAAGCATTCAAAGATCTTACAAATGCATACCTTAATGCCGAAAGAGAAGGCCTTGCGGAATGCGTTCTTTTGAGAATCAATGCGGATGAAAGCGAATTCGTTGAAATCGGAACCAGACTTGAAAGACTGCTCAGAGAATCCGACATTATGGGTATTTATGAAGATGACAGACTTTACATTCTTCTTTCGAATACCAAGAAAGAGGATTCAAAATTTGCGATAGATAGAATTACAAGTAACGGTATTGACTGTGAATATGTGGAGGATGGCGTAAGATGTCTTCGTTCGGACGCGACGTAGTGGCTTTTATCATCCTTCTGGTGATTAATACCGCGGTTTCCGTCATTTATTATCTTTTAAACAAATTAATATTTAACAAGAATACCGAAGACGAAAAAGAAGATCATGAAACAAAGCACAGCCTCGAAATCAGACTTATCGTAATGATTCTCGTGCCTGTTGCAGGTCCTCTGTTTTTCATCGGTTCATGGATTGTATACAGAATATTCTTTTCGGAAGAAGTCGACCTCGAAGACGTTGTATTCAGCAAGGACAAAGTTAAATTCAATGTTCGTGCAGAGGAAGAAAAGGAAAGAAACCTTACTTCTCTCGAGGAAGCTGTTGAGATTACGGACAAGAGGGAATTGAGAGCTCTTATGATGACCGTTGTCAGCGGCGACATTAAGAAATTCCTTTCTTCGATTAACTTCGCACTCTCAAGCGACGACTCCGAGACAGCGCATTATGCTGCTTCCGTTCTTCAGGATGCTTTAAATGATTTCAGAGTAAATGTTGAAAAACAGTACAAGAAAATGAGAGAAGATGAAGAAAACAAAGCAATCTATGCCGAAGGTCTTACCAAATACATGAACGTTATCCTTGCACAGAAGGTTTTCATCGATATGGAACAGAGGGAATACGTTGCCAGACTTGATGAAGTTGCTGATATCGTTTATGAAGAGACCAGAGAGAGATTGAGCGACGAGGATATGGAGCAGGTTGCTTTAAGACTTCTTGAAATCGACGAGTACGCAAACTGCGAGAAGTGGTGCGACAGAATCAAAATGGTTTATCCCGAAGCACTTTCGGCATATACATGCAAGCTTAAACTTCTTTTTAAGATGGAAAGAAAAGATGAATTTTTCGAAACCATTGAGGAACTTAAATCCTCTTCGATAGTTATAGACAAGGAAACACTTGAACTTATAAGAGTTTTCCGAAAGGAATAATAAATGGTATCAAGAAGAAACCTGGTTACAATTCTTCTTATGATGATAACCGTATTTTTCATGTTTCAGTTTACGCAGGTTATCAAAGTAAGAGGTAATCAGTATGATACAAATGAATATGCCAAGGAAGTAATTCAGACCGCGGACAAAGAATTTGTTCCGTCATCCGAAGACGACACGATTATATTCTTGGGCAAAACGGGTACGGAAGTTTACGATACCGTGGAAGAATGGTGCAGATACTCTAAAAGAAATCTTAAGGTGTACGATAATGCGGACATCAGGGATAACATAAGGGGTGCGCATTTAATCCTTATCGATTCGAATACAACGGACATCGTAAAAGAGCAGACGAAGATCATGGCTCTTTCGGATTACAAGGTTCCCATTGTGTTCTTAAATCTTCCCGATGTAAAGAAGATAAGATACGAGTACAAATTCAGAGATATGCTCGGTATCACGAAAGTTAAGGAAGATGAAGTGGAAGTTAAAGGCTTCCAGGCTTTCGGCGGATTCCTTTTAGGCGGTGAGGCAGCTTACATGCCGCAGAAAAAAGAGGAAGAAAAATACAACGACTTTGACTGCAACATTCCCTGGTATGAAACAGGTGCGGGAACGAAAACCTACGTTGTTGCCATGATGGATGAAAGAAGAGTCAAGGCAAACGAATTCCCCAAACTTTTATGGAGAAACAATTATAAAGGAACTTTTGTTTTCGTCGTTGCAACTGATGTAATCAACAAAGATACCGGAATGGGATTCTTAAGCGCAATCGATTATTCGGCATATGATTACAGTCTTTATCCTGTTGTAAATGCACAGAATTTCGTTCTTTCCGATTATCCGGTAATAGCGAATGAAAATGATGACAAAATCGAACAGATTTACAGCATGGATGCAATGAGTCTTTCAAGAGACATTACATGGCCTTTTTATCTGTCGCTTTCATCGAGATACAAAATGAAACTTACCTGCTTTGTAAATACCGGATACAACTATCCGAATGCAGGAGAAGCTTCCCACGATTACCTTTCATTCTACCTTCAGCAGGTTAAGGAAATCGACGGCGAGTTCGGACGAAGCTTTAATCTTAACGAATTCGACACAGAGTTCGAAAACAAGATGGCATACGATGAACATTTCTTCGAAGACTTAAACGATTATCATTATTCCGCAGCCTACATAAACAGACTTGAGGACAAAGCGGTAAATATGATTAAAGATGACGGACTGTTACTTCGAAGAATACATACCGTCGTAAGTCAGAGAGAAGGTACGAACGATATTCTCGGATACCTTGATGATACGGTTACAATCCAGAATATTACAAATGTGGCCGACGAATATTCATACAGAAAAGAACTGCGTCACAGATGCATGCTTACATCTATCGGATATGCATCTACGCTTGTTGATATGCACAAAGTCCTTTATCCCGAAAAGACGTCGGATGAATGGCAGATGTTCTCCAAAGACGTATCCTCTTACATCGATACGTTCTGGACGAGAAACGATGAGTTCGAATACACGGCAGTTTCGGAAAGCGATACGAGAGTCAGAAACTTCCTTAATCTTGATTTTAACGAAGAGAGAACAGGAGATACTCTTGTAATCAATATGACCGGAACAGATGATGCTTATTTTGTTTTAAGAACTCACGATGAAGATGTTGTATATGTTGAAGGCGGAGATTTCACATATCTTGAAAACAACGCTTTCCTGATTCACGCAGTATCGGATACAGTAACCGTAAACTTCAGTGAATCCAAAAAAGTATTAAAGTATGACGGCTTGCTTAAATAGCCGAAACAGGAGCAGCTTAGATAATGAGAATCTGTATTGTTGCCGAGGGATGCTACCCTTACGTGGTTGGTGGTGTTTCAGGCTGGATTAACAGTATGATAAAGTCATTTCCCGAACATGAATTTGTGGTACTGTCCATAATATCGGACAGGTCACTGAGCGGGAAATTCAAGTATGAACTTCCGGAAAACGTTTCGGAGGTTTACGAAGCTTATCTTGACGACTTTGACTGGGGCAACAGACCGAAGGAAGGCAGAAGAACTTATCTTTCCCCGAAACAGTACAAGGCTTTAAGAAGCATCATTTTCAACTACGATCCGGAATGGAATGCGATATTCGATCTTTTCCAGAGAAGCAATATTTCCATCGACGATATTCTGATGGGAGCGGACTTTTTAAACATTGTTAAGGAATATTACGACAAGAACTATTCGCAGATAGTTTTCTCGGATTTCCTCTGGACAATGAGATCGATTTATCTGCCTCTTTTCCTCATTCTTAAAACAAATATTCCCGATGCGGATGTTTATCATTGCGTGGCAACGGGATATGCCGGACTTCTCGGAAGTATGGCGAAATATATATACAATTCAAAGCTTATAGTTTCCGAACACGGTATCTATACAAGAGAACGTGAAGAAGAACTTTTGAAGGCATCATGGGTAGGCGGCATCTACAAGAAAATCTGGATTGAGCAGTTCAAAAAGATGTCTCAGCTTGCATACGACAAGGCTGATATCGTAACGGCTCTTTACCCGCATGCAAGAGAACTTCAGATAGATCTCGGATGCGACAGCAGAAAAATCGAGATTACTCCGAACGGTATCGAAGTCGAAAGATTCGCGGACATTCAGGGTAAAACGGAAGAAGACGAAGGCTTCATCAATATCGGAGCCGTTGTCAGAGTCGCACCGATTAAAGACATAAAGACAATGATACGTGCTTTTGCTTTTGCAAAGAAGGAAGTTCCCAATCTTAAACTCTGGATAATGGGACCTACCGAAGAGGAAGAAGAGTACGCAAAAGAGTGTTTTGAACTTGTCGACGTAATGGAAATCAAAGACGTTGTATTTACAGGAAAAGTCGACGTCACCGAATACATGGGAAGAATGGATTTTACGCTTCTTACCAGTATAAGCGAGGGTCAGCCCTTAACCATTCTTGAAAGTTTTGCGGCAAAGAAGCCGGTTATCGCAACAGATGTAGGTAACTGTCGAGATCTTATTTACGGAGTCGGCTTTGATGATTTTGGTACGGCAGGAGTTCTCTGCCATATCATGCACATCGAAGAAATCGCTCACGCAATGACGGAACTTGCTCTTGTTGAAGAAAAGAGAGAGGCCATGGGCGAAGCGGGTTACAAGAGAGTCTGTGCTGAGTACAGAGTCGAAATGATGAAAGAAAAATACGAAGAGATATACGAAGGCATTCGTTTAAGCATGTAATTTTTGGAAAGGCGGAATAAGTAATTGGCCGGAATAGGTGTCAGATTAAACAGAATATATAACAAGAATACAATTACGACCAACGTATTCGGATTCGGTTACAGTACGGTTATTACCGTTGCACCGATGTTTCTGGTTATCCTGGCCGTAATGTTAATGCAGTATCTTCTCGGCTTTTCCAAACTCGGATATGCTTCGAGAGAATTATATGCATCAACGGTTCTTTACATTTTCATATTTGCCCTTTTAAGCGCATCGCCTTTTAACGCGGTATTGTCGAAATACATGTCCGACGTTATTTACTGGGAAACATATGAAGATATCATGCCCTGCTTCCATATAGGACTTGTAATGAACGTAGTATTCAGTTCCATTCTCGGAATTCCGTTCATCATAAGAGAGTATTTCGTTGGACATGTTGCACTTCCTTTTGTTCTTGCGGGATATCTCGGATACATGACGCTTGTGCTTGTTTTCTACACAATGCTTTATCTGTCAATCTGTAAGGACTACAAAAAGATTTCATACTATTTCCTCTGGGGAATGGGATTAACCGTAATACTTTCGCTTATTCTTGTTAAGCTTTTCAAGGTTGAATGTACTTTTGCAATGCTTGTTTCGCTCGATGCGGGATTTATGCTGATAGCAATTCTTGAGTTCGCAAAGGTAAGAAGTTACTTCAGAACCAATTCCGGAAAATATAAAGAAGTGCTTCTTTATTTCAAAAAATACTGGCAGCTCGTTATTACGAACTTCCTTTACACGTTGGGACTTTACATTCATAACTTCGTATTCTGGACAACGGATATGCACATCGTAGTCGTTAAATGTTTCGTCAGCATGATGAGTTACGATATGGCCACATGTCTTGCGATGTTCACGAATATATCCGCAACGGTTATCTTTATTTCGAGAGTGGAAATGTATTTTCATGAAAGATACAAACTTTATTCCGAGGCCGTAATCGGCGGAAGAAAAATGGATATCGAAGAGTCAAAGCACAGAATGTTTTCACAGCTTTCGGAAGAACTTTTAAACCTCGTCAGAATTCAGTTTATCGTATCTGTAGTTGTTTTCCTTCTGGCAGTTATTTTCCTTCCGAGATTCGGATACGGCGGACTTGTAATGCAGATTTATCCCTGTCTTGCAGCCGGCTACTTCATCCTCTTTGTAATGTATGCGGAAATCATTTTCCTTTACTACTACAACGATTTTGACGGCGCACTTATTACCGCACTTGTCTTTTGTGCATCAACGGTTATCGGCGCATGGTTCTCGACATTCCTTTCACCCATCTGGTACGGAATCGGTCTTGTTATCGGCTCGACAATCGGATTCATGACAGCGTATTTCAGAATCAGACATATTGAGAGAACGCTGGATATACATATTTTCTGCAAGGGTAGTCTTATGAAGAAAGGTGAGGGCAAAAAGCCTTCGAATCTTGTTTATACAAATCCTGCTTATGCGAAGAAAAAAGGAGGAGAAAAATGAGAGATGGTTTAATAATTCAGGTGCTGTTAATAGTTTTTGGAGCATCAATGTTTATTACGGCTTTTGCGTCGTTAGTCAGAAGAAGGATGTCTGAGGTTGTTGTTATTCCCTGGGGACTCGGATCCGTTATCTTTATCGTACTCGGCCTTGTAATAAGACCTGACGGATGGAAGGGTTACGTATCGACTTCCGGTCTTGTGCTGACAAGCGTTATCTGTTTCTGCGGCGCATACGCAATATACTTCTTCAGTATTCGTATTACCGAAACAATGAAAAAGAATAACGAACTTGCGATACAGGTATCGCTCTTAAATACCGAAGTTGAAGAACTCAGAAAAAAGATGGAGATGATGGATGAAGAAAACTTCGTGAAAGAAGGTTCCGAGCATGAAGAAAATCCTGTTCGTAATTAATACGCTTGGAAGAGGCGGAGCGGAAAATGCTCTGGTTCAGCTTTTAAAGAAGCTTGATGACAAAGAATACCAATTGGATCTTTACGTTATACTCGGTCAGGGAGAACTCATTAAGAAGATTCCGGAGAGTGTAAACGTTTTAAATAAAGATTACGATGACTCTTCGGTTCTGACGGAAGAAGGAAAGAAGAGTTTAAAGAAAAATATTTTAAACAAAATATTTAAAAGAGGCTCGTTTTTCAAAAATTTTTTCTATATGTTCGGAAACGGAATTTCGATGGTTTTCAAAGGAAAGATTTATCCCGACAAACTTTTGTGGAAAACACTTTCGGATGCATCGGAAGTTTTTGAAGACGAATATGATCTGGCGGTTGCTTTTATCGAAGGGGCAAGCACATATTACGTAAAAGATCATGTAAAAGCCAAGAAGAAAGTAACATTTTATCATACCGATTACAGTCAGTCGGGATATACCAGGAAAATCGACAAAGACGCTTATCTTTATTTTGACAAAGTGTTTGCGGTTTCCGAAAAGGTTAAAAAAGAGTTTTTGAAAGTATATCCCGAATGTGAGGAAAAAACCGATATTTTCGAAAACATTCTCGATGTCGCGGAGATTAGGGAAAAGGCTGAAAGCGACGGCGGCTTCGATGATGATTTCGACGGTTCGAGAATTCTTACTCTCGGAAGACTGACCGAAGCAAAAGCACTTGATATTTCGATTGAGGCCTGCAAAATTTTAAAGGACAGAAAAGAAAATATCAGATGGTATGTTTTCGGTGAAGGAGAACTCAGAACACAGCTTGAAGAACTGGTTGAAAAACTTGATTTGAAAGACTGCTTCTTCCTGAAAGGTGTGACGGATAATCCCTACGTTTATTTAAAGCAGTGCGACATATACGCACATATCAGCAAATACGAGGGAAAAAGCGTTGCTATAAGAGAAGCACAGGTTCTGGGCAAACCGATTATCGTTTCGGATAACGAAAGTAATCTCGAACAGGTAACCGATATGGAAAATGCACTTGTTTCAAAACTGGATCCCGAAGACGTGGCAGAGAAAATTACAACACTTCTTCACGATTCGGATTTGAGAAAAAAGCTTGCGGGGAATGCACTTGAAATCGTAAATGATTCAGACAGTATTTTCAAACTTGAAAACATCATGAATCAGTAAAACTGTGAACCTTCAGGTTCGAAAAAAATTTGAAAGACAGTGTAAAAAGCTTATGAAGAAAAGAAAAAAAGTTCTGATTATTATTCCGGCATACAATGAAGGGAAAAATATAGGAAATCTGCTGGAAAAACTCGAACGTCCGGACATAGCCGATTTGTGTGATGTACTCGTCATAAACGATGCATCAAGCGACGATACCGGACAGGTAGTTAGAAACAGAGGACACAAGGTTGTTCGTAACATCTACAATCTCGGTTACGGAAGCGGACTTCAGGTCGGCTACAGATATGCCAAGAGATATGGATACTGCTTTGTAATTCAGATGGATGCGGACGGACAGCATGATCCGGAGAATGTTTTAAAGATTTATAAGGCACTTACCACACCGGATGAAAAAGGCGAAATTCCGGATATGGTACTCGGTTCCAGATTTTTAAAAGATTCTCCGAAATACAAATCCAGTGTCGCAAAGGATATGGGATATGTTGTTTTCAGAGCGTTAATCAAGATGTTAACGGGCAAAACAATCATGGATCCCACTACCGGACTTCAGGGTCTGTCGAGACGTACTTTCTGTTACTATGCAGGTTTCGATCATTTCGACGATCAGTATCCTGATGCCAATATGATTCTTCAGATGGTTCTGCTCGGATACAAGGTTGTTGAAATCCCGGCACTTATGCATCAGAGGACAGAAGGAAAGAGTATGCATTCGGGTCTTAAACCGATTATATACATGGTTAGAATGACGTATTCGATATTTGCGGTTTGGATTAGAGTTAAGATTCTTAAGATGGATAAGAAAGTTAAACCTAATGATTCCCTTTCTGTCTAAATTCCGCAAAAACAAATTTGAAAAAAATGTTTTGACGGAAAACAAATCCGAACTGAATAATCCTTCCCGCGGATGGTACAAAATGTTTTATTTTGTTGTGGGCGAAGAACCTGACTGGGAAAAAGTCAAAAGGGATTCCGATGAATCCCAGTCCCTTGTCATGTTGTTTTTTGATATCGGAAAAGCTTCCGAAAGAGAACTCGAAACAGAGGACTTTGAGTATATAAGAAATGTTTTTTCTTATTTCGAAAAGCGCGGAAACGATATCATTCTTCGAATTGCTTACGACCATTTCGGAAAAGCGATAGAGCGCGAGCCGAATTCTTTTAATCTTATAAAGAAACATGCACAAGAGGTTTCGAAGATTATAAACGACAATAAGAAAAACATTTTCGTCTATCAGGGAGTTCTTCTCGGAAACTGGGGTGAAATGCATACTTCAAAGCATCTGACCAAGGAAAAAATGAGAAGCATCCACGATATATTGAAAACATGTGATGATTCTGTTTTTCTTGCGGTAAGAAAACCTTCACATCTTCGAATATTAAGCCACGGAAGAGAAGATTTGCCTTTTTCAAAGGAATTCAGATGCGGAATATACAATGACGGAATGTTCGGTTCGGAAACGGACCTCGGAACATACGGAATTCACGATTCGAAAAACGCAGGATACGAAAGAGAATGGCTCAGGGAAGAGGAAAAAGAATTCATTCATTCGGTAAGTATTGCTTCTCCCGTTGGCGGCGAAACGGTAAATAACGATGAAGTTACTTTTTCATCCGATGAGATAGTCGAAACTCTTTCGGAAACGGGTATTACGTACCTTAACTGCGAATACGACAAGAAGCTTCTTGATAAATGGAAAGACTTAAAATATTCGGGAAGCGGTATCTGGAACAACGAATCGCTTTATGATTATATCGGTGCGCATTTGGGCTACAGATTCATCATTTCAAAAGCCTATGCAAGACCTGCGAAAAACGATTCGTATTTAATCGGAATAACGGTTTTAAATTCCGGATTCGCACCGCTTTATCAGAATGCGGATATTTATATTGAAATCGATAACGGTCAGAAAAACGAGACACATATAATTTCTGACATATTAAAATCACTTGAAAGCGGAGCCTCAAAAAATGCCGAAGCAACTTTCGCCATGACAGAGGGAACCGTAAGAGTATATGCGAAAAGAACCGGGGATGACCGGATAATAAAATTTGCCCATGACTGTGATGAACAGGGCAGGGTAACAGTGGGAATATTAAAATGCTTGAAGTAAACGAAACAGCTTACTGGATAATTGAATATGCGAAAGTATTTATCGCCTACATGCTGATAGTCTTTGTATGGCCGAGAGTGGTATTTCACAGATTTTTGAAAGAGAAGAGCAGGACGTTCATCTTTGCTTTCTGCGTATGCGTGATGCTGACACTCGGAAGCGGTGTGATACTTGTCTTGGGATGTGTACACCTTCTTAACGTATGGGTTATAAGAATCCTCTTTTACGGAACTTTTGTCGCAGCCTTGTTTTACAACAACAGGTTTGACAAATCGAAGTTTAGTTTCGTAAGAAAGAGCGTAACGGGTACCATGGGCAGGAAGACTCTTACAAGAGGAATCGCATCTGCCATCAGCAAATATGCGCGTATTATATTCAAAAGCGTTGTTGAATTTTTCAAAGGAAACACGCTTCTTTACGTACTTCTTTTACTGCTTCTCGGATACACGATGCTTTACTTTACATGGAATGCATTCCAGAACTATTCGTACGGCGCGAGTGATATGTATCTTCACAACAAATGGGTTTACGGACTTGTTCAGGGAAATGCGTTCAGCGAAGGTATCTACCCCGAAGGAATGCACTGCTTTATCTATGCGATTTACGCACTTTTCGGAATCAGAATTTATTCCTGTTTCCTTTTCGTTGCCGGCATTAACATCGGAACGACAATACTCTGTGCATTCTTAATGTTCAAGGAGATTTTCAGATGGAAATACGCACCCGTTATCGCACTTACGCTTTTTGCGATAATGGATGTCAAAGATATTTATCCGGTGTTAAGTTACGGACGTCTCGGCTGGACTATTCCGCAGGAATTTGCTTATCCGATGGTATTCTTATGCGGAGCATTTCTTTTAAGATTCTTAAAGGAAAAGACGAGAGAGCAGAAAGAAACACTTAAGGAAGAACTCAAAAAGAAAAAGATAAATGATAACCTTATGATATTCGCACTCGCGATTGCGGGAACGATTGCAATTCACTTTTATGCAACGATTATCGCTTTCTTCATCTGCCTTATGCTTGTTATTCCTTACACTTACAAGCTTTTCAAACAGAGAAGATTCCTCAAACTTTCGGTTACCGTTGCTGCAGGACTTTTAATCGCGGTTCTTCCCATGCTTATTGCATTTGCTTCGGGCAAGAAATTCCAGGGTTCCATCAACTGGGCCATAAGCGTTATCAAGAATTCGATTATTTCTGAAAGAGTAATTGATTACGACACCGAAGATACCCTTGTGGCGTATCTTAAAGATAAAAAAGACGATCTTTTAAATATCGAGCAGATATGTTTTGCAGGAAACGATGTAGGAAAGGTTGTAAGAGGAAAGACCGTAAGGGCAGGTCAGAATCCGATACAGAGAAAGGTTAAACATATATACACAAGAGATTATCTTTTCATGTACGGAGAAGGCCGTGCGACCTGGATTCTTGCTTTTGAGGGAATCACACTTCTTTTGTGGGCAGCATACAGAATTGCGGGAATATTTATCGGAAAGAAAAACAAGAAGTTCAGGGGCGACCGCTATGACGGATACGCGGGACTCCTTCTTATGGGCGTGGCTTTCACAATACTTAACCACCCTGATACAATCGGACTTCCCGAGATTTTCGAACTTGGAAGAATCTGTGCGGTAACACAGCTTCTTGCACTCGGAATTTTCCTTGTTCCCATCGACCTTTTGATGTCATTCCCGCTTTATAAGATTCCGGGAATCCCCAGTGCAATAATCGGTGTGGCAGGTCTTGTTTCAAGTATCGTACTTACCGTTTCCACAGGCAATTATCACGGATATTCATTTTACTGCCTCGGAAGATACAACGGTGCAGTAAAGAGTACAATCAGCATTACCGAAGATGTTAAGCCTCAGGAATTTACGATCGTTTCGACAACGGATGAATTATATCAGCTCATTCAGTACGGTTACCATGAAGAAGTTATCGACTTCATCAACTCGGTAACATATAAGTATTCTTATACATTGCCGACCAGATATGTATTCATATTTGTTGAGAAGAGACCTATTCAGTATCCGCACTATCATTTCGCGAGCGGTCCGAAGTGGCTTGCACTTGAGAAATATGCGCCTTATTTCGGTTCATACGTAAGCCAGAATCCGGATGTAATTCAGACGGAATTAAAAGACAAATACGTAACTACCAACACAGGTATGTTCAGCAATAAATCCGAAGAAGTTTATACCGACCTTACAACCAGAGCGATTCTCGAATCCAAGCTTAACGCATGGTGTCAGAAGTTTGACGAACTTTACCCGGGTGAACTTCATACATATTACGAAGACGATGATTTTGTATGTTATTATTTCGAGCAGAATCAGCGTAACATATATGAACTTTCGATAGTTGAATGGAATCAGTACAAGAATAACAGATAACAATCAAAACGGAAACGCAGATATGGGAAAAACGGAAGCTGATACACAATCAAATAAAGACGAGCTTCTTTTATCCGAAGACGAAGAATTATTTCTTCGTCTCGTTTCTGCTTATTGCCGTGATGAAAAGGCACTGGATGAAATATCTTTAAGCGACGAAGAAAAAGAATCGATAAAAGATTTATGCAAAAGACATAATCTGTCGCATGTATTTCTTAGCAAAGAAGATGCGGTAGGAACCGTCATAAAGTATTACAGACTTCTTTTTGCTTCGACCGATATTTCAAAGATTTTAACCGAAAACGGAATCGGGTGTGCGGTTTTAAAAGGATGTGCGACCTCTGCATTTTACAAGGTGCCCGAAATGCGAAAAAGCGGTGATGTGGACATCCTGCTTGAAGATCCCGGTAAAATTGACGAAGCGGTTAAAATTCTTTATGAAAACGGTTTTTCAAAAAGCGAAGAGCAGCATGCGAATCATCACGTAGTCTTAAACGGACACGGCGTAAATCTTGAGATTCACACAATGCTCGTCGAACCTTTTGATGACAATTTCATAAACAGATATATAAAAGACCTTAACGGCGAAATAAAAAACGACAAAATAAAAAAAATCGTCTGCGGTGTGGAAATTCCGACACTCGACGACGGTTTGCATGCATACGAACTTATACTTCATATGCTTCAGCATTATCTGCGCGAAGGTTTCGGAATAAGACTTCTTTGCGACTGGACGCTTTTCTGGAACAGGGAAGTGGATGAAAAACATAAGAGCTTATATCTTAAACTCGTAAACGAAAGCAGAATAAAAGGCTTCTCGGACATGGTTACGAAATGCTGCATCGAATATCTCGGACTTGATGAAGAGAAAGTCAGATGGATGGACATTGAAAAAGAACTTGATACATCTTTGTTCATAAAAGATATCCTTTCAGCCGGCGATTTCGGTAATGCGGAAAAAGGCAGAATGGTTTCTTTAAGAGGCACAAAGCCTTCCGATTATATTCGTGAGTTTCATCATCAGATGCATTTAAATTTTCCGAAAGCAGGCAGAGTATTTATCATATGGCCGGTTTTGTGGCTGCTTACTTATATAAGGTTCGAGCGGAACAACAGGAATATAAGAAAGGTAAATGCAAGCGAGATATTTGCGAGTGCCAGGGAAAGATCGAAGATAGTTCAGAGTATGCATATATTTATCAGGTAGTTTACAGATGAATCCTTTAGTTAGTGTGGTTATTCCGGTATACAATACCGAAAAGTATCTGGAAGAATGCGTTTTAAGCGTATTGGAACAGACATACAAAAACATAGAAATAATACTGGTTGATGACGGCTCCAAAGACCAAAGCGGCGAGATCTGCGATCGTTTGTCAAACGAAAACGGAAACATCAAAGTGATACACAATACCAACAGCGGTTCGGGTGTATCGAGAAACTTAGGGTTTGATAAATCCGAAGGCGAATACATAGTCTTTATGGATTCGGATGACAAACTTGACGGGAAAGAAAGCATCTCGTTAATGGTCGAAAAAGCGCTTGAAGAAGACAGTGACATTGTTGTCGGCTGCTACAGAAGGTTTGACAATGATTATTTAAGCGGCGTCAACCGTCACGGCTTTACGAAAGAAGATACCTGGGAATCGGCGGATTTCAGATTCAGGGGCTTTTACAGAAACGGGCATCTCGCGTATGTATGGGCGAAACTTTACAAAAAAGATTTCCTTAAATACAACAACATTCGCCACGATCAGTACCCGTTCACGCAGGATAAGGCATTCAACATGCGCTGTTTAAGTCACAAGCCGAAATACGGTTTCCTCAACGAAAGCGTTTACTGCTACAGAATCAATATTTCTTCGGTTACATACAAATACAAGAAAAACTTTTCCGATATCTGGATTTCGATTGCGAAAGATTTTTCGGAGAGTCTGAAGGGATATGATGCGGATTTTTCCGACCTTACTTCATTTCATATAATACTCGGTGCTTATTATATGGTTAAGCAGGAAGTAAAAAACGGGGCCAGAGTAAAGGAATGCATAAGCGGGTTAAAGAAATACTGCGAAAACGCTTATTCGGCAGAGCAGATAAGAATTGTAAAAAAGAATTCAAAGAACATAAAATCTTTCAAGTGGAAAGTTTTGTTTAACGTGACTGAATTTGTTCTTAAGACGAAATGCTATACATCCTTTGTTCTCGGCGTGGGACTGATTCAGAAGATTGATCTTGAAAAGAAGATTTCGGAAAAAAGATACAGGAAGTAATTCTGTAACTTTGTGAGATTCGATAATGAGTAAGATTGTATTTTTCAGCGGAGGCATTGACAGATACGGCGGAACAGAAAGGGTTCTTTCAATAGTTTCCTCACAACTTTCAAGGCGCGGGCATGAAGTAATAATAGTCAGTATGTGCGGCGAATGCAAAAGCCATTATCCGCTTGACGAGAATATCAGACTGATTTTCATGCAGGCTAAGGGCTTTGCAAAAGGAATAACAGCCAACCTGTCAAAACTCGGCAAGATAATAAAAGAAGAAAAACCGGATTTCTGGATAGACGTTGATATCATTCTCGGCCTTTATACCGGTCTTGTGCGAAAGAAACACAAGGGAATGAAATGGATTTCCTGGGAACATTTCAACTACTATACGGTTTTTCCGTATTATAAGAAACTCAGGGCGTATACAAGAAAGATGGTCTGCAAAAAAAGCGACTGTCTCGTGGTCCTTTCAAAAGAAGACGAAGGATATTACAGAACGAACGAAAAAATAAGACATAAGCTCGTAAGCATCCATAATCCGTCGCCGTATGAAATCTGTATTCCGGAAGGAAACAAAAAGAAAATCATACTTGCGGCAGGAAGGCTTTTGAAAATCAAGGGATACGATATGCTTGCCAAAGCCTGGGGGCTTATATGCGAAAAATATCCGGACTGGAATCTTGTAATAGCCGGTGAAGGCGAAGAGAGAGAAAACATCGAAAATATAATAAAAGAGAAGAATATTAAGAATATTTCTCTTCCGGGTTTTGTCGAAAATATGCCCGAAATGTACAAAGAAGCCTCAATGTTCGTATTGTCATCGAGAAATGAAGGTTTTGTAATGGTGCTTCTCGAAGCAATGTCATTCGGACTTCCCTGTGTGGGATTCGGCTGTAAGGCGGGTGTGAAAGAGATTATTACCGACGGCGAAACCGGATATATCGCAGAGCCTGAGAATATAAGCGATCTGGCAGAAAAAATGGAACTGCTTATAAACGATGAAGAGATGCGAAACAAAATGTCTCAAAATGCCCTGGAATCCGTAAAAAGATTCGACATTAAGGTTATTACGGATCAGTGGGAAGAGCTGTTTGAAACTTTGAAGTAAAAGAGAATGCATGAATAAAGACTATCATAGCATGAGATACAAATGCGTTCTCCTTGACTTAAAAATATACAATAAGATATAATATTTCAAAGTGGGAAGTTTGTTTTTTGTTTTTATTTAGGAGGAGTGAAAGGATAATTTATGAAAAATTACGAAAAACCTATGGTTTTATCAAATGAAGAACTTGCTGAAGGCGTATACGCTGCAAGCGGTAATGAAGGGGTATGCTGGACAGTAGATTACGTAATGACTCAGGACTGGAACGGAATGGGAAAAGTTTTCCAGATTCATGGAGTACATTCCGATACTGTAAAGCACTGGTCAAAGGGCACAGTAGTTACAATATTATTTGGAAATCCCAGCGGAAATCCTATAGTGGTAGTTCCTGAAAATGCAACCGATTATGCTGTTACTGTTGATGGCAATCTTGCTAAGATTACAAGAAATCTCGGAGCAGATTCATATATGTCCGGTGATAATTTTACTTATAAGATATTTGTAACTGCAGGAACCGCAGAAACAACCAAACTTGTATCAATCAGCGATATCTCAATTTCGTGTATGATAACTTCGAATGTTCAGGGAGAAGGCGGAGACGGAACCTGATCAAATGAATATAATTATGAAAACAGCCTGCGGGCTGTTTTTTTATGCTTTGGAATTTGTTTTTGGTGACCTGTTTCTTTTTTTGACAATATAATTTGCTGTCATTATATGACAATGAAAAAGTTGTTAAACAGGGCGGTTTCCTTGCGCTCTTTTATTGTTTATAGTTCCAATAAATAGTATAATTAACGAAGTGTGGTTTATGGAAAAGAATATGAAAGATTCAAAAAGCGGAATAAAATTTTATATTCGTCGTATTCGTGAAGGGCGCCTCAAGGAAATGTGGCTCCAGACTAAATGGATATACGGCTACGGCAAACACTACTGGCTTCAGATTATACTTTATACACTTCTGGGACTGGTTAATATCGGCGTTTCGTTGCTGTCCGGACTTGTTTCCAAGGATCTTGTCGATATTATCACGGGACATCAGACGGGAGCGGTAATAAGTTACTTCGTAATGATGATGGTTTATAATATTTCATCATTGCTGCTTTCCCAGCTGGCGCAGTATGTATCAACGTATTTTAAGATAAAAGTAGATAATGAAATAAAAGCAGAAATCTTCGGGAAGATACTGGTCACGGACTGGGAATCACTGACTTCGTATCATACCGGTGATCTGCTTACAAGATGGAGCAGCGATGCTTCGGTTGTTTCTTCCGGGATTCTTAGTTTCATTCCCGATATGATTATTTATTTTGCAAGGTTTGTTGCCGCATTTGCAATGGTAATTTATTTCGATCCCTCTTTTGCATTCTTTGCTTTTTTGGGCCTGCCCATATCCTTTATTCTTTCGAGAACACTTCTCAGAAAAATGGTGGGCAATAACGAAAAATCGGCAGCAATGAATGCAAAAATGTCAGGATTTAATCAGGAAGCTTTTTCGAATATTCAGATGATTAAGTCTTTCGACCTTGCGAAACTTTATATAGAGAGACTTAAGAGTATTCAGAAGGAATATTTGGGAATGAGACTGTCATTCCAGAGAATGTCCATTATATCTTCGGTGCTGTTTTCCACGATAGGCCTGCTAGTTTCCTATTCATCGTACGGATGGGGAATTTACAGAGTGTGGAGCGGTGCAATTTCATACGGTACCATGACCATGTTTCTCGGACTTTCAGGCTCGCTTACGGGTTCGCTTAACAGTCTTACTTCTCTGGTTCCGACAGTTATAAGTCTGACTACTTCGGCTGGCCGTCTTATGGATATTGTCGGAATGCCACAGGAAGATTATTCCAACGATGACAAAGCGCTGGAGTTCCTTAATAAGTACAAGGATGAAGGCATCAGCCTAAAGATAGATGAGATAGATTTCAAATATAAAACCGGCGTTGAGAATGTTTTCGAAAGTGCTTCGCTGATTGCACGTCCTCATGAGACGGTTGCACTTGTTGGTCCTTCAGGTGAAGGAAAAACCACAATGCTGAGAATCCTCTTATCGCTTATTTTCGCGCAAAACGGTGAATCGGTTCTTTTTAACGGAAGCGACGAAGAGAAGTGCAAAGAAAAGATTAAACTCGATCCTTCGGCAAGAAAAATGTTTTCGTATGTACCCCAGGGCAATTCCATGATTTCAGGTACAATTGCTTATAACATGAGAATGGTTAAGCCCGATGCCACTGACGAGGAAATTGTAGAAGCGTTAAAAATGGCATGTGCCTGGGATTTCGTAGAGAAACTGCCTAAAGGAATAGAAAGCGAAATAAAGGAAAGAGGCGGAGGATTTTCCGAAGGTCAGGCGCAGAGACTTTCCATTGCGCGCGCACTTATAAGAAAATCGCCGATTCTTCTTCTTGACGAAGCGACATCGGCACTTGATGTGAAAACCGAAAGAAAGCTTCTTAAAAACATCATGAAAGATGATTATCCGAGAACCCTTATCGTTACAACGCACAGACCGACGGTACTGACTATATGTAACAGGGTGTACGAGATTAAAGACAAGAAACTTACGGTACTTGATGATATAGAGATCGACAAGTTAATCAGAGATTTCTAAAAAAATAAAAAATGGAAGTGGCAGAAATGAGTGAACAGAAGAGTGTACAGAAAAAAGAAGGTTTTGGAAGTAAGTTAGGATTTATATTTGCGGCAGCGGGATCCGCGGTAGGACTTGGAAATATCTGGCGATTCCCGTATCTGGCTGCAAAATACGGCGGCGGTATTTTTCTTTTGGTTTACATAATATTGGCGGTAACTTTTGGGTTCTCGCTTATGATTACCGAAATCGGTATAGGCAGAAAGACAGGAAAATCAGTTATCGGAGCATACAAAGACGTAGATAAAAGATTTGCTTTTTTAGGACCGATTGCAGCAGCGGTTCCCTTTATCATTACACCTTATTACTGCGTAATCGGCGGATGGGTACTTAAATATCTTTTTGAATTTGTGACAGGAAACGGAAGAAACGTTGCCGATGAAGGAGATTTCTTTACAGGCTTTATTTCGGGATGGCAGCAGCCTTCGATTTTCTTTATCGTTTTTGCACTTCTTACTGCACTTGTAGTTGTGCTCGGAGTTCAGAAGGGAATTGAGGGAATCAGCAAGATTCTTATGCCTGTTCTTATCGTACTTATTATCGGAATTGCGGTTTATACAATGACAATTCCCGGTGCGCTTGCAGGTGCAAAATATTATATTCTTCCGAATTTCAAGGGATTTACATTTACGACTTTCCTTAAGACTTTAGTAGCGGCTATGGGACAGCTCTTTTACTCAATGTCGCTTGCTATGGGTATCATGGTTACATACGGTTCTTACATGAGAAAAGAGGACTCGCTTGAAGGTTCTGTAAGACAGATCGAGATTTTCGATACTGCAGTTGCTTTCCTTGCAGGTCTTATCATAGTTCCCGCAGTATTTGCATTCAGCGGCGGAAATCCCGAAGCGTTAAACAAGGGACCGAGCCTTATGTTTATTACGCTTCCCAATGTATTTCAGACAATGAAGGGCGGACAGATAGTCGGAGCATTCTTTTTCTTCCTGGTTGCCCTTGCAGCACTGACATCATCAATATCGCTTCTTGAAACGATTGTTTCGATTGTAAGCGAGAAGACAAAATTAAACAGATTTGTAAGCACGTTAATCTGCTTTGCATTCGTGGTTATAATCGGAATGACATCGGTATTCGGTTACAGCATCTGGGATAAAGTTACGATTTTCGGATATCAGTTCTTAGACTTCTATGACTTTATTTCGAACAATGTAATCATGCCGATTGTATCGCTTATCACATGTGTTCTCATCGGATATTTTGCCAAGACTAAATACATTGAAGATGAAGTTCTTCACGGTGAAAAGAAATTCTCCGCAAGGGGCCTTTACAAAGTTATGATTCTTGCAATCTGCCCCATTTGCATGATAGTAATTCTAATAAGCAATTTCTTCCTGAGTTTGTAATTTAAACTTATTCAGAAAGGAATGTCATATTAACGGAGTTGAGTATAGAGTTAAGATTAATTCAGAAATAGAATTATCAAAAAAATAAATTCCTGAGTCTGCGGTTATGTATGACTCAGGAATTGTTTTGTTTTATGATTATTTTTTGGTATATTGTTGCAAGTGACTCAGAAAAGATTTTTATTGAAAGTGGTCCGTGAAAGAGTAATCTGGTCACGCTTTTTTACCGGTCTTCAGTTTATGAATGAAGTTACTTATTTTATCTCTGTCGGGAAGAAGGAACAGCCAGACTTTCCAGGACAGGATATATAATGGATTATGAACGCTGAAATAGATTTTCTTTTTGAAAAAGCCGGTCATCATACCGTAAACCTGATAGAGTGAGACAGGTCCTTCGATTTCCGACTGGTTATCGCCGACAAAATAAAGCTTTGATCCGCTTACTCTGAAGACTCTGTGAAGAACCAGTTTGCCTGATTTTCTTCTAAATAAAATAACATCTCCGCGACGGATATTATGGTCTTTCAGCGGGGATATAACAACCTCATCTTTTCCGGGAATAATCAGGGGGTACATGCTGTATCCCTGAAGGTGAATTCTGACACTCTTTCCGGAAGCGAGAACGTCGTCGATTTTAATTTTCTCAAAAAGATTATTATCTATCATTATTCTTCCCAATTCATCGTATTACAGACCAATGACATTGTAGCATTTTTACAGGTCCAATGCTATAATTAAAGCGTAAATACGGAGATTTTTATGAAGAGAAACAATTCGTTTTATATAAAAAACATAGCAGGAAAAAAATACATTGTTCCGTATGCGCAGATGCTTGCAGACAGGTTCGCGGGAGTCAAAATCAATGACACCGGAGAGTTCATCTGGAACCTGCTTGAAAAGGATACGGAAAAAGAAGAATTAATCGAAAAGTGCTGCGAGTATTATGAGGCATCGGGAGATGAATGCGAGACGGTAAAAAAAGATGTTTCCGAATTCATCAAAATGCTATTCTCATACGGAATGATTATAAACGGCAAAATGTATGCTGAGAAAAGTGATTTTATAAAGCGCGTTTCGATTGCCGGCATCAGAATAGGATTTTACGGAGATGCCGAATGCTTAAGAGATGACTTTGATGCTTTTGAAATCACCGGAGTCAACGAAGATGATAAAAATGGCAAAAGTAATTTAAGCAGTTGTGAAACAAACAGCGATAAAAGTAAAGCATGCAGTGACAAAAAATGCGGAAATGATGATTTAAGAATTGAAATCACACATTCATTAAGTCCGGTATACGAAAACGGTAAGCAGATAATCAGAAACGCAGTAGTCAATACGGTTGAATGCGAGGACAGATACGTTCTTAACTTTACGGAATCGGATGAAATAATCGAGTGTCAGATAAACAAAGAAGGTACGCTTGCGAAAATCTATACAAAAAGCAATCTGAGCGATGAAGGCAAAGAGATTCTGTTTCATGCAATAAGACATGTATTTTTATACAGGGCACTGCTTGAAGGAGTTACGGCAGTTCATTCGGTTTCAATTTTATATAACAACAAGGCATGGCTTTTTTCGGCATCGTCGGGAACCGGCAAATCCACACATGCGGAACTCTGGAAAAAACTATATGGCGCAGAAATAATAAACGGAGATCTTAATCTCACAGGATATGCAGATAATAAAGCTTATATATACGGACTTCCCTGGTGCGGCACAAGCGGAATCTGCAATACGGGAAAGTATGAACTCGGCGGAATCTTTCTTTTAAGAAGAAGCGAAAGAAACTACGTTGAGGAATTAAGCGAAGACGAGAAAAGATTACTTGTTCAGCAAAGAATCATTTCTCCTTCGTGGAATACCGATCTCGTTGACAGGCAGTTTGAAACGGTCGATGCTGTTTGCGATAAAATACTGACGGCCAGACTGTACTGCACGAAAGACGATGAAGCTGCAAAAGTGCTAAAGGCATACATCGATTCAAAGGTTCGGGATTAAAACGAAGAGATGCCTGAATCAAACACAAAACGATGAAGCACATAACAATCAGGAATATAACGTGATTTATATTTTTAATATAAATAAATGTTAAAGATGAAATTCAAAAAGGAGGTATCATCATGATAGGTTTAGTTGGTTTGAACTGGTTTAATCAGAACAATACGGTCGGAAGAGATCTTTGGGCTATTACACTCGCTGAAGGCGGCGGAAATCCTACAATGAAGGTTAATCCTATTTATGTGAAGGAACCCGAAAAGACCGAATCCGAAGAGAAGGTTAGTGAGAGTTCGGCAGAGACTTTCGAAGAGAATATTAACGAGGGCGCTGCAGAAGCTTTAGAAGAAGAATATGATTCGGCATATGAGACGGAAGGGTACGAATAAAATCTTTTATTAGAATCAGGCGGAAGAATCCGAATAAATGTATATCAATGAGCAGATAGCAGATTCGACATAAAAAACTTTAGAATAACGGGCAGAAGGGTGCGTACAATATTTTATGATCAACAAAGAGACGGAAAGCGGCAAATATATGCCGGACGAAAATACGGTTTACATGAAAACATATCTTGGAAACAGGCTCAATCCGATTAAGCCGGATGCCAAAGATATTAAGATTGAAGATGTGGCACATGCGCTTTCGCTTCTTTGCAGAGGCAACGGACAGGTAACGCATTTTTATTCGGTAGGGCAGCATTGCATAAACGCAGCCAAAGAGGCGGAAGCCAGAAATGAATCTGACAGAGTGATTCTTGCATCTCTTCTGCATGATGCGTCCGAAGCCTACATGTCCGATGTCATAAGACCGATTAAGCAGTTTCTTCCGAAATACATCGAGATCGAAAACAACTTTCTTGAAAAGGTTTATGAAAGATTCGGCCTCGGAAAGCTTACTGATGAAGAGAAGTTTAAGGTAAAAAGTATTGACGATGCCCTGCTTGATTATGACATGGTTGAACTTCTTAAAGAACCCATGCCCGAAGGCGGCTACAGGTTCATCAGAAAACCGGATATAGAATTCAGACCTTTTGAGGAAGTTGAAAAAGAATATATTCAAATCTTTAAAAAGTATTATAATGAATAAGATAAAATAATAATGAGGTGGATAAAATGCTTTATTTAACATTGACTGCCGAAGAAGCTTTGCAGGCACTTGATAACATTGAGACAGGGCTTTCTTCGGTTGACGGTATTACATCCTATATTTATTCGATAGGTGTAACAATCGTTGCTGCACTCGCGGGATTATTCGGAGTCGGCATATCGGTTATTATGTTTGTGGTTCCTGTCTTAGCAGCTACTTTCGGAATAATCGTTTCGATTGTCGAGTATCTTTTACCTGCAATAGCATTATATAAAATGGCAAAGAAAGCCGGTTACAAGTATCCCTGGATGGCTTTCATTCCCATAGTTCAGACATATCTTGAATTTGTTTTGCCGAGACGTGAATTCAATGTGATTTTTAAAACAAAGAACAGATCGGTTATGGGTATCATAGCTTTAATTCTTTCGTATTTCGGCTCGGCGGTTGTAGTGCTGCTGAATGCGGTTCCGCCTCTCGGACAGATTCTTGATCCGCTTCTTCCTTTTGTGCTTTATGTTTTAGGATGGAGAAAGAGATACGATATGATTCGTACTTTCGGAACAAAGGAACTTGCAATTCCGATTTCGATTTTAAGTATTATATTCCCGTTCCTTTATACAATAGCTCTTCTTTTCCTTATGAATAAGGATCCCGAGTACGGAGCAGGAAACTACTACAACGTTCCTATGGAAGATTTTTAAAATATTTCGCCGGCAGTTTATTCTACCGGCGAAATTGTTGTATTTAGAATACCACATGTCAGACGTGGGGGATGCGGAGCTTTTAATGAAGTATTCATAAATAAAAGCTCTTTTTGAAATTTATTTTTTTGTCAGGAGATAAAAGTGAAAAAAGGCGACAGAATCGAAGGCTTGGTTGTAAAATATGATTTCCCGAATATCGGTACCGTTGAGGTCGAAGAAGACGGAGAAAAGCATTATGTGAAAATAAAAAATGCTATAGCCGGCCAGAGGGTATCGGGAGTAATAAACAAGAAAAAACACGGTCTTCTTGAAGCGAGACTTGAAGAAGTAACAAAGAGGGCATGCGAAGAGACTGCAGAACCCTGTCCGCATTTTAAGGAGTGCGGCGGATGTACATATCAGACATTTCCTTACGAAGAACAGTTAAAGATTAAGGAAAAACAGATACTTGATATGTTAAAAAAATCGCTCGGTGAAAATGCCGGCGATATAGATGAAGCGTATGAAGGCATTATAGCGAGTCCTGACAGGGCAGAATACAGAAACAAAATGGAGTTTTCATTCGGGGACGAGTACAAAGACGGTCCTCTGGCTCTTGGCATGCACAAAAGAGGAAGTACCTATGATGTAGTAAATACATTTGAATGCCGAATCGTTGATGAAGACTACAGACAGATATTAAAGAAAACACATGAATATTTCCTGAAACTTAATCTGCCGTATTTTCACAAGATGAGGCACGAAGGGATACTCAGACACCTTTGTGTAAGAAAAGGTCGTAAATCAGGTGAAATTCTTGTTTTTCTCGTAACTTCATCACAGTGGAAAGAAAGATTTTCCGAAGAAGAGTGGAATAAGATTCTTGATGACTGGAAAGAAATCCTTTTGGGAATTGATTTAAAGGGTTCTTTTGCGGGAATTTTGCATGTAACCAATGACAGTCCGGCAGATGCCGTAATAGATCAGGGAAGCAGGATTCTTTACGGAAGAGACTATTTCGAGGAAGAACTTCTCGGCCTGAATTTTAAGATTTCACCTTTTTCTTTCTTCCAGAATAACAGCCTGGCAGCAGAACTTCTTTACAGCAAGGTAAAGGATTATCTCCTCGAAAACCTTGAAGGCAAACCTGTTGTATATGACCTCTACACGGGAACGGGGACGATAGCTCAGCTTGTGAGCGAAGCAACTTCGAAGACTATCGGTGTTGAAATAGTAGAAGAAGCCGTTGAGGCCGCAAAGGTCAGCGCCAAAAGAAACGGTGTGGAAAACTGCGAATTCATTGCAGGTGATGTTCTCAAATGCCTTGATGACATTGAAACGCTTCCGGATTATATAATACTCGATCCGCCTCGTGACGGCATCAATCCGAAAGCACTTGATAAGATATTAAATTACGGTGTAAAAGATATTGTTTATGTATCCTGTAAGCCGAGTTCTCTTGCACGAGATCTGAATGCATTTTATGAGCATGGTTACAGAGTAAAGAAATGCTGCCTGACAGATTTGTTCCCGAGTACGGTGCATGTGGAGACGGTAGTACTTTTGAACAACAAATTTGCCAAGGCAAAGGATTTTGTTCAGATCGGAATAGATGCGGAAGATTATTACAGAATAAAGGATGCAAAGAGCAAAAAAAAAAAACAAAATAATTTCCTTACCCAAGTCAGAATAGAAGGGAACTCCTATTATGATGAGATACACCACGGAAGAATACTTCGATCTTGAAAGACGGAGAGCACGGATTCTTTTTTAGTGAAAATGGTAAAGAAAAAGTTTGATACTCCGGTAACACATACCCCGGAGGAATATGATTTCCCCGACAGTTTGTATCAGGATCATTGGGAAAAAGCAGAGGCTTTCGG
>JAEEGL010956580.1_pt1 | contig 37258 bp, 26 predicted proteins | sample 9134231 | NCBI WGS metagenome assembly JAEEGL01 (sample SAMN16246548, study PRJNA631951) | gut metagenome | biome: gut microbiome; feature: rumen; material: fiber-attached | host: Bos | place: Iran: Karaj | collected 2018-10 | reverse complement strand
CTCACCGGACGCACCCACCAGTTGCGGGTCCACTGCTCATATCCCCTGGGCTTGAACTGCCCCATCGTGGGCGACCGCCTCTACGGCCGTGCCGCTGCCCGTCTCATGCTGCATGCCCAGTGCATCATCTTCACCCATCCCGTCACGGGTGAGCAGTTGACATTGACCTGTGACCCAAACTTTTAAAATGAAACAACCGCCCATTTGAGGCGGTTGATCATGATATCAGGCATGTTATAATCCAATCTTTACAGGCGGAAGGCAATCGGCAGCACCACCCTCACGGGAACGGCATGATTACCCACTTTCCCCACGCTCCACTTGGGCATCTCGTTGATCACGCGGATGGCCTCGCGGTTCAGGCTCTCGTCGCCGGCGCCGCGGATGACCCTCACGTCACTCACCTTGCCGTCGGTGCCCACGATAAAGCTGCACAGCACGCGACCCTGAATACGCTTTTTGTAAGCATAGTAGGGATACTCACGCGTCTTGTTGATGAAGTTGATCAACCCGCGCTCTCCGCCGGGAAACTGAGGCTGAATATCCACATAGTCAAACTCATACACCTCCATGTACGATTGCTTCGTTGTGGGATTGACAGTGGTCACATGACGCACCTGTGCTACCAGGGGCAGCACTGCAGTTAACGTCAAGATAGCCAATAATCCAAAGCGTAATTGTTTGACCATGCGCAAGTTGTGTTTGAATTGTCAATGTTGAAACCCGGTTAATTCCAGATTTTTTCTGCGCAAATATATGGTTACAATTGCAAACCACAAAATGATTTAATTTATTTTTGTAAACTATTAGCATTGTTTCATCTTTTTTTACTTTTTCGCGATTGATTGAAAAAATATGTAATTTTTTTCATTTTCTCGATTTTTTGTGTGTTTTATTAATGATGTATCATGAAAATGTGCTATTTTTGCCGTCGCACATGAAAACCGTCACGCTATGTGACCGATGACTGATATCAAGATTTGTGAGCTTTAAAACATAGTTTTATTTTAAGTCTTTACGCTTTATGAAAAAAATCCTTTTTTTACTGTCAGCCGCTTTGCTGGCAATGTCAATGAACGCTGCACCTGTCGATCAGGCAACGGCTATGAAAAAAGCACAAAGTTATTTGAAGAATAAACTTTATGCTGGTAAAATTATGGCTCCCGAGGCTACGAATCCCGTCCTGCTCAAGACCGTGATGAGTGACGCTAAGGTTAAACAGCCTGTGCTTTACATCTACAACACTTCCACCACTTTTCTTGTGATCGCTGGTGATGACCGTGCCGAGGAAATCCTCATGATCGGTGACCGTCCTCTCAGGGACATCAACAATCTGGCTCCTGGCATGATCGACATCCTCAACCAGTACAAGGCCGAAATCACTTTCTTGCAGGAAAATCCCGACCTCAAGGTTGATCCCATTCCCAGTCCCGAAAACACACCCTCATTGCGTGCCAATACCTATGGCCCGCTGCTCACCGCCATTTGGGACCAAGAGGAACCTTTCTGGAACCAGTGCAAATTCACCTATGGCAGCACAACCTATCAGTGCTTGACCGGTTGCCCCGCAACCTCGGCTTCGATGGTGCTCTATTATTGGAAGTACCCCACCACTCAAATCCCGGCAATGTCGTCTTACACTGCCATGCTTGAGCTATCCTATTGGAATAGCGTCAGCAATTTCCAATATCCTGCTTTGCCCGCAACGACATTCGACTGGGCAAACATGAGAGACGACTACACGGGCAACTACTCCACGGCTCAAGGCAATGCTGTCGCTACCCTCATGCGCTATGTGGGACAAGCCGAGACCATGATGTATGGCACCTCGGCCGCCGGCGGTAGCGGTATCTACACCACCGACACCCAGAATGTTGTCGACATGTTCACCCTCTTTGGCTATGATGAGACAACTTGCCGTGTCGTCCAGAAGCAGAACCTCTCCTCGGGTGCCACCAACTATACCGATGCTCAGTGGGCTACGCTGATTCAGACCGAGATGGCCGAGGGTCGTCCCATTGTCTATATGGCCGTTTCCAGCAATGGTGGCGGTCACGCCTTCAACGTGGATGGTTATGACAGCAGCACCAACAAGTATCACGTTAACTTCGGTTGGAGTGGTGACGGTAACAACTGGTATGCAATCAACTCGTTCTCCTCTGGGGGCTACACCTTCAACCAGCAGCCTCAGGCCGTCATTGGCATCCAGCCCCCCAGTGGTCCCGCTCTCGAGACCTACAATCCCGTGATGTTGCCCGCCGACGAGGCCTATATCACCAAGTCTTCGTTCCGTGCCGACTGGACCGATGCAACCCCCGACGAGAATGTGGCCAGCTACACCCTCGAGGTGAATCCCAAGCCCGAATATGAACTCCTCCACTCGCTTTATGGTAGCGATTTCACGGGTTCACAATATTATGACATCACCTTGCCCGCTCCTTGGGGTGGCACCAATGTGCGTGGTGGCAATAGCTCGATCATCTACTTCAGGAACAACTACCAGGGTGCCAACTCTCCAGGTAACATCACCTACACGGTTCCCGCTGGTTACAGCAATGCCACCTTCACGATGACGATTACCACGGGCAGCTCTTCCGATGGTGCCGGTAACTTGGCTGTCGGCACGCCGCAGACCGCATCCGTCAACCACAACTTCTCGGCTGGTTCTTCCTACTCTTGGCTGGTTACCGCAAGCGCTGGTGAGAAGATCACCATTACAACGTCCGATGCCAACTACTCGCCCGACATCGCTTCAATCATCGTCTATGCTGGCAACGCTACCACCGGTAGCAATGCCAACACCTTGACCTTCACAGGCATCACCGACAAGAACTATACAGTTACTGGCCTCGACGAGGGCACCTATCTCTACAGGGTGAAGGCGACTTATGTCAACGACCGTGTGAGCGACTGGAGCAATGTCGAGGAGGTAACCTTGTTCGACAGCACGCCCGCCTTCGTGCGTGGTGACGTGACCGGTGACCATAATGTTGACATGGATGACTTGGCATTACTCATCAACTATCTGCTCGATGATGCCACTACCATTAACCAGATGGGCGCAGCATCTTGCAACGCTATTGACGACACTACTGTCGACATGGATGACCTTGCAGCATTGATCAATTTCCTGCTGACTAATGAGTGGGCCAACTAATCTGTAACTGAACTCACCACTTCAACGCGGGCTCCTCAATTCGAGGGGCCCGTTTTGTATGCTTCATGCTATTGCCCATTTGGACGCTGTTTAAGGATAAACCGAGATTTTTGTTATAAATTATAGGAAAAAAGTGGCAAAATATTTTTGATTTGCAAAATAATCTGTACTTTTGCGTGTCGTTTCGAAGCATGTCTTGATGACATGCGGGGACCAAGAAAACCAATTCAAGAACTAATTATAATTTTCATCAAAGTTTTTATTTAATCTTTAGCTTATGAAACAATTATTATTCATTGTGACTGTCGCTCTCGCGGCATTGTCTTTGTCGGCCGCCGATGTGACACCTGTGCAGGCTAAGGCCGCAGCAAACGCGTTTCTTAACAAACAAGTAGCCACAGGGCAGATGAAAGCCTCTGCAGCTTCTAATCTCCAGCTCGTCAGGGCTGAAAAATCGGTAGCCAAGCCCTCGGCAGTGGACTACTACATCTTCAATTCAGCAAAATCCTATGTGGTAGTTGCCGGTGATGATGAGGCTCCCCAAATTCTGATGTACGGCGACGAGGGTGCTCTCGACCTGAACAACATCCCTCCCGGCATGCAGTGGTTGCTCAACAAGTACAAATATCAGATTGACGGCCTCAAGGCCGGCACCAGGGTGCCCGTGAAACTTCCCAAGTTTGCTACTACTCCCGTTGCTCCCCTGGTAAACGCCAACTGGGACCAAGACGCTCCTTACAACAACATGTGTCCCTCCAGTGGCGGCAGGCATGCCTACACCGGCTGCCCGGCCACTTCGTTGGCTATGTGCTACTACAAGTGGAAATGGCCCTACACCTACCCTGCAGTGGCCGCCATCAACAGTTCAACTTCTGGCGGACTTTCCGCTCCTGCTCTTGGGGAGCGTGCTGCCGATTGGGATAACATCATCGATGAGTATTCCGGTCCCACCAACTACAGCTCCACTGCCGAACAGAAGGAAGCCGTGGCATGGCTGATGCGCTATGCCGGCCAGGCCATTCCCGATTATATGTACGGCACCAGCGCCAGTGGCGCCAACGACCCCGAGATCTATCAGGGCTGCCTCAACATGGGCTACACCGACGCTCAGTACCTCCTGCTCACCGAGCTCGTTAGCTCTGGTTGGACCTACACCAATGGTCCGCAGCAGTACACCGATGCTGAATGGAACACTTATATGTTGAACGAGCTCCACAATGGCCGTCCCATCGAGTATCTGGCCTATGACGTCAGTGGCTACAGCGTGTCGGGTCACGCTTTCAACGTGTTTGGTGTGAACGCTGACGGACAGTACTTTGTGAATTGGGGCTGGAGCGGCGAGAGCAACGGCTATTGCACGCTGCACAACTTCACTACCGCTAATGGCGCTAATCCCGGCCAAACTGGCACCTACGTCTTCAACTATGGCGAGGCCATGATCATTGGCATCGAGCCTCCTGCTGGTGCGCTCACCGATCCCCGCATCAGGACCAATGTCTCCACAATCGACATGAGCACAATCGTGGACAATCCTGTGACCGCCACCTTCACTGTTAACGGTTACAACCTCACCGAGAACGTGAATCTGACCATCAGCGGCGATAACGCCTTCTCAATGGATATCACCAACATCACTCTTGCTCAACTCGAGAACGCGGTGACCGTTACTGTGACCTATAATCCCTCAAGCCCCGGCAACCACGAGGCAACTGTGACCTTGTCTAGCGAAGGTGCCGAAAACGTCACCGTCAAGCTCAATGGTATTGCCGAGCTCGAGACCTATGCGCCCGAGATGCTCGAAGCCACCAACATCACCTCCACATCGTTCAAGGCCGTCTGGACCGACGAGACCCCTGCCGAGAACGTCGAGAGCTACACCCTCTATGTGAGCGCCGAACCATTCTTGCCCGCAGTGGCCCTGCTCGATAGCATTGACTGGTCTCCTGGTATCGCCTTTGTACCTGAGGGTTGGACCGCGCAGGGTCTGAACGATTATAGCTACAATAACGCTTGCTACTTGAGCAATAGCGGCTATGTCCAGAGTAAAACTTACGACCTCACTGGCTATGACAAGGTGACCGTGATGGTTTACTCCTCGCCCTACGGCTCAGGCAACAGCCTCACTGTGGCTACCAGCGTCCAGACCAAGACAGTCAACTTGCCCAGCAATACCCAGTTCAACTGGTACACCTTCGTTTTAGATTGTGCCAGCAGCGACTATGTGAAACTCACTTCCAGTGGTCTGCCCGACTTGAGGTACATGAAGGTTTATGCTGGCGACCTCACCGAGGCTCAACAGCTCAGGGCCACCGAGACAGGTGACGAGAACTCTCGCATCATCACCGGTATCACCGACAAGAACTACACCGTTAGGAACCTCACCGAGAACGGACACTACTACTTCTATGTCGTGGCTAACTATACCGATGGCGGTGTTTGCAACAGCAACACCCAGGAGGTGACCCTGTTCGGCAGTGCCCCCGCCTTCATGCGTGGTGACGTTGACGGCAATGAAGATGTGAATATGGACGACTTGACGGCTCTCATTAACTATCTGCTTGATGGCAATACGGTGATCAACACCGCTGGTGCAGCGTCTTGCAACAATGCCGACGACGACACCGTCGTTGACATGGATGACTTGACTGCACTGATTAACTACTTGCTCACCAATGAGTGGTAAATGATTAGCATTTAAGCTTTATTGATTACAGTTGGGGTTCAGGCCTTTTCATGGCTTGAGCCCCATTTTTTTATCGGTCAATAATAGTGAATAACTGATTTTTATTACCTTTGTGCCACAAACCCTTTAATCATTAATACATTAATAACTATTGACTTTGTTATGATGAAGAAAACCCTGTTTTTTGCTCTGATGGCTTTGGTCTGCATGCAGGCTCTGGCCGCCAATGTTGATCGGATGACTGCACAGTCCACAGCGACTGACTTTTTGATGTCACGATCAGGTAATGGACGACTCATGACCTCGACACCCGCCATCAAGTGGACGCATGAGGTGAAGAGCTCAACCAATGCTGCCGTCAATGCACTCTACGTCGTGAACACCGACCGTGGCTTTGTCATTGTCGCTGGTGATGACCGCGCCACCCAGGTCCTCGGCTATGGCGAGGCACCTTTGACCGACATGAACAATTTGCCCGAGAACATGTTGTTCTGGCTCGATCACTACAAGCAGCAGATGGAATATCTGCAGGCTCATCCCGGCATGGTGGTGGAGAAATCCAGGACCAATCTGGGTGTGACAGTGGCTCCCATGCTCGAAGCCATGTGGAACCAGGGCTACCCCTACTATTCACAGTGCCCCATGATCGAGAGCGCCAGTCTGCGTGCTCAGACCGGTTGCGCCGCCACTTCGCTGGCTCAGGTGTTCTACAAGTGGAAATATCCCACCCAGCCCACGCCCGTGATTCCCGGCTACACCACTCGCACCTACGGGATCGTCCTCGATGCGCTGCCATCAGTGACCTTCGACTGGGACAACATCTTGCCCACCTATAACTTTGGTGATTACACCCAGAATGATGAGCACCACCGCGCCATCGCTCAGCTCATGCGCTACATCGGCCAGGCCGAGCAGATGGACTACACCGATGGTTGGGCCGAAGCGCATGAGGATGATATTCTGCGTGCTTGCCACACCTTTGGCTATGTGGGTGCACATGTGGAATACAAGTCAATCCTCTACGCCAATGATGTTGACAGCGTTTACATTGATGATGCCACTTGGGAAGAGATGCTTCAGGGCGAGCTCATCGCCGGACGCCCCGTGGTTTACTGCGCTATAGCTTACAGTTCTGCCTATGACGGCTATTACGGCCATGCCTTCAATGTGGATGGTTACGATGCCGCTACCGGCAAGTATTCCATCAACTGGGGCTGGAGCGGAACCGGCAACGGCTACTTCGCTCTCCACGCCTTCTCTAACCAGGGCTATAATTACAACTTGAACCAGCTCATGGTCATGGGCATCGAGCCTCCTGCTCCCATCGAGGCCTATGATCCAGTGATGCTTCCCGCCAACGAGAACTATGTCAACTTGACATCCTTCCGCGCCGAGTGGACCGATGAGACTCCTGCCGAGAACGTGATCAGCTACACCCTCGAGGTGAACTCCGGTGACGGTAGCAACCATGGCGTGTATGAGAAAGTCTTCAGCGAGTCATTCCCCGGTTGCACCAGCTCGGGTTCCAGCGCCGTCACCAACTTCAATAATTATTGCTCTAATAAGGGCTGGACGGGTTCCTATGCCTATGAGGCAAACGGTGGTCTCCGCCTGGGCTCTTCATCTCGCACTGGCTCTATCACCACACCTGCCTTGGATATGACCCAGAGCGGTGGCAAGATGACTGTTGTTGCTGCCATCAAGCCCTACAGCAGCGACACCAATGTCCCTGTCAGGATTTCTTGCAGCACCGGCATGGCCGATATCACAGTGACTGCCAACGACGTTTACACCGTCACGCTCGACTGCTTGGCCGATGAGAACCAGAAGGTCACCATTGCCACCACCCAGTCTGGCAAGCGTGTTGTGGTAACCCAGGTAGACATCTACAGCTCCACCCCCAATGGCTCCAAACTGTTGCTCTCCGTCCCCGTGCAAGAAGGCGACAGCACCACGCGCACCATCACCGGCATCACCGACAAGTTCTACACCGTGACCGATCTGACTGCAGGTGGCACCTTCAACTACAAGGTGAAGGCCCACTACACTAACGGCACCCAGAGCGAGTGGAGCAACCTCGAGGTGGTGACCCTCTTCGAGAACACTCCCGCTTTCATGCGTGGTGACGTGAACGGTCTTGGCCAGGTTGACATGGATGACTTGACAGTTCTCATCAACTATCTCCTTGACGATACCACGGTAATCAACACCGCTGCTGCAGCTTCTTGCAACAACGCCAACGACACCACCCTGGTTGACATGGACGACTTGACCGCTTTGATCAACTTCTTGCTCACCGACAACTGGGCCAACTGATTAAATCAAAAATAATCCCACTCGGGGTTCAAGCCTTTTCAAAGCTTGAACCCCATTTTTTAAAAGTCCCCGTCCGCCCCGTCCAGTATGCTGCGTTCCCCCCGCAGCCCCCACCGTCTTCATTGTCCCGTGTGTCGAGGCGTCGCCTCGACCCCATCGCCCGCCCGTGCCGTCTGTTTTTTGACATGGACAACCCCGTCCCCCATCCATTACCTTTGCCACATTATTAACTTTAAATCTACAACATCATGAACACCTACAGTTACCGCAAGCCCATCGCCCAAGCCCTCCACCTCGGCATCCTCACTAAGGCCGATGACGACACTGGACTATACACCCTCAACCCCCAGTCAACCAGTCCAGTATGTGGTGGCGCTGCCACCACCGACACCACTGCTGTTAACAATTAATTAACACTCCCGCCCCTTCCGTCATCGCCTGTATTGTTGAGGTAGTGCAAGCCACCGGCTTGCAAAGAAATTTGTCCAGTACGCTGCGTTGCCAACGCAGCCCCACGCCCGCCCGGTCCCCCGTGCCGCGCCTCCCGCCGCGGCCCCACCAGCGCTTGTGCCGTCCAGCCGCCAGTTTGCAAGAATGTTAAGACGTTGTGACACAGAAAATCCCGCCTTTTCAATAAAAAGTGCCAAAAATCACCTTGTTTGCATAATTATTTCTTATCTTTGCAGCGATGAAAAATGAATATTATCTCCAATTTATTAACTATAATCACTTTTGTTTATGAAAAAAATCCTTCTTTTTACCGCTCTGGTGATTGCGACTTTGCAACTCACCGCAGCTAACGTGGACCTGATGACTGCTCAGCAGTCTGCCCAGCGTTTCCTGATGAGCAAGACTGCTAAAGGCCAGATTGCGGCTTCAACTCCCGCCATCAAGTGGACCCAGGAGGTGAAGAACTCGACCAATGCAACCCAGACGGTTTACTACATCGTCAACACCGACAAGGGCTATGTCATCGTTTCGGGTGACGACCGTGCGCGTCAAGTCCTCGCCTGTGGCGACATGCCTCTCGAGAGCATGAACGATATTCCTGAGAATATGCAGTTCTTCCTCGATATGTACAAGGCCGAGATGGAATATCTGCAAGCTCATCCCGGACAAGTGGTCAAGACCCGTAACACCAGCCGTGGCGAAACGGTTCTGCCCTTGCTGACGACAACTTGGCAACAGGGTAGCACCAATGGCCGTTCTCCCTACAACAGACTGTGTCCGCAAACGGGTGGCCAATATTGCTTGGTCGGTTGCGCCGCTGTTTCATTGTCACAGGTGATGAACTTCTGGAAGTATCCTGCTGGTTCACCTGCTCTTCCCGCCTATGTGGGTGGTCGCGGTGTTGAAGTTCCTGCACTTCCGGCTTACACCTTCGATTGGAACAACATGCTCGACAGTTACAAGAACAATAACTGGAGTGAAGACGAGCGCGACGCTATCGCAAACCTGATGCGTTATGTCGGTCAGTCACTCTTCATGGACTATGACCCCACTATGAGTGGTGCCGACGAGGACCAGATGCTCATGGCTGTAAGGCTCTTTGGTTATGATGCTGGTGCACACTACATGCTCAAGAACGGCTATGACCAAGCAATGACCGAGCTCGTCAATGATGAGGACTGGAACGCCACGATGCAATCTGAGTTGGCTGCTGGCCGTCCCTTGATGTATTGCGCTGCCGCAGCAATGAGCGATGGCAGTGGTTTCTACGGCCACGCCTTCAATGTGGATGGTTATAATGCCGACACCGACATGTATCATGTGAACTTTGGTCAGTCCGAGGATAAGAATGGTGATTATGCCTTCAACGCCTTTGGTTATGGTATCACAGTGTATAAGTATTTCCAGCTGATGTTCGTCGGCATGCAGCCGCCCGCACAGGGTGTTCCTGTTCCTCCGCGCATCGTGGTAAATCCCGTGTACAACTATTTGGAAACCCATGCCGGTTGGACTACCACGGCCGATATCCATGTGATTGGTCTTGACCTGACCGATGACATCACCGTGACCGTGACCGACGAGAACGGTTATCACACAACCGATGTTTCCACCATCAGCCTTAGTGATCTTGACGAAGCCAATCACAAGATACTCAAAGTCACTTATGCTCCGCAAGAGGTGGGTGAGCACTGGGCTTATGTCACCTTGAGCAGCCCAGGCGCTGAACCTGTGGACATCTATTTCTACGATCAGGCCGATGAGGCTCCCCTCGTGAAGTATAACCCCGTGATGTTACCTGCCGATGAGGAGGCTATCACAGCCACCTCATTCCGTGCCGACTGGACCGACCAGACTCCGGCTCAACTGGTTGAGAGCTACACGCTCGAAGTGAACACCAAGCCTGATGTCAACCTCGTGGCCGAGGCCGACTGGAGCGGTGTGGGACAGGACTATAACAATATTTCTACTAATCCCGGTCTGGTGATGCCCCAAGATTGGGTGTTCACAGGTAGCGGATTGTGGCAGGAAGGTGGTTACATCTCCATCAATGCCAGCAGTAGCATCAAGTCACCCGTTCTGGACTTGACAAGTGCTAACAAGGTGTCGGTTGTGTTGACAGGTAGAGGTGCAACTGGTAGCGCAAACTTGGTTGTCTCGACAAGCAAGGGTTCGCAGACAGTTTCCTTGACCAGTACAATGAGTCAATATGTTGTGGTGCTTGACTGCGCTGCCAGTGACCAAGTTACCTTCAGTGGCTCATACGGCTATCCCGGATTCAAGAGCATCCAGATCTACGCTGGCGAAATGATGCTTCCCGAGTTGCGTGCTACCGAAACTGGCGATGCCACCACGCGCACCATCACTGGCATCACCGACAAGTTCTACACGGTGAACGGTCTGACCCCTGGCGGTTCATTTGTATATAAGGTGAAGACCATTTACACCGACGGCACCGAGAGCGCTTGGAGCAACACCAAGCAGGTAACCTTGCTCGATGGTCCCGCTTTCACTCGTGGCGACGTGAATGGCGTGGGTGGTGTTGACATGGATGACTTGACAGCACTCATCAACTATCTGCTTGATGACACTTCGGTGATCAACCAGGCTGGTGCAGCTTCTTGCAACGACGCCGACGATCTCACGATCGTCGACATGGATGATTTGACCGCACTCATCAATTATCTGCTCACCGAAACTTGGGCTAATTGATAAAAGACCTATCATTATCAGTAGGTTATAAGCCATTAAAAGGAGGTTCAGGCCCGCATGAGGCCTGAACCTCCTTTGTTTCTCTGAACTGAATATTGATGGAAATTTGACGGGCGCTAAAACATTTTCATGTAAAAACGTTGCAGATTTATGGTTTTTGGTGTAATTTTGCAACCGTTTTCTTGACAAGGCCACTATGACGTGTGTTTGTGTTCATGAAGCCAAAGTCTCAAGTTTTTTATTTTAACATTAATATAATAATCAGTACTTTATGAAGAAATTACTTTTGATTGCCGCTGTATTGGTGGCGGCAATGCAGGCGTGGGCTGCTCCTGTTGACCTGAAGACGGCTCAAATTGCAGCACAGAATTTTGTTCAATCAAGAGCCTATGGTGGACACCTCATGGCTCCGCTGTCGGGTGAAGTCAAGTTGGCTCACGCCGAGATGAACTCCAAAATGCTGGATCGCGCTGTTTACTATGTGTTCAACGCCAAGAACGGTTATGTCATCGTTTCGGGTGACGACCGTGCCGAGCAGATTCTGGGCTATGGCGACCGTCCGATAGACTTCAACACGATTCCCTGCAACATGCGGGCTTGGCTCGATGGCTACAAAGAGGCGATTGAGTATCTCCAGGCCAACGAGGGATTGCAAGTCACCACGCCTTCAATGATGGCGCCGTCATTGCAGACGCCCAGTGTGCCGCCGCTGTTGACGGCATTATGGGACCAGGAGGCTCCTTATTGGAATCAGTGCAAGATCAATGGTTACCAGTGCTTGACAGGTTGCCCTGCAACCTCAGCAGCTATGGTATTCCATTACTGGAAATATCCTGATTATCCCACTCCCGAAATACCCGCCTATCGTTGCGAACTCTCCACTTCCTCTTGGGGTGGTTCCACAATGGTAAATGTTGCCGCTTTGCCTTCGGTAACCTTTGATTGGGACAATATGCTGGATTCCTATACCAGCGGCTATAGCACGGCTCAAGGCAATGCTGTGGCAACGCTCATGCGTTATGTGGGACAAGCCGAGCACATGGCCTATGGTGTGGATGCTAGCGGTATCGACGCCGACAGTGTTGAATTGATTGTCAATGCCTTCAAGTTGCTCGGTTATGACGAGGAAACCGTGCGCATGGTCAAAAAGACCAGTGCCTATAGTGGGGGTGTCACGCTTTACACCGATGCCGAATGGGCTGCCCTGATTCAACAAGAACTTGTTGAAGAACGTCCCATCGTCTTCTGCGCTATTTCTAGTGGATGGTTCGGTGGTGGTCACGCCTTCAACGTCGATGGCTATGACGCTAATACCAACAAATACCACATCAACTTCGGTTGGAGCGGTACAAGCAATAACTACTATGCTCTCAATGCATTTGACGGTTATAACCAGTACCAGCAGATGGTAATCGGTATCCAACCCCCGCTCACAGGTCCCAGATTGAAAGCCGACAAGAATAATCTGGAGATGACTTGCTACAAGAACAAGACCGTTACAGCGACAATCAACCTCAATGGCCGCAACCTGGAGGGTGACGTGACCTTGACGCTGAATGATGAGAGCGGTGTCTTCAGCATTGACCAGACCACACTGTCTCCCGATGAGGACAATCGTCTGGTTCAACCCGTCACAGTAACCTATGCTCCCGTGACCGAGGGTGAATACAACGCAACCCTGACCATCAGCTCGCCTGGTGTCGAGGATCTCGTGATTTCGCTGAAGGGTGTCACCAACTACGAGCTCTATCGTCCTGTGATGCTGCCCGTTGACGAGCAGACCATTACCGCAACCTCATTCCGCGCCGACTGGACCGATGAGACTCCCGCCGAGAATGTCGTGAGCTACACCCTTGAGGTGCAGACCAAGCCCGCTGTGAATATGCTCACCGAGGCTGATTGGAGCGGCGTTCCCAGCCAGAGCACCAACCATGCATCTGACGCATCTAACTATATGCCCGAAGGCTGGACCTTCAGCGGCAGTGAGTTCTATCTGGATGGCGGTTTCATCAACCCGAACCACAATTCTGTGATCACTGCAAACTGCGACATGTCAGCTTATGACAAGGTAAGTGTGATCGTTTATGCTAAGTGTATCGGTTCGGGCATTTCCTCTTCAGTGAAAGTGGCTACCAATGCAGGTTCCAAGAATGTGAACATCTCCAGGACGCTTAAGCCCGTTCTTGTTGTCATCAATGCTGGCACCGACGGTAAAGTAACCTTCACTGCTGGTACGAATCTTGATATCCAGAAGATCAAGATCTATGGTGGCGAGATTGTTGATATGGGTCCCTTCACCTTCAATGCTTCAGCTCCTTCGCTGAATGATGATGGCGATTTCTACCGTATCATCGAGGGCATCACACCCGACAAGTTCTACAACGTGACAAGCCTTCCCGCTGGCGGTTGTTACTTCTATCGCGTAAAAGCCCTCTATGTGAACGACACCGAGAGCAATTGGAGTAATTATCGCGAGGTAACCCTCCTTGAGGGTGGTGACGTCATGTATGGTGACATCGATGGTGACGGAGCCATTGACATGGATGACTTGACTGTTCTGATTAACTACATGCTCACTGGTGATGATTCTGAAGTCAACCTCCAGAATACCGATGTGGATCAGAGTGGCAATATATCCATGGATGACATAACCGAGCTGATCAACAAACTCCTTTCAAGCTCAAAATAAATCTTTTAGCCTTCACGGCTGATACATGATTTTACAATAGACTGCGTCTGGCTTTAGCTAGACGCGGTCTTTATTTCCTGATTACTTGCACCGCAGCAATAATGGGTAAAAAGGCGAACTTGGGAAAATTTTTGCTAAATTATTTTGCTATGTCACCGACAGTGACTACCTTTGTTGCCTTGAGTCATGCCTGATTCAAAATCTGGCATGAACATGAACACAGATTGGAAGAATGATATATTTTTCCCAAGTTGGTCGAGAGATTGACCTTAATTTGTTGTATGATAGGGTACTATGATTACCCTGTCATGACTTTCTAGTAGAGTTCGGATGACTGAATCCAACGAACAGCAGTGGTACATTCTCAGTATCAAGGATGGAATCCTTGATATAGAAAGGCAGTTCGAGCAGCTCTCGGCTGCAAGAGTGCGTCGTGGTGAGAAACCGGTTGAATATTTCATGCCCACCTGTTTCACGATGTCCAACCTCTTTGGCCGAGCAAGAATGAGCCGCCGCAAACTCATTGGCAATTACATCTTCGTCCATGACAGCTACAAGAACATCCTTGAGGCAAAGCGGGTTATGGAATCGCTATGGCTCTTGCCGCACCCCGATCATCGTGAGGGACGACGCCAGTTCATGACCATCAGCGACCATGACATGGCATTGTTCAAAGCCATAGCTAAGGCTTATTCCAATGAACTGCCGTGTTTGCCGATAGGAGCGGTAGACCTTGAAGAGGGTGACAAGGTCGAAATCGTGGGCGGTGAGTTTGACGGCATGTGCGGCACCTTGCAATGCAGTCAGGGGCGCATGGGTGGCAAGGTGCTCATGACGATAGGCAACCTGTTCATCGCCGTCACGCCCGATATTCGTCCGCAGTTCATCCGCATTCTCCAGTTCGGGAAAGGGAATCGCCATCCTTACCGTCTGTTCGAAGCACACTTGCCGCGTGTGCTCAAGGCGCTAAACCATTTGCAGGCCAGTGAGAACGTCGGAGAGACGAACGGTTTAACCACCGATGACGTGGCAGCAATGACCGTCTTTACAGGTCGATTTGAGTCGCTGCAGCCATCAACGGTCAACATCGCCAGTCAGCATGCCACGCTCATGCTCATGAGTTATGCCGCCTTGCAGGACACGGCAAAGACCATCGAATGGCTTTTCCGTTGCAGGAACATCTTGCCCAAGATAAAGAGCGACACCCAGCGTGCATGGCAACTCGCTTTCATGTACGCCGCCACAGGCAACGAAGCGCTGCATCGTCAGGCAACAGCCATTGTCGACACCTGGACCATCGCCCCCAACGACCGCAAGCGCCACCTCATCGCCACCACCCTCCACAAGGTGGCAGATAGATAGTGTTTTTTGTTTTGAATCTAATAAAATAATTAATTAATGAAAATATTAGTAACAGGAGGAGCTGGCTTTATTGGTAGTAATTTAACAGAGTATTTTTTGGAACAAGGGCATCACGTTCGTGTTCTAGATAATTTTGCTACTGGTCATATAGAGAATTTATTGCCTTTTTTTAATCGTTTTCCAAACACATTTGAACTGATTGTTGGAGATATTCGTAATCTTGTAGATTGCCAAAAAAGTGTGGATGGGGTTGATTATGTTCTTCATGAGGCTGCTTTAGGAAGTGTGCCCCGTTCGATTAAAGATCCTATCACAACAAATGAGGTGAATATAGGAGGCTTTCTCAATATGATTATTGCTGCGAGAGACGCTAGAATAAAGCGTTTTGTATTTGCTGCAAGCAGTTCAACTTATGGCGATAGTCCTAGTCTTCCCAAAGTTGAGGAGGTAATCGGTAAACCGTTATCACCCTATGCTATTACCAAATTTGTAGATGAACTTTATGCTGATATATTCGCACGCACTTATGGAGTTGATTATATCGGATTACGCTACTTCAATGTTTTCGGTCGTCGCCAAGATCCAAATGGGGCCTATGCTGCGGTTATCCCTCTCTTCGTGAAAAAACTCATGAATCATGAAGCTCCAAACATCAATGGCGATGGGGAGTATAGCCGTGACTTCACTTATATTGATAACGTGATTCAAATGAATGCGTTAGCTTTGACAGCAACTTCATCAAATGCAATTAACCAAATTTATAATACTGCTTTTGGAGAACGTACAACTTTAAATCAATTAGTGGATTATCTCAAAGAGTTTTTAGGGGAATTCGATGAGCGAATCAGAACAATTGAGCCTACGCATGGACCAAACCGTGTTGGTGACATACCGCACTCATTGGCAAGCATAGACAAAGCTAAAGAATTGTTGGGCTATCACCCTGAGTTTTGCATGCGTGATGGCCTCAAAGAAGCCGTGAAATGGTACTGGCATAATTTATAACGTATAATCATGGAAAAGATTAAAATTTGTGTAATTGGTTTAGGTTATGTGGGCCTTCCTCTTGCTAGATTATTTTCGACAAAGTATCATACAGTAGGATTTGAATTGAATCAATCTCGTGTAGATGCACTTATGCAAGGTCATGACGCTACACTTGAAGTGGATGATGCTTTATTACAAGAAGCTATCAAGGGAGGTTTCACATGCACAACGGATCTAGAAAAAATACTTGATTGCAATTTCTATATAGTAGCGGTTCCAACGCCAGTAGATAGGAATAATAATCCTGACCTTACTCCGCTTGTTAGTGCCAGTACGACTGTGGGTAAAGTTATTAGTAAAGGCGACATTGTAGTATATGAGAGCACTGTTTATCCAGGTGTTACAGAGAATCACTGTGTGCCTATTATAGAGAAAGTTAGCGGGTTAAAGTTTAATCTGGATTTCTTCGCAGGGTATAGTCCAGAACGAATTAATCCGGGTGATAAACTCCATACAGTGGAAAAAATCAAGAAAATCACTTCAGGTTCCACTGCTGAGGTTGCAGAGGTCGTGAATCATGTATACTCCAGCGTAATTCAGGCTGGTACATACATGGCTAGTAGCATTAAAGTCGCTGAAGCAGCTAAAGTGATAGAGAACTCCCAGCGGGATATTAACATTGCCTTTGTTAATGAGTTGTCTAAAATCTTTAACAGAATGGGTATTGACACTCAAGATGTTTTGGATGCTGCATCCACGAAGTGGAATTTTTTGCCATTTAAGCCAGGGCTTGTAGGTGGACATTGTATTGGAGTGGATCCTTATTACCTGGCTCAATGTGCTCAACAATATGGCTATAATCCTGAAATCATTCTAGCCGGTCGCCGTATGAATGATAGTATGGGTGAATATGTGGCGAGCGAGACAGTCAAGTTGATGCTCAAAAAAGGAATTCAAGTATTGGATAGCCATGTACTCATCATGGGATTCACTTTCAAAGAGAATTGCCCCGACGTGCGTAATACTAAGGTGATTGATATTTATCGTTCGCTAAAAGAATACAATGTCAATATTACTGTTTATGACCCTTGGACTAGTGCGGATATCTCAAGAAAGGAGTATGGTGTTGAAGTGGTTAACAAGTTACCTTGTATACACTTCAGTGCTGTGGTGTTGGCTGTTGCCCATGAGGAATTCAAGAATATTGATATTGAACAATTATGTAAGGAGAACCATGTTATTTATGATGTCAAAGGAATCCTAGACACAAGCATTATAGATGGCCGTCTCTAAAGAATGGATTTAACGATACTAAAAAGAAAAATCTTCATTTATAGTGGTGTGAATGTCATCCTTCGACATTTGCGCAAGAAACCTCGTATTCTGTTTTGGCATGGTGTGGGCACATCAGTTGATAGTGTTATCTGTCCAGAAATATTTGACGTTGATATCTTCAAGCAGCAGATAGAATACCTTAATCTGCATTATGAAATAATTTCTATCCAAGAGTTTCATAAGAGATTGGAAAACAATTCTTTTAATGGAAAGGAGGTGTTGTTGACTTTTGATGATGGATATGCCAATAACCTGTATGTCGTTGAGCCTATCCTCTCGAAGCTAAAATTGCCTTTTACCATCTTTATATCAACTGATAATATTTCTACTGGTGATTTATATCCAACTTCAGTTAACCGTTTGGTTACCATTGCCTCAAGTTTGGACAGTTTGTCAATTCCAACGTTAAATCAAGACTTTGCACTGAACACCAAGGCAAATCGGATTTCTGTCGCAAAACATATTTCAAGAGAAATGAAGTCGCGTCCTGTTGATGAGGTTAAGTCTATCGTGAATGATTTAATGGATAATTTGCCTATTGATGAATGGTTTAGACTTAGGGAACGGTTCAAGTGCTTGCGACCATTGAATTGGAACGAGGTTAATCAATTGGCAAAGAACAAACAAGTAACGATAGGTTCACATTGCAAATGGCACATATGTTGTCACGAAAATCAGAATCCTGATGTCATACGTGACCAAATTATATCGAGTAAACAAATCATTGAGGATCAATTGCAAAAAAACTGTGATTATTTCGCTTACCCCAATGGTAGTTATACTCATTACTCAGTTGATTGTGTGAATTCTACCTATAAGATGGGGTTCTCTGCTGAAACCAAAACTACTGTTGACCATGGTAACAAGAGCCTCTTGCCTCGAATAACGGGCTATATTTCCGATATGAATCTATTCAAAATTCTTGTAAGCTTATGATAATTAGAAAGCTTTTGGAAATTCTTAAGAAATTAGAGCCGGCTGATTTGAAATTCCTTCTTATGTTTGTACTGGGAACAATTCCGGCATTCATTTTAAGGTTGCGTCATAAGGATATTTGGCTGATTTGTGAAAGGAATAATTCAGCAGAAGATAATGGTTGGATTTTTTATCAATGGTTAAGAGATAAGCATCCCGAACAAGATGCCTTTTTTATTTTGGGAAAGAGAGGCAAAGATGCAAAAGAGGCTATTAATGGAAAAGATGACCATATTGTTAGGTGGGGATCATTCAGACATGTTATTCTTTATATAGCAGCACAGAATTTGATTAAAACTATGTTTGCTATTCCAGTCCCTTCTTTGCATTTAAGTTATTATTATGAGAAGTTTACAGGTAGAAAACGAGCTAGGATTTATTTGAGACATGGAATCAGTGCTAGCGGAGTTGAGCACCACCTGTATGAAATTCACAAAGCACGATTATTTATTTGCGGAGCCAAGCCTGAGTATGATTATATCAGTCAGAATGCTGGCTACCCTGAGGGTTATGTTCAGTACACCGGTTTCGCTCGTTTCGATGATTTATTGGAACATCAAACTGATGGACGATTTGTGCTCATAATGCCGACATGGCGTCGATATATCGATAAATATGAAAAGACACCTCAAGAAAACGAGGAGTTGTTTCTTCAATCTACTTATTACAAATATATTCAATCATTATTGAGTAATAAGGCTCTTGTTGATTTCATTGAGAGTACTGGGCACAAGGTTAAGTTTTGTATGCACGCTCAGTTTAGGCGATATCTGCACTTATTTAAGGATATAGATCCTAGAATTGAGGTGATAGGAGATAATGTTACTGTTCATGAACTATTGATGTCGACAAGTCTATTAATCACGGATTATTCAAGTGTTTTCTTTGATGTGGCATACATGAAAAAACCGATGGTTTTTTATCAGTTCGATTATGAGGAATTCAGGGAAAAACATTTTTCAGAAGGTTACTTCAGTTATAAACGTGATGGAATGGGACCAGTTGTTGAAACTGAAGAAGATTTACTTGAAGCAATAAAAAATTTCTTTGACGGAGAGAAGTTCACTAATACCGACTTTTATTTGCAGCGTTGCGACAAGTTTTTCCCAATTCACGATAATCATAATTGTGAGCGTATTTATAATGCAATTGTAAAGATTAGAGAGAAATAAATGGCTGATTCAAGATTAGTTAACTCAAAACGGAATTTAGTATGGGCTTTTTCAAGTAAAGGAATTACTTTGGCCCTTAGTTTCGTGACCCGAACGGTATTTATTTATACCCTCGGTGAGTTATATCTAGGTCTGAATAGTTTATTTGCGTCAACATTGGATTTTCTTATGTTGGCTGAATTGGGCGTGGGTGCAGCAATGGTCTTCAGTATGTATAAGCCCATAGCCGAAAATGATACGGCAACAGTATGCGCCCTATTGAATCTGTATAGAAAAATATATAGGATTATTGGGGCAATCATATTACTGGCTGGATTGATTTTGATGTTCTTTCTACCGCATCTTATCAAAGGAGATGTACCGGATGGCATGAACATTTATATTTTGTTCATGCTAAGTCTTGCAAAGACGGCCCTGAGTTATTTTCTATATGCATACAAGGGTTCAATCCTTACAGCAAACCAACGCTCTGACATATCAAGTCGTATTGGGATAGTCTTGAATATGATTTCTTCTTTATTTCAAATACTTGTCTTACTTGTTTTTAAGGATTATTATTTTTATTGCGGACTATTGGTTATTTTCACTATGATTTCTAATCTTGTCAATAATGTAGTAATCAGTAGAAAGTACCCTCAATACAAATGTTATGGTTCTATTGACAAAGAACTACTTAATGATATCAAGAAACGTGTCGCAGGATTGTTTGTTTATAAAGTGTGCTATGTGTTCCGTGATGCGATTGATGCCGTATTTATCTCAGCCTTCATTGGCTTGAGTGTTTTGGGAAAGTACAATAATTATATGTTTTTCATTAATACGATTACGGGCCTCCTCATAATAGCACGAAGTAGTATTACCGCAAGTATTGGAAATTCGATCGCGACTGAATCTGAACAGAAGAATTATGTGGATTTTAATCGTTGTCAATTGCTATATATGTGGATTTCAATTTGGTGTACTGTTTGTTTGTACTGCATGTTGCAACCGTTTATCGTGGTTTGGATTGGGCCGAATTATTTGCTTGGTGAGGTTGAACTTATTCTTTTCTGTCTCTATTTTTTGTGTCACAAACTCGGCGATATTTGTTCAACCTATCGCCAAGCAACTGGATTATGGTGGCAAGACCGATATCGTCCCATAGTTGAGGCAATCGTTAAAACGATATTAAACTTAACAATTATCAAGTATTTTGGGGTAGCTGGCGCATTGAGTGGCTCTATTATTTGTCTTGTTTTTATTAATTCTATTTGGGCATCCTGGGTATTATATAGGTACTACTTCAAGCACCAACGCCAGTGGGATTATATTAAAAGGAACATTATTTATTTATTGATAGCTGTTGTTGTCTGTGCCGTCGTCGGTTTTATTTGCAAACTTTTGCCAGGCGAAGGTGTTATGAATTTAGTGTTCAGAGCTATTGTATGCCTTGTGTTGCCTAATTTATTGTTATGGGCTGTATTTCGCTTTAATAAAGATTATTCGGATAGTATCAAGATTGTGAAGAGTCTTATCAGATTAAAGACGTAGAACCGAGTCCGATTTATGGCAAACATTCACATCAGAACTACAATTAATGTCTAACGACCCGATAATAAATAATTCTGACCAACAAGACTTGGACTTGCAGCCGTCTGACGTTCAACTTGAGAACAATCAGGAAGGAATGGGAGCAGGTTATCAATCAAGCAACAAGCGCATTGCAAAGAACACGTTGCTGCTCTATTTGCGCATGATAGTAATGATGCTTATTGGTCTTTACACAAGCCGCGTCATTCTTCAGGTATTGGGAGTTAAAGACTATGGTTTGTATAATGCTGTGGGTGGCGTTGTGACGATGTTGACGGTGCTGACAAGTGCTCTGACAACAGCGATTAACCGCTATTTGACATTTGAGTTGGGAAAGGGTGATATCGAAAAACTTAAGCGAGTTTTTTCTACCTCACTCAACGTCTTGGTTATATTAGCCATTATAATAGTACTCATTGGATTTCTTTTAGGTGGTTGGTTCTTACACCACAAAATGAATATCCCAGCAGGGCGTATGGATGCGGCTAATTGGGTATTATATTGCACGTTGCTCTCATTTGCTGTGGGGTTGATCAACATTCCTTATAACTCGTCAATCATTTCACATGAGCGGATGAATGTTTTTGCCTATATGACAATCCTTGACGTGACGCTCAAACTGTTGATTGTCTATGCCCTATATTTGTCTCCGTTTGACAAGCTTAAGACCTATGCGGTACTGGCACTTATGGTGGCTGTTTTTATTCGATTCATATATGCTACTTACTGCAAAAAGAATTTTCAGGAGTGCACTTATCAGCTTACTATTGATAAACCATTGTTGAAGGAGATGACTGGATTTGTCGGATGGAATTTTCTTGGTAATTCGGCATGGATATTCAACAATCAAGGTATTAATATATTGATAAACATATATTTTGGCGTAACCTTAAATGCGGCGCGCGGCATTGCTACTCAAGTAGAGGGTTTGACAATGCGTTTTGTGAATAGTTTCATGACAGCATTGCTTCCGCAGATTACCAAATCCTATGCAGCGGGAGAACTCTCGCAGATGCATCAGTTAGTGTGCCGTGGCGCCAAATTCTCTTTTTTTCTGGTTTTATTTTTCGCCATACCTATCTGCTTTGAAACCAACCACATTCTATATTTGTGGTTGGGAAAGGTACCTGACTATGCCGTCACATTTGTTAGAATGACTTTTTTGTCAACCTTGTGTACAGTACTGGGATATACTTTGGTTACAGCGCAGTTAGCTACTGGTAACATTAAAAAATACCAGATAGTGATGACGTTGTGCGGTTTGTGGGTGTTCCCTCTCACATGGCTTGCTTATAAGCTGGGGGGAGATGCAGTTTGGGCCTATATCATATTCTTCATCACATATTTTGTGCTTATCTTTGTACGTATTTATTTGGTGAAAGACTTGATACACATGCCTTGGATACTCTACATCAAGGATGTGCTATTGATATGTGCAACGGTTCTGTTGCTTGCTGTTATTCCACCATTGGCAATTTATTTGTTGATACCATCTTCGTTGTTGCGTTTGTTTTTGTTGTGTTTTGTGAGTTTCCTCTCTAGTGGACTGGTTATGTACTGGGTGGGTTTGCGAACTGAAGAACGCCAGATGGTTAATGGGCTTGCCGTGAAATTTATTGCCAAGTTGAAGCGAAAATAAGTATCAATATCACAAGAACTAAAAGACTAACTGTAATATATTATGGCTTTTCTGCAACGAATCAAGAATATTTTCAAGCCTAGAACGATTGTAAGTGCACATGTGCATAGCCTCCAGGCTGGAGAAAACCTCAAGGGCAAGCGTATTGTCATCACTGGTGGAACGGGCGCTCTAGGTAAGGCTATGGCCAAGCGTTTTCTCGATGAGGGTGCAAAGGTGTTGATTACAGGTCGTAATTCCGAGACATTGAATCAAGTGGCTTCAGATTTGGGTTGTGTGGCTCTTGTGCTAGATGTGACGCACGTTGATGTGTTTGATGTGTTTGTTGATCAAGCGATAGCTAAGTTGGGAGGTATAGATTGCTTGGTGAATAATGCGGGCATATCCCTTCATGAGGACTTCCAGAGTGTGACACTTGATGGTTTTGATCAGCAGATAGCGACAAATTTCAAGGGCCCGTTTTTCTTGTCTCAGAAGGTTCTAGCTTATATGGAACAGCAGGGAGTTCAGGGACACATCCTCTTTGTTTCATCCGAAGCGGGTGAAACGGCTGATATACGTCCCTATGGACTTACAAAGGCCGCAGTTAACAGTTTGGTTCAAGGCCTTGCATTCCTGTATGCAAAGAAAGGCATCCGTATTAATGCTATTGCTCCTGGTATAACAGCATCAAGTATGTCGGGATTCAATGCTGATGACCTATACTATCCGCACAACCCCAATGGTAGAATTTATTTACCAGAAGAAATGGCTGAGATTGCAGCATTCCTGATATCTGATGTGTCATATTGTATTTCAGGGCAAATCATCACTTGCAATAATGGGAAGACTATTAATGCAAGGTGGAAATAATAAAGTTTTTTTATGGGAAAATTCTATTCATCGGAGCGCAATGTGCAGATTTTGGTTGCCTTGCTGAAGGCTCATGGTATTCGCTATGTGATTGCTTCGCCAGGCACAACGAATCTTAATTTCGTTGCTAGTGTGCAGTGTGACCCTTTCTTCAAGGTGTTTTCATCTGTTGATGAGCGGTCGGCTGCGTATCTTGCCTGTGGCATTGCCAGCGAAAGCGGCGAAGCTGTGGTGCTGAGTTGCACAGGCGCGACCGCATCGCGTAATTATATCTCGGGATTGACCGAAGCTCATTATCGCAAGTTGCCTGTTCTCGCTGTCACTTCAACTCAGAATCCGATCAAGGTCGGTCACCTCGTGCCGCAGGTCATCGATCGCTCTCTACAACAGGCCGATACGGTGGTCGAGAGCATCATGTTGGGCATGGTGCGCAGCAAGGATGAGGAATGGGATTGTGAGATTAAGGCCAACAAGGCTTTGCTTGCTTTGCGCCGTCATGGCGGAGGCCCGGTCCACATCAATCTTGAAACGAATTACGGACAAGACTTCTCTCTTGAGGAATTGCCGCCGACAAGAATGATTCGCCGCATTATGCCCCATGATGTGTTCCCCGACCTACCCACTAGTGGGAAAATCGGTGTGTATGTGGGCGCCCACCAACCGTTCAGCGAGGAATTGACTCAAGCTGTTGACGCGTTCTGCGCATGTCACGATGCTGTGGTGTATTGTGATATTACGAGCGGATATCATGGTAAATATGAATTCCATCCGGCCTTAGTGGCCTCACAATTTGACTGGGGAAAAGAGTCCATTCGTCCCAACCTGATGATTCACATTGGCGAGGTGAGCGGCGACTATTCGGTGGAAGTGATGATTGCTGACGATTATTGGCGAGTCAACCCCGATGGTGAGTTGCGTGATCGTTTCAAGAAACTTACCCATGTGTTTGAAATGGAGGAAATCACGTTCTTCAAGCACTATGCCAATGAAAGTCCTGCGCGCACGACTTTCTTGGACACGTGTATAAAGAGTCATCAGCAAGCGTTAGCCGTTCTACCCGAGTTGCCGTTCTCTAACGTGTGGATTGCTCAGCAGAGTGCCTCTAAGGTGCCCGCGGGAACGACCCTCCATGTGGGTATCTTGAACAGCCTGCGTTGCTGGAACTATTTTGACCTGCCCAAAGGTGTGCGCACGGCGTGCAATGTGGGCGGTTTCGGCATTGACGGTGATGTCTCGACCCTCATCGGTGCTTCGTTGGTGAATCCCGACAAGTTGTGCTTTGCTGTGGTGGGCGACTTGGCATTCTTCTATGACTTGAATGTGTTGGGTAATCGTCATGTTGGCAATAATGTCCGCATCATGCTCATCAACAACGGTCGTGGTACAGAGTTCCACAATTCCGATCACCCTGCATCCAAGTTCGGCCCGGCTGGTGATGAATTTATGGCTGCAGCAGGGCACTTCGGCAACAAATCTCCTAAGCTGATCAAGCATTATGCTCAGGATTTGGGCTATGAATACATGTGTGCCACTAACAAAGAAGAGTATCTTGCTGTTTGTGACAGTTTCTTCAGTCCCGAGTCCAAGGAGCGTCCTATCATTTTGGAGGTGTTCACCGATAGCGACGACGAGAGCGATGCCATTCATCTGCTCCGCACCGCGCTAACCGATAATAAGGGATCAATTAAGCAACTTGCTCGAGAAGTGTTGGGTAATAAGCTCACGAGCAAGATAGGACGAATCATACGCAAGTGAAAATTCTTGTGGAATATCACATTTTTGGTGAAATTCAAGTCAATAGATTTAACTTTTTGGCTTTTGATGAGTCTAAAGAAGTGAAATAGGGTAAAAAGCGGACCAATTGTTTGCCTTTTCTGAGAAAAGTTGTACTTTTGCAGATTGAAGCCTAGTGTTGACGAGAAATGAAACGTATGTTTTACATAGTTGTATGCCTTTTGGCTTTTGGCGGGTCGCAAGCATTACCAGCGCCCGACAATTACTTGCCACAGCGCGTTGAGACCGCTGCGACAGGCCCTGCGGCGCAGGGTGCCGAAGGCCATATCGTCTTCACGGCAGGCAGCAGTGACGCCGTTTTCAATATCTATTCCATCACTGGCCAGCTCGTTAAGGTGGTCCGCGTGAGTGCCGAACAACGTACATCGGTGGACTTCCCCAAGGGCTTCTACATTGTCAGATGTGGAAACCAGTGGTCGCGCAAGGTGGTGGTGCGTTGATAGCTCGACACTGACATTTTGTGTGCAAGTTTGAGAATTAGACGATGAATGGACGTGACTTGTCACGTCCGTTATTGTTTTTCGGAGTATAAAAGAGTCATGTTTTTGGCCGAGTTGTTTCCATATGCTAACGTGGTATACAACATCCTGTTGGTGTTGTACTTTCTCACTGTGCTTGCGGTGATTGTGGTGGTCTTGGGTGAAAACCGCAATCCTGTCAAGTCCATGGCGTGGGTACTTGTTCTTGTGCTCTTGCCTGTGTTGGGCTTGGTGATATATCTCATTTTCGGGCGCAGCTTGAAGGGTATGGGCCTGATTTCCCGTTCTGATTTGCGTGAATTGCGTCGCCTGAACGATTACTCGGAGGTCGTTGACATGGATTTTGAATTGAGTGACACATCTCGTCAACTCATTACATTGGTCAACAAACTGACTGTTCCTCACTTGTTTGTAGGTGATGAAGTCAAAGTGTTCACCACTGGGGCTGACAAGTTTGAATCACTGTTGGATGACATTGAGCAAGCGCAGGATTACATTCATGTGCAATATTTCATCATTGAGCATGATGGGGTGGGCCAGCGGCTTGTCGATGCGCTCATGCGCAAGGCTCGCCAGGGGGTTCATGTCAGGGTGTTGTATGACTATGTGGGCTCTTTTTACACGAGGTCGAGTAAACTCAAGAAGATGCGCGAGGCAGGTATTGAGGTTCATCCGTTCCTTGAGGTCTCGTTGGCTAACGTCGCTTTCCGCATCAATTGGCGCAACCACCGCAAAATCGTGGTCATTGACGGCCGCGTGGGTTATGTGGGCGGCATGAACATTGCTGATAGATATGTCACCGGTGACAAGAAATGGAAAGCCTGGCGCGACACGCACTTGCGCATTACGGGCGAATCGGTGGCCGCATTGCAATCCTCGTTTGCCGTTGACTGGAATTTCACGACACGCAGGCTGCTGACTTCTGCTACAATGCACTACAGCGAACCGCCTGCCAACAACGATCATCTCATTCAGATGATGAGCAGTGGTCCCACCAACCGTTGGAACAACATCTCACTCGTGTTTTTTAAGGCTATCACGTTGGCCAGGTACAGCATTTATATCCAGACGCCATATTTCTTGCCAAGTGACGCCCTGCTCAAGGCTTTGCAAAGTGCTGCCTTATCGGGGGTTGATGTGCGGTTGATGATTCCCCGTCAGCCCGATTCGGTCATGCTGCGGTTGGCAACCGGTTCCTACTTGAAGGAAATCATGTTGTCGGGCATCAAGGTCTATTTCTATGAGCCCACCGTGCTGCATGCCAAGGTGGTCATCGTGGATGATGAGTTTGTCACAACAGGTTCCACCAATTTTGATTTCCGTAGTTTTGAACATAATTTTGAATTTAATGCGCTGGTTTACAGTAAAGAGTTGAACAAGACGATGAGGGCTACCTTTGAAGACGACATACAGCAGTGCACGCGTTTGAGCATGGGCAAATGGAAACAGCGTCCGCTCTTGCAGAAGGCACTCGAGTCGGTGGTTCGCCTCATCAGTCCCATCCTATAGCATCAATGATCACATTCCCTAACGCCAAAATCAACCTCGGCTTGAATATCGTGGAGCGCCGTCTTGACGGTTACCACAACATCGAGACCGTGTTCTATCCCATTCCCCTCACCGATGTGCTGGAGATTGTACCTGCCCAGGAGACGTCGCTCACCTGCTATGGCAATCCGGTGGACTGTCCGCCCGAAAAAAACTTGGTCATGCGTGCCTATCGCATGCTGCAAGAGCACTATGACCTGTCCCCCGTGGCGATTCACTTATATAAGCACATTCCCGATGGCGCTGGATTGGGTGGGGGATCCAGTGATGCAGCTCATGCGTTGCTCATGCTCAACCAGATGTTTAATTTGGGCATCTCTGAAGCCGACTTGGCGACAATGGCCGCCACACTGGGTGCTGACTGCGCCTTCTTCATCTACAATCGCCCCATGTTGGCGACTGGCATCGGTGACGTGCTGACTCCTGTGGATGTGAACCTCAAGGGCAAGAGCCTCTTACTGGTCAAACCTCCTGTGGGTGTAGATACCCGCACAGCCTACAGCCGTGTCATTCCAGCTCCGGCTACAGTGGATTTGTCCCATCTCATGGCGCAACCAGTAGATATGTGGGACGGCATGCTGATCAACGACTTTGAGCCTAGCGTGTTCACGGCGATACCTCAACTGTGGCTCATCAAGGCCGCCCTGCTTGATGCGGGAGCGAAATATGCCGCCATGTCAGGCTCGGGCTCGACGGTCTTCGGTATTTTCGGGAGTGACAAACTGGCAGAAGCTGCGGCTGACACTTTTACCGATTGCGCCACCTTTGTCCTGCAACTGTGAAACCGGCACCTTGGACTGGTTTTTGCAGGAATTGGTAAGGTAATTGGAATTTTAACAAAACAACAATATGTCAAAAAAGAATAAAAAAAATCAAAAAGAAGAGGCGAAAGCCGCTCAGGAGGAAATCCAAGAACAAGAGGAAGCACTGAATTCAAAACAGCAGTCAACTGAAAATCAAGAGGTTGTTCAAGAGGATCCTGAACAGAAGATTGCGCAACTTGAGGCTGCTCTTGAGCATGAGAAGAAAGAGTATCTCTTCCTTATGGCCGATTTTGAGAATTTCCGTAAACGCACACTCAAAGAAAAGGCCGACCTCATCAAGAACGGCGCTGAGAGTGCTATGCGCGATCTGCTGCCTGTTGTTGATGACTTGGAACGTGCGCTTGATGCCATCAACAAGGGTGGTGATCTGGAAAGCCTCAAAGAGGGCGTTGACCTCATCTACAATAAGTTTGTGAAATATCTTGAGAGTCAACATGTCACTGTTATTGACTCTACTGGAAAGGATTTTGATACCGATATTCATGATGCTGTGACCACATTCCCGGCCCCTGACCCCTCGATGAAGGGCAAGGTTATTGACACGACCATCAAGGGTTACATGATTAATGATAAAGTACTGCGGCACGCCAAGGTCGTTGTCGGCAGTTGACGTAGCACTATGCGCTGATGAGAGAATAGTGATTAGAGAAAAGAGAGGAATTATATAATATGGCTCAAAAGAGAGATTACTACGAGGTACTGGGCGTGGACAAGAACGCCACTGCCGATGACCTGAAGAAGGCCTATCGCAAACTCGCTATCCAGTACCATCCTGATAAACAGCAAGGCAAGAGCGATGCCGAAAAAAAAGCTGCCGAGGAGAAATTCAAGGAGGCTGCCGAGGCTTATAATGTGCTCAGCGACCCTGACAAGCGCGCCCGTTATGACCAGTTTGGTTTTGCCGGCGAGCAGATGGGTGGCGGCGGATATGGCGGTGGCATGTCGATGGAAGATATCCTGCGCCAGTTCGGTGATCTGTTTGGCGGCTTCGGCGGTTTTGGCGGCTTTGGCGACTTCTTCGGAGGCGGCGGAGGCGGTCAGGCTCAACGCGTGAAACGCGGCACTGACCTGCGCGTGCGTGTAAAGATGACTTTGCCTGAGATTGCTAAAGGAGCCGAGAAGAAGCTGCGCATCCCGCGCATGAAGTCGTGTGACCATTGCCACGGCACTGGAGCCAAAAACGGTACGGCACTTGAGACCTGCCCCACCTGCAACGGCAGTGGTGTGGAAGTGCGCATGCAGCGCACCATGTTCGGCACCATGCAGTCGCAGAGTGTATGCCACACTTGTGGAGGCAGCGGCAAGCGCATTAAGGAAACCTGTCCCCATTGCAGCGGCAAGGGCCTCGTCCGCAAGGAGGATGTCGTGAGCATCAGCATCCCGGCTGGAGTGAGCGACGGCATGACCCTGCGCATGGGCCGACAAGGCAACGATGCCCCTGGTGGCGGTGTTCCTGGAGACCTGCTGGTCGTCATTGAGGAGGTGCGTGACGCACATCTCACACGCGACGGCAATGACTTGATTTATAACCTCATGCTTGACATCCCGACGGCAGTTCTCGGCGGTAAGGTTGAGGTGCCAACAGTTGACGGCAAGGCACGTGTCACTATCAAGCCTGGCACGCAACCTGGCAGCATCCTGCGCTTGCGTGGCAAGGGATTGCCTTCGCCCGAGCGTTATGGCACTGGCGACTTGCTTGTCAATGTCATGGTATATATGCCCGAGAAACTTTCGGATAAAGAGAAGGAGGCCATTTCCATGTTGCAGAACGGTGAGCACGTCAAACCCACCGACGGCGACAAGAACCGCATCTTCTCGCGCTTGCGTCACATCTTTGATTAATTAACAGATAGATAAAACTGCTGTACATGGGAAGAAAACATGACCATCGAGTGCCACGCAACGACGATAAGGCTATCGTCCGTGAGGTAAAACAACCCGATAAACTACTCAATTTCGTCATGCATTGTCTGGACGGCATTAGCCGAAACAAGGCTAAATCCATTCTTGCACATGGTGGAGTCACTGTTGACGAGCGTGTGCAGACTCATGTGGATTATCCCCTGGATGAGGGTAGTGTTGTCAAGATTCGTCGCCATGCCCGTCCGTCATCGGCCAACAACCGCTACTATCGCATCGTCTATGAGGATCGTTGGGTCGTAGTCGTGGACAAGCAGCAGGGAGTGCTCTCAATGCCTGTGGGGGCAGGGAGTCTGAACATGAAGACCTTGCTTGACCGCCATTTCACCGAGACGCGACAGCGTTGCCATGCTCACGTCGTACACCGTCTGGATACCCGCACTTCGGGATTGATGATGTACGCCAAGAACAGTGACATCCAGCAGCAATTGATTGCTGATTGGCACAGCACTATCATTGACCGTCGCTATGTCGCTGTGGTCGAGGGGGTTATGGAGCAACCGTCAGGCAAAGTAGAAAGTTGGTTGCACGATACCGACCGCATGGTGGTTGTGAGCAGTCCGGTTGATGACGGTGGCAAGTGGTCGGCAACCGAGTGGGAACTTGTTGTGCAGGGGCCTGAACGCGCGTTGCTGTTCTTGCATCTGCTCACGGGACGCAAGAACCAGATTCGTGTTCACATGGCCGATATTGGTCACCCTGTGGTGGGTGACGGCAAGTATGGCCATCAGGACGACCCTGGCAGTCGCATGTGCTTGCATGCCTTTCGTTTGGCTTTCCATCATCCTGTCACTGGCGAGGCCATGGTATTTGAAACTCCCATTCCGCGTTATTTCGGTACAGCATTGCATGCCACAACTTGAGTTTTGGCTGATTCTGAACCGAAAAACTAACTTCATAAATCCGCAAAACCAACATTTCCCGCTCCTGATGGTGCGGGTTTGTTGTTTTTTACCTATCTTCGCAGTTTGTAAACCTGGAATAGCCATTAAATATTATAACATCATTTTTTATGAAAGACGAAGAAAACATTGTTCAACAACAGCAAGACGACATGTCGTTGCCCGAGAACGCCGCGCGCGAGCTCAAGCCGGGGGAGAAGTATGTCCCCATCTTGAGGCCCGACAGGACGTATCCCGAGATTACGCCTTACAGCGTCTCGTTAGGTCTGATTATGGCGGTCATCTTCAGTGCCGCGACAGCCTACTTAGGCCTTAAACTGGGCCAGGTGTTCGAGGCTGCCATCCCCATCGCCATCATTGCGGCCGGTATCGGTGCCGCAACCAAGCGTAAGAACTCGCTGGGCGAGAATGTCATCATCCAGTCGATCGGTGCCGCTTCGGGCATCATCGTGGCCGGTGCCATCTTCACCCTGCCCGCCCTGTACATCCTGCAGGCCAAGTACCCCGATATCACGGTGAACTTCCTGGAAATTTTCCTTAGCTCCCTGCTGGGTGGTTGTTTGGGTATCTTGTTCTTCATCCCGTTCCGCAAGTACTTTGTAAGCGATCAGCATGGCAAGTTCCCGTTCCCCGAGGCTACCGCGACCACCCAGGTGCTCGTCAGCGGCCAGAAGGGCGGCAGCCAGGTGCGTCATCTGCTCATCGCTGGTATCGTGGGCGGTCTGTACGATTTCTTGCTCTCGACGTTCCACTGGTGGAAAGAGGTGCTCACCACCGCCGCTATTCCTGCCATCCAAGGCTTTACCGACAACGTGAAGATGATTTTCAAGGTCAACACCAGCGCTGCAGCCCTGGGTATGGGCTATATCATCGGCCTGCCTTATGCCTTCATCATCTTTGCCGGTAGCGCCTTCATCTGGTGGGTGATTGTGCCCCTCATGGGCTCGATGAATCCCGAACTGGCTACCGCCTCTCCTGAAGACATCTTCACCGGCGGCGCCAAGTTCATCGGTATCGGTGGTATCGCCATGAGTGGTATCATCGGCATCATCAAGTCGTGGGGCGTCATCAAGAGTGCCGCAGGACTTGCTGGAAAGGCCTTCAAGAGCCAGGAGCAGAACCAGACCGAGAAGGTGGAGCGCCACCAGCGCGACATCTCGATGAAGGTGCTGGTGTTCGCCCTGTTGGCAGCCCTGTTGATTACCTTTGTGTTCTTCTATATCGGCGTTATCCACAACCTGGTGCAGACGATTGTTGCCTTCCTGGTTGTGCTGGTTATAGCCTTCCTGTTCACCACGGTGGCTGCTAACGCTATCGCTATCGTGGGCAGCAACCCCGTGTCGGGTATGACCCTGATGACCCTCATCGTCGCCAGTGTGATCTTTGTTTCCATTGGCCTGAAAGGTTCTCAAGGTATCGTAGCCGCTATGGTCATCGGTGGTGTTGTGTGCACCGCTCTCTCGATGGCCGGCGGTATGGTCACTGATATGAAAATCGGTTACTGGATTGGTACCACCCCCGCCAAGCAGCAGACTTGGAAGTTTGTCGGCACCCTCGTGTCGGCAGCCACCGTCGGCGGTGTGATGATGATCTTGAACAAGGCCTACGGCTTTACCGACCCCAACGTCATGGCAGCGCCCCAGGCCAACGCCATGGCGGCCGTCATCGATCCCCTGATGATGGGTGGCGACACTCCTTGGTTACTCTACGGTGTGGGAGCCGTTCTCGCCCTCTTGCTCAACTGGCTCAAGGTGCCTGCCCTGCCCTTCTCACTGGGTATGTTCATCCCCTTCCAGCTGAATGCTCCGCTGCTCATCGGCGCCATCATTAGTTGGTTCGTCGGCAGCCGCAGCAAGGACGAGGCCGTCAATGCCGCCCGCAAGGAGCGCGGCACCCTCATCGCCAGCGGTTTCATTGCCGGTGGTGCCCTGATGGGCGTTGTTTGTGCAGCCCTGGCCTTCTGTGATGTCAAGTTCGCTGCTCCCGAGAGCGAAACGTTGACCAACACTCTGGGCATCGTGGTCTACCTTGCCCTCATCCTCTTCCTTGCCGTCTACAGCCTGAGCGCCAAAAAAGAGAAATAAACAAGATAGAGACAACAGAAAAAGTAAACGAGACAGGATTTGAACCCTGCCTCGTTTCTTTTTGCGGAGTGACCGAGATTCGAACTCGGGATACGCTTTTGACGTATACACGCTTTCCAGGCGTGCCTCTTCAGCCACTCGAGCATCACTCCATTCGTCAAATGCGGGGCAAAGGTAATACAATTTGGCGGATTATCGCAAACATTCTCTGTGTTTTTCCATTTTTTTCCTAAATTTGTGGCATGGAACACGATGGGCGACTGACTAATTTCAACCATACTGGGGACGCTGACCGCCAAGACCCGCGCGTGAAGCAGCTGGCGATGGACGTGCTGCGTTGGTTGCCCTATGATCCGAATGATGACCAGATGTTGGTCATTGTGGCGTTAGCTCATTTTCTGCTGTATGCGCCCGAGCGGTCGGTGTTCATTTTGGGTGGCTATGCAGGTACTGGCAAGACGTCGCTCACAGGAGCTATCGTCAAGGCATTGAACCAGCAGGGACGCAAGACGGTGCTGATGGCACCAACGGGTCGAGCGGCACACATCTTCAGCGAATACTCGGGTCATCCGGCCTATACCATCCACCGCAAGATCTATCGTCAGCAGGGCTACGGCATTGATGCCTTTGGGCTAGCTGACAACAGGCAGACCAACACCGTCTTCATCATTGACGAGGCATCGATGATCAGCAATGCGAGCGACGGTTCCATCTTCGGTAGCGGCCATCTCTTAGAGGACCTCATCACCCACGTCTATAATGGACTTGGGTGCAAGATGGTGCTCATGGGTGACAATGCCCAGTTGCCGCCTGTGGGGCAACTTGTGAGTCCTGCCCTTGACGATGAAATACTTCGTTCGTTGGGATTGACGACCTATGGCGTGTTCTTGCGCCAAATTGCCCGTCAGGCCGAGGAAAGCGGCATCCTGCACAATGCCACACTGTTGCGTCAGGCAATGGAAGACGGGACTTTGGGCCGTCCGCATTTTGACTTGGAAGGGATGGAGGACATCCAGACGGTGTCTAGCGAGTTCCTGTTGGAGACCATCAGCGATTGCTATGACCGCGACGGCATGGGCGAGACCATTATCGTCACGCGCAGCAACAAGCGAGCCACCTTGTTTAATATGGGTGTGCGCAACACAATCCTGTTCCGAGAGGATCTGCTTATCAATGACGACATGCTGCTGGTGGCCAAGAATAACTATTACTGGGCACGCGATTATGACGAGCTAGATTTCATAGCTAACGGTGACGTGTGTCGTGTGAGGCGCGTGTGGGGCGACATTGAACATCGCTATGGCTTGCGCTTTGCTAACGTCACTGTCGAGTTCCCTGATCACGACGGTGTGGAGATGGACTGTAAAATTGTGGTGGACTGTTTGTTGAGCGACACGCCCGCATTGAACCGTGAGCAGAGCGAGCGCTTGTTCAACGAGGTCTATAATGAGCTCACCGGTGACAAGCGCGAACGTTACAAACAACTCAAGGAACATCCCTACTTTAATGCTCTGCAAGTCAAGTATGCCTATGCAGTAACCTGTCACAAGGCCCAGGGTGGCCAGTGGCGCAACGTGTTCATCGACATGGGTGGCATCATGCCCGACGCCATGCAATCGATGGATTTCTATCGCTGGCTTTACACCGCAATGACCAGAGCCCGCGACAGGGTGTATCTCATTAACTGGGTAAATGATCGACAGGAGTGACCTTCACATTTGAAAACTGCTAGCAGCTGACCGAAGAAATAGAAAAAAGTATTACCTTTGCCGACAACAACTAAATTCAAGCAACAATGATACTCAAGAGATTATACCGTGTGGCCATGATTGCAGTGGCTGTTACCGCATGGGTGAATGCTGGAGCAACAATTCCTCCCGGTTACTATGACCAGTTAGATGGCAAGAGCGGGCAGGCGTTGAAGGATGCTGTCCACAATCTGGTTAAGCAGCATACAACGTTGAGCTATGGTAGTCTGTGGCTTTATTTTGCTGATACCGACTGCCGCCCCGAGGACCACAAAAAAGTGTGGGACATGTACAGTGACAAAACCTATTATTTTAGGGGTGGCACCAGCGGTGTCTCGGGCATGCACAAAGAGCATTCGTTGCCCAAGAGTTGGTGGGGTGGTTATGACGAATCTCAAGGCTATGCCGGTTATACCGATATCAACCATTTGTATCCCGCTAATGGTGATGCCAACATGGCGAAATCCAATTATCCGCTGGGTGAGGTTTCCACCACGACTTTTAATAACGGCGTGACCAAGGTGGGAACCCCCAAGACAGGACAGGGAGGTGGCTGCAGCTGGGTGTTTGAGCCAGACGATCGTTATAAAGGTGACTTTGCGCGCACCTATTTCTACATGGCATGTGCCTATCAGGATTATAACTGGCGTTACACCTACATGATGACGAACAATTCATGGAAGACGCTCAACGAATGGTCTGTTGACTTGTTGTGCCGATGGGCAAGAAACGACGCAGTGAGCGACAAAGAGGTGGACCGCAACGACGCTGTGCAGAGGAGTCAGAACAACCGTAACCCGTTTATTGACATTCCCATGTTGTTTGAGTACATTTGGGGAGACCGTCAGGGACAGGTGTTCTACTTGAGTGATGCTGGCGCTGACACAACGACCTATACAGGTGAACCCGAGCTTATTGCTCCCACCCAGGGTACAGTGCTTGACTTTGGTGAGGTGGCAATCGGCAAAATGCTGGAATACACTCTCTATGTGAAGGGACGCGGCTTGACGAATCCCTTGTCGCTGCAGCTCTATCTGTATGATTATGAGATGTTCAGCATTCCTGTAACTACAATCAGCCGTACGATGGCCAACAGTGTCGAGGGCTATCCCCTGAAAGTCACCTACACGCCCACTACCATAGGTGATCACACTGCCCGTCTGCTTGTTTCGGATGGCGGACTTGTGGGTAGCGTGGGTGTTGAACTGCGTGCTCGATGCGTCGAGGTGCCTCATTTGTCAAGGCTGACGGCCTTGCCAGCCTCGGATATTAGCGAAAGTGGCTATACCGCTAATTGGCAAGCTGCCAGTGAACAAGTGGATTATTACATCATTACCCGAACGGTTTATAACAAGGACAGCGGTGAATCGCGCACTGAGAGTTTTTCTACCGATAATAGCGAGGAGACCACTTTCAAGTTCGATGATCGTCATGCGAACGAGTCGCACACCTACAGCGTGCAGTCTTACCGCTTGGGTTATGTGAGCGAACCTTCAAATGTCATCACTATCGATAGCAGCGGTCTGACAGGAATCGAGGCAGACAAACCCTTGCAGGTGCTCGCATTGGAAGGCGGTATCCTCATCAAGTGTAGCGAGAATGTGGGTGATGCCATTGTCTATGACATGGCTGGTCGCGTCGTGCGACACATCAGTAATCTCACCGATGACACTGTCATTGAGCTGCCTCGCGGCATTTATCTGCTCAAGACCACAACAAGTCGCAGCGCCTGGAAAGTCGCTGTGAGATGATAGCAGGAACAAAACGGGTATAACATAACAAACGGTTGACCAATTGGCCAACCGTTTGTTTTTTGACTGATGAAGTGATGATTACTCCTTGATGAGGTTTCCGCCTTCCTTCAGAGCCTCCTCGTTGAGGGGGATGAGGTGCCAGTGGCGCTCGGGAAGGGTCTTCTTGAGAGCCTTGAGCACGCTGTCGATGGTCACCATGGGGCGAACCTTGAGCATCGAACCCAGGACAATCATGTTGAAGGTCTTGGAGTTCTTCATCTCGATTGACTTCTCGGTAGCATCGATCGGATAGATCTTGATGTCGGTGCGG
>JAEEGL011685123.1_pt1 | contig 37269 bp, 10 predicted proteins | sample 9134231 | NCBI WGS metagenome assembly JAEEGL01 (sample SAMN16246548, study PRJNA631951) | gut metagenome | biome: gut microbiome; feature: rumen; material: fiber-attached | host: Bos | place: Iran: Karaj | collected 2018-10 | reverse complement strand
TCCGTGTCGATGGCGTTCTGCTTCAGTTCATCAGTGAAGCCCTTCAGCGACTCGTTCGCCTTTTTCTTGTCTTCATCCGACAGATTCTTCTGCTTCAGGATCGCCTGCTGCGCCTCGATCTTTTTCTTCAGATCCCCGTTCTTCTTCTCAAGGGTCTCCATTTTCTTTTTGTTCTCTTCGATGCTCTTTTCCCGTTCTTCTTTTACCTTGTTGGGATCTTCCCTCTCATCTTCTTTTTTCTTTACCTTCTTGTCATGCTCTCTCTCTTCTTCCAGGGCCGACTTGTTTGCTTCGATCTCGGCGGTCAGCTTGTCCTGCTTTTCCTTTTCCTTATCTTCCGCCTCTTCATACTTGTTCTTCTCTCCCTTGCCGGCCAGCTGTCTTGACTTGCTCTTTAAGTAATTCGTAGTCTTGGCGGACAACACGAAATTGGCATAATCCGTAGCTGTATCAAAATAGCTGATGGGGCTCTCCAGCTGCTGGGCTGCCTCACCGCCCAGGAAGCGCAGGAATCTTGCTCCGGTATGGTGGAGATTCTGCCTTAAGTAGCTTCTGTCGATCTTCATCTCGCCCTGGCTCTTGTCACCCAGCGCTTTATAGACCTCTTCGTCACCGGCGGCCAGTTTCATTTCGTTCACGGTACGATAGACAAACTGCAGCGCTCTGGCAAAGAGCTTCCAGTCAAACCTGGTCTTGCCTCCAAACCAGGTTCCCCGGTCCTGGACCATCAGCTGGTTTGTGACCGTAAGGTTGCGCTCGGCCTGGGAAACTCCCTTGATCTTTGAGAAGTCCATATCGTCATTGATCTGTGTGCTGCACAGGGATAACAGGGCCTTTTCATATGCTCTTCGGCCGAGTTCCACATTGCCTTTATTGTTGATAAACTCATCCGCCAGATCGTTACGCCCCTTGGGATTCACATAGTCACGTTCTCCCTTGCCGATAATGTTCAGGTACAGATTCTTCTGGGAGACATCCAGGATGTCCCTGTGCTCAAGGGCACGGTAGAAGAGATTCTTTTCCTCCGGCGACAGGGCGGTAAATCCTGCCATAAGGTCATCCATGACCGTGTTGTTCTTAAAGCTGTATTTTTTGATATCCGCCTTATCCTCCGCATAGGCCTGATGGATGATACCCTCCATTGTTTCTTCCTGGCTGAGCTCGTCCTGAGTAAGGAGACGGGGCATATGCCTGTAATAGAAGCGGATCTCCGGAGAATCTTTCTTGTAATCCTCCCTCGTGATCAGTTCTCCGGCCATTCTGACCGTGGAGATACGAAGCCGTTCGTTTTCGATCTCGTTGACAAAATCGATACCCCTCTGCAGAAGATCCCAGTCCAGGGCATCCCTGCGCTTTAAGGAATCTGCAACAAAATCACTCTCCTTAAGCTCTCCTTCCGAAAGCTCCTTATCGTCTCTTAGCTGGAAACTCAAAAGCTGTCTCATGGATTCGCATATCAGCTTCGGATCCGCAGCCTGCTTTAAGGCATCAAGCCGTCCCTCGCTGCTCTGCAGCTTATCAAAGATCTCGAAACGCTTTTCGGAATTTACAAAAGGTATCAGTTTCGTCTTACTGTCCTTCATGGCGGAATTGTCAAGCACGGTCCTGTCCTGCAGCACATAGATCAGCAGCGACTGCTGGCTTACGGTAAGGGCCTTCACCTGCTCCATGATACCCTGGATACGCGTGCTCTTATCCTTTGCACGTGTCTGGTCGCTTTTCTGATATTCCATCAGTTTATTCAGGAACGCATGCCGGTCATCAAGATCCACATTCAGGACTTCCCTGTAGTTTTCATTCTTGAAATCCTTGTGCTTTGTACCCAGGTGTGCCCTGAAGGAATCCGCAGCCTGTGCTATGGTCTTGCTGTCCGCCATCCTCATGTAATCCTTCGGACGCAGTTCATCCCGCTGGGACTCGATCTGTTTTACAAATACCAGCGCCTGGTCGAAGAGGGATTTGTCCGCAAGCACCTTTGCACCCTTGCCGGACGCGGTAAGGGCCCGCATGGCTTTGCCGTAATCCACATGAAGGCTTACCTTCTCGCTCTTCATATAAGACATGATATCGTTTCTGGCGGCCTTTACCTCCGTATTGGACAGCCCGTAGATCGCCCGCATGGTACCCCGCTCTTCGGTCTTGCCCACATAAAGTCCCATGGCAAAGATCTTCTTCTGGTCATCATCCAGCGCATTATAATCCTTGATGAATTCGTCCCCGAAGGAGCGGATCATATACTGCTCGAAATCGTTCTGGTCTACGCCGCCCGCATAGATATTCTTTTCGCGCATATCCAGATAGCTGACCTGGCCGTCCTTTACCATAAGCGCCTCACGGCTGAAGCTGTCAGCGATACGCTCTGATACCTTGGCTTTAAAAGCGGCAACATCAAATACACGTGAATGGTCATCCATCTGCGCCTTGCTTTCTTCCAGCATATCCGATACAAAGTACTCGTAAAGCCCGTTGACATATCTGACCTGATCTGCCTTTTCAAGCAGGCCGGTATAGGAATCGCTCTTTACTGCCTCTTCGATGGCAGAAAGCGCTGTCTCCGCATGGGTAAAGAAAGCTTTCTGCGCCTCGATCATGTTGGAGAATTTGCCCAGATCATCTGCTGAGCGGTCATTGACCATGAAGAGATATGCGCGCATCTTTTCGCATGCATCCCTGTGGGCAAGCTTTAAAGAGGGCTGGCCGAAACTGAGCTCATCCAGCTCATGCAGCTTTTCGATATAGGGCATGATCTCCTTGGACACCTGTTTAATGGACAGTTCAAGGCCCTCCTCCACATCGACGCTTGCCTTCACGTACTTTGCCAGATATGCGACATAGAGATCCACCGCATAATCAGGAAGGCCTGCCTTTGTTTTCCCGTAATCGTAGATGGCTTTCAGGCGCTTCTCTTCTTGAACAATATGATTATCATTTTTGGTGACCCAGTCGACAAAGCGGTCTGCCTTTTCCAGGATCCCGCTGTTGACGCGTATATACTCATCCAGACAATCTGCCAGGATATCGGGATACTCCGGAGCGCCGCCTTTCTTCATGAAGTGCTTCTTTGCTTCCCTGAAGAGCTCCTTGTCTTCTTTTTCTCCCTTGCTTATGACCTGGGAACCGTCCTGTCCCTCCTTCGTATAAATGAGGGCTCTCTTCTTGTCACCAAAGGCTTTTAGCTCATCCAGTCTTCCACCGAAAAGGGCGTTGCTGTACGCGGTCCTGCCTTTTGACTTGACGGTCTGCACTGCCAGAGACGCTTTCTTACGCTGCTCCAGACGTTTCCTGGCGCCTTCGCGGTATTCCTCGGTGAAGCTGATATCTGCTTCCAGCTGGGCGTTGGTCTCTGTGACAAAGTATTTGGCCCTGTCTTTGACCTGCTTTTCAAAATCCGCTGCCTTTTCCTTGATGCAGGGACCCTCTACGTGGGTAAGGAACGCCTCCTTCGTATTCCGGATCTTCCGCTTCTGCTCTTTGGTAAGGGAATTGAGCTTTTCGTTCAGTGCCACATCGTCCATACCCTCGGCATCCGCCACATCATATTCCGTACTGAGGATATACTTCACGATGGTCCTTTCCGCCAGTTCCGTGTTTTTGATATAATGCCGCGCGATCTCTGTATAAAGCGCCTTTAACGTTCCCACATCATAGGCCTGCTGTATGCAGTCGGGATCCGTGAGGACGTAGGTCTCTATGTTGTAGATCACCCCGTCCGCCTTACGGAGCGCCAGAGCGGAAGCCTTAAAGCGCTTCTGCTCATTCTTCTTTGCCAGTTTCAGGATATCGGAATCGGCAAAGAGACCGCCCTCCACGATACTTTCCTGTTCTTTGATCTTCTTTTCAAAATCGGGCTGATCCACGAAATACTTGGCCAGCTCTTTCCGGAGCGTATCGTGCGCGTCTGCCATATTGTGATGTACGGATTTTTCGCCCTTTACACCCTGCTCCATGATCTGCTTCTGGGCATCCAGGAGCCTCTTGTTCCAGTATGCAACCTGCTCCTTTTCACTCTTATCCTTAAGCTCGCTCCAGATCTTTTGCGAGGACTTCTTTTCCCCGTCCATCAGATTCCCAAGTTCCGTCTCTATAAAGAAATCATTGACATAGGAATACTGTTCCTTCAGGGCTTTCCCGAGAGGTGACAGTTTTTCATAAAGATTTTTGATGCGCTCCCCGGCAACGGTATCTGCCGGGTCGATGAGATCCTTAAAGATCGCGTCGATCTTTACCAGCTCATCCCAGAAGGGTGCCAGTTCTCCGTCCCCGTAGTTTTCAAACATTCTCCTCCGGGAATCATAAAGGGCTACCGTATCACACAGCTGTGCGGAAAGCTCACCGTTATCACTGATATGGGACAGAAGCATACTTGAGATCTGTCCGATATTGCCGATACCGAATCTCCGCTCATTCTCCTGGATCTCATCAAACTCCTCTTTACTCACATTCGTCATGTCGGCGGAATGTAAGATGTCATCGATACGCTTCTTGTCCTTCATCATTTCGACGGCAGCCTTATCCGCATCTTTATGGAGTTTATTGACCTCATCCTCCAGTACCTTGATGGTCTCCGGATTTACATTTTTACCGGTCTTTGCCTCTTGCTTCATCTGGGACAGCGTCTCTTTAGCATTCAGATACTGCATGTTGAGGCGATTGGCTTCCTCCGTTTTCTTCTGAAGCTTTACATAGTCCCTGTTATACTTATATCTGACTCGCGTATGATCAAACTTCATATGCAGATAAAGCGGTGCCAGCTTATCCCGGAGGATCTCCCTGAACTTCGGATCACTGAAGCGTTTCAGTTCATTTTCCAGTTCGTTCACCTTCTGTATGGTGTCCTTGGACTGTGCATACATGGCAGACCTGTACATGGAACTGCCTTTCTGCGACTTGTCCGCCCAGAGCAGGCCCTGACCGTTTCCGCCGTGTCCCAGAACAAGGTCGTGGTAATCGAACATGGACATCTCAAGCAGATAGTCGGCCACGGGAGGAAGCGGAGTGCTCTTATCTTCGTTATCCTTCGACCTTCCCTCCATGAAGATGTCGCGGATGGCGGAAAGCAGATCCTTCCCCTTGTATCTGGGATCCTTTTCGTGTGTCTTTTTAAACCTTTCTTCCAGCCTTTGATCCGGCACAAATTCAAAGACTTTTCTCTCGGGGATGGCCTTCTGCTTCTTTTTGCCTTTATTCTCCTCGATCACTTTTTCGATGTTTGCATTCTCTGCCTTATAATCATGGGAAAGCATCGCAGCCAGCTTTTTGTACCGGTCCTCCTGCCCATTGCCCTGATCCTCCAGTGTCTTGTTGATGATCTCGATGATCCAGGTCTTTACCTGCTGCACCGCTTCGGGGCCGAGTTCCTCCAGCAGTCCCCATACCTCATGGGCTCTGTCGAAATTCTTAAGCCGCTTTGCAAAATACGTATCCTTTTTAAACCAGGACTTGTCATCCTCAAGGATATCGTTATAACGGTAATGGATCTTTCCGTCACGCCGCTGCGCACTCTTCCCGAGGCTGATCATGATACGCTTGTAGTGGAGTTCATCCTGAGAGGAGAGCATCTTCTGCTGATCGGCAATGATCTTGCTCATCCCTTTCGTGTCCGTCTTATGTTTCATCACTTCCAGAAGGGTATACTTACGGATCTCACGCTGTTCTTTCGTTTCCTTTTCCTTGTCGGATTCCTTAAGGAGATTTTTCACCCCCTCGACCACATCGTCCGCCAGCAGATTGTTCCTGAAGTAATTGAGCACGGTCTTGTACTGGCTGATGGACAGGCTTTCCAGTTGGTCCAGGCTCTCGATATTCTTAAGGAAGGGGAAAAGCTCCTTCAGCTCGGGATTACAGCAGACCGCGCTCCCGATATTATCGCAGAGAAAATTCCTGAGCTCCTGATCCGGGATGAGATCTTCGATCTCCGGCGATTCAATGAAATATTTGCCGCGCAGGAGTCCGGCAAAAGTATAGTCATCCTTCCGGATCACATTGATATGTTTCACCTTGCCCTTTCTCACATAATCGTTCACGGGCTCTTTTTCATCCAGGAATTCCTTCCTGTCGATGTATACCTTCAGCCCCTTCTTCTTTTCCTCGTGCTTTGTCTTTGCCTCGATATCATCCCGGATCCACGTACGGATCTTTTCACGGAGCTTTTTTTCCTCCGCCGAGGTCTTAAACCAGCCTTCATCCGGCGTGTCTTCATTCGCCAGTCTCCAGGCTGCCATATATTCCATCCTGCCCATGAGCCAGTTCCAGGTATTACGGGTAAACTTTTTCCCTTCGGTCTCCTCGGTCAGCACGGAATCCACCAGGGTGATCAGCCTGAGTCTCTCCCTCATACGTTTGGTCCTGCCGCCGATCTGGTCTTCTTTATTAAGGTTCTTCCAGAAACGTCTGCCGGAATACAGAAGGGCAGCGCCGGACTTTTTCAGCTGTTTGCTGAACACGCCCTTCTTCATGGCCTTCTCGTATGCGATATTGTAGTCGTTTTCCATCCTGGCCGCCTCACGGTTCGTGACGGCGATCCTGTCCATATACTCTTCTGCCAGATCACGCACAAAGTCATATTTGCCGAAAAGGATCTTGTCTCCGAGGAAGGCCAGAAGCCCGGCCCGGACCTCATAATACGTGAGATAGCTGAACTTGTCTCCCACCATATCCTCGATGAGCTTATCAAGATCTCTTACATTTTCCTTGATCATCTCATAATCTTTATCACTGAGTTTAACCTCACCGATGATGATCTTCCGGATAGCCTCGCTTTCGTAGATATCCCGGCCCCGGATCTGAAGATCCAGTTCCTCCGTGACCTTATCATAATTCTTCCCGATCTCCCGGAGTTTTTCGAGTCTTGCATAGTCCTCATCATCCTCCACGATATCGTCCAGCGTAAACAGAAAGGCCAGCCCATCCTCCATCATACAGGAGGGGCTCTTTAAGAGCTTGTTCTTGTATATATTCCGGATCTCGTCATCTACCAGGTCAAAGCGGAGGTTCACGATCCGCTCGATGGAATTGTACTCCTTCAGGCTGCCGTATTCTTTTTTGTCATAATCTCCTCTCTCAAGACGCTCCAGTTCTTCCATCTGGCGTTCGTATCCGATACCGAGATTACCCAGCTGCTGAACCTGATCCTCACTCACATGATTCCCGTAAACACTCATCAGCTGCCGCAGGAAACGGTTCCGCAGCTGTTTCACATCCATGTCATGGATCTTTTTGAGATTCTCGAATGCATGCCGGTTCATTTCCTCCACATTGGCCCGGTATGCCTCGGGACTGATCCATTCATGACCGAAGAAATCATCGTATGCCCAGTCTTCAAACTTCCCGATCACCCAGTCTTTCCGGACATTCTTTGTATTCTTCACATCATCCTTAGTCGCATCCTCTTTCCAGACACCGGTACGGAAGAAGAGCACCATGGCCGGCGTAGCCTTTTTCTTGTTCTGCTTTCTTAAATACTCTTTTCGTTTCTTCGCATCCGTGATGAGTACTTCCTTCTTCTTGCGGGTGCTGAGTTCGCTCTGTTTTACCTTTGCAAGCTCGGCGATCATATCCTTCTTTATTTCCGCCTGCTTGTTCTTTTCGATGTTCTCCCGGGTGACCATGCTCTTTGTAAAGAGATTTGCGGTGGTATTCACGGAAAGGGCATAGGCATCCGCCCAGGTCTTGCCCGTAAGCTTCCACTCCCGCATCTTCTGTTCCGCCACAAAGATCCCCACCTTAGCGGTCTTCGCGTTATTCAGGATCACTTCCACGGCGTCACGGCGCTCTTTCCCGTCATCGTTACGGGGGCTTTTGTGATCCTTCAGATACTTATTTGATTTCTTGATCACGTCATCAAATATGGCCGCCAGGATCTTGGCCTGTTCCTTCATGTCCTCCGGATCATCGTAGATCTTTTCGCCCAGGGCGAGCTGCAGCTTGGTAAAGGAATCTTTGACAGCTTTCATCTGTGTGCTGTCTTCTTTTCGGTTATCACGTCTTCTTGACCAGAGGGCGAGTTTTTCTTTGTACATGATATGCTTCGGACTGTCCACAAGCTCACCGGCCATGGCCTTGCGCGATATGATATCATAGCCCTTGGATACATCCGCCGGGATGAAACCGTTCTCTTTCCACTGGGCCAGATCGGCGGAAAGGTTATCCCTCTCCTTCACGAAAATATCCATAAGGTCACGGAGCAGATCTCCGCCGGGCAGCGCTTTGATCTTCCCCTTTTTGCCGATACGGTCCGCCATGTTGCCGTTGACGTAGCGGTTCATATCACCGATCAGTTCCATGTAATGCGCTTCGATCTCTTCCACCCGGTCTACCGTGGTCACAGCGTCAGCCAGAATGCTGTCGAGAGCCTGATACTTAGCCATGATCGTCGATATGGCAGGAACAGCCATCAGTTCGTCATCGATGAGTATCTGGTCCACGATCATGCCCTTAAGCTCGATCTCCTTTCCGAGCCTTTCATAGTCGGCAAGAATCTTATCATTACCGTTTAAGGAAACCTTCTCCTGCTCCCAGAATTCATCATCACTGCAAAGCAGCGAGAGCGTTTCCTTCTTTCTTTGGAACGCCTGTAATGCTTTCTTGTCACGATATTCACTCTTTACTCTTCCGCGCAGTGCATTGATGTCCTCCATACGCTCACGCTTCAGAGCTTCCCAGCGTTTCTCCCAGAATTCCGGCTGATACCCGCTCATCACGGGCTTTTCTTCTTTCACCCCGGATACGTTCGAGCTGCGTTCCTTCTTCATGGCCTCGAAACGTTCCGCCTTCTTTTCATCGATGTGTACTTTCGTTTTAAGATCCACACCGGCAAGGACTTCCTTATCCTCCTCAAGCTGCTCGTTTTCCCAGGCTTTCTTATTCGTGGGCAGATATACCGATTCCGTCACCTGGCTGCCTAAGACATCCCTGGACACGGAAATACCTTTTTTGTGAGATACATAGAGCAGATCTCCCACTGCGCGGTCCTGGGCGGTAAAACCGTTTTCCTGGTCATACTCCAGATTCGGGTAATCCTCTTTCAGTTTCTGAACATCCCCCACCTTCGAAAACCAGGTCATCTCCGCCGAGGTGCCGTATCCGGAACGGTCCAGGAAAGTATCCACATCCGCGGATTCCTCCACCTTCGGATTGGAAGAATTGGCATAGATCAGTTTCTGACCATCGATACCCACGATGGTCAGGTAATGACCGTTCCTGAGGAAGGATACCGCATTACCGGTCTCCAAGACTTCCTTAAGCTTATTCAGCAGGGTCACCTTCATATCGTTGTAGGTCCTGTCTGCTTCTTCCTGCTGCTCTTTGTCATAGGGAACCGGGATCTTTACCCCGTTCACCGTTATATGTGTTTTATACTCTTTACTGGGTACCGCAAAGGTCATCTTGTGAAGGGCAACATCCTTGCTCCGTTCAAGGAAATAATCGCCAAGCTCATATATATTTCCGACTTCGTCCTTTCCCCTTCCGCAGTAAGTATCGATCTCAGCGCAATAAGAATCATACAGACTCCGTACCTGTTCAAGGCCTTCCTTTTTGCTAATATCAATGCCGAGTTTCTGCGCTATGATCCCCTTCATATCATCAAAGTTTTTGAACCCCGGGTGATAGCGGCGGATCCTAAACTGGTTGGCCTCGTTCAAGCCCGTAAGTTCCCCGTTATTCTTAAGAAACAGGTTAAAGGAAAGCGAAGCGGAGCAGGCATAGCAGTTATTGGGATCCTGCTGCACTCCCGCTTCTATGACCTGGGTGGCATTGGGAAGCCGGTAATGATGATCGGGAAGGGGCGCATTATTCTGATGCTGCACTCCCCCCATCGGCTCCGGCATATTTTTTTCGACCTTTTTCAGGGTCGCAGTTTTTTTGATCTTATTCTCTTCCGCCTTTTCTTTGTCATCCTTCTGACGGAGCTTTTCCTCCTCCTTCGGAACGGCCTGAAGGTTCTGCTGGCCGGCAAGCAGGCTTTCGTTCTGCTTCTGTTCCTGCTGCAGAACGGGCTGTTCCTGCTTCAAAACAGCCTGTTCCTGCGGTTTCTGCTGTTCCCCCTGTATAACAGGCTGTTCCTTCTTTACCTTTACCTGCTCCTTGTCTTTTTCTTTCATTTGCCTGAACCTCCTCTTTTAAAATGGATTGGGTTTTATTATTTATATCATGCTTTCTGCTTTGCAAAAAAAGTATCGATCTCCCCTACGATCTTTTCCTTCGGAAGGGATTTCAACAGATAGCCTGCAGGTTTCAGTGCCAGTACGCTTCTGACACTCTCTGCATCGTCCCTGCCGGTGAGGAAGATGACAGGGATATCCCCCCGCTCGCTGTCGCTCCTCAGCATCTCAAGAAACTGTTTCCCGGAGCATGCGGGCATCTCATAATCCAGAAGGATCAGATCCGGTCTTTCCTTCGAGAGAAATGTGATCGCGTTCAGCGCCGAATTAACGGGAGTTACGCGGTATTTCTCATCGAGCCAGCTTTTGATGGTCGAAAGCATGACGCCGGAATCGTCCACCACCAGGATGTGTTTTCTGTTTATGAAGTCCGCATCCTTACTGACTTCCTTTAATACTTCCGCCGCCAGCTGTCCGGCGTTTACGGGGCGGTAGAATTCGCCCGCGATACCGGCCGGAAAATATTTCTCCTTCATCTCCTCGATCGTCTCCTTGTAGCCGATCAGGTAGAGCGAACAGTTCTTATCCGCACAGAGATCTCTCAGGTAAGTCAGACCTTCCCTGTCAGATTCGTTCTGGTCGTCGATGTAGAGATAGACCAGCGAGCCGATCCGGCTTTTCACATCGCTCAGGTTCTTAACCTGAAGCGTCGAGAACGTACATTCCACTTTTTCCGCTTCCAGTTTTTTGATGATGGACTGTACGATAAATGTCTCTCTGTCAGAAACAAAGAGTACCCTTGTATCAATCATCCTCACTTCCTCCGCTTATCAGCGCGAGCATACCGTCCCTGTCCAGCTCCGCCATTTTTGTTTTCATCTCTCCGTATATCTCCTTAAAATCATCGGGTAAACGCACATCAGCAAAGGTATCAAAAAGCTCCTTTGCGGTATCAAAGTCAAATGCTTCCAGAAGCTCAGCCATTTCGGACAGACGTTCCTTCAGCTCGTCTTCGGAGATCGCTTCCCTGTCGTCATCCCCGTTTTCCTTTTCGCCGAATATCTCATCCAGCTGCTCATAGTACCATTCGTATTTCTTCAGGATACCCTCCGTATCCTTTCTGATCTTTTCGGTATCGCCTTCCCTTCCGGCCGTTTCCAGCGCCAGCGCCTCTTCCGAAAAAGCAAGGGCGCCGATCAGCCTTGCGGAGCTCTTTAAGGCGTGTACCTGTATCGTATAGTCACCGTATTCCTCTTTTTCAAAATATTCCTTTATCATCCCGATCCGCATTTGGGCCGTATCATGGAAATTGCGGCAGATCAGGATATAGGCCTCTTCTCCTCCGGCTGTCTCCATACCCTGTGCGGTATCGATCCCGTCGATCTTTGCGATGCGTGAAAGCTCGCTGTCTTCCGCCGCAGGCCAGCTTCCCTGCCGGGTGTCCGTATCCGCAGCAGCTTCCTGCATTTCTTCCTCAACGAAGATGATCTTTTCATCCGGCAGATAGCTCTGTATCATCGCTTCCAGCTTTACCCCGTCCAGAGGCTTGGAAAGATAGTTCGTATATCCCAGGGACAGATACTCCTCCCGGGCGCCCTTTACGGCATGCGCCGTGAGCACGATGATGGGCGTTTCGGCATTGAGCGGGCACCCGGCGCGTATGCTCTGCATGGTCTCTTCCCCGTTCATTCCGGGCATCATGGAATCCAGCAGAATGATGTCATATGCTTTTTCTTTTGCGCGTTCTACGGCTTCCTTTCCGCTCTGCACGGTATCCAGCTGTACGCGGATCCGCTTCAGAAGGTTTCTCGCAACGATGAGGTTCATCTCCACATCGTCGACCACAAGGAGCTGTGCATCCGGCGCGTGGAAGTGCTCCGTATCCGCAGGGGCCGCAGTCTCTTCCTCTGCCCTCTCCCGGAAATCCCCGATCTTTTCGGCGTTGATCACGGGCTGCGTGATCCGGAAGCTGAAGGTGGATCCCTCCCCGTATACGCTGGAGACTTCCAGCCTGCTTCCCATCTTTTCCAGCAGGTTCTTGGTGATGCTCATGCCCAGGCCTGTGCCTTCGATCTTTTTGTTCCTCTGTTCCTCGATCCTTTCATAAGGAGAGAAGAGTTTTTCCAGATCCTCGGCCCTGATCCCGATCCCGGTATCCGTCACGCTTACCATTAAGACGATAGCTCCGCCTTCCGCTTCTTCAAAAGCGACATCGAGGCTGACCTTTCCCTTCTCCGTATACTTCACGGCGTTGTTCAGGATATTGATGATGATCTGTTCGATCCGCACTTCATCCCCGTACAGACCGTCCGGCGTATCCGGATCAACGTTCACCTCCAGTTCCAGCTTCTTCGCCTCCGCCTTCGGCGCGATCATCGTCATGATGCCGTTGAGCAGCCCGGACAGGCGGTATTCCCCAAGCACCAGCTCCAGCTTTCCGGATTCGATCTTGGAGAAATCCAGGATATCGTTGATCAGGGAGAGCAGCGTCTTTCCGGCACTGAGGATATCGCGTGCATAGGTCCTGATCGCCGCTTCTTTGGACTCCCGCATGATCATCGTATCCATACCGATGATCGCGTTGATCGGCGTACGGATCTCGTGGGACATATTGGCAAGGAAGGCCGACTTGGTCCGGTTTGCATCCTCCTCCATGTGGAGCGCGCGCTCCAGCGCCTCCGTCTTTTCCCGTTCCAGCTGGGATACGACCTGTTCATGCCGTCCCTTTTCTTTTTTCTGCTGCGACCAGAGGGCTCCCTGCACGATGGACGTTACGATAAAGGCGATGAACGTAAAGAGCATGATATAAAAATACACGAGGAAGCCCGTATTTTCATAAATCTCTCTTTCCTTTGAAAAGACGTAGGTCTGGCTCGCCAGTATCCTTCCCTTATCATCCAGGACGTTGATGACAAAATCGTGCTCTCCGTATGGGATATCGTAATAAGTCACGCTTCCGAGCTTGCTGGAAAGGACCGTGGTCTTTTCCTTATCCACGCCGTTGAGGTAATAGCTCACATACGGATCGGAAGTGGTATAATTGTTGATTTCCAGATCGAACTCAATACGCTCCGTTCCTCTGGGGATCGTGATGGTCCCGATCTGGGTCACATCCTCGAAGACGCCGTCCCTTTTGATCGAAGTGATCTTGGTACGGTAGTCCCCGACGCGCACCTCATAATTGTTCAGGTTCAGACGGTACACGCCGCCGGTGCCGCAGATATAGATCTGCCCGTCCTCCGTGATATGATTCCAGGCATTGCTCGTTATGCTCCCGGGAAGCCCAGCTTTGCTGTCCAGCAGGACATAGGTATCCATGCTCCCGTTAGCGAGCAGCGCACCGTAATCGCAGATATAGATGCCGGCGCCGCCCAGGACAAAGATCTCCCCGTTGTCATTAAATGCGATGTCAAAATTATTATAATAGGGCATCTTCAGTTCCCGGACATTCAGCTCCGGATCCATATAGCAGAGACCGCTGCCCGTCAGCGCAAAATAGCCGTCGGCGTATTTATCCTTCACGATCCTGAGGACTACCCCGGAAGAAAGCCCGTCCTCACGTGTGATATAACGCTCCGGCTTCCCGTTCCTGATCACCGCGATCCCGTCTCCGTCCGTTCCGCACAGAAGGCTGTGGTCCTCCGTCTCGAAGATGTTCAGGATCGTTCCGCCGCCCAGATCCTTTCCGAGCCTGAGCCTTGACTTTACCTTCTGATCGTGGATAAAGAGCATTCCCGCGTCGCTGGAGCTTACGACCGTACCGTCGGAAAGAACGCTTACCAGGCGGACATTTTCTTCCGCTCCGTCCCAGCCCAGGTACGGAAGGACCTTTCCGTCCTTCGTGACCTCCACCAGGCCCATGCCGTAGGTTGCGAGCAGAAGGTTCCCGTCGGCGGCGATCTCCATGCTCCGGATCCGTACGCCGGATAACTGCTTGGTCACATTGTTCTTCAGGCTTACCCCCGTGTTTACATCCAGGATCCTGAGTCCGTCATTGGAAGCGACATAATAATATCCGTTCCAATTCCTGATCGCATTACAGACCGTATTCTTTTCATTGCACAGTTTGAAAACATCGGTAAATCCCGAACGGCCGAGACAGAGCAGTCCGCACCTTGACGAAGTAAACCAGATATTTCCCTGATAATCACGGAATACATGATCGATGGAATTGTTGAAACTCCCGCTTTCGATCATCGTGAAATGCCCGGTAGTGTCGAAACAGCCGATCCCGTTGTCCGCGGCGACATAGATGATCCCGCTCTCGTCAAACCAGAAATCCCGGACCGTCTTCATACCCTGGGCAAATTTACTTCCCCTTTTTTTAAACGCACCATCCCTGAATTCATAGATCAGTATCGTTTCCGTCTCCGTCCCGATATAGATCGCTCCGTTACTCCTGTACTTTATCCCTCTCGGAGTATGTCCGGAAAGCTCCAGCGCTGCCAGCAGCTCCCCCTTTTCATAACAGCTGATCTCCCCGAGATTGGTCATGACGATCATATGCCCTTCTTTATCCGGCGAAAGATCCCTGATGTTTCCGGCCTCCGGGATCGTCTTAAGGATGCGGACCTCGCCGTTATCATACTCTGCGGTAACGAGTCCGCCCGTCGTCCCGAAATAATACAGACCGTTGCTGTCCCTGGAGATGCACTTCACGGAATTGGAAGGAAGCCCGTTGTTCATATCAAGGGTACGCCAGGACATATCGATGTTTAAAAGCGTAACGCCCGCGTCCTGCGTCCCCGCCCACAGACGGTCTTCTTCATCGACAAAAAGCGACTGAACCGACCTTACGCTCTGCAGATTGTCCATGAGGATGAAACGCGAGCCGTTAAAGCGGAACAGGCCGCCGTAGGTTGCGATCCACATGGAACCGTCCCGCGTCATGGCGATATCGTTCAGGCAGCCGCCCACAAGACCGTTCTCACCGTTATACAGCTTCTCGACAAAACTGATGGGATCCTTCGCAAGGACAGGAACCGCGCCAAAGATCAGTGAGGATAAAAGGACAAGGAGCAGTCCTGCCGCTATATTCCCGCGGAGCTGCTTCTTCAGTTCGGCCGCCCGTCTCCGTTTTCCGAAATTCCTCCGGATATGCATCCCGAACCAGATCAGAAATGTCGCGGCCAGCACATCCGTAAAGCCGATAAAAAGCGCTGCCACCGTATACCTTAACCAGGCGGGAGAAGACAGACTGCCGAGATAATCGATGACCGCATCCGTAGTGACAAAGCCGCTCCTTCCGTCGTAAACTTTCAGATTGACCGGGAGAATGACCGCCGCCCTGACACAGGCAAAAAACGCGGTAGCGCTGATGATCAGTGAAAACTTCGAGAAATACGCGTTTTTCTTTGCAACGAGTCCGGCGGCGAGCGCAACGGCGATATCCGCGATCAGAAAATACAGATCGCCCGGGCTGAACAGACAGGACAGGACGCAGCTTGCGGCCGCTGCTGCCGCCCCGCTGAGCGGCCCCGCAAGATAGGCCGCCAAAATGGTCCCGCACAGGTTCAGATACGCCGGCAGCTCAAGCGAAAGTGCAAGGTAACGCCCGCAGATATTCATAAGTATGGCAGCAAACAAGATCAGGATATGCTTCTTCCATCTGTTCATGATCCGAGATCCCTCTCACCCATAATATCCAGAAAGGCCGTAACGATCGCAGGATCAAACTGCGTCCCCCTGTTTTTGATCAGCTCTTCCCTGATCTGTTCACGCATCAGCTTCTGCCGGTACGGCCTGTCATTGCTCATCGCATCGTAAGCTTCCGCGACCGCAACGATCCGCGCGATCAGCGGGATCTCCTCCTCTTTCTTTCCGTACGGATAGCCGCTCCCGTCGAAGTGTTCATGATGGTAAAGTGCGGCTTCTTCTGCCTTCGGGATCGACGTGGCCTCCTTCAGGATCTCCGAAGCCCTGACCGTATGCCTCTTTACTTCCGCATATTCCTCCCGCGTAAGCTTCCCGTTTTTCCGAAGGATCTGCTCACTGACAAAGGCATTTCCGATATCGTGAAGGAGTGCCGCATTGTATACGAGATCGCAGTCGCTTTTATCCATGCCCATCTTTTCGCCGATCATCCTCGAATAGAGAGCGACTCTCTCGGAATGTCCTTTTGAATAATAATCCCTGGAATCGGCCAGTCCGCAGCAGATCTTGAAGGCATCCCCGAGCACCCTGTTCTGGCTCTGGATCCTGCCCTCAAAACGGACGGTCACCAGAAAGACCGTGCCCAGGATCATAAACGACAGTGCCAGCAGTGCAAATGCCGCGATGAAAAAACTCCCCTGTTTACCCTCCCATACCGACTGGTGAAGCCGGTAGGAAAGCTCATAGGCATTCAGGTCCACATCGCCGGAGACACTGTACATGATGATCCCGCATACGCTGGAACCCGACATGTCGGCTGTTCCTTTGATCGGCACCTCTTCGGAGACACCGGCATCCGGATGGTAGATCAGATAATCCCCGGGCGTGAGGGGAATGAGCAGATCCTGACCGGCATGGTAATAATTGATCTGCAGATCGTTGTAATCAAAATCACGCAGATCGACCGTCTGGGAAAGTTCCTTTCCCCTTTCATCAAACTGATGGACTTCAAACTTGCCGCACCAGGCATTGTTTAAATAGCAGTTCTCCGTGATCTGTATGCGGATATACCAGTCCTCCACATAGGTATGGGCATTATTCGTCACGACCAGATCGTAGATCTTTGCGTTCAGATCCGTCCCGAGACCCGTATCCGTCTTCAGCCAGGAATCGGTCGAGCCTCCGCGCGGATGGATATCCACCACCACCTGTGTGGCCGAAGAATCCGGCGTGACCACTCTCCATTCCTCATTGTAGTTCTTCACATTGATCGCATGGATGACAAAGAGCACCAGTATGACCGCCGTGATCGCAAGCAAAATAAACGTAAGGATCCTGATCACTTTTTTATGATTATCAACCTTGGTCATCTTTATATCTCCTGCTTATGATCCTTCTCTCAAAACTCTCCTTCGGAAGAGGCCTGTCATAATAATAACCCTGGATGATCTCGCAGCCGAGGGACAGAAGCGTATCGACCTGCTCCTTCTGTTCCACGCCTTCCGCCAGCGTTTCCACGCCGATCGCATCCGCGAGCTTTATCATGGAACTGAGGATCGCGAGATCCTTGGCGTAGGCCCTGTCCACAAAGCCCTTGTCGATCTTTAGCGTATCAAAGGTCACTTCGCGCAGAAGGCTTAAGGAAGAACTCCCGCTTCCGAAATCGTCAACGGCCACCTTATAACCCAGCCTGTGAAGGTCGTCCACAAAAGCCTTCAGCACGCTGATCGGAAATTCGTCCGTGGTCTCGGTGATCTCGATCTCGATCATCTTCTTGGGTACATGGTATTCCTTCACGACCGCGTCGATATCGGCCGCAAGCTGCGTATTGGAAAGGTTTCTTCTGGAAAAATTGACCGAGATCGTCGGAGGCACCAGCCCCTTCTCGATCCAGGCCGCGATATCGGCACAGACATGCCGCAGCATGTAAAAATCCATATCGCACATCAGATCCCTGGTCTCCAGGATGGGAATGAACTTCCCGGGAGGGATCAGCTGGCCGTTACGCGCCCAACGGACCAGAGCCTCCGCGCCGCAGAGCATATTGGTCCTGGAATTGACCTTGGGCTGGTAATAGGCAACAAACTCCTCTTTTGCCATCGCCACGGGGATCTCGGACGCATATTGTTTCTCATCCTTAAGTGCCGCCTTCAGCTCGGGACTCATATAGGTCACCTTATTCCCCACTTTCTTTCCGTAGCTGTGGGCGGAATGGGCGTTGGAAACGATCTCTTCCCCGTTCAGATCGTCTTTCTCTATCCGGTACACGCCCACATGGGCGCTGATAGTGATATCATAATCCGTCCCCCCTTCGGTGAAACGGACCCTGGTCGACGCAAGCTGTGCCAGCAGCACGTCCAGGTTCCTCTGCAGTACCACCGCAATGAAACGGTCGCCGCCCTGCCTTGCCAGGATCTCGTCCTGACGTAGGATGCCGCCCAGTATCCCCACATACTCCGTGATCACCCGGTTTCCGATCTCCATGCCGTAACGGTCGTTGACCAGGCCGAAACGCTCCAGGTCGAAAAAGACGGCAGCATACTCTTCTGCCTTTGAAAGCCGGGCCAGCTCATCCAGCTTCGTGATACAGGCATTCTCGTTGAGGAGGCCCGTCTTTTTTTCCGTAGTTTCCAGGATCTTTCTTTCCCTCCGGTCCTCAACACTCTTGAAATAGACCGCATAGATCAGGACGGCAAGGGCCGTGGCATTTTCCGAATTCCCGCTGAAACCATGGATGAAGCGCTCCCCTGCGATATTCAGGATGATAAAGGCCACGCCGATCAGGACCGTCAGCAGTTCGCCGGCCCCGTCGGACAGATCGCATTTCAGAAAAGCAAATACAAGAATGAGTGCAAGATATAGAACAAGTATACCGTATGTCGTAAAGAAAAGCGGCCCGGTACCGAAGGTGTTCACCTCCGTATAGGAAAAGACCAGCGGGGACGCCAGCGGGATATTGATGAACATGATCAGGGAAAATGCAAAAAGCGGAAGTCCCGTGAGCAGTTTCTTTTTCTTACCCTCATCCCTTATGATGATCAGAAGCATCTGATATATGATCGCCGGCCGCAGGATATAACAGACCGTCGAAAGAAGCATCCGCCAGATGCTGGGCTCCGGAAGGGCAGCAAAGTATTCTTCCACGGCGGAAAAGACCGTCTCCAGCACAACACAAACGAGGAGCGCCAGAAAATGACCCTTCACCCTGCTGTACATCTTTCGGTTGAAATAGATCGTATAAAGCAGGATGACCAGTACGAATATAAAAGTATAATACCTGCCTAATAACTCGCCAAACGTCATCTCTCAGCTACCGCCGGGCTCCTTCCCTGAACAGCATACAGATATTTGAATATTATACCAGAAAATTCACATTTTCTCAATCCCAAGTATCTTCAGAGACCATATTATAAAAAACTCCGGGAAGGCATCCTCCGGCTCTCCTTCGATCAGGACCGGCAGGATCTTTTTCCTTCCGCGGAGCTCTGTAAAGCTTTCGATCTCTTTCCGTCTGCTGCGGTTCCATCTTCCCTACCGCATCTTATAGAGCTGTATGGGCAGTTCCCGGATCTCTTCAAAAAAGTCGTCCGGACCGGTGCTTCTTACTCCTGCCGCAGCAAGAAAATGAACCGTCACATCCTCTTCCGCATCATGGGAAAAGATCTCCTTCAGGCGGGCGAGACAGATGCTTATACTGATCGTATCCGTGCCGTAGAACCAGGGCACGACCACATAGTCGTCATTTTCTTCCAAAAGCAGCACCGCCGTGACCCTGTTATTCTTTTTGCATACGATACCGTCCGCAAAACGGTCCCTGTCGATATCAAACCAGGGGATCTGCAGTATGGGATCGTGGGGCGAATTGAACACGAAAGGATAGAGTTCCTCATCTGTCACGTCCGCAACGGAATCGATACATACCCCGGCGTTCTCGATCCCGGTCACATAGATATCCTTCATTCCGGAAAGAAGCACTTCCTTACAGGTATAATCTCCCTCATCGAGATGGAAACCGTTCTTCTGTATCAGCCGCAGTTCTTCCCCGCCGTTCCCGGTAACAAAGAAAAACACCGGGAGCCGGTCTTTCTTCGGCATGCTCCTCACCACTTCCAGGATCTCCTCCGACACCCTGCGTTTATCGCAGCGGCCGGCCACGAACAGACGGCGCAGGCTCACATATCCGGGCAGGATCTCGAGCACCGCAAAACCCATGGGCCGATCCCCGTCCTCATCAAAAACGCCGATCCCGCTCAGCCGTCCCGAACGTATGCCATAGATCTCCTCATTATCCAGAAGATGCATGTAATCCCGCAGATTACCGCCTTCGATCATCTCAACCGTCATAGCTTAACCCTCTTTTATCAGCGCGTCGATATCGAAAAACTCCGGATGCTCCTTTTGGTATTTTTCCTCAAAAGCTCCCTGCAGTACATCCGTATCCCGTTCATCCGTTTTGGCGGCTTCCTCTTTGTAAAAAGCCGTAAAAGCCTCCACATAGGCCTTGGCCATACCGTTGATCTTTTCCTTTAATGCATCGGAAAGCTCTCCTTCACTCTTTGCGTAAATCTCCATCTTCCAGGCGTCCGCCGATTCGCTTAAAAATCTTTCTTCTCCCATCGTCAGTTCTTTCATGGTCTCCTCCTTTTATCAATAAGCTTCAAAACCTTTTTCCGTTCTCATCATCTGAGTATTATCGTTGATCGAAAACGCCTTTCGGTCCGTCGTGATATAGTAATCGATATCCGGTCCGCAGCCGCTCATAAACCGCAGCGTATTATATCCGTAAAACGCAAGGAGCGCCGTTATGGCCGGTTCCTCCGCATATCCGTATCCTTCCCGGATCTCCAGCTCACGAAATGCCTGATAGGTTTGCGGATATTTTGCCTTGAATTCTTTGACCAGGCTTATTGCATCTGTGAAGTTGATGATCCTGGCATTTTCATTCAGCATCATGGTAAACTGGACCGCCCCCACCTTGTCACCGAATTCCCAGCTGTGGTTGCTTGCCTTTTTATCGATCCGGTCTTTTTCCTCTTTGCTTCTATCCTCGGTAAGCTTTGATCTTACCGCGGTATAGGTTCCTTTCCCGTAATTTCCGGCACTGTAATACTGGCGGCTGTTTTGTCCCAGTTCACCCTTCAGCTGTTCTCCCAGTATCTCCGCATCCTTCATTTCGCCATAGGGATTGATGGAATGGTACATCTTGATCCCCAGGGGCGATTTCTTTTTCTCATCTTCGAAACTGCGGACAAGCCGGGGCTTATGTGCTGCCCAGCCGATGGCATTGAACAGTCTGGTGGACAGGTTCGGAGACTGGTTCTTATCCGCACTCTGATCCTTCAGGCTATGCAGGATCTCTTTCATATGGTCATCCGCCGTCTGCCTTTGTTCTTTCGTGAGCACTTTGTTTTCGGACAGATCCTGGAAGATCTGGTTAAACTGGGTCTTGCAAGCCTTTTCCACCACGGCTTTTTTCTCTTCCGTATTCTCATCGTCCTTTACGGCGCTGAACTCCTTGTAAGCTTCGCCGGCATCCGCGGTGATGGATCCGTAGGTATCGTTTAAAAGCGACTCCACCTTTGACTGTACCTGCAGTATCATCGCCCGCCTTCTTTTCCCCTTGGGCGTACGATAGGTAGTCCTGGTGCGGATATATTCATCACAGCTTTCTTTCAGCCGAGAGAGAAGATTGATCAGTTCAAAGGTATCCCCCTGATCGCTGATCACATTATAGAGTTCCAGATCCGTTGCCACACTGTTAAACTCCGGCGAATTCCCTCCACGGTCACTGTTCTTTAAAAAGACTTCCATCTCTTTTAAGCTGAAGTTTTCATAGTAGCCCGCTTCCTTATCACTGAAGTTCTTATTCCCGGACTTGTCCAGTTCTTTTTTCCTGTCCTCGGTGAGCCTGTGCCATTTCTTTTCCAGTTCATCTTTCCTGGTCTCATGGGCCTTCTTCTTTTCTTCCCATGCCTCAGGCGAAAACATAGTCTGCTGTTCCAGGTTCAGGAAACGCTTGTTCATGTCCCGGTATCCCAGGTCTGTCGTCTCCTTTCCTTCTTCCCGCTGCACATTCAGCTCGTACTCTTTCAGCCTTTTTTCTTCCCTGTCCAGCTTAAAATCCATTGCTCATTCCTCCTTATCCCATAGATTTAACTATTTTTCATGATCTGTGCCACGATATCCATTCCGACCCGGAATCCGAACTTAAAGATGTTCGCGTTCACAACATCCTTCATGACCTTTGTAAAGTCATAGCTCTTGATATCCGTCTTTTTTGCAAAGCGCTCCTCATAAAACTGTTTTATGCGGCGGGTACTGATCTCCTGATGGATCTTATAGAGCTTCTCCCTCAGTGCATCCAGTTTTGCTTTTACCTGTGCCGGTGCATCCTGGGCAAGCAGGCCCTGCTTATCCATGTTCTGCATATAGAGATCTTTATACTCCAGAAATACCGCTTTCAGCTCCGGTCCCGAAGGCCGCTCTTCTTCCTTTCCGTCTACCATGACCTTCGTAGGTGTCTGGTCTTCAAACAGCATCTGCATCTGCTTTTCCACGCTCTCATAATTCAGTGCGTTTTCCAGCATGACACCGACCGCCTTCGACAGAGGATTATTCCGTACACGGATCTTCTGCACACCGGTATACAGCTCATAGATCTCGTCCGTAAGCTGCTGCTTTTTGTTATCATTCAGTTTCTTGCGGTCCTGCAGGGAACGCAGTTCCTTCACTTTTGCTTCCAGCTGTTTACAAAGAGGGATTTCTTCAAAATATGCCTTGAGCACATCCTCCACCGCCTCTTCATCAAAAGCTTCCAGCGCGTTCATCAGCTGCCCCGAAAGGCGGGCAAAGCCGCCGAAAAGCTGATATACCGGTGCCTTGACATCCATGGGCTGCATTGTGACGATAGCATCCCTTCCGGCATTGATCTGCTCGGGTGACCCTTTTTTGTCACGCCACTTTGCCTTATAATCCTCCCAGGCCACACGGTACTGCTCATAATCCGGCTCCACCATGATCTCGTTGCCTTCCTCATCTTGTTCCATGGTCTCGTCCGTTTTCAGGGCTTCCGAAATACCCATGATACCGTTTAAATATTTCCGGTCGAATTCCTTCCGTTTATCGATCTCCGCGATACCCTTATCCAGCTGTGCATCCTTATGGGTATTATCCAGGATCCCCTTCACGAAGTCTTCCTTATTCACCGGTTCAAGCATATTGATATAAGACTCAAAGACCGCTTTCCGGTCCGGCAGTTCCTTCTTCTGGTCCACCGCATCCCGGATCTGTTTTGCCACCACATTCTGGATGTAGTTGACCGGATCCGCGTCTTCATAGTTTGTATGGATATTATCCAGCCAGTCAATGTCCTTCTTCAGGTTCTCGACCATATCATTGATGTCATTAATGGATTTCTGCAGGCGCAGCTGTCCCTGGGAGAAATTGTAGATCGCCGGCGGAAGCTTGATCCCCAGTTCCTGGGCCTTGATCAGGGCGCAGGAGATACGCTCTCCGGCCTGCTTCTCATCACCCATATCCATGATTTTTTCAAATTCCTGAAGGACTTCGGCTCTCTTATCCTCATCATAGAACTGCTCAAAAGCAAGGTCTTCCTCTGTTTTGTCTTCCTCATTTTTCTTTAAGAGCAGGTCATTAAAGGCCGCGAAAAAGCCTGCGGCATTCCCCATTCCGGCAGCTGCGGTCATACGCGTGATGCAGTCCTGCTGGTTCGCGTCGAACTTTGCCGCGTTCCCGAAATCGATCATGGTCGCCTTATCCTTCGATACCATGATGTTTCCGGCATGAAGATCTGCATGATAATACCCGGATTTGAAGATCGCTTCATCCACCCAGATATTGCACATGTCCGCCACCAGATCCCTCTGCTTTATGAGCTTGTTTGCCTCATCGACAAATCTGTCCCTCCACTCTTTGGTCTTTTGAATATTCTCCTTGTTAAATCCTACCTCGCTTACATTTTTAAATACGCTCCTCATCTCTTCCCGAATTCTTGCCATCTTCCTTAGGATGGCGTCCAGGGTATCCCCCTCTGCCTCTTCCTCGATCAGGCAGTTGGTGGTGGCGTTGAAGAGCTGGTTCAGTTCCACGATCTTTACGTTCGTTTTCTTTCCCCTGTATACCTTTCCGAGTTCCACCACATTCTCGGCTTCTTTTGTAAAGTTCAGCTCCGCGTAGAAATTCGAAAGCTGTCCCTTATAGGTCTCATACATGCCGTTGCTTTCATCCGACTGCTTTGCGCAGTCCAGCATCACCTTTTCCTCACGTTTCATGCGGTTCTGGACATCGGAACGAAGCAGCTTGATCACAACGGGCCTGCCCTCCACCGGCAGGTTCGGGCCGTAGATCCGGCAGCGGAAGGTCTCGCCCACGGTAGCAGCCCCCAGGCTCTTTTCCACATCGATCTTCGTTACGGCCCCACCGGAGCCCTCGATCAGGCCCAGAAGCTGTGCCTTTACCACACGCTCCGGAATGGGCGCCAGTCTTGCCTTCACATCGCTCATGGCCTTACGGATCTCCACGGGAAGCGACTCTTCCGGAAGCCCCTGGAGCATCTTCTGGAACAGGGGACCTGCCCCGCGGATCAGTCCCGCCAGGTAGTTTGCCCCCACCTTCAGCCGTTTCTTCTCGGCCCGGTATGCGTCAAGCTGCTCTCTTTCCTGGTGCGTCAGCGGCTGTGCATCAAGATTCCGTTCGACCGCCAGGCTCGGGTATTTCGCAAGCTTACGTTCGCGGATATCCCTGAGCAGCTCCTGATCGGAGGGTTCCTGATAATCCACCTTAGTGGACAAACGGAGAACGGAAGAAAGCATGCTCCGCTTGTCGATGGCGGACATGGAACGGAAATAGTTTTTAAAGACCGTTCTGGTAAAGAGACCCTGTCCTTTTTCACTGCGGCAGGCATTCTCCATGATCGCTTTCAGACTGGTCTCTTCATCCTTCTCGGTTTTGTCAAAGATGCTGTCCGTCATCTCGCTCACGTTGTCCTGCATGATGTTGCAGGCATTATCAATGCTCTTGTTCACATCCGTGGCAAGCTGTTTCAGCTTAAGGTTTAACGGCACGAGATTCCGATCATTCAGTTTCGTCTCGATCTGTGCTTTGATCTCATCCACGGAACGGTTCAGATCCGTTTCCGCCCCCAAAAAGGAAGTGATATCCCGGAGTCCGAAAGCGATGACCCGTTCAAAGCTTGTCTGCGTCGCGCCTTTCACTTCGTCAAGGGACATCTTCTTAAAGATGTCGCTGATCAGGTCATTATCCGCATCCTTCCCCTGCTTGATCAGCGTAGCGATGGCCCCGGAATTTTTTAAAAGGACAGTGCGCAGATACTCTTCCGGCTGGTCGGCGTTTTTATCCATGATAAAGGTATCCTCGGTATAGACAAAATCCGCCATCAGGTTCTGGACCGCCTTTTCTTCCTCGCTCCAGTCGTTGCGTTCGATCCGGTTTTCGATCTCGTACATGGTACGGACCTTGTCCTGCATCAGGCCCTGCCGGTGCTCGTTGATCTCCAGAAGCTCTGTCATCTCCATACCGTTGATCAGGTTTTCGGATTTGACATTGTTCTGTATGGCCTGTCTGACCTCGTCCTCCGTCATCTCTCCACGTAAGAGACGTATCGTATAGTTGGTCATATTGGTACGGAGGATGGTGGTGAAAACGTCCTTCTGTATCCCCAGACGCTTTGACAGGTACTCCGTGACATTTTCACGCAGCCTCTGATGCTGTCCCGTCGTCAGATCCCCGGCGCTGCCGTATTCTTCCGCCAGCTTCAGGATATTCTCATCTCCGTAAGCCGATGCTTTTTTGAAGATATCCCCCTCGATATGGTTGCTCAGGTACTCCGCCGAATGATCCAATCGGTACTGCTGCCCGTCCTCCACAAGGAAAAGGGTATTGTCTTCTTTCTGCAGTAAACGGACGGTCTTTCCGTAGATCTCCACATACTCTGCCCGCAGCTGCCCCGGCTTGAATTTCTTCAGGGCATTATAGAAGGCCATGGTTTTTGCGCATTCCGCTTTCCTGGTGGCTTCCCTGATACCCGGCTGTGAAAACTTCTCCGAGAAATCAAAGCCTTCCCGGAAGACTTTGGCCACCTCGCGTCCTTCCCTGCTCAGCTGTATGGGGCCATACAGATCCTGAAGCGGCTTATCCTGACGCTTTACATCATTGGCATGGGTCTCGGTCATATGGAAGATCTGTCCGAAAGTGGTACCCTCTTCCAGCTGGCCGGCAGCTTCGGAACCCTTTGCCAGTTTGATCAGGTCATTCTGGAATGACAGGGACTTCCAGACATCAAACACCATATTGTAACGCCGCTTCCCCCGGGGGCTCTTCGGCTTACGTATCGCCAGATAATGCTCCATGCTCTTTACCGCAAGTTCAAAAGCAGAGGAGACCTCCACCATGTTTTCACGGTCCACCGTCACATCCTTCATATTCTCCAGCGTCATGGAAAGCCGGATCAGATCGGCTTTGAGCTCCTTCATCTCCGGGGAATCGGATTTGGATTTCTCGTTCACCAGAAGATGGGCCAGGTCAAGGGTCTGACGGAAGCGGAGATTCTGGGTATCGATGTCCGCCAGCTTGTTGACATCCTCCGCAAAGCTGTCCCCGTTATGGTAGCGGTACAGGATCAGATTGATCTCGTCCAGTTCGGCCCTGGTATCCATAAGCTTCCCAAGCTTCTTCATGGCCCTGTAATTGCTCTGTTTGCCCAGGCTGTCCATATCCACGACCATACGTTCCTGCCTGCTCTGGATCTGCTTAAGGTCATTCTTGTCATAGATCTCCCTGCGGTCCCGGGGCATATGCTTTTTCACCTGGCGGCGCGTATAGTCCAGGTTGCTCTCATCCCTTGCCTTTTCATACTCCGCCTGTTCCTGTGCCGCTTTCTGCCGGCTCAGTTCATTCAGCTGTGTCATCGATGCCTGCATATTCGCTGCCAGTTGGTCGCCTTTCAGCTGCATCTCGTCATCGATGGTCTTGTGGTCATTCAGTAACTGCGGATCCTTCAGCTGCTCTTCATCATGTTCCTTCATGGATTGCCCCTCCTTATGCTCAAGTATACCTGCGGTATCCCGCAGTTCCTATCCCTCTTCCTTAAACACCTTCCGTCATAAGCCGGTAATACCTGCCTTCATAATGCGAAAAGCCCAGCTTTTCCAGTACCCTTACGGAGGCTTTGTTTTCCTTCTCGGCCCTGGCGAAAAAACAATTGTGCCCCAGGGTCTCGATCCCGTACTTTAAGATCGCCCTGCAGACTTCCGTGCAGTAGCCCTGTCCCCACAGATCCTCCGCAAAGCAGAAACCCAGTTCGTCACATTTTTCATCAAACATCCAGTCGTAGGGAAATTTCTCCCGATTGGCATCGATGCGGTGTTCCAGTCCCGCCTCACCGATGAGACGGTCTGTTACTTTGTCAAAGACCGCCCACATGCCGTAGCCGTATTTCCCGTAGATCTTTTCGATATACTGTCTCTGGTACTCCGTCTGCAGTTCCGGTTCCCAGAGGGGTTCGATGAAATCCGTCATATGGGGACTGTCGTAAAGCTCATACTCCAGGGGGACATCCTTTAAGGTGATCTCCCGGACATAGCAGCGCTCGGTCTCCAGTATTCTTTCCGTTTTCACTTCTTCTTTTTCTCTTCGATCAGTTTCCCGATCCTGTCCGCTTCTTTATTCAGCCTTTCAACCTCAGCCTTGGCATTCGTCTCCTTCCGGATAGCCTCTTTGATCTCGGCTTCGATCTTCGCTCCGCCCTTCTTTTTCTGCTTCTCCTTAAGCTTCGCGATCTTTTCCGTATACTTATCGGCATCCTTCTGCTTTGCCACTGCTTCCTTTTCGACGGCGCTCTTCTGGTTCGCAAGGGCTTTGAGCTGCTCTTCTTCCCTCTTCTTCTTACGTTCCGCCTTTGCCTTCTGCTTCTCCTGATAAGCCGTCTCCAGTCTGTTCAGTTCCGCCTCACGCTTGGCCACATAATTCTTACGGTTCGTCCGGTATTCCTCATCCGCTTTCTTATCCGCTATGATCTGCTCCTGTGTCTTTTCGATGCCCTTTTCCTTGCGTTCCTGATCTTCGGCTTCCCTCTTTAAGCGGGCGATCTCGTCCTTATACTTCAGTCCCAGTTTTCCGCCGGCACGGACATAATGATTGCTCAGACAGTTCCCCATCTCCGTCACAAAATCGGGAAGATAATCATTGTCCTCATAAAGCTTCGGATCCACATTGCTTTCCGCCAGGCATTTCATATGTTCATTCAGCGTCGTGACCGCGCAGTTTCCGTAGGCGATAAGGAAATCTTCCAGTGCCTTGTCATATTCCTTCCGTGCCTTTTTAAGGGTCTCGGGATCTTTGGCATCCTGCACCGATTCCAGATGTTTCTTTTTTCTCTTAAAGTCCTGGAAGAAAGGACCGATCTTTCCGAAGGAAGCCGCGACCACATTGGACAGCTGGGCTTCCAGCTCAGACTCTTCCTCCCGGGTAGAAAAGCCCGTCACATTTTTCTTAAGCTGCTTCATGGCCGGGCTGGTGATCACATTGGCCACTTCCATAGTCCTGGCCGCAGCCAGGAAGGCCTCTTTTTTCGCTTCAAGATCTTTTTCCTTCCCGCCCTTCTTAAGAGTTGCCAGGTAATCATCCATGGCCTCCGAGGCATTAAGGAGCTTGGGTCCAAAGTCTTCGATCATATACTCCAGCTGCTCAAAAGCCTCCACATCATAGCCTCCGTGTTCGGTCAGCGCTTCGTTTGCATAGCCGGTATAGGCGCCATCTTCATTTCTCGCGGTCAGGATCTCCGAATTGAGCATATCCATGGAAAGCTTCTGCTTGGCACTCTCCATAGCCTTCGTCAGCTCTTCGGGAACCGCTTCCCCTTTGTCGATATAACTTCTGACCTTGTAAAAATCCTCTTTGATCTTCGCAAATTCCGCCCTGTTATTAAAAATGGAATCCGTTTTGATCCCGGGATATCCGGGAAGGAAACTGCGGGCAAATTTCCCGGTCTCTTCCTCGGAACCATCCAGCTTCCCTGCGCTTTCCAGGATCCTGTCCGCCGAATCCACGGCAAACTGGGACAGTACTTTGGAGTACGCGGAACTTTTGTTGTAAACGTATTCCCCCTTCTCATTTTTCACACCCAGCATGCCCTGCAGCAGCATGACGGGATCCGGTACATTCTTAAACTTCGGATCCACCGTTATGCGTTCCATATTTTGAAGGGTCTTTGCGATCTCCACCGCGGTATCCTTGATCTCCAGCACACTGTTTTCCAGGCGTTGCTGGCACTGGGAAAAGTTCTGTATCTCCCGGGGGAGTTTCAGTCCCATCTCCTGTGCGATGGAAAGGGACAGAAGGATCTTTTTGCCGGCATCCTTCTGGCTGCCCAGGGCAAAGATCTCCTTTAACTTCTTTTCGTATTCCCTTTTCTGGGCCAGCGACATACGGGAATAACCCACATAGCCGGGCTTGCCTTCCAGCTTTTCATCCTCCGCTTCCGCAATGCCTAAGAGTTCATCAAAGGCATCCACAAAAAAGTCCGTACGGTTCGCCGCTACCGCCGTCATCATCCCCAGGATCTGGGTGACCTTGGAATCCACCAGGACCGTGGCGTTACCGTAATCCAGCACCGTTGTTCCCTTATCGCTGATCATGATATTGCCGGAATGCAGATCCCCGTGATGGAAATTCTCGCCGTTTACGGACAGGGTGCTGCTGCCGAAGATCGCCATCTTGATCCACTGGTATGCCAGATCGGAAACATAATTCTGCCTTTCCTTCGCTTCGTTCAGCTTCCTTACCAGCGCCTGTCTGTTCAGGATATAGGTGGATACATTATAAGCATTCAACACATATTTTTCTTTGGATGCCGTGTCCTCGTTCTTATAGACGGACATGGTGTCCTCCACAAAATCACGGGTGTTGCGTATATAGGTATCCAGTGTCTGTCCTTCGGCAAGGTTCATAACGATATAATCCGCATCCGCCTTAAAGCTGTCATCGATCTTTACGGTATTTACATGACGTTTGTTCGAGATATAGTTTTTCTCGCCGCGCTTGGCATTGGCCAACTCGTTTTTGAAATCAAACTCTTTTTCGATGGCAGAAAACTGCGCCAGGAAACCGGACTCGGTCACGCCGATGCTTAAGTCTTTCTTCTTCGCGCTGTTTACGAGCTCATTGTAGCGCTTCTTCTCCTTCTGATCCTTCAGATCATGTTTCGTTGCGTATTCCTGTTCAAACTTCTGCGGATCCGCCAGATACTCCTGCTCTTCATAGGAAAAATCCGCATCCCTGGAGCATTTCCGGATAAAGGAAAGCTCATCCTGCATGCGCTGCATGGCATCGGGACGCTTGATCTTTATGACCACCTTCACAGGCTGCTCGTTCTTCCTAACCACCTCACATAGAAAAGTCTCCGCCACGGAAGCCGCCCCCAGGGACTGAAGCTCGTTGATCTCAATGATCTTTCCCTTGGAGTCTTTTTTCATGCGTTCAAAGACCTGCTGTTTGTATTCCGCATCAATGGGCCGCAGATTGGATTTGACCACCATAACGGCCTCCCGCATCTCCGGCACCACCATACGCTCGGGCAGACCCTGGATCATCTTCTGCATCAGCGGCCCCGCTCCCTTCATGGCGGAAGCAAAATAATGGCCTCCCAACTCCGCGTCGGTCCCGCCCTCCGTTTTTTTCTGCATATCCTTAACGATATAGGAAAGCATGAAGCGGCGGTTCTGGGGGGAAGCGTTCTTAAAATATCCGGAGGTGAGCAGCTCCATGAACTTGCCCTGTCCCCGTTCCCGGTCATAGAGAAGCTCGTTCTGCATGTAATCCAGCTTCCGGACTCCCTCTCTCCTTTTCTCTTCCTTTGTGGCATCGGCATTGTCCAGGTCATCCACCAGCGGGATCATGCCCATGCCCTCCACCTGGTCAAAGATATTGGTGGTGACGGGCTCCATCTTTTCCACTACTTCGGCTTCCAGGGCCGCCACTGCCCCTTCCAGCTTTCCTGCCGCTTCGGAACAGAAAGCCGTCATCCGGTCGGAGGCTAAAAATCTCTCCATGGACATGGCGCTTTTTTCACAGGTGGAGACCAGCTCATTTACGACGATACGCAGTTCATCAAAGATCTTTCTCTGCTCATTGCTGATATTTTTCAGGATCTCCGTAAAGGGATCTCCGCTTTTCTTTTTAAGCTTTGCCTCACTGAATGCCTTTAAAAGCTTCGTGTTTTTCATGAACAGCTTCTGAAGCGCCACAGCCTTATCCTGCCCGGCGGTACCGGGCATCAGGCATTCCACAGCATCACCTGCAAAGTTAAGAACGCTTACGGACTCTTTGCTCCAGGCTGCCGCAGCTGCCTTTGTTTTGGGAGCATCCTTTTTCTTTTTGCTCTTTGTGCTTTCCTTCAGGGCTTCGAGATGCTTCCGGTACTCGACGCTCTGCTCTTTCATCTTCAGTTTTTCGTCAAAGACCGGCTCTCCCAGCTTTCTTTCCCGGAAGAGCTCCGTATTCTTTTTATACTCCTGATCCGCCTTTACGCCCTTCAGTTCTTCATATGTCTGCTCAGGGATGGCCGCCTTCTCCACTTTGATATTAAGCAGCTCCCCCATCTTATCCTTCATCTCCTGGGGGATATCCAGGCCGTAAAGCTCGTTGATGCTGCGTTTCAGATCCTCTTCGTATTCGGGATCGTTCCACTGTGTCAGCCGCCTGATCAGGGAGAAATCCTTAGCCATGGTATAGAGCCGGTCCGTATCATAGTTTTCCAGCTCTTTTTCGCCGACGGAAAGCATCTTTTTCAGATACAGCACGGCATAGTCCCTCTTGCCGCTGCGGGCAACGGGTGCTTTTTCGTCCTCCTCAAGCTTATCCACTTCTCCCTTGTACTTAAAGAAGTTCTCCTGCAGCTTCTCCTCCGTAAAGTCTTTCCGGACCAGTTCGGCCCTTTCTTTACACTCGCTCTCCAGGCTGGCGCTGTCCATTGCTGCCATCTCTCCCAGATCCTTAAGGATCTCCTGAAGCCTGTCGGCCGGGATGTCCGCGATCAGAGCCGTATCCGCTCCGGTTAGCTCCCCGATCATGGCAAACATGGCGTCTTTCTCACCGGACTCCGCTGCTGCCTTTGCCCGGTCCATACGATCCTTCACCTGTTTCGCCCGGCTCACATACTTATCCAGCTTTTTCTGAAGCTCTTCCGGATGCATCAGGCTGTTGGCCGTATCCAGGGTCAGCGCCGAGAGTTCCGATAAAGGAAGCAGCGTAAAGAGCGCAGCCTTCTCTCCCGAAAGCTCCGCCATGAAGGCGCCCGCCGCTTGTCTGTGCTTTTTCACATTCTCTTCGGAAAGGTCGCTCCAGCGGTCCACCTTATTTGCCACAGGGCTCGATTCATCATAGTCGGACAGATGAAGGGCCAGCGGGATCAGCTTTTCTGCCGGCATCTCCTTCAGAGAATCGTATTTCCAGTCCTCGGAATCCGAATTATAATATAAGTTGTCTAAACAATACTCATACAGGCACTGACGCTCCGCCGCATTCAGCTCCTTCTTCTTCTTCAGCTCACGGACAGGTTTCCTTATGATCTCGTAACTTTCATCAAATTTATCCAGCAGCTGATCGATGGCCTCCGAAAGCTTATCCCCGATCTGTGTCGTTCCGGCAGATCCGATATGATCCGCCAGCAGCTTATTCAAAAGCTCCGTGGGGATAAATTCGATAGTCTCCGCATCTTCGCCGCTCAGTTTGAGCAGCTGCGCCTTGATGTCCTCCCGGACTTTTGCCGCTTCCTCATCCGTCGCCTTTTCGTCTTTCAGGGCTTCATAGCGCTCGTTCAGGGCCTTGATCTCATCCTTTGCCCTCTGTATCCGCTCTTCCTCTTCCCGGCGCTTTCTTTCTTCTTCCTGCCTCTTCTGTTCCTCTTCCCGCTGCTTCCGCAGTTCTTCTTCCCGTTTCTTCCTTGCCTCCTGATCCAGCTTCCGAAGCTCTTCTTCCTCTTTCTTCTTTCGCTCGGCTTCCTCACGTTGCTTTTGTTCTTCTTCCTGCCGTTTCCTAAGCTCCTCCGCCTCGCGTTGCTTACGTTCTTCTTCCTGCCGTTTCTTAAGATCTTCCGCCTCGCGTATCTTCCGCTGCTCTTCTTCAAGTCTCTGTCGTTCGTCCGCCAGACGTTTCTCTTCGATCTTCCGCTTTTCTTCCTCCAGCGCATCTTTCTGTCCCTTAAGCCGGCTCATCATGATGCGCTCGGATTCCGCTTTCAGAAGCAGATCCCCCTCCCGGTCCCGGTAATCCCCGCGGATCGCGAACTTTTTATCGTGTGCTTTTTTAAGCTTGGCCATATCCGCCCCGCGGGTATAGGCTCCGTCGGCGGCGCCGTTCTGTTTCCGCAACTTAAGGATACGTCTGTAGCTTTCCTCATAAGTATCGTTCTTTTCCTCATCCGCTCCCGTGATCAGGTTCCGCTCTTTCGTATCAAGATCGCTGATATCTTCCTGCAGAAGAAGGGCATAATAAGGGCTGCTCATCAGTTCAAGCCGCGTACTGTACTCCTTCTCAACGGAGGTAAGAAGGCTGATGCGGCTGCGCAGTTCCTTAAACTGTTTATCTGTAATGGCGGTCTGATAGACCTTCTTCTCCCCTATGCGCTCCAGTTCATCCAGAAGGGATCCCGCATTCGAAGCAAACTGAAGCTTCCCGTAAAGCTCCTTAAACTTTCCTTCCTTTTTCTTTTTTAAAAAATCCTCGGGTTTTGAAAATGCGAATTCATTCAGATCCCAGGACAGGATCTGGTACAACATGGTTTCCAGTACTTTTCCCTTATTCAGGTTCAGTTCCTTCGTATCGTCCCCGGACATCAACGCACGCAATAGCTCTAAAGGCATATCTCCGGCAGAAATGTTCTGTTCCTCGATGATGTTCTGAGGAGCCTGGTAAAAACTCATAAAGTTCTTTACGCAGCCTTTCACCGCCCCGGCGTACCCCGGCGCAGCGGTTGCCGTATCATCAATATGATCTCCGGACACAAGGTCGTTCAGTTCACGGGTCTTCTGTTCATCAAGGCTGTCGATCTCCCCACGAAGCTGCCGTGCCAGGCGCATTTCGGCGATCTTTCGACGGAAGGCCTCCCTGCGCTTGCTCTCACTCATGCTTAAGAATTTTTTGTTTCCTTTGATCTGCGCGTAAGCAATACGGATCTCCTGATCCACCAGTTCATCACTCAACTCGCCTCCGCTGATCAGGTATTCCGCACCGGACAGAAGGGCGGGTGATCCGTGTTTTTCGTTATGTACCGTTTCGTATTCCCCGATGACCTCCATCAGGTCCCTGCAGAGGTCTTTGCGGGCCACGCCATATGACTTGTTGCTCCCTTCCGCCAGATAGATCTTTGCGCTCTCAAGCAAGGCTTTCAGCGCCACGGCTCTTTCTGCCTTCTTTTCCGCATCTAGGTACAGCTGTGCCGCTTTGACCACCTTACGGTAGCCGGACATACGGTTACGGTCGTTTACGATCCTCCGGACATATTTATCGATATTCCGGCGTATGTCCGTCTCTTTTTTTGCAGCTGTCTCATTATCGTTGACGGCCGGATAAGAAGCCGGCTGCTTTTCCCTTATAACTTCCTGCTTATCCCCCTGTATCTGTGTCCGGGACATGAGCAGCTTTTCCCCGGTATCGAGGATATTCGGTGAATACTCAGGCTCCCTTTCGCTGATCAGCCTTTGCTCCGTTTTGAGACTCTTTTTGAGGACCTCATCCGCTTCCTTCATTTTTTCCCTCCGCAGTCAACAGGTACAAAACCTATTTTTCTTCTTTCAGCTTTCCCGTTACGGGATCGATCTCCTGCATCGTGATCAGATTTTTCATCTGCAGCTTTCCGTTCCGGTAGATCGCGTTTCCGTTTTTATCCTTTTTCACCAGGCCATCCATATGGTTCCGGTACAGGCCGATACCATAAGGATCCTCTTCCATGATATACTTTGGCATATTACGATCCTTAAGGGACTGCTCATAAGCCTTGAGTTCCTTCTCATTCAGCGGCTTTACCTTTCCCTTATCCAGTATGTTCTTCAAGCCCACCGCATTTTCCGGTGACAGAAGGATCCTTCCGTTCAGCTGGAACTCCTTTCCAAAGATATATTCTCCCTCCGGTGTCCGGGCCAGGAAGTTTTTCATGCTGAAGACTTCCGGATGCTGCATAAGGAAGAAGTACTCAGAGCTCACGCCTTTCGTCCAATTCAGTTCCTCCGCCGCCATGGGATCCGTAGCCTTTCTTTTTTTCAGCTCCTCCACCTTCTTTTCACGCTCCTGTCCTCCGGCCTTTAACGTATCCTTCTGTCCAAACATCATCTTTTCCAGCTCTTCATAACTCATTTTCGTATTAAATTCTTCTTCAAAAGTCACAGGGTTATGGATCAGCTGTTTCAGCAACTCACCGTTGTTCTGTGTCTTAAAGGTGGTGCTCGCTGTCAGCGAGTTTGTCTCCAGAAAGTCCTCGTAGTCGAAGAGATGCCGTTGATCCTGATTGTTCTCCGCAAAGAGCTTTTGCACCGCTTCACGGCTTACCTTGCCGCAGTCTATGTTGGAAGCCACGATAGCTCCCATCAGCTGCGACTTGATCTCCACCGTCATCTGCATGGACAGATCCGCCGGATGCATGACCAGGATCTTTAAAGCCATGGAGTTTGCGACACGCTTCATCACTGCATATACCGATGCGATCTCCCGCATGGCCATCTCCTTGAAGGCGCTTTCATAATAGGCCACGGCCTCGGGATCCTTTTTGATCTCCTTCCATTCGGGGGTTGACTGTATCGTAAGAAGCTCCATCATCTCACGCATCTCTTCGGGAGTACGCCGGTAACTCAGCACATTGATCAGCTGGGGCAGCATACGGTCCCAGCTATCGGAGATATCAATACTCTCAAGATACTTATCCTTCCCTCCCATAAACTTCGGAGAGCCGCCGAATACCTTCTTTTCAAGCCGGTCTCTGACCTCATAAAGGACCTTTCTCATCTCTTTGTTTTCTTTCTTATTGATCACGGTCTTCTGGTATGAGTAGAGCTCATCATTCGCTCTGCCAAGAACCGCGCCGAAAACAGGGGTCGGATCCTCATTCTTTTCTTTTAACTTTGTCATGGAAAAGGCATCATACATCCACTTCGGAGCCACATGGAAACGCTCCTCTTCCAATCTGTGGATCTCCTGCTCTTCCATAGTGATCGTATTCAGATCTACGCTGTTATATTTCCGCTTATCCCTGAAGACATCGGTAAAGAGCATGCTCTGTTCCTGAGACAGGGTCTCGATCTTTTTCTGCCGGTCCGCTTCGAAGGTATCCTCCTTCGTCCTTCCCTCGATATAGTTATCATCCTCGATGGCCAGCTTGCGCAGACGGTAATACTTCGCGATGGAAGAAAGCCGGTCCAGCTGTGCCAGCACGGTCTGGGACAGATCCTCCTTCAGGCCGTCGATCTTTTTCTCCTTCAGATATTCGAAATAATCACTCCCCCCCAGTTCCTGCACCAGCTTCTGGTAGCTTTCCACACCCCGGGCCATCTTTTCCAGCAGAACGGCATTTCTGGATATGGCTTCGTCCGAACTCACGTCATAAGCCTGCAGATCCATCTTTAAAAGCTCTGCCGTCAAAGTATCCAGTATGGCATAATCGTTTTTCTTCTGCTCGGGACCCCCGGCGATATATTTCCCGAGTTCCTTTTTTCTATCCTTTGCTTCTCCTGCAGTTTTCACCAGCTTTTCCAGCTCGGCCTGTCCGCCATACATGAAAGCAAAATCGGATAATCTGGTAAAGGTCAGATGATCCATCTTTTTCTTAAGATCCAGCGGAACTGATCTGCGAAGCTTGATCTTCTGATCCGTCACCTGATCCACAGCCAGGGTAAGGTTCTTCGCGTTGCGCCTTCTTTCGCGCACCGTACGCTTTTCATCATATTGGATCTGAAGATTCTTCTTCACGATATCCTTTGCCAGCTGGGTCTGCCTGGAAGCAAATAATGTTGCGCCCTCTTTGAGCAGCGTTTCATTCTGCAAAGCCACTTTCGAGCTTTCATTCCTTATCTTCTTCGCCGCATTAGGCAGCGCCTTCATCTTTGCTTTCTTCTTTGTCTTTGAACTCTTCTTTGCCGTTGTCTTTTCTTCGGCTTCTGCCCCGGCCTTTTCTTTCTCTTCCTGCTCCTTTTTCTGTTGCTCCCGCTTTTCCTTCTCGGCCTTGCGGAGGGCTTCTTTTTCTTCCCGCTTCTTCTGCTCTTCGGCTTCGATCTCCTTCCGTATAAGGTCTCTTTCCTTTTTGGTCTTCTCCAGCTTTCTCGCTTCTATACGTTCGCTCTGTTCCCCGGCGCTGATCACGGTCTTTTCATAGGGGACTTCCGGATCGTTTTTATGCTCTTCCAGTTCCAGATACATGAGCAGCATGCCTTCAAAAACAGTATCCATCTGCTCATCCATTTTCTTATAATAGCGCGCTCTCTCTTTTTGGCTCTTGTAATCCGTTTTTTCGAGATTCGCCGTGGTACCGCCCACATGGAAAAAATAATTCACATCC